>Ga0265337_1001692_pt1 | contig 10705 bp, 9 predicted proteins | sample 42122metaG_FD_192441 | JGI IMG/M metagenome (GOLD analysis project Ga0265337, IMG submission 192441) | Rhizosphere microbial communities from Carex aquatilis grown in University of Washington, Seatle, WA, United States - 4-21-22 metaG | ecosystem: Host-associated > Plants > Roots > Rhizosphere >... | reverse complement strand
GAGCTCGGCATCCCGGGACGCCGAGCTCCACTCGACGTGGACGCGATCGGGTTGCGAGAGGCCGCCGAGCGCCGCCCGAACGACCTCGTCCGCGGACGCCTCGCTCGCGGCCTCCCCGGGGCTTTCCCCCGCTTCGCCGGCCATTTGGCTCAGAATGCCCCGGCACCGCTCGACCTGTTCGCGGATCAGCCGCGCCTCGGACGCGATCGTTTCGGGGTTGGGGTCCCGTTCGATCTCTTTTGCGACCACGGCGATGGTCGAAAGCGGAGTCGCGAGCTCGTGCGCGGCGCCGGCGGCCAAGGTGGCCATGGAAGCGAGCCGTTCGCCCGTCGCGGCGCGTTCGCGCGCTCGGGCAAGCTCGGCTTCGCGTTCGGCGAGAGCCCGCGTCATGCGGTGGATGAAGTAGACGATGAACGCCGCGCCGACGGCGAAGGCGACCCACATCCCGCGGAGGTGCATCCCGAACGGTTCGCCGTGGGACATGCGATGCGTGCCCATCGGCAGCATCGCGCCGTGATCCATGGGCATCGAGCCATGGTCCATGGACATTCCATCCATGGACATTCCGTGATCCATGGACATTCCGTGATCCATCGGGAGCGGCACGTGACTCAAGAAAAGGGCCGCGCTCGCGCCGACCGAGAAGAGCACGAGCGCCCAGGTCCAGCGCGGCCTGAGCACGAGCGCGGCGAGCGCGATGTGAACCAGGTACAGAAAGCTGAATGGGTTCGACGGGCCGCCGGTAAAATAGAGGAGCCCCGTGAAACACGAGACATCGAACGCGAGGGCGCCCGCGAGGAGCACCTCGGAGACCGGCGGGTGCTTCCTGAGCCACACCTCGAACGCGACGTTCGCGAAAACCTCCACGCCGATGATCGCGAGGAGATCGGCGAGCGGGAGCTTCACGCCGACGCCCCACTTCACGACGGCGATGAGCACGGTTTGCCCGGCGATCGCGGCCCACCTGAGCCGGACCAGCCAGGACATGTTGATCCGATGCACGGCATGCGGATCGTCGAGGGCCGAAGGGTACGAGTTCGCCACGAACGACGACGGTGCGGTCACCCGGTGACTATAGCGCTCCTCGTGGCTCGGGCTCTCGACGCCGCCCTCTCTCAGTGATGGAACAGCCGCAAATTCGTGTAGACGAGGGCGATTCCGTACTCGCGACACGCCGCTTCCACGTCGGGATCGCGCGCCGAACCGCCCGGCTCGGCGATGAACCGAACGCCGTGCTTCGCGGCGTGGTCGATGTTGTCGCGAAACGGAATGAAGCCGTCGGAGACGAGACTGACGCCGCTCACCGTGCTCAGGAACTCACGCTTTTCGCCGTCGCCGAGCGGCTCCGCCGGTTTCGCGAGCGCCGCGCGAAACTCCGCCTGCTCTTCGCGAGTGAGATCTCCCTCGATGTAGCGAATGCGGAAATTGATGCGCTCTTGTCGCTTCACGGACGGCAAGAACTCGAGCGCGAGGACCTTCGGATGCCGGCCGAGCTGCCACGTGTCGGCCTTCGCGCCGGCGAGCTTCGTGCAATCGACGCGCGATTGCTGACCCGCGCCGATGCCGATCATCTGACCGCCCGCCGCGTAGCCGACCGAGTTCGACTGCGTGTACTTCAGCGTGACGAGCCCGAGCACCAGATCGGAGATCGCCGCTTCGGTGAGCTCGCCCACGACGACCTTCGCGAGATCGGCGCGGCTCACGAGGTGCGCGTTGCGATCCTGAACCAGCTCGAGTCCGAAGATTTCTCGCTTCTCGCGCGCGGGCGGCTCGAAGTCCGGGTCGGCCTTCATCACCAAAAACGCGCCGGATTTTTTCGCCTTGAGGAGCTCGAGCGCCTTCGGCGCGTACCCGGGAGCGACGATGCCGTCCGAGACGACTCCCTTGAGGAACTCCGCGGTCTCGACGTCGACCGGATGCGAGAGCGCGACGAAATCGCCGAACGAGCTCTTCGGATCGGCGCCTCGAGCGCGCACGTACGCTAGCGCCGCCGGACTGAGCTCGCGACCCTCCACGTCGTATGCACGCCGGAGCTCGGCGTCGAGCGGCGTCGCGATGGCAGCGCCCGCCGGAGAGACGTGCTTGAAGCTCGCCGCGGCTTCGCGTCCGAGCGCCGTGCGAAGCTCGCGCACGAGCTGCCACCCGTTGAGCGCGTCGAGCAAGTTGATCATCGACGGCGTGCCGTTGAGCACCTCGACCGGCCACCGGCCGGGCAGAGTGGGTTCCATCGCCGCGTAACGCTGATGCGGATTCGTCCCGTATTTGAGTTCTGTCATCGCCGACTCCGTGAGGCGGCGGGACCATGCCACGGCCCCTCGACGACGGGGAGGGTCAAGGGCGACCGGGCGATCGGAGCCGCTGACGCGGCCGTCAGTCCGCCGTTTTACGGCGTTTTCGGTACCGCGCGACCAGCGCGTTCGTCGATGCGTCGTGGTGACCGGCGGCGCTCTCGTCCGAGAGCTCGGGCAGGATCTTGACGGCGAGGGCCTTGCCGAGCTCGACGCCCCATTGGTCGAAACTGTTGATGTCCCAGATCGTGCCCTGGACCATGACCTTGTGCTCGTAGAGCGCGATCAATTTGCCGAGCGCGCGCGGCGTGAGCGCGTCGATCAAGAACGTGCTCGTGGGGCGGTTCCCCAAAAATACGCGGTGCGGCACGAGCGCCTCGATGGCGTTCGGTGACATCTTGCCGTGGGCGAGCTCGGCCCTCACCTCGTCGGCGGTCTTGCCGCGCAAGAGCGCCTCGGTCTGTGCGAAGCAATTCGCGACGAGCTTGTCCTGGTGATCGCCGAGCGGGTTGTGCGAGCGCGTGAACGCGATGAAGTCGCACGGGATGAGCGGCGTCCCCTGATGAATGAGTTGATAGAACGCGTGCTGCCCGTTCGTCCCCGGCGCGCCCCAGACGACAGGTCCCGTCTGGTACTGGGTGATCCGCCGTCCCTCGCGATCGACGCCCTTGCCGTTGCTCTCCATCTCGAGCTGCTGGAGAAACGCGGGCAGCAGGTCGAGGTATTGATCGTACGGCAAGACGGCGTGCGTCTGCGCCCCGAAAAAGTCGATGTACCAGAGGCCGATGAGCCCCATCAGCGCGGGGATGTTCTTGTCGAGCGACGCCTGGCGGAAGTGCTCGTCGGTCTCGTAAGCGCCGCTGAGAAATTCCTCGAACACGCCGAAGCCGGCGACGATCGCGATGGGGAGCCCGATCGACGACCACACCGAGTAGCGGCCACCGACCCAATCCCAGAACTCGAACATGTTCGCGGGGTCGATGCCGAATTTGCTGACCGCCGCGAGGTTCGTCGAGATCGCGGCGAAGTGCTGCTTCACCGCCGCCGGGTCATGCAGTGCGTCGAGCAGCCAGCGCCGAGCCGACTCGGCGTTGGTCATCGTCTCGAGCGTCGTGAACGTCTTCGACGCAACCGTGAACAAGGTCGTCTCCGGCGATAGGTTCTTCAGCGTCTCGACGAGCTGCGTCGCATCGACGTTCGACACGAAGTGCGCACGTAGGCCGGGCTTCCAGTACGGCTTCAGCGCTTCGCAAACCAGATGGGGGCCGAGGTCGGAGCCGCCGATGCCGATGTTCACCACGTCGGTGATGGCCTTGCCGGTGAACCCGCGGTGCTGCCCGGTCCGCACCCGGCTCGAGAAGTCCTGCATCTGAGCGAGGACCCGATTCACGTCGGGCATCACGTCTTTGCCGTCCACCAGAATGGGCTGGTTCGACCGATTCCGGAGCGCGACGTGGAGCACCGCACGGTTTTCGGTGCTGTTGATCTTCGCGCCCGAAAACATCGCGTCGATGGCCTTGTCGAGGCCGCGCTCTTCGGCGAGCTTCACCAGAAGGGTGACGGTCTCCGCCGTGATCCGATGCTTCGAATAGTCGAAGAACAGGTCGCCGAGCTCGAGGGAGAGCGTCTCGCTGCGCCGGGCATCGTCGTCGAAAGCGCGGAGTACGCTCTTCGGCCCAACGGACGCGTAGTGTTCGAGGAGGGCGCGAAACGCGGGTGTTTCCTGAAGGGGCGTCATGACGTGCGGCATTATTGCAAGTCCGCGCTTCGGAGTCCCGAATCGAATGCATCCGGTGTTAGACTCGTCCCCATGGTCGACCCTGGGGTCCTCCGATTTTTAGATCTAGTACGGCGCGAGCTCGGGGCTGCCGATAGCCGGATGGAGATTGGCGGAAAAGAACCGAACGACCCGTGCATCATCTGGCACTTCGTCGGAGTCGGTTCGAGGATCGTCGTCGTCTTCGAAACGCCACCGAACGAAAAGGGCCCGCTCACGCGCCGCCTCGACACGCTCGCCGAAGCATTTTTCTCGATGACGGACCACGCGGCGGGCCCCGGGTCGACTCGAACCCCGCCCGATGTCGCCGGACGCCGGCTCGACGACGAGCTGACTCGGCTCGCGGAGCGCGCCGGCGCTCGCGGCGCGGCCGTCTTCGACGTCGCATCGCCGGTCGTGTGGGGCGCGTCGCGAGCCGCCGACGCGGCGGCCGACGCCCTGCTCGAGGACGCCATCGTGCACATGCGCGGAACGGAATCGGAGCTGCGCCCCGGACACACGTCCCGTTTCGTCATGAAACCCGACGTCGAATGCCTCGCCCGCGTCTTCGCGGGCCTCTACGTCCTGATCCTGGTCTTCGAGGGGCCGCTCTCCGAACCGACGGCAGTCGGCGCCGTCGTTCACGCGCTGCCGCTCATCGAACGGCTCGTGCTCGCCTTGCCGCCCGTCGATCCACCGTCCGGCGGCGCGAAGGTCATGCGGCTGCCGCTGCCGCGACGCGGATAGGACTCCGCTGCCTACACACCGCGGTGGCTCAATTCTCCGCCGCCGTGGACTCTTGCCGGAAGACCTCTTCGAAGAGCTCGCAGAGCTCGGTGTTCTTCTTCCTCGCGTCGGCTTCGCCGAGAGCCATCACTTCGGCGGCGAAGTCGCCGTCGAAGAGCAGGTACGACAGGAAGTCCGCTTCGCGGATGCCTTCGGCGTTGGCGAGACGGCGGAGGGCCTTTCCGGTGAACCCCTTCGCGCTCTTGGCGAATCGCTTGGAGCGCACGAACTCGCCGCAGAGTCGCCCGATGTCTTCGGACGCGCGCACGGCCACCGTTCGCAGCGAACGCAGGCCGTCTTGGCCGACCGGCAACCCGAGTTGTCGATTGATCGAATCGACGAACCCGGGGCCGTATTCACGGCTTCCCGCGGCGAGGATCTCGTTGATGCGCTTCAGTCGGTCCATGTCGCTGTCGAGGCGATCGAGCAGGAGCGCGTTCATGGTCTTGCCGAGGAAGAACGCCGGGCCGAGAAACGCCTGCCCGCGCGCGCTCTGCACCGACAGCTCTTCGTCGAGCGCGGACGGGCCGATGTGATGCGGGTTGATGACGATGAGATGATCGGCCCCGAGGCGTCGCGCGGGCGAGAGTGGGATGTTCTGACGTAGCCCGCCGTCGCAATAGAGCTCCCCGTTGATGCGCACCGCGGGGAACACGAACGGAATCGCCGCCGACGCGAGCGCGTGATCGAGCCGGAGCTCGCAATATCTCCGATCCATGGTGGGGTGGCTTCCCCAGCGCGGCGTGAGATCGTCGTGGTGCTGGACGAAGACCACCGTGCGCCCCGAGCTGACGTGGGTCGTCGAGACGCTCGCCGCGAGCAGCTTCCCCGAGCGGATGTGTCCGTCGATGCGCTCGAACGGGATGGCGTCCGCGAGGACCTTCACGAGCCCGGCCGGGTTCAGGATCCCGCCGCGGGGCACCTTGCCGAACACCGGTTTCGGTCGCGCGCCGACGAGCTCTCGGCCGAGCGCGACGAGTTCGATCGGGTCGAGCCGCAAGATGTGCTCGATCTCGAGCGCGCGCCACCGGTCGGCAAGCCACCGCACTCGCGTGCGCGGACCGTCGGCGACCGCGGCGAGAAAGCAGGCGTTGATCGCGCCGACCGAGGTGCCGCAGAGAATTTGAAGCGGCACTTCGCGACCGAGCTGGCGCGACACTTCTTCGACGATGTACCGGAGCGCGCCCACCTCGTACGCGCCACGCGCGCCGCCCCCGGCGAGCACGACCGCCACCCGTCCCACGCCGTTCGCCGACACGGGGTTCAGCATATCGAAAAAGACGCGCGAGCGGCGACAACGCCGCGTTCTTGCCGCCTACGGATCGGCCACGTAGGCGCTGCCGTCGTAGTGATACCGCTTCTTTTGCACATCGCCCCACGGCACGAGCAGCGGTTCGAGGCCGCCGTACGGATACTTATCGATGGGAAACGGGTACGAGCTCTCCGACCATCCGACGACGCGTCCCGGCGTGAGCTCGAACACGATGGACCGGCCACTCGGCACGAACGTCACGTTCTCGCTCACCGAATCATCGCCGAGCGCGCGCCCGGTCTCGGCCGCGAAGACGCGCCGTAGGCCCGATTCGAACACCTGGTAGACGAACAAGCTCTTCCGATCGACGACTTTGCCGCCCATCTGCTTGCTCTCCTTGGCGTGGAGCAAGCCGCGCACGACGATCTCGGCTTTGCCGTCGCCGGTGACGTCTTTTGCCGTCACGTCGACCACGTCCTTCGGCGAATCCACGCCGATGGTGATGTAGGCGTAGCTCATCCCCTCTTTGAAGCCCTTGCCGAACACGACGATGTCCTTGCCGTGGATGAGCACGCGCTCCGGCGTCGCGTCCCCCGCGACGTCCGCGACGAAGTCGAACCGCGGCCGCTCGATCCCGACTTTTCGATCCGTCCGGTACAGCGCGTACACGCGTTCGAGGAGCTCGTCCGGGGACGGCGCCCGCGGTCGCGGCGGCAACGAGGTCGTCGTGGCCGTCGGCGTCGAATCGCCGCTCGACTCGGACGACGACCGCTTGCCGGGATTGTAACCGGGGGGGCCGAGCAGCGGCTTGTGCACGGGCGGCTCCCACTTTTCGCTGCCGGCGAGCGCAAACTTGCTTCCGTTCCACTCGTACGACTCCGATTTCACCGTGTCCCAGGGCAATAGCGTCGGATCCATGTCGGAGGAGACAGGCTCGGCGTACGTCGCCGGTTCGAAGCCTTCCGATTTCCCCTGCGCGATCACCAGGTCCACTTTCGACCCATTTTGCTTCAACGAGACGTCGTTTCGAATCGACCCCTCTTTGGTGACGATGCCCGTCTCGTGCTGGTACACGACGGTCGGCGAATCGCCGCTCTCGACGCGCAGGATCTGCACGATCTCGCGGTAGTCGTCGCGTTTGCCGATGCGTTTGCCGATGACGATTTCGGCTTTTCCGTCGCCGGTGAGATCCTCGACGTTGAAGCGCGTGATGTTCGACGCCTCGCCCACGCCGAGGTCCTGGTAGAAAAATTCTTTTCCGCCGCGGTAGTTCGCGCCGACGATCGTCAAGTATCCGCCGAAGACCGAGACGGCTTCGAGCGACGGATCCCCGGCGACGTCGCCCGCGCCGAACCGAGCCGGCATCGACGAGAGCCCTTTCGGACGAACCAGGGTTCGATAGAGCCCCTGCTCGGCTTCGAGCAAGAGCGGCGGCATCGACGCGCCGGTGCCCGTGCTCGACGCGACCACCCCGTGCACCGAGCTGCCGTCCACGTCGACGTAACGCAGCGCCGCGCGCAGGCCGGCGCGGATCCGTTTCGATTCGGGAAATGTGGCCCACGGAATGGACGCTTCGAAGACGTAGCCCCCGTCAGCGGGCGCTTCGACCAGGCGCGCGCCGTGCACCTGGGAACCGTCGAGCTTCACCGCGCCCGCGCTGTGCCCGACGACACCGGCGTAGAGCCGCACCGCGTAGGAATGAAAGCCGTGCTCCGTCGGGAACGCGAGGTCGAGCTCGCCGTAGTCTTCGTGATCGCCGAAGCTCGACGTCCGGACCAGCTTGTTGTCGCGGATCTTCATCGCGACGTAGACGTTCTTGTCGTCGTAGCCGATCGAGCCCGTCGCGGACGGATCGCCGCCGCCCGCGCTCCCCTGGACCACGTCGGGGAGCGCGTCGAGCTTCGCCGGCCATTCGCGGAGCAAGCCGTCGATGCGCACCTTCTCGCCGGCAAGCGTCACCGCTTCGAGCGCGCCGGCATGCGCCGGCTTCGGGTCCGTCGCGATCACCGCCGCCGCCGTCGCCAGCGCGACGGCGATCGTCGGCGCGGCGCGAAGCGTCCCCACACGGATGCCGAGCGGCGTGGAGCGTGCCAAAACCCCTTTTATTTTACTGATCCCGCGCGTTCCGCGCCGAGCCTCGGGTTCGCTCGCTCCCATCGATCAGCGCTTCACCTGGAGCTCGCTCCGCTCTTCGGCTTCGAGATCGGCGAGGGCCCGCGCGAGCTCGTCCTGTTCGGCTTCCTCGTTCGCCGCGTGCGCCGCGCTGGCCGCATCGGCGCGGGGCGTTGCTCCGGCATCGACGCGGGCCGGCTTCGGCGCGGGCTCGGGCGGCGCGAGCCCCATTTTACGCTTCAGCGCGAGCAAATCTTCGTCGGCGCCCGCGGTCATTTCGAGCTTGCCGAATTTTTGCGCGAGCACGTCGCCCGAGTATTCCTCGGAGAGCTCGGCGCCGGCTTCGGCTTCCGCTTCCATCCGTTCGACGCGGTCGGCCATGTCGTCGAACGCCTCGAACGCGCTCGCGCGCTTGAGCCCGCCGAGCGTCTCCTGGATCGCCTTCTGAGCTTCGGCGCGTTTCTTCCGTGCGATGAGCAGATTCTTTTTCCGCTTCGCTTCCTCGATCTTGTTGTTGAGCGCCCGGAGCGCGAGCTTCAGCTGATCGACGCCGGCTTTCTGCTTTTGCCACTGCGTGCGGTATTGCTCGGCCATGTCGGCGTGCTCTTTTTTCCGAGCGAGCGCCTCTTTCGCGAGCGCGTCGTCACCGGCGCGGACGGCCATCATCGCTTTCCGTTCCCAATCGGCGGCGTTGGCGCCCTCGGTGTCGGCCAACTTCGAGAGGCGCTTCTCGTCGGCGATGGCGAGCGCGACCTGGCGCTTGGCCTCGTCGAGCTGCTTCGCCATGTCGACGACGATCTGGTTCAGCATCTTCTCCGGATCTTCGGACTTGCTGATCAGATCGTTCAGGTTCGCTTTGATGAGCCTCGCGAGGCGCGCAAAAATGCCCATTACTTCCTCGTGGTCCTCTGTTGCTTGGCTACTTGGCGAGCTCGCGGAGCGACGGCACGTGCTCGGCGATCGCCATGTCGATGTTGGCCAGGACGGCTTCGAGCTCGCCGATATCCATCGACGCGAGCTCGAGCGCCGCCGAGAGAACGATGCGGTTCCCCTCGATGCCGTAGGCGGCATGCAGGAGATCCGTCGCGTTCAGCTCGAGCAGCTTTCTGAACAGCTTCGTTTCGGCGGCGGCGTCACCCGACGGCGCGACCCCCACTTCGACCTGCACGACCACCACCGGCGACGCGACGCGGAGCACCGCGACCGGGCTGTTCGGGCCCAAACTGACGAGATACGTCTGCGCGTCGACCTTCTCGAATTTGCGATCCAGACGGGTGAGATACGCCTCGAGGTCGTCGGTGGAGGTCGCCATACGAGCTCAGGCTAACACGGGTCCGCCGGCCCGGCTCAACGCGGGGCGGTCTCCGGCGAATCGCGACGAATGCGCAGCACGACGAGCTCCGGCGGAGGGGGCGCTTCCGGCTGCACCGTGACGTGTTCGAGCCCGAATTTTTGCCGAAGGCAGAACGCCACGTCGCGGCATACCTCGACGCCGTGCGCTCCCGGCGCGAGCGTGACGTGCACCGTCAAAGCGTCGAATTCGTCGGAGATCCGCCACACGTGCAGATCGTGGACGCCGCGAACGCCGGGGCATTGGAGGATCATCCGCTCGACGTTTTTCACGTCGATGTGTGCCGGCGCGGCTTCGAGGAGGATCCCGGTGGTCTCGCGGAGCACGCGCCATCCGCTGTACGCGACGAGCACCGCGATGACCGCCGAGAGCACCGGGTCGGCGCGCGTGCTCGCGAACAGCAAGACGGCGAGCGCCGAAGCGATCGCCGCGATCGAGCCGAGCGCGTCCACCGCGACGTGCGCGAGCGCCGCGCGCACGTTCATGCCGCTTCCGCCGCTCGAGAGGATCCACCCGACGAACAAGTTCACGCCGAGCCCCGTGCTCGCGGTGACGAGCATCGGGACGCCCTGGATCGCGTGCGGCGAATGCCACCGCTCGATGGCTTCGACGACGATCCAGAGCGCCGTCACGGCGAGCGCCACGCCGTTCAGGAATGCGGCTAGCACCTCGGCGCGTCGATGGCCGAACGTCGTGGTATGGGTGCGCGGGCGCTGAGCCCAGACGCTCGCAAAGAGTGCGAGACCGAGCGACGCCGCGTCCGACAGCATGTGCGCCGCGTCGGCGAGGAGCGCGAGACCGCCGCTGTACAATCCGACGCCGGCCTCGATGAACATGAACGCGCCGGTCAGAACGAGCGCGATGGAGAGCGCGCGGGTCGACGCCTGGGCGTGCGAGTGTCCGTGATGACCGTGCCCGTGATGCGCCGCGTGGTCGTGTCCCTGGTCCAACTCGCCGGCGCCATGCGCGCCGTGGTCCTGATCGCCGTGATCGCCGTGGTCGTGATCGCCGTGGTCGTGATCGCCGTGGCCGTGATCGCCGTGCGCAGCGTGATCGTGGCCCGCGCGGCCGTGGGCTTCGCCCCCTCTCCGTCGCTCGCGCTCGCTGTGGGACACTTTTCCTAGCCTTACGGAGGCGCGTCGCTCTGATCAAGCGGGGGG
>Ga0265337_1001691_pt1 | contig 10708 bp, 8 predicted proteins | sample 42122metaG_FD_192441 | JGI IMG/M metagenome (GOLD analysis project Ga0265337, IMG submission 192441) | Rhizosphere microbial communities from Carex aquatilis grown in University of Washington, Seatle, WA, United States - 4-21-22 metaG | ecosystem: Host-associated > Plants > Roots > Rhizosphere >... | reverse complement strand
AGGCCATCATCTTCGGCGTCGCTCATCAGATCCCCGGCCCGAGTCGGTGGGTCTGGGTCACGTGGGCAACGCTCATGGGGCTCGCCCTCGGCGCGATGTTCCAGCTCACGGGGTCGCTCCTCGGCCCGCTCCTGGCGCACGCGATGGTGAACGCCATCAACCTCCTTTACTTGAAGTCGTACGACCCCGCGCCGAGACACGCGCTCGGCGGCCTCTTGGGCGAACAGCCGTATCCGTGAACCCGGCTCGGAACATCTGGAGGACCGACTCGTGAGCGCGTCGTCGCCCGACGTCACGTCGTTCACCGAAACGCCGCGCATTCTCGTCGTCGACGACGAGAAGTTCATTCGCGACATCATCGCGGATTTCCTGGCGATGGAAGGGTACGTCGTCCGCACCGCCGAAGACGGCGCGGCGGCCGCGGACGAGCTTCGCCGCGCGCGCTTCGACCTCGTCATCAGCGACTTGAAGATGCCGCGGATGGGCGGGCTCGAGCTGCTCCGCGAAGTGTCCGAAGTGCATCCGGACACCATGACGATCATCATGACCGGCTTCGGCACGGTCGAGACCGCGATCGACGCGATGAAGCGCGGCGCCTACGACTACATCCTGAAGCCGTTCAAGGTCGAAGAGGTGATTCACATCGTGCAGCGGGGGCTCGAGAAGCAGCGCCTCGCCGCCGAAAACCTCCGGCTCCGTGAAGCGCTCTCGCTCTACAAGGTGAGCGAGGCGATTGCGGCGAGCCTCTCGCTCGATCAAGTGATCGCGACGCTCTCCGAGAGCGCCATCAACGAGGTCCACGCGGACGTCGCGTGTACCTGGCTCGACGACGGAGAAGGCTCGTTCTTCGAGCGCAACGTCGACCGCAACTCGACGGTCGACGCAGGCGAGAACGTGGGTCGCTTCGATCCGGCGCTCCTCGCGGGCCGGCTTCGTGGAGGCGAACCGCTCGTCGAACACGGCGCGCGCGCCGCGGAGCTCCTTCTCGAGCAGCCGGACCGATCGGTGTCGAGCGTCGCGGTCGTGCCGCTCCGGACTCGCGAGCGGCTCCTCGGCTGGCTCGCCGTCATGAGCTTCACCGAGGGAAAGCGGTTTCTCGAGGGCCAGCGCAAGCTGCTCAGCATCGTCGCGTCGCGCGCCGCCGCCGCCATCGACAACGCGCGGCTCTACGAAGATCTTCAAGCGACGTTCCAGCAAACGATCCAGAGCCTCGCGCGCACCATCGACAAGATGGATCGCTACACGGCGGGTCACTCGGAGCGCGTCGCGCAATACGCCTCCGCGCTCGCCCGCTGGCTCGGTCTCTCGGAAGCGATGGTCGAAATCGTGCGCCAGGCGGCGCTCATGCACGATATCGGCAAAATCGGTTGTGTGATGAGCTTGAACAAGCCCGGCAAGCTCACCCACGACGAGTACGAGATCTTCAAGAAGCACCCCGCGTACGGCAGGGACATCCTGGACCCCATCAAGTTCCTCGAACCGGTGATCCCCGGCGTGCACCTTCACCACGAGCGATGGGACGGCAGAGGGTATCCGCTCGGGCTCGCGCGCGAAGAGATCCCGATCATCGCGCGCATCATCTCCGTCGCCGACACGTACGACGCGATGACGACCGATCGCGCCTACCGGCGCGCGATGCCGCACGACGTCACCGTGAACGAAATCCTCCGTTGCTCGGGGACGCAGTTCGACCCGAACCTTGCCGGCGAGTTCACCGACCGCATCGAGACCTGGCTCGAAGAGCAGCGCGATCTCGGCGCGAAGACACCCGAGCGCCGATGACGGCCGCGCGGCCATGACCGCGGCGCGAACGCTCCGCGGCGTCTGGCTCGGGCGGCGTCCTTACGCCCCGGTCCACGCACTCCAGGAGCGGCTGCGCGCGGAACGCGGACGCGGCGAAATTCCGGACACCGTCCTCTTCCTCGAGCACACGCCGGTGGTGACCCTCGGCCGCGGCGCCGATCGGTCGAACGTGCTCCTCTCCGATGAAGCCCTCGCCGCGCGCGGGTTCGATGTCGAGAAAACCGATCGCGGCGGCGACGTGACGCTCCACGCGCCCGGGCAGCTCGTCGCGTATCCGATCATCGACTTGAATCCGGACCGGCGCGACGTGCGACGCTACGTCCGCGATCTCACCGAGACCATGCGCCGCGTCGCTTTCCGACACGGCATCGCCGCGGGAGAAGTGCCGGGCATGATCGGGCTCTGGGTGGATCGGGCGTCACCCGGCACCTGGTCCGGTCCGGATCGCGCGCGCGACCTCTCGAAGCTCGGCGCGATCGGCGTCCGCATTTCGCAATGGGTCACCATGCACGGGTTCGCGCTCAATCTCTCGACCGAAGTCGACCTGTTCCAGCTCATCGTGCCGTGCGGGATCCAAAAATACGGCGTGACGTCGCTCGCCGAGCTCGGGGTGCCCGGGCTGGTCATGAAGACCGAAGCCGACGCGGCGTACGACCTGCTCGCCGACGTGTTCGGCTTCGAACGGGCGGCGCTCGACGATCGGTCGAGCACCGAGCTCTGAACGGGCGTGTAGGGCGGCCCCGTCGCGAGTTGTGCCGCTTGCCGAAGCCCTCGTTTTGGCACAGCTTACGTGGCTTGCTTCGAATCGCAGCGAAAGCAGGCGTCGAGGAACCCACTCGACTGTTTGGCCCGGTGGCGCGCAGTTTGCTCAACTCCGCCCGTCGGGCGCGCGAGGAGCATCGGGACGGCATGACGAATCGGTTCGAGGGGCACGGTGGTGGCGCGCGCGTCTGGGTTTGGCTCGTGCTCGCCCTGATGGCGCTGTGCATGCCGGGTTGCGGGCGCGCCGACCTTCCGGGTGACGACGGCTACCCGGGTCTCACGCCGCTCGACGGGGGCGAGCCGCCGGGAACGTGCGGCGACGGCAAATGCGGGCGCGGAGAAACGCCGACCAACTGCACCTCGGATTGTCGGTGCGGCGACGGCGTGTGCTCGAAGGGCGAGACGTGCCCCGCCGACTGCGGCACCTGCGGCGACGGCAAATGCGACGGCAACGAGACGAAGACGACGTGCGCCGAGGATTGCGGCGGGGCAACGAAGTGCGGCAACCGCGTCTGCGAAGCGGGTGAGACCAGCGCGAACTGTCCCGTCGATTGTCCGGTCAACGGCTTCTGTGGCGACGGCACCTGCAGCCCCGGAGAGAACCCGGCGAGCTGTCCCGTCGATTGCCCCGGCTATTGCGGGGACGGCTTCTGCACGCCCTCCGAGATTGACCAGTGCACGCCCGATTGCCCGCCCAGGTGCGGCGACGGCGTCTGCTCGTCGGGCGAGACTGCCGTGAGCTGTCCCCCCGATTGCGACTATTGCGGCAACGGGTTCTGCGGCGGCACCGAGACGGCGAGTAGCTGTCCGAGCGACTGCGGTTTTTGCGGCGACGGCTTTTGTTCGTCGTTCGAAAACCCGCTCTCGTGCTTCGGCGATTGTCCCGGCTATTGCGGCGACACCTATTGCACGCCGAACGAAAGTCCGTCGACTTGCCCGACGGACTGCGGCTATTGCGGCGACAACCAGTGCAACGCGGGCGAGAGCACCGCGACGTGCCCGACGGATTGCTACTGCGGCAATTCGATTTGCGACGTCGGAGAAACGGCGCAGACGTGCCGCTTCGACTGCGGTTACTGCGGCGACGGCGTTTGCGGCGCAGGCGAATTTCCGAACACGTGTGCGTTCGATTGCGGGTATTGCGGCGACGGCATCTGCACGAACAGCGAGACCACCGCGACGTGTCCAGTCGACTGCGGCACCTTGTGCGGCGACGGCGTGTGCGCGTCGACCGAGACGCCGTTGAGCTGCCCCTCGGATTGTCCCGCCGTTTGCGGCGACGGGATCTGCGAGCTCAGCGAGAGCGGACCGAGCTGCCCGAAGGACTGCCCCGCCGTTTGCGGCAACGGCCTCTGCGAGCCGACCGAAACGCCGACCAACTGCCCGAAGGATTGCCCGAAGCCGGTCTGCGGAAACATGCTCTGCGAATCGGGCGAAACGACGAAGACGTGTCCCAAGGATTGCCCGGCGATCTGCGGCGACGGGCTCTGCACGGGCTCCGAGACGTCGAATACGTGTCCGAAGGATTGCCCGCTGCCGACCTGCGGCGACGGGCTCTGCTCGGGTGCGGAAAATCCGTTCAACTGCCCGTCCGATTGCAGCTTCTGCGGCGACGGCCGCTGCGGCCCGAACGAAACGACCACGAGCTGCCCGGGCGACTGCGGCACGGCGTGCGGCGACGGAGTCTGTAACGGCAACGAATCGGCGGCGAGCTGCCCGTCCGATTGCGGACAGGTCGTCTGCGGGGACGGCTATTGCGCCCCCAGCGAGAGCCCGACGTCGTGCCCCAAGGATTGCATCGGCGGACGGTTTTGCGGCGACGGCAAGTGCTCGGACGGCGAAAATCACGCGAACTGCCCGACCGACTGCAAATAACGGGAGCGCTGGCGAAATTCGAGTCCGGGCGACCCGAAGAATATATGCTCCGTCCTCGATCATGACGTCGGGGCGTCCCGAGACCGCGGCCCTATTGAGCATGGGGGGCGTACCCGCCCGCCGCAGCTCGCTTCGCGAGAGTGTTGGATGAGCAACGACGTCTCGAGCTATCGAGCTTCGGCGGGTCGCGTGGCGAGCTGGCTCGTCGACAAGGGCCGTCCCGACGACGCGGTGGCGCTTCTGGCCGCCTGGGCGGCGGCGGGTCCGAACGACGGCGAAGGTCAACACTTGCTCGCCGAAGCATTGCGCATCGACCCGAGCGCGCGCGTCGCGCAAGAAGCGTTCGAGCGCATGGAGGCCATCGGCGGCCCTCACGACGTGCTCACCGAAGCGCTGCGCAAATTCTCGCGCGAAGAGGTGCAGCGGCTCGAGTCCGAGATGCGGCGCCCGACGTTCCGGCGCGCGCAGATGGGCTTCAACAACAACGTGAAGTACCAGGGCGATGTTTTCCACGTCCAGACCGAGGATTCGGGTCTCGACGCCCCGCACATCATCACGCACCTCTTTGCGGACGGTGGCCGCGTCATCAAGAGCCACAAGCGCAACTACGAGGGCGAAGTGTTGCGCGCGGACGTCGCCAATTTCGTGCGCGGCTTGATGAAGGCGCAGCACATGGAAATGGTCCTCGCGCTCCGCGAAGGACGCTTCGACAAGGTCATCGCCGGAACCGAAATCGGCGGCATGACCGTCCTCGCCGAGCCGCCCGCGACCGACGCGGTCCGAAGGCTCGCGAGCAAGAAGCAAGAGCGCGCGGAAGCGGCGCCGAACGCGCGCACGAACCCGACGCCGATCGCCGTTCCTCGTCCTGCCGAGCGCCCGAAGACCAAGCCCTCGACGACCACGACGGCCGCGCCGCGCTTTTTCCGTCTGCACGTGCGCCGGAGCCTCTCGGGCGGTCCCGAGCGCTACGAGCCGATCGGCGATCGTGCGCTCATCGGCGCGGCCGGTCCGATCAATCTACCGGGCGAGCGGTTCTGCCATCCACGCGAGGCCGAGCTCGTGTTCCGTCAAGGAAGCCTCTGGCTCTCCGATCTCGAGGGCGGGAACGGCGTCTTCTTGCGGATCCGGACGCCCGTCGAGCTCGAGTACGCGGACGAATTTTTGGTGGGCGATCAGTTGCTCCGCGTCGAACGCAATCCAGTTCCCGACGACGGACCCGATCCGGACCCGACGTATTTCTACTCGTCGCCGAAGTGGCCGTCGTCGTTCCGCGTCGTGCAAATGTTCGAAGGCGGTGCGCCCGGCGCTTGCGTCGTGGCTCGCGGCAACACGCTCCAGATCGGCTCGGTGATCGGCGACCTGGTGTTCGCCGACGATCCGCTCGTCGACGCGCAGCACTGCATCATCGAAGAGCAAGCCGGCACGGTCGTCCTGACGGATCTCGGGTCGCGGACGGGGGTCTTCGTGCGCATCCGCGGTGAACAAGAGCTCGTCCACGGAGACGAGTTGCTGATCGGGCGCACGCGTCTCGTCGTGGACCTCACGACCGCGACCAGCTGAATCGAGTTCATCGCGAGCCGCGGAAGAGCGAGCGGGAATCGGCCCCCCACAAAAGTCAGACGGCCGGGTTGCCCCAGCCGTCCTTCACAGCATCGCTTGCGCGATTTACTTGGCGCTGTCGTCCGCGGGCTTCGAGGAGTCGTCGGCCGGCTTGGCCGAGTCGTCCGCGGGCTTCGCGTCGTCGGCCGGCTTGGCCGCTTCGTCCGTGGCCGGCTTGGCCTCCGAGGCGCCCGCCGCTTCGCTTGCGGGGGTCTCGGGATCGGGCGTGCTTCCGCCGCACGCCACCATGAGGAACAGAGCCGGAACGATAGCAAGGTGATGAATCTTCATTGGAATCCTCCTACACGAGTCTTCGTGCCAGGCCAATACCCGGCTCGCCCCCACCAGATGCGCGAGCGTGTCGGATCGGCTCACGCGTTTCTGTCACTTTTCAATGAATCTGAACGGACAGTCAGGGTGCCCCTGGCCCCATTCTCCAATCGCCAAGGGTGAAGCCGAAATTCGGGGCGCAGTGGGTCGAGCGCTGAGCCGAAAATTGACTCACAGGCGTCTGTCCCTCAAGAGGATCGAGCATGGTGCCCGAGCGGACGCGGCTGAAACTGGTTCCGACGAGCGCCGATGGCGCGGCGTCGAGCCACGCTCACGCGAACGAGGGCCCGCTCGCCCATCTATCGGACGCTCAACTCGTCGCGCTCACGTCCGACGACGACCTCGGCGCGTTCGAGACGCTCTACCGGCGGTACGCGCCGTTCGCGTTGAACCTCGCGGCGCGGCTTCAAGGCAGCGCGACCGATGTCGAGGACATCGTGCACGACGCTTTCTTGCGCGCGCGGGCACGCCTCGACGATTTGCGCGAACCGTCCGCGTTTCGCGCCTGGCTCGGCTCCATCGTGGTGCGACTCGTGCGTAGCCGCATGCGACGGCGGCGTTTGCTGCGCACGCTCGGGCTCATGCCGACCGGCGAGCCCGTCGATCTCGACGCCGTCGCGTCGCCCGCGGCCGATCCGGAACAGCGCGCGCTCCTCGCGCAGGTGTACGCGCTCCTCTGCACGCTCCACGCGAACGACCGCATCGCGTGGACCTTGCGCTACGTCGAGCGGCATCGCTTGGAGGCCGTCGCGGAGCTCTCCGGGTGTTCGCTCGCGACGGCGAAGCGCCGCATCGCGCGCGCACAACATTTCTTGTCCGAGCACTTCGTGTCGCCGCTCAGGGAGTCGTCACCATGAGCGATCGACGCAGTTTCTCGGAGATCCCCGCCGAGGTACTCGAAGACCACGGCGACCACGAGCGCGTCGATCGCGTGTGGAAGCGCTTGCACGCGAACCTCGAGGGGGGCCATGCGCGGCGCCGATCGCCGATCGCGCCGTGGCTCGTCGTGTCTGCGGCGACGTTCGCGCTCGGTATCTTCGTCGGAGCAAAGTGGCTCGGCGGCGCCGCGCCAGGTCCGGTCGCGACGGTGAGCGCCGAACCGCGGGTGACCGCGAAAACCCCCGCTGCGCCGGCCGCGAAACCGACCGCCGAAGCGGAAGCGGCGTTGCACGAAGCCCCGCGCGCGCATCAGTCGCATCGGGTCGCGGCGCCGCGCCGCGCCGACGACGTCGTCGCCGAATCTCCGGCGTTGCCGCTGCCGAGCGCGCAAGCGGCGCCGCTCGAATGGCAACGGCTCGCCGACGAGGGGCAATACGTTCAGGCCCTCGCATCGCTCGAAGCGACCGGCGGCTTCGACGCGGCGCTCCGCGAAGCGAACGCCGAAGAGCTGATGTCGCTCGTCGACGTCGCGCGAGCGACCGGCCAGCGAGATCGGGCGATCGTCGCGCTCCGACGGATCGTGAGCGAGCACGGCTCGGACCCGAACGCGCCGGTCGCGGCGTGGATGCTCGGGAACGAGCTCGCCAAGACAGGCGCTCTCGCCGAGGCCGAGCAGGCCTTCGCGATGTATAGAGCCTTGTCTCCCAGCGGCGATTTCGCCGAAGATGCGCTCGCTCGGCAGGTGGACATGGCCGCCGAGCAGGGCAATCTCGACCACGCGCGCAAGCTTGCCGGCCAGTACTTGAAGGAGTTCCCCGACGGCCCACGCAGCGCGGACATGCAGGTCGAGATCGAGCAATGGTCTCGCTCGCCCGGGCCGTCGTCTTCGGCGGCCGAGCCCGAAGTCCGTCCGAGCGAAGCTCCGTCTGCGGCCCCCGCGCCCGAGCCTTCTGCCGCTCCTCCTCTTTATTAGCGGCGTTCTTTTGGGGGCCGGGCCCGCGCGGGCGGAAGCGCGCGACTGGGTGATCGTCGATGTGCGACGGGATGCAGCCCACCTCGTCGACGAGCGACTCACCGAGCGCCTCGTCGCGCTCGAGACTGCGGACGTCGACGTGCCGCTTCCGCCGAGCACGGCGATCCGGCCGCCGCTCTACTTCCGCGTGTTCTCGCCGACGCCCGCCACGTTGCGCATCGAGCTGTGGGAGCTCGGACAACCCTATGGGGCGCGCAACATCTCCGCGTCGGGGACGGAGACCTTGCGCGCACGCCGCATCGCGCTCGCGGCGGGCGAGCTCACGCGGCAACTGCGTCGCCGACGTCTCATCGAGCTCGATGCGCTGCGGCGCGCCGAAGAAAACTCCGGCGCGGCCCGTCGTGAAACGGCGTTGCCGATCTACGGCCGCTTCGTGCTCGGAGCTGGAGCCCAAGCAGCGGCGATGGGGCTCGGGGACGCCTGGTTCGTCGGTCCGAGCCTCGACGCGCGACTCGCGTTCACGTCCGGTCAACGTGTCTCGCTCGGCGCCGCGTGGCTCGAGGGCGGCGCGAAAGGCACCGGGCGCGCTGCGCGGTGGTTCGAAGTGCGACTTGTCATCGACGAGCAGCTTCTCCTCGCGCGCCCTCTTCTGCTCGATCTCGGGCTCGGCGCCGCCGTCGCGTCGCTTCGCGTCGACGGCCTTCACGACGACGGCGAATCCGGCCCGTTCGATACCTGGTCGTCGCGCGCCGGCATCGACGTACGCCTCGAGGCGCGCCTCGGTCGCTCCTTCGCCCTCGCGTTCGGCCCCGACATGGGCGTCGTGTTGCATCCGGTCACCGCGCGTTCGGACGACGGCCGCGAACATCACCTCGGCGGGCTCTGGCTCGGCGGAGCCGTCACGCTCGAGCTGGATCCCGCCGGCGCGCCATGAATCTTTGTTTGTGGCGAACACTCGGATTGGGCTTACCGAGCATATTCCCTCACGACGACCACTGCCGAGTCCCCGAAGCACGCACGCGCGGCCTTGCTGACGTCGAGCCGAACGGCCGTGACGGGCCGTCCCTTCCCTTTGTATGTGCGGCTCAGGTCATCGTTGTCCGCGACGAAGGGGCTGACCATGAATTCACTAGCGGCGATTTCCGGAAAGAGATCCTTGGGCTTCGTCTCCGTCGAGTCTGGGAACTGAACTGAGATCGACATTGGCGGAACCCAATAGAGGCGCCTTCTGAGCGTCCCGAGGGGCGTATACGAGACCTGGACGGAAAGGGTGACGATGCCGCCAGCCAGCGGCGCGAGTGCGATCTTCTCCCCGAACCTTACTTGCCTCTTGAGCACGACGCGAGCCTCGGGGTCGGGGGCATCGGCGTCCGGCCTTCGCTCGAGGAGGAGATACCATCGCTCCTTGAGGACCAGTCGATATCTGCGCAGGAGCTCGGGCAAGACTCGAGGATCGTCCGCCGGCGCGAAGTGGTCGTCGATGGCGGCCCATCGAGTCAGGATGAATCGCGGTGCGTTCGAGCGCTTGAAGAAGTCGCCGTTCAGCGCAGCCAGGGCTGGCGTGTAGGCCGCATAACCTTGTGGGACGGGACGCGAGCGCCAGTTGAAGTCATTCCAGAACCCGGTGCTCAGGTCGAAGGAGACGACGTCGACCGGACTGGCGCCGACGTGGGAGCGAACGGCGCGTAACTTCCACTTCTTGTGCCAAGTAGCCCACGCGACGCTCAAGTCATCTTCGTATGCGCGGGGGTTCTTCAAGACTCGGAGGTTGGACACGATTCGGTTCCATGTCGCCGTGAGTTCGAGCGGCTGGCGAGGTGCCTCCAGAGGAACGGCTTCCAGCACGCCGATCGACAGCAAGCACGCGACGCCGAGAAAGGCGCTCCGAAGCGCCGCCGTCGGTCTGCCCTTCGCGTCGTCGATCGCGAGGAGCAACGCCGGGAAGAACGCGGCGTATCCGAAGAACAAGGAGGCGTTGTGGCCGCCCTGCCGAACGAAGCCTTCCTTCCAGGTGAAGAGAAGCCCCCCGAAGAGGATCGCCAGGGCCGAAAGCTTGCGCCGCGAGAGCAGCTCCGTTCGAGCCCCGAGTAGGCACGCGAGACACGAAAAGATCAGCACCTCGAATGAGGTCGAGAGATAGGACACGGGTCCTTCGACCCCCATGGACGTGGAGTAGCCGCCAGCCATTTGCAGCGAGCCCCAGAGAAATCGAGGAACGTTTCGGAGCGACTGGCCGATAGCGATCCACAGCGCCGTGGAAGCACCGAAGAAGCTCGACGCGAGCACCAGCGCGGTCCGCCCGCGCTCTTTCCGTGGCGCGAATGCAACCAACACCGCGATGCAGGCGACGCCGAGCACTAGAAACGTGAACTTGACGAGAGCGAGCGTCGCCAAGAGCAATGCGATGGGCGCGAAACGGCGGAACGTTCGTCTCTCTTCGAGGGCGCACAACAGGGCAGCGACGATCAAGACGAGAATGAACTGCAC
>Ga0265337_1001690_pt1 | contig 10709 bp, 7 predicted proteins | sample 42122metaG_FD_192441 | JGI IMG/M metagenome (GOLD analysis project Ga0265337, IMG submission 192441) | Rhizosphere microbial communities from Carex aquatilis grown in University of Washington, Seatle, WA, United States - 4-21-22 metaG | ecosystem: Host-associated > Plants > Roots > Rhizosphere >... | reverse complement strand
CGCCATTCTCGAGCTGCGTGCATTCATGCCATTGCGCCCGCCGCACCGCCTTGATTCTGATCAAGCACAGAACTGTCGCCTTGGTTCAGATACACTGCGCTCACCACAGAGGCTTCGAGTCCATGCCCGATGTCCGTTCGTAATCTCGATGCCATATTCCGGCCGCGGTCGGTCGCCCTGATCGGGGCCAGCAACCGTCCCGGCTCGGCAGGGCTGGTCACGATGCAGAATCTGCTGGCGGGCGGATTCGACGGGCCCATCGTTCCCGTGAACCCAAAGCATGCTTCTGTTGCAGGCGTGCTCGCCTATCCCGATATCGCGGCGCTGCCGCTGGTGCCGGAGCTCGCGGTCATCTGCACACCGCCCCAGACCGTGCCGCCGCTGATGGCCGAATTGGCTGCCAAAGGGACCAAGGGCGCCGTCGTGATCACCGCAGGCTTCGGCGAACTTGGCAGCGAGGCCGGGCGCGCGCTTGCAACGGCCATGCTGCAGGCGGCGCAGCCGGCCCTCTTGCGAATCGTCGGCCCGAATTGCCTGGGCGTCATATCCACCCCATTGGGCCTCAATGCCTCGTTTGCGCCCGGCAACGCCCTGAAGGGCGGGATCGCGTTCGTCACGCAGTCGGGCGCCATGGCCACCACAATGCTCGACTGGGCGAATGCGCGGGGAATCGGCTTTTCCCATCTCGTATCGCTTGGCGACATGGCCGATGTCGATTTCGGGGATATGCTCGATTATCTCGCCACTGACCCTGCGACGAACGCCATCCTGCTCTACATCGAGGCAGTCACGCAGGCGCGAAAGTTCCTGTCCGCGGCGCGGGCCGCGGCGCGCCTCAAACCGGTGATCGCGATCAAGGCCGGCCGGCACGAAGCGGCCGCCAAAGCAGCGGCTTCCCATACCGGCGCCATGGCGGGAAGCGATGCCGTCTACGACGCCGCGTTTCGACGGGCGGGCATCCTGCGCGTGCATCGGCTGGAAGAATTATTCGACGCCGTCGAGACCTTGGCGCGGCCGCTAAAGGTGACCGGCGATGACATCGTCGTCCTGACCAATGGCGGCGGAGCCGGCGTCCTTGCGACCGATGCCGTTATGGACTACGGCGGCAAACTGACCGTTCTTTCGGCCGAGACGCTCGCGCGGTTGGACGCCGCTCTCCCGCGAACGTGGTCGCATGGTAACCCCGTCGACATTATCGGCGACGCCCCGCCCGCCCGCTACGTAGCGGCGCTCGAAATTCTGCTCAGCGCGCCCGAAACCAACGCTGTCTTGGTGATCAACTGCCCGACCGCGATTGCGTCAAGCATCGAAGCCGCCAGTGAAGTCGCGCGCGTCTGCAAGGGGAACCGGCATCCGGTTCTGGCGACCTGGCTTGGCCAGCAGGGCGCTTCGACGGCGCGCGCCTTTTTCCGCGATGCCTCGATACCCGATTACGCCACGCCGGAGGATGCCGCTCGCGGGTTCATGCATCTCGTTCGCTACCGGCAGGGTCAGGAGGCTATTGTCGAAGTCCCGCCCTCGACAGCGACCGAGTTCCGCCCTGACGAAAAACGCGCACGGGTGCTTATCACGGGCGCGCTCGAGGCGGGGGAAAATTGGCTGTCTCCGGATAATGTTCAACAATTGCTCGGCTGTTACCGTATAGCGGTCGCGCGTTCCGGGATCGCATCGGACGCTGCCGAAGCGGCGCGCCTCTCGGCGGAATTCGCGAGCCCTGTTGCATTGAAGATCGTCTCGCCCGACATCCAGCACAAATCCGATGTGGGCGGCGTCGCGCTCGATCTCGATGGACCCGATATGGTCAGGGGGGCGGCTGAAGCCATGCTCGCGCGTGTCGCCCGCGCCAGGCCCACCGCGCGGATCGACGGCATTCTCGTACAGGAGATGGTTCGGCTCCCTCACGCATACGAACTGATCGCAGGGGTGACCGTCGATCGTCAATTCGGGCCGGTGATTCTGTTTGGACAAGGTGGAACCGCAGCGGAGATACTGTCGGATCGCGCGCTGGCGCTGCCGCCGCTCAATGTCAGGCTGGCCCACGCCCTGATGGCGCAAACCCGTATCCACCGTCTTCTGCTGGGCTATCGCGACAGCCCACGCGCGGCTTTGGACGAGGTTGCACTCACGCTGGTCAAACTCTCGCAACTGATCGCGGACATTGACGAAGTGGTGGAGGTCGATCTCAATCCGCTGCTCGTGAACGCGGATCGTGTGGTCGCCGTTGATGCGCGCATTCGCGTGGCGCGTTCATCGGCGGATGCACAAAGAGCGGGCCGGTTTTCAATCCGCCCCTATCCGAAGGAGCTCGAGCGGCGCCAGACTTTGGCGGGATTGGGCGAATTGACGTTGCGTCCGATTCGGCCGGACGACGCATCGTTGCTCTCCGAGCTCATCGCCAGTCTGACTCCCACGGATGCGCGGATGCGCTTCTTCACTCCCCTCAGAAGTCTCGATGCGACGGCGCTCGCCCGCTTCACGCAAATCGATTACGAACGCGAAATGGCATTCGTGTTAATCGCGGGCGATGCACCTGAGCGACTGCTTGCCGTAGCTCGTCTCGCCGCCGATCCCGATAATGTCAGTGCGGAATTTGCCATCGTCGTGCGCAGCGAACTGCATCGCCGCGGGGTAGGCCGCTTTCTGATGCGACAACTGATCGATTATGCGGCTTCTCGTGGATTGAAGGATATTTTTGGCGATATCCTCAGTGAGAATCGCGCCATGCTCGCGCTTTGCGCTGAACTCGGCTTTTCCTTTGCCCCCACAAGGGATGGCGTCATACGGGCGAGTCTGGCCATGAGCTCGCGAACCGGGCCGCCATAGGAAGTGCCGAATGGGTGCACTATATATTCGCGGCATCCGATCTGAGTCCTCGGCTCGTTGCGGCAAAAGATGAGGAACAAATTCATGCGATGGTCTGTAGGAACAGCGAGCACTCCGAGAACGGTCGCTATGTCCGCTCTGCTCCTGTTTGCTGGGGTGTCGGTTTCCGGCTGTGGGGTCAACACGATCCCAACCGAGCAGGAACAGGCAAAAGCCGCCTGGAGCGAGGTGCAGAACCAATATCAGCGCCGGGCCGATCTGATCCCGAATCTGGTGAACACGGTCAAAGGTTACGCGACGCAGGAACGCGAAGTCCTGACCCAGGTGACTGAAGCCCGCGCCAAGGCGACGCAAGTGCAGGTCAATGCCAACCAACTCACCGACCCCGAAGCTATTCGCCGTTTCCAGGAAGCGCAGGCGCAGCTCTCCGGAGCCCTTGGCCGGCTTCTCGCGGTTAGCGAGCGCTACCCGGATCTCAAATCCAACCAGAATTTTCTTGCCCTGCAATCGCAGCTTGAGGGAACGGAGAATCGCATCACTGTGGCTCGCCGCGATTACATCCAGGCCGTCCAGAACTACAATACCGAGGTGCGCACCTTCCCGGGCCGCTTCTGGGCGATGATGTACAGCGCTCAACCGATGGCGACCTTCACCACAGGTGAGGAAAATCAGCGCCCGCCCGCCGTGCAGTTCTGATGGGCTCCATGATTCGTCTATCGGCTGTCCTATTTTGCTTCCTCGCATTCCTTGCGGGCTCCGTCCACGCAGCAGAGCCAACCTTCCCTGCTCTGACTGGCCGGGTTGTCGATCAGGCGAACGTTCTCAACGCGGCTGCCAAGGCTCAAATCGAACGCAAGCTCGCCGATTTGGAATCCAAGACGGGCCGGCAGCTTGTCGTGGTGACATTGGCGTCGTTGCAGGGCTACGAGATTGAAGATTACGGCTACAGGCTCGGCCGCGCCTGGGGCATTGGACAGAAAGGCGCCAACAACGGCGCCCTTCTGATCGTCGCGCCCAACGAGCACCGGGTCCGCATCGAGGTCGGCTACGGGTTGGAAGGCACGCTCACCGACGCGGTGTCGCGGCTGATTATCGAGAACGGAATTCTTCCTCGCTTCCGTGTCAATGATTTCGCCGGCGGTATCGAGCGTGGCGTCGACGACATTGTCCAGGCTCTCACAGGAGACGCGGAAGACTTCAAGCGGCGCGCCGCCGAACAGAACACCGGCCCGGCGGGAACGGAAGGTCTGCAGCGGTTCATCTTTCTCGCCGTCATCCTCGGGCTATGGCTTTTCTTCGCCCTTCGGTCGCGCCGCCGCGGGTATCGCCGCAGCGGCCTGCCGTGGATCATCCCGATGGGTGGAGGATGGGGCTCCGGCGGGGTTGGCGGCGGCTGGGGCGGTGGGTCAGGTGGAGGATTCTCAGGCGGTGGCGGTTCGTTCGGCGGCGGCGGCGCCTCGGGGCGATGGTGATGACACCCGTCCTCGCTCCTGAAGAGCATGCGCGGCTGACCGAGGAAATCCGCAAAGCGGAGGCGGGCACGTCGGGCGAGATCTATGTGGTGGTCGCTCATTCGGCCGATACGTTCCGGCTGGTCCCGGTACTCTGGGCGGCGGTTTTTGCTCTTCTGCTCCCGTGGGTGCTGCACCTGACGACGAGCCTTTCCGCGATGATGATTCTTTCGCTGCAGGTGCTCGGATTTGTTGTCGCGGCAAGCATCCTGTCGCTGCATCAGGTGCGGTACCGCATCGTGCCGCCCGCAATCGCCGAGGACGCGGCCCATCGCGCGGCACTTGCCCAGTTCATGGCTCATGGCGTCCACCTGACGTCTGCTCGAACCGGTGTTCTCATCTATGTCACCATGCGGCCCCGCCGGATCGAGGTGGTGGCCGACAGCGGCATCCATGCCAAGGTCGGCCAGGAAGCCTGGGATAGCACCGTCGCAGCGATCACAGCAGAAGCCCGCGCCGGGCGCCTTAGCGATGGTCTTGCCGCGGGAATCCGCACAGCCGGCACCCTGCTCTCCCGGCACTTCCCCCGAGGAGCAACCGACCGCAACGAGCTTCCGGATCGGGTCGTCGAAGGCTGATTCTGGTCATCGACCAATCCGGCTTGCGTCGCACGCCATCCTCCGTCATTGGTGAAACTATGACCACGCGCGCCATTCCTTGCGTCCTCATGCGGGGCGGCACCTCGCGCGGACCCTACTTCCTCGCCTCCGATCTGCCGGCCGATCCGGCGGAGCGCGACCGTGTGCTGCTTCAGGTGATGGGCTCCGGACACGAGCTTCAGGTAGACGGGATCGGTGGCGGGCACCCGCTGACCAGCAAAGTGGCCATCGTAAGCCCCTCGAAAGTTCCAGGGGCCGATGTGGATTACCTTTTTGCGCAGGTGAATGTTCGTGAGCGCCTCGTGGACACGTCTCCCAATTGCGGAAATATGCTCGCCGGTGTTGGCCCCTTTGCTCTGGAAGCGGGCTTGGTTACTCCTACGGACGGAGTTTCCACCGTTCACATCTATAACGTGAACACCCGAAAACTCATCGAAGCGCGCATCCAGACCCCCAAAGGCCACGTGAAGTATGACGGCGATGCCGTCATCGATGGTGTCCCAGGAAGTGCCGCGCCCATCCATCTGGCGTTCCTCGATGCGGCGGGATCCAAGACCGGCAAGCTCTTCCCGACCGGCAGTCCCAAGGACGTGGTCCAAGGCATTCCCATCTCGCTCGTCGATGCCGCGATGCCCATCATGGCCATCAGGGCTGCTGACCTCGGCTGGACGGGATATGAGCAGCCATCGGACTTTGCAAAGGACGCTGCCTTCATGGAGCGGCTGGAATCGCTCCGGATACAAGCCGGCCTCTTGATGGGCCTTGGTGATGTTCGAGCGCTGGTCATACCGAAGCCGGTGCTGGTTGCTCCGCCCCGCGCCGGGGGCACATTGGCGGCTCGATATTTCATGCCACACGCTTGTCACAACGCTTTCGCCACCACAGGTGCGGTTGCGGTTGGTACCGCGGCGGTCACTCCGGGAACAATCATCGCGGACGTCGCGGGCACCCCTGCCATGCCGGTGGATGTGCTCATCGAGCACCCGTCCGGTACGATGCAGGTACGGTTGGAAAAACGCCCCGGCGACAGGGCTCCAGTGGCCTTTCTGGTGCGCACGGCGCGACGGTTGTTCGAAGGCCGCGTGCTCGTCGATCTTCCCCAACCCGCGCCCGCATAGGCGGCTTCTACCCTTGGGCTTAGTGCGGGATACGTGGCCTTATCCTCGGTTGCGGCCGCCGCTCCAATGCCATGCTCAAGTTGTCTAGAGCCAAATATCGGCGGGCCAAGCCGGAACGGGGCAGCCCCCAGCCCCGTTATCGACCCAATAGCGGCGGATACGCGGCCGCCACGACTGACGCGAAAGTTCAGAAAGGATACCTCATGCCCCGAAATGGCGAGCACAAAGGCACGTCGAATCGCGGCTTTGCTTCCATGGACCGAGCCAAGCAACGCCAAATCGCAAGCAAAGGTGGACAAAGCGTTCCCCCAGAAAAGCGGAGTTTTTCCCAGGACCCAAGCCTCGCCGCACAGGCCGGCCGCAAGGGCGGGGAATCCGTCCCCCCCGAGGGCCGCAGCTTCTCGCAGAACCGCGAACTTGCAGCCGAAGCCGGCCGCAAGGGCGGTCAGGCGCGCGGCGCCTCCAGCCGGCGCGCGCGGCCGGATGCTGCTGCGACCACACAGGAGAGCGGCAAGGCCGAAGCCGAGCGGCAGGGCGCAAGCTTCGACAAGAGCCACGATGAACCGGCCGAAGGTGCGGGCGACGAGCCGAAGGACGATTTCGAACCGGACATCGAGGAACCGAGCAATCTGGCGGTCAGCCATGATGTGGCACCCGACGATCTGGGCAAAAGCGGCGCCAGCCGTCCAATTCTCCCGGGTAGCCACCCGCACGGAGTCCGGTAGTTCCTATCACTGCGCGAAGAGAAAGCGGCGAGGGTTTCCCCGCCGCTTTTTCTTTTCAGATGTCGGCGTAGCAGCGTACCTCGCTTGCTCCGCCCGGGTGCGTGACTGCCCCACGGCGGGCCGGCCCCACATTCTTGGCGAAGCGCCAGAGCGAGCCGGAGCCGAACGCGGCAGGCTTCGGCTTCCAGTCCACGCGGCGGCGTTCCATTTCGTCGCTCGAGATTTCCACGTCGATAGTGCCCTTCTCCGCATCGATGACGATGATGTCGCCTTCGCGCAGCAACCCTATGGGACCGCCCTCAGCCGCTTCCGGCCCGACATGGCCAATGCACAATCCCCGCGTCGCGCCTGAGAAGCGCCCGTCCGTGATCAGCGCGATGGTGTCCGAGCGACCCTGCCCGTACAAAGCAGCCGTGGTCGAGAGCATCTCTCGCATGCCGGGGCCCCCCTTGGGTCCCTCATAGCGGATGACGATGACGTCGCCTTCCTTGTAATTGCGTTCCTGCACGGCGGCGAAGGCATCTTCTTCGCAATCGAAGACGCGCGCGGGGCCGCGATGATGCAGATGCTTCAGACCCGCCACTTTCACGATGGCGCCGTCGGGCGCGAGATTCCCGGAAAGCCCAACGACGCCGCCGGTTGGCGCCAGCGGATTTGAGGCGGGCCGCATCACCTGCTGGTTCACGTTGAAAATCACACCGCTGAGATTCTCGGCGATCGTCTTGCCGGTCACCGTCATGCAATCGCCGTGGAGATAGCCGCCGTCGAGCAGCGTCTTCATCAAGACCGGCATGCCGCCGGCTTCCCACATGTCTTTCGCGACAAAGCGCCCACCGGGTTTCAGATCGGCGAGATAGGGCGTGCGTTTGAAGATGGCCGCGACATCGAAGAGATCGAACGCGATGCCCGCCTCGTTCGCCATGGCGGGCAGATGCAGCGCCGCATTGGTCGAGCCCCCGGTCGCAGCGACGACGGTGGCGGCGTTCTCGAACGCTTCACGCGTGCAGATGTCGCGCGGGCGGAGATTCTTCGCGAGCAGCGCCATGACGGCTTCGCCCGCCTTCAACGCGTAATCGTCGCGCGAGGTGACTTCGGCCGGCGGCCCCGCCGAAAAGGGAAGCGCCAATCCGATGGCTTCGGAGACGCAGGCCATGGTGTTGGCGGTGAACTGCCCGCCGCAGGCGCCCGCGCCCGGGCAGGCGACGCATTCGAGCTCATGCAGCTCGGCATCGGGCATGTTGCCGGCGGAATGCTTCCCCACCGCTTCGAACACGTCCACGACCGTCACGTCCTTGCCGTGAAAACGGCCGGGCATGATCGAGCCGCCATACAGAAACACGCTCGGCACGTTCAGCCGCAGCATCGCCATCATCATGCCGGGGAGGCTCTTGTCGCAGCCGGCGATCCCGACCAGCCCGTCATAGCAATGGCCGCGCACGGTCAGCTCCACCGAATCGGCGATCACTTCGCGGCTGACGAGGGATGATTTCATCCCCTCATGCCCCATGGCGATGCCGTCGGTGACGGTGATGGTGCAGAATTCGCGCGGCGTGCCGCCGGCCTCCTTGACCCCGCGCTTGGCCGATTGCGCCTGACGCATCAATGCGATGTTGCAGGGAGCCGCCTCGTTCCAGCAGGAGGCGACGCCGACGAAGGGGCGGTGGATCTCCTCATCCGTCAGGCCCATCGCATAGTAATAGGAACGATGCGGCGCGCGCTCCGGCCCTTCGGTGACGTGGCGCGAGGGAAGCTTGGATTTGTCGATTGTCGGCATGGTGCGGGGCTTTCGGTTTCGGCTGGCCTTAGCTGCCACAAACCGGCGCGCCATGGCGAGAGATTCTCAACGGGCGGGGGCGGCGGGCCGCCAATTTTCCAAAACACCCCCCCTCCCCCTCTTTTTCGGGTCGAGGAGAGGAAAAACCCAGGATAAGCCTGGGTTTTTGGCAGCGGAAGGCCGCCCGATAGGGTGCGGATTCCGGTGCAATAAGATGCGATAAAGGTGCAATAGAGCCGTCATAGGGTGCGTGCGGGTCAGCCGTTTCGTCTCCGTCCTGGCCCGGTTTTCCGGGCGCGCGACTCACATAGATGGGAACGGCGCGGTGCGCGCAGAAGGCCCCCCTCCGTCCGCTTTCGCTGCCACCTTCCCCCCCTTGTGGGGGAAGGGCGAGGATACATTCGTTCAGCCGCTCAAGCGTTTCAGGGCTTCCTGCAGGCGCGTGGCTAACGCGGCGGCTTCGGCGCGGCGTTCCTTCTGTTCCTCGATCACCTCTTCGGGGGCTTTGGCGACGAAGGCCTGATTGTTCAGTTTCGCATCGAATTTCGCGATCTCGCTTTCCGCCTTCTGTAAATCCTTCGCCAGACGCGCGCGTTCCTTGTCGAGATCGATCACCTCGCCCAGAGGCAACGCCGCAACCGCTTCGCTCAGAACGAATTGCGCCGAGCCTTGCGGAATTTCGCCCGCGGTGCGCGCACTCGACAATCGCGCCAGAGTCAAAATCATGTCGCGGTTGCGCGCGAGACGCGCGGACGTCTCCGCGTTCGCGTCCTTGAGCAGGAGCGCAATGCGAGCCCCGGGCGGAACGTTCATTTCTGCACGCACGCTGCGCACACCCGAGACGATCTCGATCAGCCAGTTCATTTCGGCGCGCGCTTTCTCATCCTGCGGCAGACCCGACAATTCCGGCCAGGGCGACAGCATCAGCATGGTGCGGCGCGGCACCGCATGTTCGGCGATGCGCGCCCATAATTCTTCGGTGATGAACGGCATGAAAGGATGCAACAACTGCAAGATCCGGTCGAGCACCCAGGCCGCCGTGTCGCGCGTCTCGATCTTGGCCGCTTCGTCATTGCCGTTCAGCACCGGCTTGATGAATTCGACATACCAATCGCAGAACACGTCCCAGACGAAATGGTAGATCGCGCCCGCGCCGTCATTGAAGCGATAGGCGACGAGCGCCTCGGTGACCTCGGACGCGGCGCGCGCCGTCTCCGCCACGATCCATTTGTTGACCGTCATGGTCACGGTTGCCGGATCGAATTCGCGCTTGCGCACGCATTCGTTCATCTCGCAGAAGCGCGCGGCGTTCCACAGCTTGGTCCCGAAATTGCGGCAGGTCTCCACGCGATTGAGCCCGAGGCGGATGTCCTTCCCCTGCCCCGCCGCGTTGGCGAGCGCGAAACGCAAGGCGTCCGCGCCATACTCATCGACGATGTCGAGCGGATCGACGACGTTGCCCTTGGTCTTGGACATCTTCTTGCCATGCTCGTCCACCACCCGGCCGTGGATGAAGACGTGGTGGAACGGCACATCGTCCATGAAGTTGAGGCCCATCATCATCATGCGCGCGACCCAGAAGAAGATGATGTCGTACATGGTAACGAGGGTTGAGGTCGGGTAATAGCGCTTGAGTTCCGGCGTTTCGTCGGGCCATCCCATGGTCGAAAACGGCCACAGCGCAGAGGAGAACCAGGTATCGAGCACGTCAGGATCGCGCCAAATACCGTATTGAATTGCTGTGCCACCTGAGCGATTGGCGATTAAAGCCATAGCGGCCGTATCGTTGTTAACTGCAACGACTTTCGTCATGTAATAAGCTTCGGCTTCACTGATTGCCTCACGTTCCGTTTCAGCAACGAAGGCCATTCTGTCGAAAGCGGATAACCCTCCATCGTCGGATCGTTCGAAACCATACCAAACCGGAATCTGATGCCCCCACCAAAGCTGGCGCGAAATACACCAGGGCTGGATGTTACGCATCCAGTTGAAATACACATTCGACCAATGCTCCGGCACGAAGCGGGTGCGTCCGTCTTCCACCGCTTTGATCGCCTTTTCCGCAAGCGGCGTGACGTTCAGATACCATTGCTCGGTGAGAAAGGGTTCCAGCACGACGGTTTTCGTCTTCTCGTCGTGGGGAACGGCATGGACGATGT
>Ga0265337_1001683_pt1 | contig 10731 bp, 8 predicted proteins | sample 42122metaG_FD_192441 | JGI IMG/M metagenome (GOLD analysis project Ga0265337, IMG submission 192441) | Rhizosphere microbial communities from Carex aquatilis grown in University of Washington, Seatle, WA, United States - 4-21-22 metaG | ecosystem: Host-associated > Plants > Roots > Rhizosphere >... | reverse complement strand
CGCGTGCATGATTTCGCAACCAAGGTTTTGTGGGCCTACATCGTCCTGCTGCTCGTCGGCGGGCTGATTGGCTTTTTCAAGGCGAAAAGCAAGGTGTCGCTCATCACGTCGGCGGTGTTCGCGGCGCTGCTGGTGCTGACGACGTTGCCCAACGTGTTTCAACGGTCGTTTGCCGGCAACCTGGCGAACGTCATCATGGCGCTGCTGCTGGTCGTGTTCGCCATCCGGCTAGCCAAAACAAAGAAATTCATGCCTAGTGGATTGATGCTGGTGGTGACGATTGCGGCACTGGCATTGCGGAATATTTTCACAAATTGAACGGTCCTAGCGCGGGAAAATCCTTGCGCCGCCGGCTTTCGGCCCGTAGCTTATCTTCCCTTTTGTTGCACCCATAGCTCAATTGGATAGAGCGGCTGACTACGGATCAGCAGGTTTGAAGTTCGACTCTTCATGGGTGCACCAGTAAAAATCAGTGCGCCGCTGGATTCAACGTTTCATTCAGACTGCCGCGACTGTAGCCTCGTAAATCCAGCGTGACGTGCGCGTAGCCGATTTTTTCCAACGCCATGGTGATTTTTCCCGCGATGCCATCCGCCAGAAATTTTTGCATTTCCGCCGGACCGACCTCAATGCGGGCGAGGCTTTGCTGCTGCAATTCATGGTGCCGCACGCGCACGTCGTGGAAGCCGAGGTCGCGTAGCGCATATTCCGCCAGCTCGATCATCCGCAGTTTTTCCGGCGTCACAATTTCGCCGTAAGGCACGCGCGAACTCAAGCACGCCATCTGCGGTTTGTCGGCTGTCGGCAGGCCGAGTTGCGCGGACAGCTCGCGGATTTCCGCCTTCGTCAAACCGGATTCCTTGAGCGGGGCGCGAACCTGGAATTCCGCCGCCGCCTGCGCGCCCGGACGGAAATCGCCGGTGTCGCTCGCATTTTCGCCATAGGCAATCACCGCAAAATTTTCCGCCCGCGCCAGCGGCGTCAATTCCTCAAACAGCTCGTGCTTGCAAAAATAACAGCGGTTCGCGGGGTTCGTGGTGTAATTTTCGTTGGCGAATTCCCGCGTCTGGATGACGCGGACGGGAAAGGAAAATTTCGCCGCGATGTCGAGCGCCTCCGCCAGTTCGCGGCGCGGCAAACTCGGTGAATCGGCGATTACCGCCAGCGCGCGGTCGCCGAGTGCGTCGTGCGCGACACGCGCGAGAAACACCGAATCCACTCCGCCTGAATACGCCACGAGACACGAGCCGTAGCTCTTCAGCAACGTCCGCAATTTCTCCAGTTTGTCGTTTGCTCCATTCATCACTTCGGCGTAGCGGCTTTCGGCAGAAAGCCGCATTTCAATCTTTCCATTTGGCGGCGCTCTGCCGAGACGCCGCTACGGCTTCAAAAACGTGTTTCACAGGCACGTTCGCTTTGGCCGCCAGTTTTCTGGCCGATTCAAATTCCGGCGCGGCCTGAACCACTTTACCGCCAAGCCGGCCGACTTTCACCGTCACTTCACCAAACGCCGTCTTCACGGAGGCCAATTCGCGGCGCAATTTCCGCCGTTCGGCAATGGTCTTGCGCACGCCAAACGCCGTTGTTTCCCGCAGTATCAACTCGCTGAATTTGTCCGCGTCGCTTTCCGCGCACAAAATCGTGAGCAGAACGCCGGGCCGGTTTTTCTTCATCTGGATCGGCGTGTGGAAAACATCCAGCGCGCCGGCAGCGAGCGTCGTTTCAACAAAATGGCCTAGAATTTCCCCGGTGCAATCGTCCAGGTTTGTTTCCAGCACGGCGACGCGGTCGGTTTCCCAATCTGGTTTTGACGTGGCAACTTTGAACTTTGGACTTTGGACATGGAACGATGTTCCCAGAATCGCGCGCAAGACATTCGGTCGTGTTTTGTTGTCGCGCGTGCCGAGGCCGAAGCCGATTTTTTCGGCGACGAGATTTTCCATTGCGCCGAAGCTCTCGACAAATTCCGCCAGCAGCGCAGCGCCGGTGGGCGTGACAAGTTCGTGAGGCTCGTCGCATTGCGTGATGCCGATGTCCCGCGCGCCGAGGATCGCCAGCGTGGCCGGCGCGGGAACCGGAAAACGTCCGTGCGCGCAGTCAATCCAGCCGGTGCCTTCAACCACCGGCGAGGCGAACACGCGCGGTTTGCCGAGCAGTTCAAGCGCAATGGCCGCGCCCACAATGTCCACGATGGAATCCACCGCGCCGACCTCGTGAAAGTGGACTTTATCCGGCGGCAGGCCGTGGATTTTTCCCTCGGCTTCCGCGATGCGCCGAAACACGGCGATGGATTTCTGTTTTACCCACGCGGACAAGGCGCTATTGGTGATGAGCCTCTGGATTTCGGCAAATGTGCGGTGGTCGTCGTGGTGATGCGTGGTGCGCGACGTGTGGTGGGAATGGTCGTGGTCATGCTCATGCCCGACATGGACATCAAACTTCACACCGGCGATGGCCGACTTTTGCTGGCGCGAAATGTGAAGGTGATAGCCGTCGAGCTTGAGCTTTTTCAACTCGCGCTCGAGTTTGTGTGTATCCACGCCGAGATCGAGCAGCGCGGCGATGAACATGTCGCCGGCGATGCCGCTGAAGAGATCGAGGTAAAGGGTTTTCATATTAATTCGGAGGGCCGGGTTTCACGAGGCCCATATTGATATTAGGGACTCGTCGAACTCGTCCCTCCGACAAGAGAATTCATCTGGCTCGCGGCATAACCGGCGCCGAAGCCATTGTCAATGTTCACCACCGTCACGCCGCTGGCGCAACTGTTCAACATGGCGAGAAGCGCGGCGATGCCGCCAAAGCTTGCACCGTAGCCAACGCTCGTCGGCACGGCGATGACGGGCCTGGCGACAAGTCCCGCAACGACGCTAGGCAGGGCGCCTTCCATTCCGGCAACAGCGACGATGACGTTCGCCTTTTGGATGGTTTCCAGCCGCGCGAGCATCCGGTGAAGCCCGGCAATGCCGATGTCGTGAATCCGTTCCACGCGGTTGCCCATGATTTCGGCCGTCACGGCGGCTTCCTCGGCCACCGGCAAATCGCTGGTGCCGGCACAGACCACGGCGATAAATCCCGGACGCTTGGGCAGCGGTTGTTTCTCGATGGTCACGCAGCGGGCAAGCGGATGATAAACGGCGCTTTTGAATTTTTTGCGGAGAGCGCGGGCGTGTTCGGCGTTGATGCGTGTGGCCAAAACCCGTTGGTCGTGTTCCCAAAGCCTGGACGCAATCTGCGCGACCTGTTCCGGCGTCTTGCCGGCGCCAAAAATCACCTCGGGAAAATTTTTGCGGAGCGCACGGTGGGTGTCCACCTGGGCAAAGCCAAGGTCGGCCACCGGCGCAGCTTGGAAGGCGCGCAGGACTTTTTCGCGCTGGACTTTCCCGGCGCGGAATTGCTCCAGCAATTGATTGGCTTCGGCGGTGGTCATGCGGCTGCCTTGGCAAACGATTTCATCGGAGCCATCGCCGTCGTCTTGCTGATGCTGGCGGTTTCTCAATGAAATATCAGTTTATGCAAAACAAGATGACACGGCGCTGACAGCACTGACAATCATTTTTGTCGCATTTTCTGAAACGCAATGCGCCCAACAACCAATTTTACTTGTTGGAAAAATGACCACTGATATAACAGTAAAAACAACGTGGCGGCGTTTATCACATGATTTCCTCTCGTTTCTTGAAACAAATTCGCCTGCCGCTCTTTTGTCCGAAGACGGCGTTACGCACATGGGATGACGCGGCTGCCTGCATCCGGTTGCCCGGCGAACCACGCATCGCGGAGAGCTTCTGCCCGCAACAGTGATGACTTCAGAATCCTCATCTCCCGCCGAAACCGGAAGCCGTCCCGCACTGCGCTGGTCAATCGCATTCCTTGTCAGCGCGGCGATTGCCATCAGCTATCTGGACCGGCAGACGCTGCCGTGGGCGATCAAGGCAATTCAAGCCGACATTCCGTTCAGCAATGAAATCAAGGCGGGTTTGGATTCAGCGTTCCTTGTCACCTACGGATTGATGTATCTCGGCGGCGGCTTGCTGCTGGACCGGCTCGGCACGCGGCGCGGATTTTTGTGCATCATGATTTTCTGGTCGCTGGCGTGCGCGAGCCACGGTTTGGCTGGCGGCGTGATTGCGCTCGCGGCGAGCCGGTTGCTGCTCGGCGCTGGGGAAGGCGGCGGCTTTCCAGCAGCCACGCGTGTCGTCGCCGAATGGTTTCCGGTAAACGAACGCGCGACGGCAATGGGCATCATCAATGCCGGCACGGCGGTCGGCGCGGTCGCCGCACCGCCATTGATCGCACTCGTGTTGATACAGGTGAACTGGTTTTCGGTTGCACCGTGGCGCTGGGTTTTCTTTCTGACCGGCGCGCTGGGCTTGCTGTGGACGGTCTGGTGGTGGCGCGAATATCAACCACCGGAAAAACACGTCAGGCTGTCCGACGCCGAGCGCATGATGATTCTGAACGCCACGGCCGTCTCCGTGAACGAGCCGCAAACGCTCATCCCGCTCACGGCAATTCTTCGGCATCGCGAGACGTGCGCGGTTGTGATGGCCAAGTTCTTGAGCGATGGCGCATGGTATTTCTATTTGTTCTGGCTGCCGAAATACTTGTTCGACGCCTTTCAGCTCGACATCAAGACGGCAGGCGGCGTCGGCTGGATTCCTTACGCGGCCTCCGGCGTGGGCTGTCTGGCCGGCGGCGGACTGTCGAGCTGGCTGCTCAAGCGCGGCGTGTCTGTCAACGGGTCGCGCAAACTTGCGCTCGGCGCCAGCGCGGCGCTGATGCCGTGGGTGATGCTCGTGCCGCAACTCCATTCCGTCGGCTGGGTGATTTTTATTTTTAGCCTCGCGTTTTTCGGCCAGCAATCGTGGTCCACGCTCGTGATGGTTCTGCCAACGGATATGATACCGAAGCGCGCCGTGGGCACGCTCGCCGGTCTCGTCGGCTTCGGCGGCGCGATGGGCGGTGTGGTGCTCGGACAACTCGCCGGTTATCTTCTCGATCACGGGTTCAGTTACACCCCGGTGCTCGTCATCGCCGGTTCGATGCACATCGCCGCGTTCATTTTGGTTTGTCTCGTCATCCCGAAAATTCAACCGCTCAAAATTTTAACCAACCAATAACCATCCTATGAAAATCAAAGAAATCCGCACACGCGTCATTGAATGGCGCGGCAAAACCGTTCCGCTCCCGCCGCATTTTTGCACGAACCCGATGGACGCCATCTCACCGATGCTGTCAAAAAAAACGATGGGCGCGTTCACCTTTCACAGCTGGCTCATCGTGGAAATTTTCACCGACAATGGCCTCGCCGGCATCGGCAACGCCGCGTTGTCGCCACGAATCACCAAACAGGTCATTGACCTTTATCTCAAGCCGTTGCTCATCGGCGCTGATCCGTGGGACATCGAATTTCTCTGGCAACACATGTATCGCAAGACGATGGCGTTTGGCCGCAAAGGCATCGGCATGGTCGCGATCAGCGCGGTGGATATCGCGCTGTGGGATATTCTCGGCAAGTCCGCGAAGCAGCCGGTCTATCGCCTGCTCGGCGGCCGCACGAAGCCAAAAATTCCCGTCTATGCGAGCCGGCTTTACAGCACGCCGCTGGAAGAACTCGCGCGCGAATCGAAGAAATACAAGGACGAAGGCTACAAGGCGATGAAGCTGCGTTTCGGCTGGGGACCGACGGACGGCGCGGAAGGCATGCAAAAGAACCTCGCGCTCATCCGCACCGTGCGCGAGGCGGTCGGCGATGGCGTGGACATCATGGCCGACGCTTACATGGGCTGGAATCTGGATTATGCCAAACGCATGATTCCCCTGCTCGAACCATTGAATCTCCGCTGGCTCGAAGAACCGGTCATTCCCGATGACATTCACGGTCTGGCGGAACTGAAAAAAATCGGGCGCATTCCCATTGCGAGCGGCGAACATGAATTCACGCTCTACGGTTTCCGCGAACTCATCGAGGCGCGCGCGGTGGACTACATCCAGTTCGACACGGACCGCGTCGGCGGCATTTCGCAGGCGCGCAAGATCGCGGCGCTCGCCGAGGCGCATTCGATTCCCGTGATTCCGCACGCCGGCCAGATGCACAACTATCACGTCGTCATGGCGAGCCTGAATTCGCCGATGGCGGAATATTTCCCGCCGGTGGACGTCGAGGTTGGCAACGAGCTGTTCTGGTATATCTTCAAGGGCGAACCGACGCCAAAAGACGGGTTCATTGACCTGGACGAAAACACGCCTGGTTACGGCCTGACGATTGATGAGAAGGCGTTGAAAAAATTTCACGCAACCGAATAAACTGTGTTTCCAGATGAAATTTCTTAACCTGATACTCATTTCGGCTGCCGCGCTTCCGGCCATGAGTCAAACGCCGGACCAAATTGCCGGCAGGCTCGCGCAACAGGCGTTGAGCAATTCGGGCGCGGTGGAAATTGTCCGCGATCTGACGACCGAAATTGGCCCGCGCCTCGCCGGTTCGGACGCGGAGAAGCGTGCCGCAACCTGGTCGAAAGAGCGATTTGAGCAACTCGGCTTTGACAAGGTCTGGATTGAACCCTTTCCCCTCGAACAGGGCTGGGCGCGCGGCATTGAAAAAGCGGAAATCACCTCGCCCTCACCGCAGCCACTGGCCGTGACTGCGCTTGGCACCAGCGTGGCGACCCCGCCGGACGGGCTCGAAGCGGAAATTGCGCTGTTCAAAACCTACGACGAACTGCTCGCGCAGCCGACCAACGCGTTGAAGGGCAAAATTGCCGTGGTCACACAGCCGATGGTGCGCGTTCAAGATGGTTCGGGCTACGGTGCCATCAACAAAATGCGCAACGAAGGCCCGGCCCAAGCAGCGCGGCGCGGGGCCGTGGCGTATTTGTTGCGTTCGCTGGGCACGGACAGTCATCGCCTGCCGCACACCGGCGTGACGGATTTCGGCGAGCGCGACGCGCGCATTCCCGCAGCGTCGCTGTCGGCGCCGGACGCCGAACAACTCGAACGGCTCGCCGCCCGCGGCGCGCCCGTGCGCGTAAAGCTGCTGTTGACCCCGCGCGATCTCGGCGTGATCACCAGCCAGAATGTGATTGCCGAAATCAAAGGCCGCGAGAAGCCCGATGAAATGGTCTTAATCGGCGCGCATCTGGATTGCTGGGATTTAGGAACCGGCGCGATTGACGACGGCGCCGGTGTCGCCATCGTCACGGCCGCGGCGAAACTCATTTGCGATTTGCCTCAGCGTCCGAAATGCACGATTCGCGTGGTGCTGTTCGGCTCGGAGGAGTTCGGGTTGTTCGGCGGCAAGGCTTACGCGCGGATGCACCAGGCGGAACTCGACCACATCGTCATCGCTGCCGAGCCGGACTTTGGGCAGGGACCGGTTTATCGGTTTCAGACCGGCGTTGGGAACACCAACGAGCCGGCACTGAAACAAATCCGCTCCGCGCTCGCGCCGCTCGGCGTGATTGCGGGCAACAACAATTCGCATGGCGAATCGGATATCGAGCCGCTGGCCGGTTTGCGCGTGCCAGTGGTGACGCTCGAACTGGACGGAAGCGATTATTTTGATTTTCATCACACGGCCGATGACACATTCGACAAAATCAAGCCCGAACGGATCAATCAAAGCACCGCCGCTTACGCCGTGTTCACGTATCTGGCGGCGGAACTGGGCGGTGATTATCGCGAGAAAATTTCCGCGCCGGCAAAGTAATCGGAAACATGACACGACTTGTTCAAATTCAAAATGGCACGACGCGGCGCGTGGCGCTGGTCGAGAAACCGCACTTGCGTGTGCTGGCCGGTGTGGAGTCCATTTACGAATTGGCCGACAATCTCGATGTGGCCGGAGGCTCGCTGACAAAAGTCGTTCGCGAATGGCTCACGACACACCGGCTGGACTACGAAGCCGTTTATTCCGGCAAATCGGACTGGAAACTATTGCTCCCGATTGATCACCCTTCCGAACCGGCGCGTTGCCTTGTTTCCGGCACGGGGCTCACGCATCTCGGCAGCGCAAAGAATCGCAGCGCGATGCACGAAGCCAAGGAAAGCGATCTGACCGACAGCATGAAAATGTTTCGCTGGGGCGTCGAAGGCGGCAAGCCTGCGCCGGGCAAAATCGGCGTCGCCCCCGAATGGTTTTACAAAGGCGGTGGCACGATTTTGCGCGCCCACGGCGAGCCGCTCGACGTGCCAGTCTATGCCGAAGATGGCGGCGAAGAAGCTGAGATCGCGGGAATTTATTTCATCGGCGCAAACGGAAAACCACGCCGCATCGGCATGGCCATCGGCAACGAATTTTCCGACCACAAATTTGAGAAGAAAAATTATCTCAACCTCGCCGGTTCAAAAATCCGCACCTGCGCTCTGGGCCCGGAGCTGGTGATTGATCCCGAATTTCAATCCGTGCCGGGCAAGGTGGTGATTGAGCGCGCCGGCCGTGAGCTGTGGTCGAAGGAAATTGCCACCGGCGAGAATGAAATGTGCCACAGCCTCGCCAACATCGAGCATCATCATTTCAAATTTGAAACGCACCGGCGTCCCGGCGATGTCCATGTGCATTATTTCGGCGCAAACAGCTTGAGCTTCGGCGCCGGCGTGCAACTCGCCGATGGCGACGTGATGGAGATTTCATTCGCCGGCTTTGGCCGCGCACTCCGCAATCCGTTGCGTGTTGTGCGCGGCCAAGCTATATTGGTCACCGTGCAATCTCTGTCTTGATTTTATGAGCAAACCACGAATCGCATTTCTTGGGTTGGGAATCATGGGTTCGGGCATGGCGCGACGCCTTCTCGTCAACGGCTTTCCGCTGACGGTCTTCAACCGCAACGCGGAAAAATCCGCGCCATTCGCGGCTGACGGCGCACACGTCGCAACCTCGCCCCGCGAAGCTGCGGCGCAAGCGGACGTCATCATCAGCATGGTGGCTGACGACAACGCCTCGCGCTCACTTTGGCTTGGTGCAACTGGCGCGCTCGCCTCCGCCGCCATCGGCACGGTGTGTGTGGAATGCAGCACGGTCACGGTTGATTGGGTGCGCGAACTTTCCACGGCGGCCACCGCGCGCGGGTGTGAGTTTCTCGATGCGCCCGTCACCGGCAGCAAAACCCAGGCGGCCGCGGGTGAATTGAACTTTCTGGTCGGCGGTTCCGCTTCAGCACTGGAAAAAGCCCGGCCCGTGCTGGTGGTGATGAGCAAAACGATCACGCCGATCGGGCCATCCGGCAGCGGCGCGCTGCTCAAGCTCATCAACAATTTTGTCTGCGGCGTGCAGGTCGCCGCGCTCGCGGAGGCGATGGCGATGATCGAACGCGGCGGACTCGACCGCTCAAAGGCGCTGGAAGTTCTCGCCGACGGGGCGCCCGGCAGTCCGCTGGTCAAAGCCGTTTCGGCGCGCATGACCGCGCCTGATTTCACGCCCAATTTTCTCCTGCGCCTGATGGCAAAGGACCTTGGCTACGCGATCCAGGAAGGCAGAAAAAGTTCGGTCGAACTGAAGACCGCCACAGCCGCTTTGGAAGTATTTCAAGGCGCCATCGCCGCCGGTCACGGCGAGAAAGACATCGCGGCGGTCGTTGAACCCTTTCGGAAAAGTTAAGTCAAATTTCAAAACACCATGTCCACACAGCCCATTTTGATTGCCGGCCAGTGGCGCGCGGCAAAAGCCGGCGGAACCTTTCACGCCGAAAATCCCGCGACCGGCGAACGGCTGCCGGATGAATTTCCCATCAGCGCCTGGGCGGACTGCGACAGCGCCTTGAACGCCGCCGCCGACGCGGCCAACATTTTGCGCGCGACGCCGCCGGAAAAAATCGCGAAATTTCTGACGCGCTTCGCCGGGCGCATCGAGGCACGCAAATCCGAACTTGTCGAAATCGCGCATGCCGAAACCGCGTTGCCAAAATCGCCGCGCCTTGCCGACGTGGAACTGCCGCGCACGACCGGCCAGTTGCGCCAGGCCGCCGCTGCCGCGCTTGAAGGTTCGTGGGCGATGCCGACGATTGACACGAAATTGAACATTCGCTCGATGCTCGCGCCGCTCGGACCGGTGTGTGTTTTCGGCCCGAACAATTTTCCGTTCGCGTTCAACAGCGTCGCGGGCGGGGATTTTGCCGCTGCGATTGCCGCTGGAAATCCCGTCATCGCCAAGGCCAACACGTCGCATCCCGGCACGTCGCGATTGCTCGCGGAGGAGGCGTCCGCCGCCGTGGCGGAAACCGGGCTGCCGCCCGCGACGGTGCAGATGATTTATCGCACGAGCCATGCGGACGGAGAGCGTCTGGCCTGCGACCCGCGCACCGGTGCGCTGGCCTACACCGGCAGCCGCAGCGCGGGATTGAAACTCAAGGCTGCGGCTGACAAGGCAGGCAGGCCGATCTATCTCGAACTTTCCAGCGTGAACCCGGTGTTGATTCTCCCCGGCGCGCTGGCCGAACGCGGCGCGAAAGTGGCCGAGGAATTCACCGGCAGTTGCCTGATGGGCACCGGACAGTTTTGCACCAGTCCGAGTTTGATCGTGCTGTTTGCCGGCGATGTGACGGAACAATTCATCGCCGCCGCAAAGCAAAAGCTCGAAGCGACCCCGCCAACGCCGCTGCTTTCAGCCGGCGTGCAACGCTCGCTGGATGAGAGCGTGAAGACGCTGTGCGCGGCGGGCGCGGAACTTGTCTGCGGAGGTTCGCCGGTGCCCGCGCCGGGTTATCGTTTTGCGAACACGCTGCTGCGCGTGAG
>Ga0265337_1001679_pt1 | contig 10737 bp, 8 predicted proteins | sample 42122metaG_FD_192441 | JGI IMG/M metagenome (GOLD analysis project Ga0265337, IMG submission 192441) | Rhizosphere microbial communities from Carex aquatilis grown in University of Washington, Seatle, WA, United States - 4-21-22 metaG | ecosystem: Host-associated > Plants > Roots > Rhizosphere >... | reverse complement strand
TGGTGCGCCCATCAACAGCATTGCCGCCAGCATGTGTACCATCGGCGGGGGTGATGGCAACAGCATACAGACCAACGCCTATGAATCCACCATTGCCGGCGGCAACCAGAATGTGATCCAGACCGGCACCCCCCGTTCCACGATCGGTGGTGGTTTTTTCAACCAGTTGGGCACCAACGCGGAGGGAGGTTTTGTTGGCGGTGGCGAGGGGAACACCATTCAAAACAACTCCGGATTTGCCACGGTGGGAGGCGGTTATGGCAATGCGGCCAGCTATATCGCAACCATTGGCGGCGGCGCGTACAATGCCACCTATGGAAATATCGCAACCATTGGCGGCGGCTGGGGAAACTATCTCGGCACGAATGCGTATGCCAGTTTTATTGGCGGCGGTTTCAGCAATCGAATGTCGGACGGAGGGGTTTTTTATTCCGCCATTGGCGGTGGCTACTTTAACTCCATTGGCACCAGTTATTCATTTGTTGGTTCCGGCTCCGGAAACACCGTGCAGCCCTTCGCTCGTTACTCGGTCCTGACGGGTGGCGAAACCAATACCATCCTGACCGGTGCCGACCATTCCGTGATCGGCGGCGGTAGCGGCAACATGATAGGCGCGCCCTATGCCACCGTGCCGGGCGGATACGCCAATTACGCGGGTGGTCTGTTCAGCTTTGCCGCCGGATCCTATGCGCAGGCCACCAACGAAGGCAGCTTCGTCTGGTCGGATGGTTCGTCCACCAACGTCTTCGCCTCCGGCTCCAGTAATCAATTTCTGGTCCGCGCCACCGGCGGAATTTATCTCTTCAACGGCCCTTTCGGTGTCAACGTCGATCAGTTCAACGCCAACAACGGCGACCTAAACTACGCGTTGAGGTTCGGCTTTGGCAGCGGCGAAGGCATTGCTTCCAAGCGCACCGCTGGCGGGAATCAATACGGTCTGGATTTTTACACTCAGTTCAGCCCCCGGATGTCGATTTCCTCAGCTGGTGTGGTAAGCGTACCTGGCCTGATCAATTCGGGTTCGCAAACTGGTACAGCCCAAGCACCGAATGAACCGGGGCTGGTCGTCCGCCGGATCAATAGTACCATCACCACGGCTGGCTCGATCATTGCGCGCTCCGACGTGCTGACCCTTGAGCGTGACGGATCCAATGGCGGCCTCCGAATCAGTTATCCCGCCTCGCCCGGCATCCAGACGATCGCGGCCATGGGAATGAATAACGCAGGAGGTCAGGTTAACTTCTACACGACCCTGTCGAACCCCGGGGTTGCCGGCACAGTGCAAATTTATTCCGACGCCCAAAACGTGCATTTTACCCAAATTTCGTTCGGCAACACCTTTAACGCCAGCCACCTGACTCAGGTAAGTATTGCGAGAGCTTCGGGGGACAATTTTTGGATTGGCACCGTTAATTCCACCTTCAACCAATAAACCGTCAAACCAGCCCGCTGATGAAAAGCAAAACCGCACCTCAACGAGAAGTTTGGAACGCCCTGACCGATCAGAGCGATCCACCGGAAAAGCGTTTGAACGGATTGGAAGAAATGGTACAATCCCATGCCGCAAACAAATGAGGCGCTTATGAAACATCTCGTTCTGTTATTCAGTCTCGGCCTGCTGGTTCCCAGCATCGGCTGGGCGCAGCAATACTCGATCGACTGGTATAAAGTCTCCGGGGGCGGCGGCACCAGCACCGGTGGCACGTATCAGGTCAGTGGCACGATCGGCCAGCATGACGCCGGCGGGCCAATGATCGGCGGTAACTATTCGCTCACCGGCGGATTCTGGGCGCTGATTTCCGTGGTGCAAACGCCCGGGGTGCCGAACCTGGTGGTTTCGTTTGTCGGGCCCAACAGCGTCAAGGTCTCGTGGCCGAACACCGGTAGCTATACCTTGCTGCAAAACAACAATCCCGCGGCCACGGCCAGCTGGACCCCGAGCGGATATTCCATCACGACGGCCAACGGCACGAACAGCATCACCATCACACCGCCGACCGGCAATCTGTTCTTCCGCCTGAGCAATCCGTAAACGCGGACAATTTCGTCAATTGAGGGGCAGGGAGTTAACACGGATCACGCCTGCTGTTTTCCCAGGCCCGTTTCTACGGGGCTGAGGCTTGTTTGCTTTCACCCAAGACAATGATGGACAGGATGTTGAGTCCGCGTCGGAGTGCCTTACTTCTTGGACAGTTTTCAAAATAGCAAGACCGCGCTTGAGGAGTTGAGAAGACTGAAGCGAGCGACAGAACTTATTTTGGTATTATGGTAGCAAAAAAAGATTGACTTTTGTCTGAACTTTTTGTTTATAGAAAATGTTCTTGGTTTGGAGGTCTTACTGACTCCAAGGGGGCGTTCGGAGGTCTTTCTGACTCTTTAGCACTGTATCAACCCGTATGGTGAAAACATGAGGATCCAATTTATGAAAGCCAGAATTCTATTGCTCGCAGTATGTTGCTGTTTCTTGACCACGTTCACCTCTGTATTTGCTCAAACCGCCTTTACCTATCAGGGCCAGGTGATGAACAGCAACAGTCCGGCCCATGGCACGTATGACCTGACCTTCAAACTTTGGAATGCGAGCAGCGGCGGCAGCCAGGTGGGCAGCACGATCACCGCCTCCGGCACGGTCATCACCAACGGTTTGTTCACGGTGATTTTGGATTTCGGCGGTCAGTTCAATGGCACAACTTATTGGCTGGAACTCGGCGTGCGGACCAACGGGGCTGTCTCGTTTTCCACCTTGAGCCCGAGGCAGCAACTGACACCCACCCCGTATGCGATTTTCGCCGAAGGCGGCAACGCGGCGGGTTTGACCGGCTCAATTCCAAGCGGAGACCTTGCGGGCGTAAATGGCGGGGGTTTGATCGGCTTGAACGCATCGCAATTGACGATCGGCACGGTGCCTAATGCGGTGTTGCCTGCGGATGTGGCTTTGCTTGATGCCGCCTCCCAAACATTCACGGGAGTCAATAGTTTCAGCGGCAACATTTCCCTTCTCGATCCAACGAAGAGCATCACGTTTCCTGCGACGGGTGGTGCCAATTCGCCGATGATACAAATGTTTGCGTCAGGAACAGGGAACGCCGACCGGATGGTCATTGCCCATTCACCATTTTACCCGACCTGGGGGCTTCAGTATCAGGACATCCCGGACAGATTCAACTTCCTTAGTGGCGGAACCCCGGTCATGTCCATTAACCTGGGCTTTCCTCACGGCGTCGGCATCGGCATAACCAATCCCTCAGCCCTGTTTGAAGTCAATGGCACCGCGACGGTTGATGGCATACTAAGGATTAACGATGGGGCGGGAGCAGGATATTTTACCGATGCGATCTTCGGTCCCGGGGGCTATGTTGGCGGCGAACAACACAGCATCAATTTTGACGATGCCATTGGACATGTCGGTTCACTGATCGTTGGATATAACGGAAACGGGTACTTCAGCGTTGGCAATCTTTACACTGCCGGGGCGCATCAAAACAATACAGCATCGTTTACCGTTTTCGGCAACGGCGATGTGAATATTGACCCGGCCAACCTGAATAATGGGCTTATCAACGACGGCACCACCAACAGTTCCGGCCTGACTTTCGGCAGCGGCAGCGGGGAAGGCATCGCCTCCAAGCGCACGGCGGGCGGCAACCAGTATGGCTTGGATTTCTATACCAGCTTCACCAAACGATTGTCCGTTTATAACGCTGGCGGCGTGAGTCTGAATGGCAACCCGCTTCTGTTGGAACCTTCCACCGCCGGCGGCTTTGCCAATGACGAGCTGGTTTGGGGCAATGGTGGACTGCCGGGAATCAACTTCGGCGACGGCCCGTTCCTTGCCGGTTACTACGGCGGGGCTCTGGGAGGGCTTTCACCGAATACCGTCTGCCTGAGTTGGGATTATTCCGGCGATGTTTGGGTGAGCAACAATCTTTCCACCGCCACCTTGACCATTCGAGGCGGAGCCGATCTGGCGGAGCCGTTTAACATCAACTCGGGCAATGGCCAAGTCTCGCAAGGTGCAGTGGTGGTGATTGATGACCGGAACCCCGGGCACTTGAAATTGAGCGATCAGCCTTATGATACGCGCGTGGCCGGCGTCGTCAGCGGTGCCAACGGCGTCAATCCCGGCATCCAGATGCACCAGCAGGGACTCATCGAGGGCGGCAGGAATGTGGCGCTCAGCGGACGCGTGTACGTGCAGGCGGATGCGTCGGTCGGCGCGATCAGGCCGGGTGACATGCTGACCACATCGAGCGCACCCGGTTACGCGATGAAAGTCAGCGACCATGCCCGTGCAGCCGGCGCAATCCTTGGCAAGGCCATGACCGGCTTGAGTGAGGGCAAAGGCATGGTGCTGGTTTTGGTTACATTGCAGTGACCGGTGAACATGAGTGGCAACCACTCATGCCTGATTTCGCAAACGAAGGAGCTATGAAACCAAAAATTCAAAAGTCCGGGCCGGTGGCAATGCGGGTCAGGATGGCGGCGGTCCTGATAGGATCGAGCTTGTTGTTTCCTCGATTCGCGGAAGCGGTGGGCTATTGGACGCCGCTGGCCCATACCGCACCGGATTCGGTTTTCCTGATGCTCCAGCTGACCGACGGCACGGTGATGGCTGCCAATAATCCCAACAGCATTTTCAGTGGTGTTGGGAATGCCTGGTACCGGCTGACACCCGATAGTACCGGCAACTATGGTAACGGTTCCTGGACGACGCTGACCTCGGCGAACTACTCAAGGCTGTTCTGTTCTTCAGAAGTCCTCACCGACGGCCGGGTTTTCGTGGCCGGCGGTGAATATGGCTCGGGGGCCGCCACCGCCGAAATCTACGATCCGGTCGCCAATGGCTGGACGGTGGTTAATCCACCGTCCTCTCTCCTGAATCCAGCCGTGAATTCCCCCACCACCGGCCGTGCCGAAGGTATCATCGATGCGGAATCCAAGGTTCTGCCCAACGGCAATGTGTTGGTAGCACCCGTTTCGCCGGGAACGGACAGGGGAACTTTGATCTATAATCCTTTTGCCAATTCGTGGTCGGCGGGTCCGCAGTCAGCAAGCTGGCAGGCGGAAGTGGTCTGGGTCAAGCTGCCCGACGACAGCATTCTGGTGGTGGACCATGACAGCACTGCTTCGGAACGGTATATTCCATCGTCCAACAGTTGGGTTAATGATGGGACCGTTCCGGTATCCTTGTGGGCGTCCCTTTCAGGCTATATTGGTGAAACGGGTCCGGCATTTCTCCTGCCTGATGGGCGGGCTTTTTTCATCGGTGGCTCCGGGCACACGGCCTATTACACCCCCTCCGGCAGCACCAGTCCGGGTTCTTGGACGCAAGGGCCCGACATTCCTGGCGGGTTGGTGGCCGCCGATGCGCCGGGGGCCATGATGGTGAACGGCAAGATTCTCGTCGCCGTTGCTCCGGCGCCTTATGAAAGCGGCGGCAATCCTCAATTCCCCAGCCCGACAAGCTTTTATGAATTTGATTACACCGCCGGTCCCAATGGCACCTTCACTCAAACCGGCAGCCCGACGGGCGGGTTGACGGACAATATTTCGTCCTATCAGTCCACGATGCTTTCTCTGGCGGATGGTACTGTGCTTTACTGCCACATCGAACAGGGCAATGTGGGTTACTCGGGCTTCGGGAGTCAGCTCTACGTTTACCATCCTGACTCTGGCCCGCTGGCGGCCGGGAAACCAACCATTTACAGCATCACCGCAAATTCCGATGGTTCCTACCACCTGACGGGCACGTTGCTGAACGGCATATCAGAAGGCGCCTCTTACGGTGACGATGCCCAGATGAACTGCAACTACCCGTTGGTGCGGTTGACCGACGGCGGAGGCAATGTCACCTACGCGCGGACCTATAACTGGGGCACCAGCGTCAGGACGGGAGGAACCGTGGAAAGCACCGACTTTTCCGGGCAAAACATCTTCCCCGGCAACTATTCAGTTCAGGTGGTGGCCAACGGGATTGCTTCTGATCCCATCGCGTTTAATGGGCCGGTCTGGGTGGACTTCAACTTCTCGTTCATCTTCTACCTTGGCACTTTTAGCATTCCCTACAACACCTTGGCCGCGGGGGTTAGCGCCGTGGCCCCTGGCGGAACCATCAATATCAAGTCCGGCACCAGCACGGAAACATTTACGGATATCAACAAGGCCATGCAAATCCGCGCCTACGGCGGCCCGGTTAAAATTGGTGCGGGCCATTAATGGGAACCAGATTGAACCAGGCCATTCGATGCGACTATGAAGAAGCCAATTTTGAGCGTCCTGTTGCTGGCGATGTTGTGTTTCGCCGCCAGCGCCCAGCAATACTCCAACAACTGGTACAAGGTTTCCGGCGGCGGCGGCACCAGTACCAACGGCCAATACACCATCCGCGGCACCATTGGCCAGCACGACGCAGGGGGGCCCATGACCGCAGGTCTTTATTCCGTCACCGGCGGATTCTGGTCCATTTATGCGCTGCAAACGCTCGGCCTTCCCAACCTGATCATCACGTACATTGGTCCGAACAGTGTCAAGGTTTCCTGGCCGAACACGGGCAGTTACACCCTCCAGACCAACAGCATCATTACGACGTCGGGTTGGTTTGGTTACGGCGGCACGATCAGCAACGCCAACGGCACCAACAGCGTGACCATCACGCCGCCGACCGGCAACCTGTTCTTCCGCTTAAGCAAGCCGTAGTATTTTCGATTTACGATTTACGATTTACGCGATGTGCGAGATTGGAGAAGGACGCGTAAATCGTGAATCGGATATTGTAAATTCAGGCTGGATCGGCTGGTGCAGGCTGCGGCGATGGTTGATTCATCCACGCCAGGACCTGCTTGGTCGCTTCGCGCGGCGTGGTGCTGAGGATATTGTGGTCGCCGCTCCAGATGAGTCTGTAATCGCGCAGGGCGGGGCAATTCTTTTTGAGCCAGTACCGCACCCAGGGCCACGGCACGATGGGGTCGGGAACCCCGGTCAAACCAAAGACCGGCAGCTTGGTCTGGCGGGCGATCGGGCGCGGATCGTTTTCGGCAATCAAATGCAGGCGATGTTGCGCCGCGCGCCGGTCATATCCCGTCCGGCGGGAGGTGAACTCATCAATGTTCGCAAGGGTTTCGGGTGAACGGCGATAACGGAAGCGCGCAATCCTGGCATAGGCGAAGATAAGTCGGACCACCATCGCATCCGAAATCCGGCCGGTCAGTTTTTCCGCCAGTCGCACCGCCCAGCGCAAGGGATGTTTCACAAAGCCGCCCGCCAGAATCGCACCCTGGGTATGGAATTTTCCACGCCCGACCAGCGCCCACAAGACTTGCGAGCCGTACGATTCCCCAAGCAGCCAGCCGCCGGTGATGCCGTTCCGGGCCAGCTCGGTTTCAATGGCCGCTGCGTAATCATCCAGCGACCACGTGAGCGTGCGGGGATAGGTGAATTCGACGAAACGCACCTTGTCACTGATGGCCTGGCGAAAACCGCCGATGAGCGTCCAATCGCCGTGCAAGCCGGGCAGATAAACCAGCGTGGGCAGCGAGGCTTCACCGTAAATCCGGAGTTGCAGTTTCTCTTCCATTTGTTTTGGCAATTATCAGCGACCCTGAACCGATAAGCCGGTGCGTGGCCCGCTGTAAACCGGTCAATCGTATCGGGCCAGGGTGATCAATCCTTCCGGGTTGGCCACCTCCAGGCCCTGCAGGAAAATGATATGTTCATACCCGAGGTTCCGCAAGCCGACAACCCAGGGGGTGCCGCGGTCGCGGAACTGGTCGCCAATTTCTTCCTCGGTATAATTCTCAAGAATGACCACGGCTGTCTGATGTTGGGGCAGTTTGACAGCTTGAGCCAGGATCTGGTCGGTACTCTGCTTGTCCGAGGGACCCGGTTGAATCATCTGGCAATGCTGGCTGTCCCAGCACTGAATGACCAGTGCCGTGCCGTCGGTGTTGTGAAACGCCCGTGACGGGGTCGCACAGGAGGTCAAAACGATGGCCAAAGCGATAAAAGCCAATGAGGTAATAAGGTTTGCCGGTTTCATGGTTTCCTGATGGTTTTTGGTCAAAACTATGGGTTTTCCTGTTTCGCTACCCACACGCAATTTCAATGCCATGGATTCGCCGGCGGCAGGGCCTTTATTTCAATCTGGCAAAAAATTCCGCCGCGGTGCGGCAGGTCTCGGCACTCAACTCTTCGAGCGTACAACCCCTGACCCGGGCGACGACTTCGGAAATCTCCTTCACGTACGCCGGTTCGCAGCGTTTGCCGCGATACGGCACCGGGGCAAGATAGGGACAATCCGTTTCCAGCATGAACCGGCCGGCGGGTGTCGCGGCGATCGTGTCCCGCACGTTTTGTCCGTTCTTGAACGTGGCAATGCCGGTGAAACTGACCAGGGAGCCGATCTCCAGCACGCGCCGCATCCGGCCGGCATCCTCGCCGAAACAATGAAACACCCCCCGGACTGTGCCGGCGAACGGCTGGAGTTGCGCCAGCGTGTCCTCGAAAGAATTACGCTGGTGGATGACGCAATTCAATCCGGCTTCGGCGGCGACTTCAAGCTGTTGCCCAAAGATTTCCGCCTGCTTGCGCTTGTAGCGCGTGATGTCCCCGGCATCGCCGGACGGGTCGCCGGGCAGGTGGTGGTAATCCAAACCGGTTTCTCCGATGGCCACAACTTTGGGATGTTTCACGAGTTCGCGCAGGGCCGGGCGGATGTCCTCCGGCGCCTCGTGGGCGTTGGACGGATGCCAGCCCACGGCAGCGAAAACTTCCGCGAATCGCTCCGCCAGCCCGACGGCTCGTCGGCTGCTTTCGAGGTCGGTGCCGATGGAAATGATTTTGGTGATGCCGGCAGCTCGGGCGCGCTCGATCACTTCCGTCAAATCAACCGCGTAATCGGGATAATCAAGGTGTGCGTGCGTATCGTAAAAAACAGGCATAATCCAGGACTATGGCTTGCTGGGGTTGTTGGTGTTGGTGAACTTTTGTTCGAGGGCGTTTAATTTGTCTTCGACGATGGGCCGGCCGGGGTAATCAGGCGCCTCCTTGAGCAGGAGTTTGTAGTTTTTAATCGCCTCGGCTTCGCGGCCCTGGGCCACCAGTTTATCGCTTAACGTCAAACGCAGCCGGATGCGTTGTTCCGGTGATGGGTTGCGGGTCAGGGCGAGCTGATACGTTTCAATGGCCGAGGAGGGTTTGCCCTGGGATTCGTAATAGTCGGCGAGCTTTTCGGTGAGCACCGCGCTGTTGGTGGTCACGTCGAGGTTTTCCAGAAAGCTCGCGAGCTGTGCCGTGGGCACGCCGCGGGCGCGATCCGCATTCAGCAGCCGCAAATACGACCATTCGATGAGCGGGCTGTGGCGGGCGGCCAGCGCCTCATGCAAGTGTTGTTCCAGGGTGCCGAACGGCCGGTACAGCGGATCGCCAATGACGGTTGTTTGCCAGGACAAAACCGGCTGCGCGGCCCACGCGGCTTCGCCGAAGGTGTCCCGGCCGGCGATCCAACGGGCGAGAAAGGCCGGGATATTCGGGGTGCAGTCGAGATACGGTTCATACACGCATCCCATCGTGCAGGTTGCGCCTTTGGCCAGCAAAGGGCCCGCCCAGTTTTCGTTGGTGCTGCGCAACGTGCTGGCGCTGTAGGAATGCAGATGATAGGCGAATGCACCGGGCATGAATTCGACCTTGGGCAGCGTAAATGGTCCGGAGGCGCTGCCGTCGTACCAGCCGGCATAAATGGCGATCTGGCTCATCGGAAAATCGATCGGAAAGGTGGCGGGGTTTTTGTCCACCACGGTTTCAAATCCCAATTGCCGGCAAATTTCCGCCGCTTCGAGAATCCATTTGTCTCCCAAAATGTAATTCGTGTCCGTTGCGGGCAGTCCCCGCGCATCGAAATAAGCGCGGCCCCACAAGCCGTCGCGTTCGGCGGCCAGCGCCTTGTCCACCAGACCGAGGGCGATCGCCACGCTGGGGGCGTCCAGCCGCGCCACCAGCAGGATGCCATTGGTCGGATTGAGCAGCGCGCTGTTTGTGGCGCCATAAACCCAGTTGGGCAACGGGCCCGACAAGTGAATGTCCCGGTTCAGCCATGGCAGCCACGCCAGTTCGGAATCCACCGACGCTTCATTGCGCCGCAGTTCCGGCCGGATTTTTTCCATGGCGGGTTCGGACACGCCCGGGTCGGGATCAATTTTCAACGGAACCCCCCAGCATAAGACCGCATAGCGGATTTTGGATTCCACGACCCGTTGTTCGACCTGTTGTGGCCGGCCGCCGCCGGCGACATTGGTCACGGAGCCAAGCCGCCAGAGCTTGTCCAATTCCAGGTGCGCGGCCAGCGGAAACTGCAATTCATCGCGAAATTCGGCGCGGGTCATCGTCTCGGTGACGGGCAGATCCAAACCGTATATCTGCGTTTCCGGCACGTGCCTGGCGTTGGCGTAATGCTCGGCGACCATCTTGGACCCGGCCAGGCGGTTGTTGTAGATGACCACCACCTCGTCGCCTGCCGCATGGACGGCCAGCGGCGCGAGCGCCAGGAAAAAAATGACAAATGTCGCCCCCGTTCGTTTCATGCCCTTCGTTTGACCACAATTAACACGGAGTGTTCGGGATTATGTCGTTCACAAACAATTGGAAAAAACTGGTAGGGCGGGCAGTCCTCTGCCCGCCGCGCACGGAGATAAACGGGTGTTTCCGATGTGTTTGTCCGACGGCGCGCACGGAGTGACGCGCCTT
>Ga0265337_1001677_pt1 | contig 10743 bp, 6 predicted proteins | sample 42122metaG_FD_192441 | JGI IMG/M metagenome (GOLD analysis project Ga0265337, IMG submission 192441) | Rhizosphere microbial communities from Carex aquatilis grown in University of Washington, Seatle, WA, United States - 4-21-22 metaG | ecosystem: Host-associated > Plants > Roots > Rhizosphere >... | reverse complement strand
TACCAGTAGGATGTGAATTAAGCCTCCTATCGCGTAACCGCTCACCAGACCGAGCAGCCACAGAATAAGCAGGACTACCGCAATTGTGTATAACATACGTTCTTCCTTTCAGTTGGGTTTGGATCCGCTATGGGCCGGCGCGTCCGCGCCGGCCCATAGAGACTCAGTGTTCAATTCTTGCTCAGCGTCGTATCGATGGTCATGTTGTTGACTACGCTGTTTACACCATTGATATCGGCGGTCAATTTGGTGACGAGGCTCTTTTCGGCGGCGTTCCTGGCAATGCCGCCTAACGTAACCACGCCATCCGTCGTCTCAACCTTCGTTTTCAGGGCGCTGGTCGAATGGTGCGACAGCAATGACGCCTTGACCTGAGCCGTGATGGACGCGTCATCGATCTTCTCGCCCGTGGTTTCGTCGGGCTTGGCTGGGGGATTGGCTACCGTCATCTCGTTCCTGACCTCCGTGACGTTGTCGATGTCCTTGGCATATTCGGTGGTCAATTCCTTTTGGGCCATGCTGGAGGCTTCGCCACTCAAGGTGACGATGCCGTCTTTAACATTCACGTCCGTCTTGGTGGCTCGCACGTTGCGATGGAACAACAGCGCGGTTTTCACTTTCAGGGCGATCCACGTATCCGAGTGCTTAGCTGGAGCTTCACCCTTGACGGTGAGTTGATTATCCACGCTTTTGACGCCGGGAAGCCCTGACACGGTGTCACTGGCCAAGGAGATATGGGATTCGTCGGCTACCGTGCCCGTCAAGGTGACAACGCCGTTCTTGGACTCAGTCTTGATCGAGTCGTCCGTGAGGTAGTGTTTGAACACATAGGACTTCTTGGCAGAGGACTCGATGCGGTCGTCTGTCTGGGAAGCGCGCAGAGGCGCGGCGGCGAGTAACAGCGCGCTGGCTGCTACGAGGATTAAGGTTTGGCCCGTGTTTAGAGAGGTTCTTATCATTATGTTTCTTTCGTTTGGATGTTTATTTGTTTATTGTTCGCTGTGCCTTACGGCGCGATCTTGTCGCTGACCCACTGTCGGGCTTGCTGGAAACCGTCCTTCGACGCTTCGTAGGCCTTCTTGAAGCCGCCTTTGACGCTGTCCCAGGTGGACTCGGTGGCATTCCTGGCCTCGTCAAGCTGCTTGTTCAACTGGGCTGTTTGGTCGCGCAACGCTTGGAGTTTGGGTTTGGCTTCGGCTTGGACCGCGTCGCTGGCTTTTTCGACTTTGGCCGAGAGTTGGTCCAAATCCCGATTGAGCGCGGCCAACTGGGCTTGCATCGTTTCGACGAACTCCGCTTTCTGCGCGTAGGTGTAGTCCTTCATGTCTTGCACAGCTTGTTTTGTGTCTGCCTGGGCCTTGTCGAGCTGTTCAGAGGTGGTCTGCTCTTTATTGCAGCCCACCGCAAAAGCGGAGATGGCAAGGACAGCGACGAACAGGTTTGTATGCTTCATAATCGTATCTGGCTTCATTAAGTAATCTTTTATTTGGAACTGTTGCTGACGGCGATCCGGTCTCATTTCATTTGGAGCCCGTTCAGATCCGTGCGATGTCTTTAGCGTGTGGTGTGCCACGGGCGCTCCGGCATTGCCCAGGCTGGAAATTCAACTCGCGGTGGTCCTTCCTAAAAAGCTCGCAACTGCCCTGCCGGCAATGGTTACCCTCGTGAATTGCGGTCAACAAGGGCCGCCAAAGGACCGGCCGCATGATTTCCGCGAAGCCGATTGGAGCCTCTCAATCGGGTTGCAAAGTGCATGGTTCTGTGGTGATGGCAGTGCAAGTTGCATTGCCCTCCCGCACCTCCCCTCTGCCCATCCGTGGCCTCAAACATCTCATCGGCCCGGATGGACGGGGTTAGCAGGCTGTTGAAAAACGCGCCCAGTGGGGGGCACCGGGCCTACAACCATACCGAATTCCCAGCAATCCTGTAGGCCGCGTGCCCTCACGCGGCGTTCCAAGGGTTTTTCAACAGCCTGTTAGGGCGCAGGACGCGAGGTTGGCCCTTCATTAGCTACAGGAGAAGGGAGTGCTCATGAAGGCGAACGCATCAACATTAACCACATTATGAAACCAGCTACGCCAGCCGCGGCCAACGCCAGCTCAGCGTCGCCTGCCCAGCCCGATACAGTACCGGCAGCCAAAGTGGCACCTATGCAAATCGTTCTGATTGTGCTCGGCGTGGTCGTCTTGCTTTACTTCGCGCGGCCGGTTGTCTTGCCGATCTTCCTGGCGTGTGCGGGCGGAATGACTCTCAAACCGCTTATTCGCTGGTTTTCGCAATGCCATATTCCACCGGCTCTCTCCGCTGCGGTCGTAATTGCGTTCTTGGTCGCCGGAGTCATCATTGGCTTCATCCAAATCGGCCGCCCAGCGCTGAACTGGATGAATGCGGCGCCGCAACACATAGCCGAGTTAAGGCAGAAGAGCCAGAAACTCTTCCCTCGTATGGCGCGCTTCAGCCAGGCGGCGGATGCATTGAACGACTTGGCCGCGACGGAGGAAGAACAAAAGAAAGCGCCCGCCGTCGAGCTGAAGACCAGCCGCGTTCCCATCCTCATTAACTGGACGGGAACTTTTCTGGCGGGGTTAGGTGAGTCAGTGGTCTTGCTTTACCTGCTGCTGGCTTCGGGCGACTTGTTCCTGCAAAAGCTGGTTCGGGTGATGCCCACGATGCGCGACAAGAAGCGGGCGGTGGACATCAGCCACGAGATTCAGCAACAAATCTCCAATTATCTCCTCTCGGTTTCCTTGATTAACCTTGGCCTCGGCCTCATTGTGGGTGGCGGGCTTTACTGGCTGGGGGTGCCCAACGCCGCTATGTGGGGCATGTTGATCGCGCTATTTAACTTTATCCCCTACTTTGGCCCGGTTGCGGGAATCACGCTGCTGGCCGTGGTCGGCCTGCTTACCTTCGATACCCTGTGGCAAGGACTTCTTCCCCCCGCCTGGTATTTGCTGTTCCACCTTTTGGAAGCCAACTTCATTACGCCGGTCCTGCTGGGGCGTCGCTTCACCCTGAACCCCGTCGTCATCTTCGTCTCCTTGATCTTCTGGACCTGGCTTTGGGGTGTGCCCGGCGCTTTGTTGTCGGTGCCAATCCTGGTCTCGCTCAAAGTCATCTGCGATCGCGTCCCGTCTATGTCCCACATCAGCGAGCTTCTCACCAGCGAGTCCAACAGTATCTTCGATAATCTTAAGCTGCTGCGCCTCCGGAAACGGGGCTCGGCGGCGGACTCGTCTGCCTCGGTCAGTTAGCAACCTCGTTCGGTGTTTGGAGTTCTCGGGCGTCCCGTGCACAACGCAAGGTCGGATGGCCAATAACCTGCAATTTACCTGCCCTGGAAGGAGGGTCTTCAAAGCCGGGCGCCCATAACTTCTTAACTGGCAATGCCTTGGGTCAATTGGGATGGAACGGCACGGTGTTAGCTAAAGCGAATGCATCACACCTCTCGAGGAGACCTCGGAGGAAATCAAACAGTAAGAGAATATATGAAACACATCATCCTGCTAATAAGCGTTGTCACCTTGCTCACGACTGCCGGCTGCATTTTTCCCGGCCATCGGGGGGGCGGGGAAGGTCGAGGTCATGAGGAATATCGCGAGCACTCAGAGCAGCACGTTGATCATGGACCTGAAGTGGTCGTCCGGGTTCATGCGGATTAGCGGCATCCTCTGTTCCGCAGGGGAAGGCGAGCTTCCTCAAAGCGAGCGCGCACGGCTCGGGCCGCGGACGCAGATGCGGGATACGGGAGTGTTCGTCTGCTCGACGGTATAGACCTGGAAGAATAGGTCCTTGGCGAATCAGCACTTCAGCGCTCGATTGGCGGCTGCCCATGTCGCCATCAACCACAATAATGCGGCGAGTCGGATGGGTTTTGCCTTGAGCTTGAGCGCCGGCTGGTTCTCACTTTGCAGGGTTTTCTTATTCTTCATGGCGAAAGAATAGACGGAACGCCAGTGCGCGCCCCAGGACAGGGTTAACTGTGGGGTAACTCTCCGATCGATGCGGGGCGAAGTGGTGAGGCCGGGGCATGCAATTAGCGGCGGGGAGTTGAAATCAGCACACCCATACGCCATCGCCGCTCGGCTGGCGCCAGGCTGTCACCGGCGGGGTCTGCTCTCGGGCAGTGTCGGTTGCGCGCAGGACGTTATTCACCGCTGGCTGAAGACCTGGAAGAGCAAGTCGGCTCCCGCCTTATCAATCGGCAGATACTCGCGAGCAGACAGGAAGTGCTCCATTGTTTCAGCCAGAGTGAACTCGACATAGAGCATCCGGCTCTGGCAGAGCACCATGACAAAGAAGCTCAACCGGCGACGGGTGGAACCCACACTCACCACCCCAGCCTGTCCCCAGTCCACTTGGGCGCACTCGCCCGGAGCGAACTGGAGCGTGAGGAAAGCCGGAGTGGGTGCCGGCCGCGCGTGATGCACAAAGGCTTTTTGATCCCACGGGCGCGCGTTCCCGTTTCTCTGTTATTTCTTCATGTCTGGGTTCCCTGGTCCAAAGTGCTTGAGCATGACGATCGGGTCAGTCTTCGAGGGATTGGAGATCACCACTCCTGCGCGCGCCGCGTCTTCGGTTATGAAGAACTCGTCCATCGTGAGTTGGCCGTAGCGGATGATCGCGGGGGTGTCGATATCCCACACGCCCATCTTTCCATGGCCTTGGAGCAGGATGATGCCGTAAGCCCCGCCATCTTTGATCGTGATGGTTTTCCCTGGGAGCACGGTGAGTTCCTTGGCGCTGTAGTCCTCGGTGTCGTAGGTAATCCAGTTCTCCTGATAGCCCTCGGCGCGCATTTGTTCGATCGAGCGGACGGGCTTCGGACGACGGAAGTGATGGGCCGCGAAGTTTGGATCGGTGTTCGCCTCCCAATCTACGACCTCGATCAGGTGATCGATGTTGCCGACCTTGTCCGGCGGGGTGTTCTTCCATAGGAGTTCCTCGGGGATGATGGCGTCGCCGGTCAGCGACTGGTACATCGCGAACACGTCGGAGGCCTTCTGCGGCTCGTAGGTGCACAGGCTTCCCGGAGCGTGGAGGATCCCCGCCTGGACGTTCCAGCCGGTTCCCGGTTCCAGGCGGTAGGCGGCCGACAAGTCGGTGATCTTGTTGTCGCCTTTGTTGAAGTTCTGCAGGCATTCGCGCAGTTGGTCTTTTGTGGTGCCCGGCTGCAGGCCGAAGAACGTGTAGGGAAAATCCGCCCCGTAGTTGTTGAGCTGGACCGGGAAGAAATACGATTCCGGCTTGCCCATTTGGTTCACGAGCTTCGCGTGTTGCTCTCGGTGATGGATGTGGTGCGGGAGCGGACCCTTGTTGTCGAAGAACTTGGAGTACATTGGCCAGCAGTGGTACGCGTTCCAGAGGCGCGCGCCGATGATGGCCCCCTTCATCTCGCTGACCGCGTCCCGCAGGGTCACTTTCTCCGTCCGCGAACCGTCTTCCACGACAATGAAACTCAGGCCCTCGTACGGGCTTGTCTTTGGGCCGTTGTCAGCAGGCGTGGTCGAAGAAAACCACCGCTCATCGATGCCTCCGCGGTCGCCGCCCAACGCATAATAATCGGCGGGATGGAGCTTGATCCTTCTTCCAGGAACGCAGAAGGAGCGTGGCACCCAGTTGGGCGCCAGGCGTAATACGCCTTTTCCCTGTTCAATGGCCTTTTCTGCAATCGAGTGTACGGACATAACATTTCACCTTTCTGTTTCTTGCTCCTGTGGAGCCTGTTTCACTGATAGAAATTGGTCATTCCCGCGCCCGAATGTAGTCAGCGCAGCGCGGGTGAGTGAGAGGCGGTTCTTCGTCTCGTTCATTCTGTTTCGATGCTGTCAGTCGGGGCCGTGGGTGTCAAGCGGCAGGGTTTGCGGGTGTCTTGCCGGTAACGGAGTACCTGTGGGTGGCTGAAACTCCGTCACGGCACGAAGTTGTTGATTCCTTTGGATTTGTCCCCGAGCTAATCCGCCCTGTTCGCGATCGTCTCGGGGCTCCTGCGCTACCTGTTGTCCTGGCTCCGTCCCAAGCGCCAACTCGGGTATGAAGTCGTCCGCTTTTGCTGGGCTCATCTGAAACTTTAGCGATGGCCTCCTCTTCGGAATACTAGGTTGGCCCTCGTTCTCCGTTCCGAAACGTCTTTCCATCCTTCCCCCAGCAGATGCCCGACCGATTCTGCGGTAAACTGCTTGCGCCATACCCACATTGGTTTTCCTTTCTGTTGGTTGTGTTGCGTTTTGTGGATTGCTTTGCGGCCACGGAACCGCACTCTTTCGTTCATGGGCTTACGCGCATTTGCAGCCAGTGGTTTGGACTTTGATGGGGGCCGTTACCTCGAGAGCGGTCCATTAACCGGGAGCACAGGTTTACCGCATGGGGGAGGTCCCGCCGTTGGGCGTCCCAAGGCGGCAACTGCACTCACGTTGAAGGGAAGATCCAGGCAGATCCTTTGGACGGCGATACTTTTATTCTGTCTGTCGAAAACGGCTGGCTTCGCTCAAATCAACCCCTGTGCCCCATGGCCAGCCACAGATGCCCTCGGACGCAATTTGCCGATGCCCGCAGAAGTAGGTGCGCCACGACCGGATCGGTTTGTGGGTATCTTCTACTTCCTTACGCATAGTGGCGGTGGGCCCAGGAGTCCGGGCGGCGATGGCCCCTATGATGTTGCCAAGATCCTGGCGCAGGATCCCGACGCCGCGAAGAAGCCGGATTCGCCACTCTGGGGCAAGATCGCCACGAGCCACTATTGGGGAGAGCCGCTCTATGGATACTACCGCAGCACAGACCCGTGGGTGCTTCGTCGGCATGCTCAACTGTTGGCGGACGCGGGCATCGACATGCTGATTTTTGACACCACTAACGCCCGGTCGTATCCCGAAGTTTATATGGCGCTGTGCGAAGTGTTTAGGCAGGTCCGCCAAGCCGGCGGCCGTACCCCCCAGATCGCGTTCATGGTAAACACCAAGGCGGGCGAGACGGGTCAGCAAATCTATCAGGATCTCTACAAGGCGGGACTTTACCGGGAGCTGTGGTTTATCTGGCTGGGCAAACCCCTGATGATCTGCGATCCGAAGGAAGCCAGTCCCGAGTTGCAGCAATTCTTTACGCTGCGCCGTGCCCATTGGCCGTTCACGCTGACCAATACCCCTTACGCCTGGCATTGGGAGGCAACGTATCCCCAGCCCTACGGTTACACGGAAGATCCAGGCAAGCCTGAGGAGGTGAATGTTTCGGTCGCGCAAAACCTGCGGCAGAGCGACGGTCAGGTCACCGACATGAGCACTGGCGAAGCCCGAGGGCGCAGCTTTCACGACGGCAAACTGGATAAAACTACCGGCGCAGTCGATCGGGGCTACAATTTCCAGGAACAATGGAAGCGCGCCTTCGAGCTCGACCCTCCTTTTGTCATGGTCACCGGCTGGAACGAGTGGACCGCCGGACGCTGGGGCCGGCCCGGAGGCCCCATCGTCTTTGTCGATCAGTTCGACCAGGAATTCAGCCGTGATATCGAGCCGATGAAAGGCGGTCACGGAGACAACTACTATCTGGAATTGGTCGCCAACGTCCGCCGGTTCAAGGGGGCACCACCGCTGCCGAACGCGTCACCCCCAAAAACGATTCGCATCGCTAAAGGTTTCGATCAGTGGCGCGACGTCCGTCCGGAGTACCTCGATGCGCTCGGCGAGACCATCTGCCGCAACTTCGATGGCGCAGCCGGCCTCCATTACACAAACGGCACCGGTCGCAATGACTTGGCCGCCTTCAAGGTGGCGCGGGATGGCAAAAACGTTTACTTCTACGCCCGCACCCGGGACGCCATCACTCCTCCCGCCGGGGACAATTGGATGTGCCTCCTGATCGACGCAGACCAAAACCCGGCGACTGGCTGGGAGGGCTACGACTTCATCGTAAACCGGACCCTCGAATCCGACGGGCAGACGTGGCTCGAAAGAAGCGAGGGCGGTTGGAAGTGGAAGAAGGTCGCGCCGGTGACCTTTGTCGTGAAGGATAACGAGCTTCAACTCGCCATCCCGCGCGCGGCTCTCGGTCTGCCCAAAGGCAACGCACCTTTAAGCCTCGATTTCAAATGGACTGACAGTCTGCAGCACCCAGGCGAAGTTATGGACTTCTACCTCAGCGGCGACGTGGCTCCCGAGGGACGGATGAATTACCGGTACGTCACCGAATAGCCTTACACCGCAGACGTTCGAGTTCGCTGGTAACTGAGACAGCCAACCCGAACACTGCGGCACGGGGGAAGCGCCGCCGGAAATCGACTTGGATAAGCTGGCCTGCTCAAAAAGGGGGTCTTGAGGGGGGTCTATGGTACCAGGGTATGTCCAGGGTGGTACCAGGGTGCCCCCAGACCAGCCCGAGGGAGGCGCGAGAGGGCAGTTGTATTCAGGATGCTTATGGGGAACACCGACCATCCAACATCCGGCTTTCAACTTCCAACATCAAACGCCCGGCCAAAGCCAACCAAAGCCACACTCTGCCCCCCCCTGATAAAACAGTTGGAGGGCCGATATTCCTGTCGGCACGGTGCGCTCGTTGCCAAATGCCGACAGGAATGTCGGTGCTCCGAGCCGCGGATTTGGCTGGCGTCCTGAATCGCTTTGCTGTAGCCGTGCTCGCGAGCGACTGGCTGGGGGGCGAGACCGCCTCGGCCTGTCGCGGCATCGACCGCAAAGACGGCCGCCAGTGAATGTGCATCTATTCAACATTATGATCCGCAAAGCCATGAAAGCTCCTCTCAATCCGGTCTTGGCAAGCGCACTGGGCGCAGGCGTTCTCCTGTCGGCTGCCCATGTGGCGGGCGCGGCGCTCACGGACTACGCCAAGCCGATGATCGGTACCGCCCAGCACGGCCACGTTTTTCCGGGAGCCACCGTGCCGTTCGGCATGGTCCAGGTCTCCCCGGACACGCGGGACGGCAGCGCGGACGACGCTTACCAGGACGGCTCCGCCGGATACCACTATGCCGACACTTCGATTATGGGCTTTTCCCACAATCACCTGACGGGGACCGGCATCGGCGACCTGGGCAACGTGCTGCTCATGCCGATGGTCGGCGAGGTGAAACTGGTCGCCGGCCAGGGGCCCGGCCAAGGCTACCGCGCCCGCTTTTCTCACGAGCAGGAAGAGGCGCGGCCCGGCTACTACCGCGTGTTCCTGCCGGACTACAAGATCAACGTCGAGCTTACGGCCACTGCCCGCGTCGGGGTGCACCGCTATACCTTCCCGGAGGCAACCGACAGCCATGTCATTCTTGATCTTTGGCATGGCATCGGGCGGGGCAATCGCTCACGGCCGACCGATTCGGCGCTCACTATCGAAGACCAGCGGACGGTCAGCGGCTTCCGCAGGAGCCGGGGCTGGGGCGGGGACAAGGTATATTATTTCGTGTTGGAGTTTTCCCGCCCGTTCGATGCCGCGGGGATGGTCTCAGACCAAAAGGAGGTCGAGGGCAAGCAGGCTCGGGGGACGAACTTACAGGGCCACTTTGATTTCAAGACCAAGGCCGGAGAGAAGCTGATGACACGCGTGGCGCTCTCCACTGTCAGCATTGAGGGGGCGCGCAAGAATCTCCGGGGGGAGGTCACCACATGGGATTTCGACGCCGTCGCCGCCGCCGCCCGCGCCCAGTGGGAGCAGGCCCTCGGCACTGTCCGGGTCCAGTCCAAGGACAAAAGCTTCCTGGAGACCTTCTACTCGGCGTTCTACCATGTCTTTCTGGCACCGACGCTCTTGAGCGATGTGGATGGCCAACTCCGCGGACCCGACACCAACGTCCATCAGATTACGGGATTCGATTACTACTCGGAGCTGTCGTTGTGGGACACGTTCCGCGCCGAGCATCCACTGCTGACGCTCGTTCAGCCCAACCGCGTGAACGACATGGTGAGCACCATGCTCGCGCACTACACCTTCTTCGGGCAACAGGCTCTGCCGGTCTGGGTCGAGTCGGGCAAAGAGAACTGGTGCATGATTGGGAACCATTCGATCCCGGTGATCGTGGATGCGTATCTGAAAGGCTTCCGCAAGTGGGATGCCTCCGAGGCGCTGGCGGACATGATCGCCACGACCGAAGGCGCCCGGTCCCAGATGCCCGAATACCGGACCAACGGCTACGTCGCCAGCGGGCGCAATGCCGAGGGGGTCTCGAAAACCCTGGAATACGCTTATGATGATGTCTGCATCGCCCGCTTCGCCAGGGCGCTGGGGCGAGACGACGTCGCCGACCGCTACGCCAAGCGCGCGGAGAACTGGCAGAACGTCTTCGACTCCGACAGCGGGTTCATGCGGGGCAAGACCCGGGAGGGTGCCTGGGTCACGCCCTTCAACCCCAACGCCATTGTCACGGATTCCTACACCGAGGCGAATGCGTGGCAATCCTACTTCGTGCCGCACGACGTGCCGCGTCTGACCAAGAAAATGGGCGGGGACGAGAAGTTCGTAGCGCGGCTGGATCAGATTTTCGATAGCAAGGAGGCAATTGTTAACTTCTCAGAGGATGTCGTTGGCCTGATCGGCATGTACGCCCATGGCAACGAGCCGTGCCACCACTACGCCTACCTTTACGCTTATGCGGGGCAGCCGTGGAAGACTCAGGCGCGCATCCGTCAGGTATGCGGCGCCCTGTATAACAACACCAATGCCGGCATGTGCGGCAACGATGATTGCGGCCAGATGTCGGCCTGGTATGTCTTCAGCGCGCTGGGGTTTTATCCCGCCGATCCTTGCGGTGGT
>Ga0265337_1001675_pt1 | contig 10747 bp, 8 predicted proteins | sample 42122metaG_FD_192441 | JGI IMG/M metagenome (GOLD analysis project Ga0265337, IMG submission 192441) | Rhizosphere microbial communities from Carex aquatilis grown in University of Washington, Seatle, WA, United States - 4-21-22 metaG | ecosystem: Host-associated > Plants > Roots > Rhizosphere >... | reverse complement strand
TGCCCTACGTGCTGCTTACCTCGACGCTACTGGCCGGGCTTATGATGCCGTTAGTGAACGTGTCGGCGCCGTTGAGCCTGTTCGGCGGGGTGTTGGCCTTCGTCGGGTTGCTGGCCCTGGGACGGTTCTTCCTGGCGTTGGGCGGGCTGGATACGGCCAGCGCTTTTGGCGGGATGGGCAGCAGCCGCGAGGTGACCATTGCCGCAGTGGCCGAACCGGCGCTGATGCTGGCTATCTTTACGGTCGCCATCACGGCCGGCTCGACCAACCTCAGCCAAATGTTGCTGGCGGCCCAAGGGCCGACGTGGCGATTGCTCAACCCGGCGCACGTGCTGGCCTTCGCCGCGCTATTCATCGTTCTGCTCGCCGAGACGGGCCGCCTCCCCGTAGATAACCCGGCCACGCATTTGGAGCTGACGATGATTCACGAGGCGATGATCCTCGAATACTCGGGCCGGTATCTGGCGCTGATTGAATGGAGCGCGGCAATCAAACAGCTTGTGCTGATGGCGCTGTTGGTGAACATCTTTTTCCCGGTTGGCATTGCGACGACTGCGAGCGCTGGCGCGCTCGGGCTGGGACTGCTCTGGTTCGTTCTCAAGCTGCTGGCCTTGGCTGCCGCAGTGGTGCTGGTGGAGACAACCAATGCCAAGCTGCGCCTGTTCCGCGTGCCGGACCTGCTCAGTGCGGCCTTTATTCTCGCCACGCTGGCCCTGCTATCCACGTTCCTTTTCCAATGATATGAACCCCGTCAACCCTGAACTTGCATCACAGTTGATCACCCTGCTGGCCGCCGGGATGCTCGTTATTCAACTGTTAATGGTGGTGCAGGGGATGCTGCTTACCAACATCCGGCTGTTCGCGCTGCAATCACTGCTGCTCGCGGCAATTGCGGCGATCATCGCTTACTTCCACAACGCTACGCATGTGTATTGGGTGGCGGGCCTCACGTTGGTCGGCAAGGTCTTCTTTCTGCCATGGCTGCTGAACCGGCAGGTGCGGCGCATCCAAATCGAGCAGGAAATCGCACCGCTGCTGAACTCCTCCGCCTCCATGCTGCTCTGCGGCGCATTTACCCTCCTCGGCTACATCGTCGCGCGACCGTTTACTTCGCTCGAACGGCTGGGCAATAACACGCTGGGCGTGGCGATCACGCTGTTGCTGACCGGGTTCTTTCTCATGTTCAACCGCCGCAAGGCCATCAGTCAGGTGCTGGCCCTGCTGACGGTGGAGAATGGCGTGATGCTCGCGGCGGTGGCGTTGACGACCTATGGGATGCCACTGGTGGTGGAGTTGGGAATCTTCTTCGACGTAATGGTGGCGGTTATGGTGCTGGGGCTGCTGGTCTATCGCATCCGCGAGACCTTTTCCTCCATGGACGTCAGCAAGTTGAGCCAGTTGAAAGGATGATGCTGCTGGTTCCCATATTGGTGGTGCCGGCGGTGGCTGCGTTGGGTTGCCTGTTGGCGCGGTCGCGCCGGGTCATGGCGTTCGCAAACGTGCTTGCCTTCGGCATCACGGTCGCGCTTGGGGTGGGATTACTCCTGCAGTTGCAGGCAGCCCCCTATGTCGTTACCGAGTGGGAGGAGTTCTTTCGGGCCGACGCGTTGAGTGCATGGATGGTGCTCCTGATCTCAGTGGTCTCGCTGGGGTCTTCGCTCTATGCCGGGCGTTATTTCGACCGGGACCTGGCGGCGGGCGTGGTGACGCCCGGGCGGGTAAAGGAGTTCTTCGTGCTTACTCCGATCTTCTCCGCCGGCATGTTCCTGGTGGTCCTGGCCAATAACCTCGGCGTGATGTGGTTCGCGCTGGAAGCGACCGCGCTGTCGTCGGTGCTGCTGGTGGCGTTATACAACCGCAGCACTTCGCTCGAAGCCGCCTGGAAGTATATCATCCTGGGCAGCCTGGGCTTGGCCCTGGCGCTATTTGGCACGGTGTTAACTTACGCGGCTGGCATCGACCAGAAGGCCACCGCGCCGCACAGCTTCAACTGGTCGCACCTGATGGGCATGGCCGGGCAGCTCGACCCGCGCATGATCAAACTGGCCTTTGTGTTCGTGCTCGTGGGCTACGGCACTAAAGCCGGCTTAGCCCCGATGCACACTTGGCTGCCGGATGCCCACAGCGAAGCGCCGTCACCCACCAGCGCGATGCTCTCGGGGGTTTCACTCAAAGTTGCCCTGTACGCTCTCCTGCGGTTTCATATCCTCACGACGGCCTGCCTGGGCTCGGGTTTCAGCCGGACGCTCCTGCTGGTCTTTGGACTGGGGTCGATGTGCCTAGCGGCCCCGTTTATCCTCGTCCAGACCAATCTAAAGCGGCTGCTGGCGTATTCCAGCCTGGAGCATATCGGCATGATATGCGTGGGCTTTGGCCTGAACTCACCAGTGACCATCTGGGGCGCGTTGCTGCATATGGGCTACCACGCCTTGACCAAGCCAGTGTTGTTCTTCGCCGCAGGCAACATCCACCAGACCTGCCACACTTTGCAGATGCGGCTAATTGGTCCCGGAATGGCGAAGGTGCTGCCCGTGACGGCGGTTTGCATGGGATTGGCTGCGGTGGCGGCGACGGGTCTGCCGCCGTTTGGCTTGTTCTTCAGTGAGCTGACCATCTTGAACGGAGGCTTTGCCGCCGGTCACTCAGTTGTGAGCACGATTGTGCTGCTGGCGCTGCTGGGCGCGTTTTGCGGCATCCTCTATCAACTGACGCGCATTCTGTTGGGAGCGCCGAAAGCCGAACGGACCAGCGATGCCACACCCTGGGATGGTGTCCCGGCGATGGGACTGATGCTCGGCACGCTGCTGGTATTCAGCGTGTGGCTGCCCGCTCCGCTTCGTTTCGTGATGCAACGTGCGGCGGGAATTATTGGAGGCGAAGTGGCGCCTTGAGCTACGCCTAAAGAAGCGCGGTATGGTCTTAATCCTCCTGTTACTCGTTCCGCTGTCGGCAGGGCTGCTTTGCCTGGCGACGCGTTGCCGCGCCTGGTGGGAACGGCTGAACCTGCTGGCCTTCGCGGTTGTCGCGGGGTTGGCGGTCGTCTTGGGTCTGGACGTGGCCGCTCTGGGCGAGCACGGCGCGGTCACGGCGCTCAATGGGTTCTTGCGTGCTGACGCCCTGAGCGCGCTGGTGATTGGGCTAACGGCCTTCGTGGCGCTGGCCAGCGCCATCTACGCGGTGGGCTATTTCGGGCGTGACCTGGCCGAGGGCCGCATCACCGAGCCGCAATTGCGCCGTTACTATGTGCTGACGCCGTTGTTCGTATGCGCGATGCTGCTGGCGCCGCTGGCGGACAACCTGGGGGTGATGTGGGTGGCCATTGAAAGCGCAACGCTGGCTTCCGTGTTGCTGGTCACCTTCTACAACCAGAAGACCTCCTTCGAGGCCGGCTGGAAATATATTATTATCGGCAGCGTCGGGATTTCGCTCGCCTTGTTCGGGACGGTGATCACGTATTCCTCCGCCGTCGGCGTGTTGGGAGAGCATGCCGGGCAGGGGATGAGCTGGTCCGTCCTGGTTGAAATAGCGGACAAGTTCAATCCCACCGCGATGCGCCTGGCCTTTGTAATGGTGCTGCTCGGCTACGGCACCAAGGCGGGCTTGGCGCCGATGCATACCTGGAAGCCGGATGCCTACGCCGAGGCACCGGTGCCGGCGGCGACCCTGCTGGGTGCTGCGTTCATCAATTGCGCCATCTATGCGATCATGCGCTTTGACGTGCTGGCCGAGAAATGCCTGGGGCATGAGTTTCCCAGCGAGCTGCTGGTGGGCTTCGGCGTATTCTCGATTCTGCTGGCGGCTCCCTTCGTGCTGGTCCAGCGGAATTTCCGCCGGCTGCTAGCGTATTCGAGCATTGACCACGCCGGCATCATGGTCGCGGCAGTGGGCTTTGGCGGGAGGCTCGGCTTGCTGGGCGCGGTGCTGCACATGCTCTTTCACGGCGTGACCAAGCCGCTCCTGTTCTTCTCGGCCGGAAACGTGCAGCAGCAGTACGGCTCGCCTTACTTCCGCAAGGTGCACGGGGTCATTCACACCTTGCCGTGGACGGGCGGCTTGTTCCTGCTGGCCACGTTCGCGGTGACGGGCACGCCCCCCTTCAGCATCTTCCAGAGCGAGTTCACGGCGCTGAGCGCGGCGTTGGCGGCCGATCGGGGCTGGGCCGCCGGCTTGTTCGTCCTCGGCGTGGTGACGATCTTTGTCGGCTTCTTGCTGCACATGTCCAAAATGAACCTCGGGGCGGCGCCCGAGACCGCGCCGCGGGCGGCGGAGTGCCCCTGGAAACTGGGGGCCATGCTGTTGGTGGCTGTCGTGGTGGTTGGGCTCGGCTTCTGGTTACCCGGGACACTGTTTGATCTTGTGCAAGACTCCGTCTATATCCTTCGAGGCACGCCATGAACATACTGTCCACACTGCAGCCGGTCCTGGCCGATTTGACCGAGCGCTTTGACTCGCGAATTGAGGCCGTGCACGCCCCTCGCCCGAACGAGGTCTATTTCCATGCCCAGATGGAGCTGGTCCCGGGCTTCTGTGCGCAACTCTACAAGAAGTGGGGCGGGCGGCTGGTCAGCCTGTTCGCCGATGATGCTCGCGCGCAGGACGGCGCGTTCCACCTCTATTACGTGTTTGCGCTCGATGCGGCGCACGGTTTTTTCATTCTGCGCGTGCCGATCCTTCCGGCACAGCCCGAATTCACCTCTCTCACCAACGCCCTGCCGGCCGCCAATTGGCAGGAGCGGGAGATACAGGACCTCTTCGGCCTCAAACTCGAGGGCCATCCCAACCCCCGCCGCTGCGCGCTGCATGATGACTGGCCGGAAGTCTATCCGCTGCGCAAGGACTTTGACTTGCACACCGTGCTGCCGCCGTTCACGGGCGAGCGGCATAAGTTCCGCCAGGTCGAAGGCGAGGGTGTGTTTCAGGTGCCGGTGGGACCGGTGCATGCGGGCATCATTGAGCCGGGACACTTCCTTTTCAGCGTAGCCGGGGAGCCGGTGCTCTATCTCCAGATCCGGCTCTTCTACACCCACAAGGGCACGGAGAAGTTGTTCGAGAACATGCCGGTAACCCATGGCGTCCAGTTGGCGGAGAGCATCTCCGGCGATTCCAGCTTCGCGCATGCAACGGCCTTTTGCCATGCGGTGGAGCGCGCCGCGGACGTGGAAGCGCCGCCGCGGGCGCGGGCGCTACGGACAGTCTGCCTCGAATTGGAGCGGGTTTACAATCATGTTGCCGACATTGGCGCAATCGCGAACGACGTGGCGTTTGTCGTGGCCAACACTCATGCAATGCGGCTTAAGGAACGCGGGCTGCGGCTGAATGAACAGCTCACCGGCCACCGCCTGTTGCGGGGTATGGCCGCGCTCGGCGGCGTCCGTTCAGATTGGGGCCCGGCCCAAATCGAGGCTATCCGCCAGTGGATCGCCTGGCTGCGGCCCGAGTTCGATTCGCTGGTTGGCTTGATTCAAGAGTCTTCTTCCACGCGCGACCGGCTCGAGACCACCGGCATCCTGAAGCCTCAAACCGCCCGCGACCTCGGTGTAGTGGGCGTTGCAGGTCGTGCTTCCGGCTTCGATCACGATCTGCGGCGCGATTTCCCGCACGCGGCGTATGACCGCGTGAGCTTCGCCGTGCCGGTCTATCGCGAAGGCGATGTGCTGCGACGGATGCAAGTGCGCATCGACGAGGTGCAAGCGGCGCTCTCGATTATCGAGCAGATCATCGGCTCGCTGCCCGAAGGCCCGACGCGAGTGGCCATGCCGGCGCTGCCCGCCAACCGGGTTGCGTTAGGCTACGTGGAAGGGTGGCGCGGGGAGATCTTCCACTGGATCCGCACGGCTGAGGGGGGCCGCCTGTCCCGCTGCAAGATCAAAGACCCGTCGTTGCAGAACTGGCCCGCGTTGAGCGAGGCCATCCTCGGCAATATCATCCCCGATTTCCCAGTTGTGAACAAGAGCTTCAACCTGTCTTACTCCGGCACTGACCGGTAGATTATGTTTGAGATTCTGCGTAAGAGCTTTGCTACAGGCGTCGTGACCACGGGTTACCCGTTGGCGCAGGCGGAGGTATCCACTAATGCGCGCGGGCGTCCGGAGATTGATTTCGCCAATTGGAAGGACGCGCGGCCTGCCGTCGCGGCCTGCCCCACCGGCGCTCTGGCCTGCGCCGACAGCAGCGGCACGCGTACCGTAACGCTCGATCTGGCCAAGTGCACGTTTTGCGGCCTGTGCGCGGAGGCGGATGCGGCCATCGGGATGACCAATGTTTGCGAGCTGGCGGCCAGACGCAAAGAGGATTTGGTGACCACGACAGAGTATGAACTCGGTTCCGGCGGCGCACACCAGAAGCTGCTCGGCCATCAAGCGTCAGGCACCGACTCCCAACGAGGCCCCGTCGAGGCCCTTGGCGCGGAGTTGAAAGCGCGCGTGGAAAAGGTGCTGGGTCGCTCGTTGAACATCCGCGAAGTCGATGCCGGGTCGTGCAACGGGTGCGAGGTCGAAATCGCCGGGCTGAATAGTCCCGTGTACGACATCGAGCGCTTCGGCATTCACTTCGTCGCTTCGCCGCGTCACGCCGACATGCTGCTGGTCACCGGCCCGGTTTCGCGCAACATGGAGCTGGCGCTGCGGAAGACCTATGACGCTACGCCGGGGCCACGGCTGGTCGTGGCGGTGGGGGCGTGTGGCTGCAGCGGGGGCATCTTTGGACAGAACTATGCGAGCCTGGGCGGCGTGGACAAGGTTATCCCGGTGGATGTCTATGTCCCCGGCTGCCCGCCGAATCCGTACGCGCTCTTGCACGGGATTCTGCTGGCACTTGGCAAACGAAGAGTCTGAGGCCGAAGAAAGCTAGCCGAATAGTCCCTCAGGCTGGCACTGCCGCGGCATCCGTTGCGTCGGCAGGTTTTCCCTCGGGCTCCGTCCACTTCCCGTGTTCCCGGATGAGGTCCACCAGGCGGTCCACCGCCTCGGTCTCGGGAATATTGAACTTCACCGCCGTCTTGCCAACGTAGAGGTTGATCTTGCCTGGTGCTCCGCCGACATAGCCGAAATCGGCATCCGCCATCTCGCCTGGGCCGTTCACGATGCAGCCCATGATGGCGATCTTCACGCCCTTGAGATGTTCAGTGCGCGCCTTAATGTGGCCAGTGACAGTTTGGAGATTGAAGAGGGTGCGTCCGCACGAGGGGCAGGCGACGTAATCCGTTTTGAACGAGCGGCAGCCCGCCGCTTGCAGGATGTTGTAAGTCAGGCGCAAGGACTGTCCGGCCCCAGCCTCACCCCGTACCAGGATCGCATCGCCGATCCCGTCCGCGAGCAACGAACCAATCACAGCCGCCGCGCGGAGTAGTGCGATCTTCGGCTCCAGCGGCGCTGGGCTGAATTCGAGGCAGTCCTTTAGGAGAATCGGGTTGTTGTGGCCCAGCCGTTTCAATTGCGCAGCGAGTAAGCGGAAGGCCGCAATGGTGGGCAACTGGGTCCCGTCCTTCACCGTCACGAGCTGAGTATCGCAGTTCACCTCGAAGTCCCGGGTCGGGTCGATCTCAGAGACATTCAGGTCCTCGTAAACCGCCTCGGGCTTCACATCGGTCTTCGGGCTAAGCTTGCGCGCGACCTTCTCCCAGGTGGTGCGCGTCACCACCACGCGCACAGTTTGTTCCGCACCGCATTTCACGCCCTCAGCAAGCTCTATCTCAGGCGTAACCCGGCGCGAGTAAGCGAATGGATCGAAGGGCCAGTTGGCCGGGATATCCGCATTCCGCATTCCGCGTTCCGCACTGAGGGTGGGAATCTGCGCTAGCAAGTCGCGGCAGACCTCGATTTCGCGCGGTGAATCTTCCGTTAGCGAGACCCGGATGGTGTCGCCCAACCCGTCGCACAGCAGGGACCCAATGCCGATGGCGCTCTTGATGCGTCCATCCTCGCCTTCGCCGGCTTCGGTGACGCCCAGGTGGATCGGATAATTCCAGTCGGGGCCTTCCTGTTCCAGCCGCGCCACGAGCAACCGATAGCACTGGATCATGATCTTGGGGTTGCTGGACTTCATCGAAAACTTGAAGTTGTGGAAGCCGTGCCGGCGGGCGATGCGGGCAAATTCCAGCGCGCTCTCCACCATGCCGAGCGGGGAATCCCCGAAGCGGTTCATGATTCGGTCGCTCAGCGAACCGTGGTTGGTGCCGATGCGCAGGGCGCGGCCCAGCTCGCCGCACAGCTTCACCAGCGGAGTGAACTTCTCCTCGATGCGCGCCAGCTCGGCAGCGTACTGGTCGTCCGCATACTCCTTAATGGCGAACTTCTTGGAGTCGGCGTAATTGCCGGGGTTGATGCGGACCATCTCCACCCATCGCGCCGCCTCGAGGGCGGCTTCCGGCTTGAAGTGGATGTCCGCGACAATCGGCACGTAGCACCCGCGCGCGCGCAAGTCGGCTACGATGTCCTTCAGGTTGGCGGCATCCTTCACCGTCGGGGCAGTAATGCGCACGATCTGGCAACCAACGGCCACCAGCTCCAGCGTTTGCTTCACGCACTCGGCAGTGTCCATCGTGTCGCAGGTGATCATGGACTGAATCACCACCGGATGGTTGCCGCCAAGGATCACCCCGCCGCGCCGGGGATCGCCGACGATTACTTCGCGGGTGCGGCGGCGGTGCAAATAATAGGGAGATTCGCAGTACCTGAGCATGTTCAGCGGCCACCGGCGGGTGTGGGCGCGCTATCCTGCTTCTCGATTGTGACCTCTTGCTTGAACATGGAGCGAAACATCGAGAAGCGGCGCACGTCGTTAAACGAGACATACAGCATGAAGCTGATGAGCAGGACGGCAAAGGCGGTTGTCGTGTATTCCACCAGGCGAACGGGCAGCGGCCGGCCGAACAGCCGTTCCACCAGCGCCATAACGATGTGCCCGCCGTCGAGCACCGGCATGGGGAAAAGGTTAATAATGGCTAGGTTGATGTTGAGCAGCACGAGAAAACTCAACGCGAGGCGCCAATCCGTGTTTACGTAAGCGGCGAGCAGCGCCAGAATGCCTGGCGGACCGCTCAGATCCTTCAACCCGACGCCCGTCTGCTTCGAGTGAATCAGGGCGCTGAAGGTGCCGATGGTGCGATCTACGACCTCGCTGATCTGGATCCAGGGCGGAACGTGTTCGATCCGGTAAATGGGCTTGCCCGTGCCAATTTCGGCGCCAATGCGGCCGACATTGGCGCTGGAGTCCATGCGCGGGGTGACTTTCAGCGTCGTGCGTTGGCCGTCGCGCTTAATGACGATGTCCTTTGTTTCGCCGGGACACTTCTGGATGAGCTTGATGAACTGGTCGGCCCCGTGCAGCGGGATTTGCGCGAATACCAGGACTTCGTCGCCCGTCTTCAGCCCCGCCGCCTCCGCCGCGCTGCCGGAAAGGACCCGCTTAATGACCGGGTGGTCGCGCGGGTCGAGATTGAGAATCTTGAGACCGAGCGACTCGCTGACCACGGTCGTCAGCTCATAGGTGTTGGTGAACTTCCCGGGGCGTGCGATGACTACCGCCAGGTTCGTGCTGCGCGCCAGAATGCTCGTCTCCTGAACGTCTCGCCACGAAGTGATTGGCTTGCCATCCACGAAGCGGATTTCGTCACCCGGCTGAATGCCGAGTTTGGCTTCCGGCGAGCCCGGGTCAACGTAGCCGATGATGGGCGGGTTGACCTGAACGGGCATTCCCACCCCCCACAGAAAGAAGGCAATCGCTATGCCGAACACCACGTTCATAAACGGCCCGGAAAAGGCGACCAGGATCTTCGACCAAGGCGAAGCCGCGGGCAGTTGCTCCGTCGCCTGATCGGCTTTGCCTTCGAGCGCCTCGGAGGTCACCATTTGGGGCAGTTTGACGAAGCCCCCCGCTGGAATCCAGCGCCAGGACCACTCCACGCCGTCGCGCATCCAGGTTATGATCTTGGGCCCGAACCCGATCGAGAAGCCCTCGATCCTCAGGCCGCGGCGCAATGCCATCCAATAATGCCCATATTCGTGGACAAAGACGGCGGCTCCGAAGAGCAAGAGCATCGCGAGCACCACGTAAATAATGTTCAACAACCACATATTTGGTATGCAGAACTTAGCCGGACTGGGCGCTTATGCCAGTTATTTGTTGAGGGCCCTGCGCCACACGTTGTCTGAGGTTTGACCTGGACGCTCGCGCAACATTAGAATCAAAGGGCAAATGCCCCAGCCACCGGTCATTTATGGCGCTTGAACGCGATGAATATCCTATACCCAAAGATTCGCTTTGCCTGGATGCCGGTCATGCTTGGGTATGGGGTGATCGGGGCGCTGCTGGCGGGCCTTTACGGGACCCGATTGTTCGTCCGGGGCGAACTGCCAGGCCTTGCGCGCCAGCGCGACGAATACGTTTTGGGCTACCTCCTCCGCCGCACCGGGGGCTTCGAGTTTGCGCAACGCGGTGGCATAGACGAGGTCCAGGTGCCGGCGCACGACATCGGCGAAGGCCGGTTGATCACCCTGCCAGACGAACGCCCTAAGCAACTCGCAGTTCTGATGCCGCTCATTCATCTTCTTACCATCAAGGCTGCCGCCAACCGCCTAAACCGGAAAGAGTTTTTGCGGTAGGTACCTGCGGCAAGAGCTCCTAAAACAGGAGAATTAAAGACAGGAAAACGGGATTTCGCGTCATTTTCCTGTCTTCAATTTTCCTGTCTCTATTCTGGGTGCGCAACAACTGCGCCGACTGACGTCGGCCGCTAACCAAGAATAGA
>Ga0265337_1001674_pt1 | contig 10749 bp, 7 predicted proteins | sample 42122metaG_FD_192441 | JGI IMG/M metagenome (GOLD analysis project Ga0265337, IMG submission 192441) | Rhizosphere microbial communities from Carex aquatilis grown in University of Washington, Seatle, WA, United States - 4-21-22 metaG | ecosystem: Host-associated > Plants > Roots > Rhizosphere >... | reverse complement strand
GGGGCAAGGTTAGCCGCCAGCCGCGGCCCGGCGGCGGCCCGGGCCGCGCTCAGCTCCTGGTGCACTAGCCGCGCGACGTCCTCGATGGTGGCGATGCCGTACTGCTCCGACGGGTTGTCATCGGTCAGCACCACGATCGCGTAGTTCACGCCCGTCCCGGTGAACGCGCCGATGCTGTTGATGTGCCAGCCGGTGCCGTCGGGCAGCCATCCGTTCTTCACGTGCACGGTCACCCCGGCGGGCGCGCCCGCCGGGGTACCCCAGCGCTGCCCGGGGATCACCCGGGCCATCAGCCGGAGCTGATACTCGCGGTACGCGGCCGACAGCACGGGGTTCGGCTGCGTCAGCAAGTCAAGCAGCAGCATTTCGTCGTGCGCGGTGACCTGGGTAAGCCCCCAGTAGAGACCGGCCCCGAGCTCGGTCTCGTTCATCGCCGCGAGGCGGAGGAAGTGCTCCAGCCTGCTGCGGCCGACCCAGTTCCACAGGTCGGTCGCGGCGTCGTTATCGGACCAGGTGATCATCGACGTTGCCTCGCCCTGCTCCCAGGGGGACAACGGCGTGCTGGTCTCCTGGTGCCAGCGCAGCAGGGCGGCCAGGATGATCGCCTTCACGATGCTCGCCGAGTCGAACTGCCGCCTGGCGTCGGCCCGGCAGGAGACCCCGGTCACCTGGTCGTGCACGGTCACCGCCTGATGCCCCGCCCGGCCGCGCAGCGCCGCCTCGATGCCGGCCGACAACCGCGCCGCCAAGGCCTGGTGGGCGGCGGGCGCGGTGCAGGTTACCCGGGCCATCCCGGCGCCCGGCGATGACCGCAGGACGGCCCCGGCCGCCTCGGCCCTGCGGGCGATCCCGCCCCGCATGACGGGTAGCTTGGCGACGGCTGCCGCCGGCGCCGTCCCGGCCACGGCGATCGCGGTCGTAAGCGCCGCAAGCGCGGCCAGGCTGGCCACGACGGCCCGCATGTTCATTCGTCCGCCCCCCAAGGACGGCATGCGGATCGCATGCCGTGCCAACTCCTGTCCGCCCGCCATGTCGGCGGGCCCAGGCGCCCCTCGGGAGGGTGCCAGCCCCGTTCCGCGAACACTGTGCCGCAAGCACCGCGGCCAGCACTGTCCGGTAAGCCAAGCTAAGCGAATCAGGTCAAGCAGCTAAGCTGTGCGACCATGACAGCGAGCGCGCCCGTGTCGCACGCCAATCTGCTGATTCGCGGTGGTTACGTCCTGACGATGGATCCGGCAGGCGACATCCCCGGCGGTGACGTGCACGTGTGCGACGGCGTCATCAAGGCGGTCGGCAAGAACCTCGACGTGCCGCAGGCCGAGGTGCTCGATGCCGCGGGCAAGATCGTGGCGCCCGGCCTGGTGGACACGCACTGGCACCTGTGGAACACGCTGCTGCGCGGGATGTCGGACGGGCGGCCAGCCCCCGGCGGCAGTTATCTCCCGGGGGGGCTGACCCCTGGCATGGGGGACTCCCCGCCCCCCATCGGGCCCCCCGGCCCCGTACCCCCTGAGGTCCGTCCGATCGCCTCGCCAACCCGGGGGGAGCCCCCAGACCCCCGGCGGTCGTATCGAACGGACGAGTCAGGCTATTTCGCCACTTGTGTCGCGCTGGGCAGGCACTTCCTGCCCGGTGACAGCTACGCGGGCACGCGCCTGGCCGCCGCCGAGGCGATCGACGCAGGCATTACCACGGTCCACGACTGGTCGCACAACATCAGGGGCGTGGACTGGGCCGAGGCCAGCCTGCGGGCGCTGCGGGAGTCCGGGCTGCGGGCCCGTTTCTCCTTCGGCTACCAGGCGGGCCACCCCAACGACCGGCTGATGGCGCTCGACGACCTGGCCCGGCTGGCCGCGGCGTGGCCGTCCTACGGCGCGGGCGGCCGCATCCAGCTGGGCATGGCCTGGCGGGGGACCGGCGGGTCCAACCCGGCGATGCGGGTCGCGCCCGCCCTGTACCGGGAGGAAATCGCGGCGGCGCGCGAGCTCGGCCTCCCGGTCAGCGTGCACGCGTGCGGCCCCGCGGCCGCCGCGGGCCAGGTGGCGACCTACGCCGACGAGGGCCTGCTCGGCCCCGACCTGCAGCTGGTGCACCTGAACAACGCGTCGGCGGCGGAGATCGCCCTGGCGGCGCAGGCCGGCGCCCCGGCGTCGGTGTCGCCGTGGACCGAGCTGCAGATCGGCTACGGCCAGCCGGCCACCGGGGAACTGCTCGCCGCCGGGCTCCCGGTCGGCTTGTCGGTGGATACCACGATGCTCTCGGGCAACGCCGACCTGTTCGCCGTCATGAAGGTGACCCAGGCCTGCGCCAACGGGCAGGCGCGGCACGAGTTCGCGCTGACCGCCAGGGACGTGCTGCGGCTGGCCACCATCGACGGCGCGCGCAGCCTGGGCCTTGGCGCGGTCACGGGTTCCCTCACGGCGGGCAAGCGAGCCGACGTCATCGTGGTCTGTCTCGACTCACCGAGCCTGGGCGTCTTCACCGACCCGGCCCGCCTGCTGGTCACCGCGGCGAGCCCCCGCGACGTGGAGCTTGTGGTCGCCGACGGCAGGGTGCTCAAGCGTGACGGCGTGATCACCGCCGTCGACGTCCCGGAGGTGACCCGCGCGGCCCGCGCGTCGCTGTCCGGCGTGCTGGCCCGCGCCGCCGCCTAAGGCCCACCCCCACCCCGCTGCCATCCCATCCCTTCTGTCGTGGCGTGGCGTGCCTCGCGGCCGGGTATAGCCGTCTGAGCAGCGGATGAACACGTAGAGTAACGAACAGGCAGCAGGCTATTCCTGTTACTGCAAATGCTCAGTTTGACTTACTAACCGGATTGTCGGTACTCAGCCGGATTGTCGGTACATGAGGCCGTACGATCGGGTCTGTTCCCCGGTCCCTACCTCGATGGAGTCCTATGCGCCGCCTGGCCGCACGGTTGCTGATCGCCGGGGTCGCCCTGGTCGCGGGTGGGACCGCGGCAGCGTGCTCTGCCGCGCCCGGCCTCGCCTACGCCCAGGCCCAGGGCAATGTCCACTCGACGGGCACGGCGTCCGGGCCATCTACCGCGATGGTGCCGACGTCCGCGCGCGGCAAGACGACGACGGGCCCCATGATCGACGTCGTCGGTGCCCCCGCGGGAGTCAAGGCGAAGTCGGGAATCGTGGTGGACGCCACCACCGGCCAGGTGCTCTGGGCCCAGGACGAGAACGGGGTGCTGCCGATCGCCTCGATCACCAAGGTGATGACCGCGCTCGTCGTCATCCAGGCGGGCGGCCTGAATCAGCAGGTCACCGTGCCCAAGGCGGTGACCGGCTACGTCGCCAAGTACTCCGCGAACGCGGCCGGCCTGATACCCGGCCAGAAGTTCACCGCCGACGAGCTGCTGCACATCATGCTGGTGCTGTCGGCGGCGGACGCGGCCTACACCCTCGCCAGTGCCTACGGCCCTGGCCTGCCCGCGTTCATCGCCAAGATGAACGCGGAGGCGGCCCGGCTCGGCCTTGTCCACACGCACTTCACCACGCCCGACGGCCTGCCGTACCCCACGGAGACCGCCACCTACTCAACCGCGGCGGAACTCGTGCGGCTTGGCGAGGTCGCGATGAGCTATCCGGAGTTCCGCTCCATCGTCGGGCTCCGCGTCTACAACCTGCCCAAGAGCGCTAGCCACAACGCCGTCTCCGTCAGCACTGACAACGCGTTCCTCTCCACGTACCCAGGTGCCGTCGGCATCAAGACCGGCTACACCAACGCGGCCGGCCACACCCTGCTCTTCGAGGCGGTCCGGGGTGGCCGCGTCCTCATCGGCGACGTCCTCGGCTCGCCGCTCAGCGGATTCTCCGCCGCGGCCCAGGACGCCGCCAAGATCCTCAACTGGGCCTTCGCCCTCAAGCCAGCCAGCTAACGGTGCAGCCAGGCAAGCCAGCTAACGCGACAGCCAACAAGCCAGCCAACGCGACAGCCGCACTTCGCTACGCTCGGTTGGCGTCGCTAGTGCCGGCTGCGCCGCCCGCCAGCCGGGCTGCCGCCCTGCGAGCTGGGGCGTCTGACCGTAGAGATCCTCTCCTTTGTCCCGCCCGAAACGGCAGTCACAGGAATCTCTATGGCAGGGTGACCGTCCCCCCGGGATGAGTCGGCTTTGCATAGCCGGTGACCGCCGCGGATCAGCTTTGCATAGCTGGCGACCAATATAAGGGGACGAATCGGGCGCGATAGTGGTCGCCCGCTATGAAAAGAGCGTTTCCCGTGGTCACCAGCTATGCAAACAGTCAGCCAGGTACGCCGAAGGAGCCAACAGGCGGGTCGTCACGAGGTGCGGCTGTAGTACTTACGCGCCCCTCGTCGGCGTTAGCCGGCCTGCCGGTAGCGGTCGCGGATCTCGGCACCCAAACGCGGTGCCGAGGCGCCGATGACCGACAAGATGCGGTGCGGCACGCCGTCATCCATGGCAAGGAGGGCGAGGGCGATGTGCTCCGTGCCGAGCTGGCCGCCGGGGTGCGCTCGCGCCTCACGGAGCGAACTCTCAAGGCATTTCTTCGCCCGGCGGGTGAGCGGGAGGTCTCCGGTGACGCAACCGGACCGGCGGCCAGGGCGCGATCGTCGCCACCGGCGTGGCGCCGGAGCCTCGGGGGCGAGGGCGGCCGGCCCGAATGCCGCCTCGATCCGCTCTCGCACCGTGTCGAGGTCGATGCCGATGGTGGTCAGCGCGTCGCGGTCGAGGTCGCCGAACAGGCTGCCGCCGGGGGTGTTCCGCGGGCCGATCAGGCGGACGAACTCCGCCTCGACGCGCTCAGGCGTGACGCCCCGCTCGCGCAGCACCGTGCCGGCCTCGCCGTCGGCGCAGGCAACGCCGTACAACAGGTGCTCGCCGCCGATGAAGCCGTGCCCGAGGCGGCGCGCCTGCTCGGACGCGCGAGCAACAACCTGCCCGGCATCGCCGGTGAGCCATTCTGGCATTACCGCCTCCCCGTCCGGTGGCCGTGCTTGCGGTGCACGGTCTGCTTGGTGACGCCGAGCCGGGTGGCGATGTCCTGCCACGACCATCCCAGGTTCCGCGCGTTGTCGACCTGGAGGATCTCCAGCCGTTCCGTGAGTGTCCGAAGGGCGGCTACCGCCCGCAACCCGACGTCCGGGTCGTTGTCGGCCGCGCCCTCGGCGATCTCGAGTGTGCTCTGCATGTACGTCAGCATATGCTGACGATCGCTCGGCCGTCAACATATGCTGACACGCCAGCGGCGTGGCGTGGACTAGTCGCGTGGGCGGGAACTACCCAGCATGATCTCGTCCCAGGACGGCACGGAGGAGCGGCGCCCCTTCGCGGTCTTCTTGGCCCCGGGACGCGGGCGATTCGCCTCGTCCTCGGTGGCTGGCTCCGCGGCGGGCTCGGCGGCTGCCGCCGCGGGAGCTGACGGCTCGGGCGCGGTCGCGGGAGCCGACGCGGGCGCGGATACCGTCGGCATGTCCTGAGCCGCTGTCGCGGGCGGCACTGACGTCACTGCCGCGGGCACCGCGGCGGGCTCGGCGACTGGCGGCGCCGCTGCTCCCAGTTGCGCCCCAGCCTCGGATGTCCCAGGCTGCGCCGTCGGCGCGGGACGGGCGGCGGCCGGGCCAAGCCCAAGCTGCTTGCCGGGGAAGGCTGGCTCAGGGTCCTCGAAGACGACTGGGCGTGAGGGAGCCGGCCGCCCTCGTTCTGGATCCTCGAAGACGGGAGCGCCGGTGGCGGCAGCCGCGGGCGTCGCCGAGCCCGGCGCAGCGGAAGCCGGCGCGGTCGGCGCAGGCGCCGGCGCCTGCGCGTGGTGCGCGGCCGGCCCAGGCTCCGCGTCGTGGAAGGCGGGCTGCCGGGGGACCGGGTCGCCGTAGGCGGCGGGCTCCGGGTGGGCCCGCGGCTCGGCGGGGGCCTCGCGGTAGCCGGGCTCGTCGGCCTGCGCGCGGTAGGCAGCCGGAGCCGGGTCGTCGTAGCCGCGGCCGGCCCCCGCGACGGGCTGCCCGTGAGACTCGGCGGGCGGGCGGTAGGCCGACGGCTCCTGGGCAAGGTCACGGCGCGCGGCCGGCTCGGGCGCGGGCTCAGGGAAGCGGTAGGGCGCCGACTCGGGGAATTCGGCGTAGCCGCCGCCGCGGTGGTCCTGGTAGTCGGGCCGGTCAGGCGATGCGTGGCGCGATGGCGCGGGCGGCGCGGGCGGTCGCTCAGCCGCCGCGTGGCGCTCCTGGGCCGAGGCAGCCGGCGTCGCCGGTTCAGCCGGGGCGGAAGGGGCGGAAGGGGCGGAAGGGGCGGAAGGGGCGGAAGGGGTGGCCGTCCGGTCGGCCAGCGAGCGGTCCGCGCCGAGGGAACGGTCGGGCAGGACAGAGCGGTCCGGGCGGAAGCGGGAGACGGCGGGGCCTGCCGTGTAGGCGCCACCGCCCATCCCGGCGGCGGCACCGAGACGTGACGCGATCGGGGTGACGGTCGCCTCGCCGGGCACCGACACCGGCTCGGGCGGCAACTCGGACTCGGGCAGCGACAAGCGGGCGGCGTTGTCGTCATCGGGCATCACGTGCCGGCGCCGGGGATCGAAGACCCATTCGGCGACGTGCAGCCGGCCACCGGACGGAAATGTCAGCGAGACCTGCCAGCTTCCGTCGCCGCGCTTGCGTGAGTCCCACTGGCCGTCCGCCGGGTCGGTGCCGGCGGCGGTGAGCCGGGCCGTGACGATCTCGCCGAGGCGTGGACCTGGGCCCGAGGAGTCGCCCGCGCGCCGCACCGAGCCGGCCTGGGCCTGATCGGCGATATAGGCGCGCTCCGCGAGTACCGGGCCTTCGAACCAGCGCACGCGCTCGACCGGGATGCCGGCGGCGTCGGCGATCTCCTCTGCCGTCTCGCCGGCGCGGATTCGAGCCTGGATCTCCTTGGGTCGCAACGGACTCTCCACTTCGATCTCGTACTGGGCGAGCCGGGAGGTCTGGCCGAGGGCGACCGCCCGCAGCCGCTCGTCGATCGGCAGAATGTACCGCCCGCTTCGTCCGGGGACCGCGAGGACAGCGTAACTGCCGTCCTCGCTGACCGCGACGAAGCGGAGTTCCTGCACCGGGGTCCCTTCCCTTGCCCCGAGGCCGCACGCCGTCCAAGAGTCTTGCCTGCCCTCGGGTAAATTCTTAGGTCGCAGTCTTCCGGTCAGAGCGCCAGAAGAAAAGCACCCCGCCCGGCATGTCCGGAGAACATGGTGGCATTTGCCATGTCAGGACCTACGGGCGGGGTGTGGGCGGGTACGGGCGAGGAACAGAGAGTGACGTTCAGGATTTTCTGCGTGACTGGTTGTCGGTGCTCGCGTCGGACTGGCCGTCCTGTCCGTCCCGCGGCTCGGACAGCCCGAGCGCGTCCGCGCTCGCCCCCACCGCGTCCGTCCCGGCGGCGGGCGCGTCCATGTGCAGTTTGGACGGCCACCAGTTCCACCGGCCGAGCAGCACCACCGTGCACGGCACGAGCACGGTGCGGACCACGAACGTGTCCATGATGATGCCGACCGCGAGCCCGTAGCCGATTTCCTTGAGCTGCGAGCCGCCGGAGCTGCCGCCAACGAGCGCGAACACCGCGAACGTGCCGGCCAGCACCAGGCCGGCCGAGGTGACCGTGGTGCCGGTGACGCCGATGGCGCGCGCCACGGCCTGGCGCAGCGGCAGGTGGTGCGCTTCCTCCCTGATCCTGGTCATGACCAGGATGTTGTAGTCCTCGCCGAGCGCGAGCAGGAAGATGAACAACAGGAACGGCAAGATGAAGGTGATGCCGCCGGCGTTGCCGAGCTCGATGAAGATGAGCACCGCGAGGCCGAGCGCCGCGAAGTAGGACAGCGCCACCGAGGCGATCAGGTAGAGCGGCGCGACCAGCGACCGCATCACCAGAGCGAGCAGCACCCCGATGACGATGATCGCGATCGGGATCACGTGCGCCAGGTCGCTGTTCGAGATCGAGTTGATGTCGTAGATGGCCGGCGCCTCGCCCGCCACGCCGTATTCGGTGGCATGCAGCGTGGGCGCGACGGAGGCCGCCTCGGACCGGACCGCGGGCACCGCGTTGAGCGCTGCCGTGGTCGACGGGTCGCCCGCGGTGAGCGACGTCGCGAACTGGATGATCTTGCCGTCGGGGGACACGTACTGCGCGGTTGCCCGGTACAGCTGGTACGCCTGCGCCCACTGCGCGGCCGTGGTGCCGGCCTGGGCAGCTACGGCGGGCTCGGCCGGCGCCGCGACCGGCAGCGGCCCGGAGCCGAGCAGCGCGTGCAGCTGGGTGTACTGGGCCGGCGTGAACCCGGTGCCGCCGACCGGGTTGAGCGGCCCGGTCACCCCGGTGAAGACGTCCTTGGCCGCGGTCAGCTGCTTGCCCGCCGCCGCGATCGCCGCGGCGTCCTGCCAGGCCGGCACGGACAGCCGGTAGACCAGGTCGGTCGGGTTGGCGGCAGTCGACGGGAAGTACCGGTTCATCAGGTCGGTGCCCGCCGCCGAGTCGGTGCCGGCCGGCGCCGAGATGGCGCCGCCGAACCCGGCGCTCTGGTAGCTGGCGACCGCGGCCGACAGCGCGCCGAACACCAGGACGCCGATCAGCAGCGAGGCCGCCGGGCGTTTGAGCACGATGGTGGCAATCCGGCCCCAGGAGAGGCGCCCGCCCTGCGCCGACGGCGTGCTCGACCGGACCTTGCTGCCCCACCAGCGCCACAGCTTGACCAGCCCGCCGAAGGTCACCAGGTTGAGGACCCAGCGCAGCGGCTTGCCGACGAAGCGGACCATGAACCGCCCGACGGGCCCGACCGGCGTCTTCGGCGCGATCCAGAAGGCCCGGGCCGGCCAGAACGCCCAGCGGCAGGTGATGGCGAGCAGCGCGGGCAGCAGGGTCAGGCCCGCGAGCAGCATGACGCCGATGCCGATGGCGAGCGGTATGCCCAGGCTGGAGTAGATCTGGAAGGTGGCGAACAGCAGCGAGAGCAGCGCCGCGATGACCGTGAAGGCGGAGAAGGTGATGGACTCGCCGACCTTGGTCAGCGCGTTGACCACGGCATCCCTTGGCAGCTCGCCCCGCTGGATGTGCTCCCGTACCCGGAAGACCAGGAACAGGCCGTAGTCGGTGCCGGCCCCGAGCAAGAGCACGATCAGCAGCAGCTGGGACAGCTGGGAGACCTTCAGCCCGTGGTTGGCGAGCTCGGCGATGATCGGGCCGGCGATCGACACCGACAACAGCGCCGGGATCACCGTGATGAACGGCGCGAGCAGCGACCGGAAGATGATCAGCAGCAGGATGATGATGAAGAAGAAGGCGGCGTCCTGCACCTGGCTGCCGGTCTTGCCCGACTGCTTCTGCTGGTCGACGTTGATGGCGAACGTCCCGGTCAGGTGCGCCTGCGCCCCGGCGGGCGGCGACGACGCCGCGATCGCCGCGCGCAGGTTGTCGATGAGGGTGGTCTGCGCGTTCTCGTCGTTCGTGCTCACGTTGGACTGCACCTGGATCTGCGCCGCCTGCCCGTCGACCCCGTTAGGCCCTGGAACCTGCGACTGGCCGATCTCGCGCGCCTTCACCACCGTGGGCACCTTGCCCAGGTCGGTCACCAGGGTGGCGAGCCAGGCCTGGTCGGCGGCGCTGAACGACCCGGTGCTCACCGCGGCGACGACCGGGACCGGCACGGTCGACGTGGAGTACCCGAGCGGCGCGGCCAGGTCCGCCGCCTGGTTGCTCGGCGCGTTCGCCGGCAGGAACGCGCTGTTGTTGCCCTGCGTGACGCTGGCCAGGGACGGAAGTCTCCACGGGATCACCACGGCGGCCGCAATCCAAACGATCAATACCAGCCAGCGGAACTTGACGGCGAATTTGCCGATCGCCCGGAAAATGTCATCAACGTGCACGCGCACCACAATAGCGTCCGACGCACGGCGGCCTGTGGGCGGTCTCAGCCTGTTCTCAGAAATGCCTGAAGGTCTTTACTTGCGACTCGGGGGTATCGCGGCGGGATATGGCGCAAGATGTCGGATGAGGAGGCGAGTCGCATGCGGCATGTGACAGGTATCGCGCTGGCCATCGCCTTGGCAGGCGCTGTGTTCTTCGCGGCCAGCTGGGGATACATCCGCCTGCTTCGGCTCGCCCTGTCCAACGCGAACGTCGCGCAGCTGCCCGGCCCGGGCGCGAACCTGCTGCACGACACGACCGTGCTGTACGCGGTCGCCGCGCTGGCGGGCACCGCGCTGCTGGCCGGCGTCTTCGCCGCCGCGCCGCGGATCTCACCGCTGGCCGCCGGGCTGCCCGGCCTCGCGCTCCTCGGGTGGTCGGTCTGGTACGGGCTGCGCATGCGCCCCGCGGTGCAGTACATCCCGCTGCGCGCCGACTCGTTCGGCGCGGGCTTCCTGGCCATGCTGGAGAACGGGCTGCTCGCGGCGGCCGGCCTGGCGCTCATCGTGCCGTTGTTCATCCCGTCCAGGTGGCGTTCCCGGCGGCGCAAGTACTCGGGGTACCCGGCGTACCCGGGCTCCGGCCAGGCCGGGTGGCCGCAACCGGACCAGGCGCCCACGGAGACGATCTCGCTGCTCGCCGACTGGCACGACACCGCGCCCTACCCGACGAGCGGCACGGCAGAGACAGACAAGCCGTTCAGCACGACAGAGAACCCGTTCGCCTAAGCCGGCCCTGCCGGGCACCCGGCACGGCCGGCTCAGGCCGCCGCTACGCCGCGAACTGCGCCTTCTCGGTCGACCCGGCGAGCGCCACCGTCTCGGCGTTCGGCGAGATCGCCTGCGTCACCAGGTCGAAGTACCCGG
>Ga0265337_1001673_pt1 | contig 10754 bp, 8 predicted proteins | sample 42122metaG_FD_192441 | JGI IMG/M metagenome (GOLD analysis project Ga0265337, IMG submission 192441) | Rhizosphere microbial communities from Carex aquatilis grown in University of Washington, Seatle, WA, United States - 4-21-22 metaG | ecosystem: Host-associated > Plants > Roots > Rhizosphere >... | reverse complement strand
CCATAGCCGTAGAGGCTGCCCGCCGACCAGTTGACCGTGCCAATGTTGGTTAGTGAACCGAAAACCTGATAAGTCGTGTTGTTGGTCATATTCAACACGCCGCCCTGCGCCACCGTCATTGCTCCGTTAACCGCGCCGCTGTTCCAGTTAAGAACCGCATTGCTGGCCACGAGCACGGTTGCGTTGGTGTCTGTCCAGCTGATGGTGCCCGTGTAATTTCCATGCAAGATGCTGTTACTCACCCAGGTCGAACTGGACAGCGAGCCGGTTTGATCGTCAAAGATTCCCGTGCTGGTGAAGTTCCAATTCACGGAGGTGATGCCGGTGCCGCCGCTCTTCCTGAAAGTGCCGGTGTTAATGAAGACCGGGGTGCCGCTGGCGGGAGTCAAAGTGCCGTCAAACTGTGCGTTCCACAGTCCGGTATTGTAAATCAATCCAGTGTCACTCGTCGGGCCATAGCCGTAAATGCCTCCCGCCGACCAGTTGACCGTGCCATTGTTGGTCAACGAACCGTGAATGAAATAAGTCGTGTTGTTCGTAATGTTCAACACGCCGCCCTGCGCCACCGTCAACGAACCGTCAATCTCGCTGCCACCCCAATTGACCACGGCATTGGAGGCGACGTTGACCACCCCGTCGGCGAAAATCGTGCCACCAGTCCAGTTCGCCGTCACGCTGGCCGGAATGGTGACCGTGGCGTTCGAATTGACGCTGATTGACCCGGTATAATTTCCATTCAAGATATTGTTGCCCACCCAGGCCGAGGTGGACAGCGAGCCGGTTTGGACATCGAAGGTTCCCGTGGTGGTGAAGTTCCAGCCAATGGAAGTGGTGCCAGTGCCGCCGCTCTTCCTGAAAGTGCCGGTATTGATGAATGAGGGCGTGCCGCTGGCGGCAGTCAAAGAGCCGTCAAACTGCGCATTCCACAGCCCTGTGTTGTAAATCAATCCAGTGTCACTCGGTGGGCCATAGCCGTAAATGCCTCCCGCCGACCAGTTGACCGTGCCGTTGTTGGTCAACGACCCGTGGATGAAATAAGTCGTGTTGTTGGTAATGTTCAACACACCGCCCTGCGCCACCGTCAATGCTCCGTAAACCGCGCCGACGTTCCAGTTCAAAACCGCATTGCTGGCCACGAGCACGGTTGCATTGGTATCCGTCAAGGTGATGGCGCCCGTATAATTTCCATTCAAGATGCTGTTGCTCACCCAGGTCGAACAGGACAGGGATCCGGTTTGATCGTCAAAGATTCCCGTGCTGGTGAAGTTCCAATTCACGGAGGTGATGCCGGTGCCGCCGCTCTTCCTGAAAGTGCCGGCATTGATGAACGCGGGCGTGCCGCTGGCGGGAGTCAAAGTGCCGTCGAACTGCGCGTTCCATAGTCCGGCATTGTAAATCAGTCCAATGGAACTGGGCGGGCCATAGCCGTAGAGGCTGCCCGCCGACCAGTTGACCGTGCCAATGTTGGTTAGTGAACCGAAAACCTGATAAGTCGTGTTGTTGGTCATATTCAACACGCCGCCCTGCGCCACTGTCATTGCTCCGTTAACCGCGCCGCCGTTCCAGTTCAAAACCGCATTGCTGGCGACGAGCACGGTTGCATTGGTGTCCGTCCAGCCGACGGTGCCCGTATAATTACCGTGCAAGACGCTGTTACTCACCCAGGTCGAACAGGACAGCGAGCCGGTTTGGACATCGAAGATGCCCGTGCTGGTGAAGTTCCAACCTATGGTGGTGGTGCCGGTGCCGCCGCTCTTTCTAAAAGTGCCGGTATTGATGAAAACGGGCGTGCCGCTGGCGAGAGTCAACGAGCCGTCAAACTGCGCGTTCCAAAGTCCGGCGTTGTAAATCAACCCGGTGTCACTCGGCGGGCCATAGCCGTAGAGGCCGCCCGCCGACCAATTGACGGTGCCGTTGTTGGTCAACGACCCGTGAATGAAATATGTCGTGTTGTTGGTGAGATTCAACACGCCGCCCTGCGCCACGGTCAATGAACCGTTGATCGTGCCACTATTCCAGAACAGCACGCCATTGGAATTAACCATGCCCGCGTTGGTCAACGTCAGCGAAGAGAGGATCAGCGTCTGGATTCCATTCGTGCCGCCGAGGGTCAAATTGCCCAGCGTGGCGCTGCTGCTGTTCGTCACGGTGTAATTGCCGCTGTTCGTAATGATGACATTATCGCCTGACACCGGCACTTGAGCAGGATTCCAATTGGTGGCGATGTTCCAATCACCGCTATTGGTGATGGCCCAAGTGATGGTGGCGGATTTAGCGATGTCACCTCCGCCGATGAGACAAAACAGCACTAAGAGAAGAATGCGCAATTTCATACCTTCCGGAAATATGAAGCCCAAAACTCAAGCTCCATCCCTTTCTGGGGGCGATTAAACCAAGCTTATCTGAATTGTCAAGCTAAATTATAGCTGCGACGGAGGCCTTTGATCATTGGACTTGGTTAAACTCAATGCGCCGCTCGCGTTTGTGCCGCCAGTATTTTGCAACGTCTTTTGTGGCCTTGTGCAGCCACTCTTGATCAGCCGCAAGACGGATCATTTCCACAGCGCTAAACCATTTCGGCGCGTTGGGGGCCGGATCGCCAAGCGGTGTCAGCTTGCCCACAGCCATCAAAACCTGAATATCACTTTCAGCGAAGCCGAGCAGTTTCGCCGTCGCCACGACATCAAGGCGGGCCGGCAACTGTCTTCCGCCAGTGCAACGAAAGGGTTTCAGTGGATGCGGCCATTTCATCCACCGGTGAAATAGGTGGATTGAATGAAAATGCGATATTCAAAGGAAATAAGGCTTGAGTTTACTGAAACAGCCATGTTTACTGCGCAGTAAACAGTGCGTTATGAGTGAACAAAACACCATCAAGACCGAGGCGCAATTGCGCGAGGCCGTCCTCGCCCTTTGGGCGGGGGATTCCACGCTGCTCTGGCGCTGGAAGAAGTTGGAACCTCGTCATGAGCGGGGAATTGACGCCACAGCCGAACTGATTTTGGATAAGCAGCGCATCACATTCGCCGTGGAGTTCAAATTGAATCCCGCAGCGCGAGATGTGGAATTTCTGGCAAAGCAAAAGCAACGCCATCCGTTGTTGCTCATTGCACCAAACATTTCGGCGACGCTGGCGCAGCTTTGCCGGGAACGCGGATTAAGTTGCGCGGACTTGAACGGAAGGTTGTGGCTGCGCACGGAGGGCGTGTTGATCGAACGGGACGCGAAGCAGACACGTTTTCGTCCGGCGGTGGCCGAACCGGATGCGTTTTCGGTCAAGGGTTCGCGGCTGGTGCGGACATTGTTGAGCCATCGTGACCGCGAGTGGAGCCACAAGGAATTGGTGGAGCGCACGGGTTTGAGCAAGGGGCTGGTGTCGCGTTTGTCGCGGCACTTGATTGAACAAGGTTTGCTGGCGCAGCGGGAGCGGACATTGCAGGTGAAGCAGCGGGAGGCGTTGCTGGATGCGTGGGCGGCGCAGGATGATTGGCGGAAGCGGACGACGTTGCACCAGTATTCGTTGCTGGAATCGGATTTGGAAACCATCGCGCGGCGTTTGTTGCAAACTTTTCCGTCGGGCGAGTCATTGGTGTTCACCCAGTGGTTCGCCGCGAACTTGCGGCATCCCTACACCATCGCGCCGGTGGTGTCCGCTTACGTGACGAAATTTCCCGATGAACGAATCGAACGCGAGCTGGGAGCGCGGCGGGTGACGGATGGCGGCACGCTCTGGCTGGTTGCTCCCAAAGACGACGGAGTTTTCCGCGAGACGCAAAAAGTGGGCGAGTTCACGCTGGCGTGTGACGCGCAGATTTATCTCGATCTGTTGCGCGCCGGCTTGCGCGGGCCGGAACAGGCGCAGGCATTGCGTGAATGGAGTGGATTTGGGAGGATTAAAGCGTGAGCAAGTTCGCCAGCTTCGCCGAATACCCGCCGCGCAGTCTGGCAGGCGCGGAAGCGGCGTTGTTGACGGCCTGGGCTTCGTTGGCACGGTTTCACGACGACTTGGTTTTGGTGGGCGGACTGGCGGTGAAGTATCTCATAAAGCAAGGCGGTGGTTTGCTGCCCGGCCCGGTCACGATGGACGTGGATTTTGGAGTCACGCTTGCCGCCGAGGGCGGGCAATATGGAAACATCGCGGATGATTTGGCCGGTCAGGGATTCCAGCGTGATGAAAATGGGCGTTATGTGAGGAAGTTCGAGACGATGGACGTGTTCATTGATTTCCTTACGGAGCATCCGACAGCCACGACCGGGACAGCGTCAGTTGAAGGTGTTGCCGCCGGAGTTTTTCCGGGAGTGACGAGGGCGTTGGCAACGCGCCGCAAGATCATGGTCGAAGGCAGGGATTTATTCGGCGTGACGCAAAAGGCACTTGTGCCGGTGGCTGGCATCGGTGCGTTGCTGGTGCTCAAGTTGAATGCGTTTGCAGGCAGACAACAGCCGAAAGATGCGTATGACATTCTGCTGGGCGTAAGCCGATATGCCGACGGGCCGGATGCCGCCATTGCGGCATTTCAAGCCGAGGCAACCGCATACAACCAGGGTTATGCCCGGGCAGCAGCAACATTGCGACAACACTTCTCCGATTCCGACCAGAGCGGGCCGCTCCGTTGTGCCGCGTTTGCGCTGAACGCGCAACCCGGATTGGATGATCGCCAAACACGACAGCGCCAAATAGTCGAACAGATGGTGACAATCGGCCAAGCATTGTTGGGCAAAGAATGACTCGTTAATTAACAATGTCCCACGCCTACACCGAAGACCAGCTTGTCGAACAGCCCGCCATCGGGTTGTTTGCCGAGCTTGGCTGGGAGACGGTGTCAGCGATGGAGGAAACCTTCGGCGCGACCGGCACGTTGTTGCGCGAGACGAAGGGCGAGGTAGTGTTGGTGTCACGGTTGCGTGCGGCGTTGGTGCGGTTGAATCCGGCGTTGCCGCCAGAGGCTATGATTTGTCCTCACTGTAAAAATGTCTGTAAAAAATATGGTTTCTTTGGGCAGGGGGAACGCTGCCAGCGTTACCGCTGCAATTCATGCCGGAAAACTTTTTCCGACATTTCGCACCGGCCACTGGGCAGGCTCAAAACGCCGCTCAGAAAGGCGACGCGAATCATAAACCTCCTAGTTGAAGGCATGGGCGTCCGCGCCACGGCACGGATCACGAAAACGCATCCGAACACCATTCAGGCGGTGTTGGAAGTGGCGGGCAGTAAATCCGCCTTCTTGCTGAACAAGATGGTGCGTGAGGTCAATTTCCCTTTCGTCCAGGTTGACGAAATGTTCTGTTTTGTTGGTTGCAAAGAAAAAAATAACCTGACCGGAGACCCGGAACGTGGAAGGCAATCCATTTTCCTCGGCGTGGACGCGGACAGCAAGTTCATCATCAACTGGATGATCGGCAAACGCACTTCCTGCACGATTGAAAAATATATGCAGGACTTGAAATTGCGCGTCGCACGACCATTCCAATTATCTACGGACGGATACGAACTTTTTGAGGATGAGGTCAAGTGGGCGTTCTATGGCGAAGCCAGCTATGGCCAGGTGAGCAAAAAATTCATTCATCCTAGAGCCAAGGATTCAAATACAGCGGAAGGACGTTATGAGCCAAGCCGGGTGAAGACCATCTATAAACGGCAGGTGTTCGGGCCGGTTCGATTCGACAAAATCAGCACCTCCTATATTGACCGAACGCATTTGAACCTGCGGCTCTTCAACCGGCGGCTGACCCGCTTGACACTGGGATTTTCCAAAAAGCTTGAACATCTCAAAAATTCCGTAGCGCTTTCCATCGCACACTACAACTTTTGCCGGATTCATCATTCGCTCCAGGGTGAAACGCCGGCGATGGCGGCGAGATTAACCGACCATGTATGGTCCATCGGCGAGCTTTTGACCGAATCAGGTCAAATCGGCTCCGAGAAATGGATCTGCCCTTTGCTTGAACGCACCGTCTCACCCCCGATGAAAAATTCTCCAAAGCGGCATAGAACCGCCATGAATGTGCCCTTTTGTAAAAATTTCCACGAACCCGAGTTCGTCACCATAATTGACCACGACAGCCGCGAGCACCCACAACCCCAGTTCGCTTGACTGAAAACTTGACTTGCACTTTACTCACGCGTGGTTGGCTGTGTGAATTCCCGAACCGATGCGCGACCATATCGCGCATATCCGCAAAATGGTCGGCGACCAGATTTAACTGCGATTTAACTATTTAATCCGACAATACGTCCGCTGGATTTCTGCTTTGGTGGAAACAGATCGCCCACCGGCACACCGAAAACTTCCGCGAAAACCACTATTTGCTTGTCGGTTGCAATTGAGCGCAAGGTTTCGATATTAGCCAAGATGTCGCGAGTGATATAAATCCTCAGGAGTTGCATTTTGGTGACAAGCAAATCCTGCGACCAGCCTTTTTGGTATCGAAATCGGGCCACGTTTCGTCCAATGACATTTGCATTTTGAGTCATACCCGGCGAGGTTCGCAGGCGCGAAGGAATTTTGCCCTACGGCTTCGTGAATTGCGCCGCCGATGATACCGCTCCGTTCCGCTTGGCAAGGACACTACGAAACCGGCTCAAACAGCAGCACTCGCCGTTTCGTTCCTCCTTGCCAATGCTCACGTCGCAAGTTGCGGCTGGTTAGGAATTCACGAAGCAGCCCTGCAAGCCTCTGGCTTGGGAGGCCTCTCAAATTTATGGTTGACAACTGTATCTTATGAGATACTATGTAAGAAATATGGGATTCATTGAGTTTCCATTCATCGAGGTGCCGAAAGATTTACGCAAGATAGTCGGCGAGCCAACGCCCGGCACGCGCGCCTACCGCCGGCAGGGGACGCACGCGGAATGCGGCCAGTGGATTGAAGACCTCGGCTTGCATTACAAAGGAGACGTGGGCATTTCACCCGCCGGTGTCACCATGTTCGTGCCGGTCCAACGCGCCGCCGTCCACAAACGGATCAAGGAAGGCAAGCTGACCGCATTCTTCTTTTACATCACCCACGTTGAAAGCACGTTCTTCGGCACCAAACGTAAAGTCAAACTGCGCCCCTACATTTTGTTGTCCATGAGCGAATGCAAGGCGTGGGTGGCGGAAATGAAACGCCGGATGGGTTATGTGGATGAGCCGGACGAAAGCCTGATGAAACTACGACAAAAGCTCAAGCCGGCGGCATCGGCAGATGAACCCAAAACCGCGAAGGAAGCCGTGGCAGCCCTGGAATTTGCCGACACCGACCCGAAAGACAAGCGGGATCGGAAGGTGCGATATGAGGACGACCAATTTGACCGTGAAAACCGGCAACAGGATATGTTTTTACTGCTGGCGGAAGCGATGGCGGCGATGGCGTCCGACAAAAAAAAGGCTGAATTTTATCGGAAGCGACTGGAACGAGGCATGGAGTGGGACAAGAAAGAAAAGCGATGGAAATGGAAGGACGAAGATGAACCCGGAAAATGAATTTAACGACCGACTGATCCGTCTGCCCGAACTGGAACGGATTTTCGGCGTGTGCAAGCGGACGGTAAGACGGAAGGCGGAGGCTGGCGAGTTGCCACCATTAGTTCGTAGCGGCGGCGTGGTAGGAATGCTGGAAAGTAAAGTTAAAGAATATTTTCGACGGTTGAGCGGGCAAAGTGCAAATTAACGAAAGGAGAAATAAAAATGATTGCTTACATTTATCGGCCAAAACGCCAGCGTAATGGCAAACTGGTTTTTAACCGGATTTGGCGGGCGCGGCTCAAACTAAATGGTGACGCCAAGGCGCGGGACATTTCACTGAACTGCGCGGACAAACAAACCGCAGAACAAAAACTACGGGACAGCATCCGCGATTATGAAAGGACGGCGGTTGGCTTGCTGGCACCGGCAGCACAGCGCGAGACGTATGAAAATCCAATGGAACGGCTGGTGGACGGCTATGTGGCCGATTTGAAGGCGTTGGGACGTTCCGCCGATCACGTCCGGCATGTGGACAAGCGTTTGCGTCGGCTCATGCGGGAATGCAAATGGCAAAATCTTCGTGAAGCCACAGCCGATTCATTCCTGCGCTGGCGGGCAGGACAAAAGCAGACTCCCAAAACCATCAACGAATATCAGGCGGCGCTGTCGGCGCTGTTCACCTGGCTCCGCAAACAAAACCGCGTCGCGACCAACCCGTTTGAACTTGTCACCAAAGTGGATGCGCGTGGCAAGGAAAGTTTCCACCGCCGGGCATTGAATGATGACGAAGCCCGGCAATTGCTGGCAGGCCCGCGCCGACCGCTGTATCTGCTCGCGCTGCACACCGGATTACGGCGCGGTGAAATCAATGCGCTACGTTGGGGTGATTTGCATTTGGACATGACCAATCCGTTTTATCTCGTTCCAGTGGCAAAGAGCAAGAGCCGCAAGGAACAACCGCGCCCGCTGCATCACGAACTGGTGAGGGAATTGCAGGCGATGAAATCCGCCGGAAAAGTGACGCCGGATACTTTGGTGTATCCCGAACAAGTTCCGGCGATGAAAGTGATCCGCGCGGACTTCAAGACCGCAGGCATCCCGCTGGTGGACGAACGCGGGCATCGGGTGGACTTCCATGCTTTGCGAATGACCTACATCACGCGCCTGCAACGGGCGGGTGTTTCGCCGCGTGAAGCGATGGAACTGGCGCGTCACAGCGATATGCGCCTGACGATGAAAACCTACACGGATGTGGCGGCACTGCCACTGGCGGCAACCGTCCGGGGACTGCCCTCGTTTGATGACTCACAAATAGACTCACAAACTTTAGTCGCGGGCGGTCAATCCGTGTCACCGTCGGTCATCGGTGTGAAGGCCATTAAAGTAGGAAAAACCGTTGGAAACATTGATGAAAATCACGAAGAGTCACTCGCTGTCTATGCCGGTCACAAAAACGGAAATGGCGGAGAGAGGGGGATTCGAACCCCCGGTGGGTTTAAGCCCACTCACGCTTTCCAGGCGTGCGCGTTAAACCACTCTGCCACCTCTCCGCCGGAACAATCACTGTGCCAGCCGCAGCGCATTTTTCAATTCAAATCGCCGTGGATTGCCGCCGCGTCCTCTCCGCCTGAAACCCCGAAAACTAGAAGCGAGCATTTGGCTGGCAGTTCGAGTTTGCTCCACCGCTGCGGTAATTCGCAATGATTGTCGCAACGCCGTCAGAACCAATATGCCGATGGTTCTGTTTCAGTGAACAAATTGCGCGGAGCAATTATTGCCCGATCAGCCGGAAATATTGTTGCTGGTTGGTGGCTGGCACCGTCACGATGGCACTCGCACCATTGGTGGTAATCGTCAATGTAAAATCGGTCCAAGGGCCAAGCGGACTGTCCGCTGATTGCACATGGAAATCTCCCGTCGAAATCGGCCATGTCAGTTGCAGGTTCGCACCTGTCTTCGCGGTTGTCAGGGCCGGTTGCGGCGGCAGCATCACCACGCCGCTCACATAGTTCGTGGAGAGCGGACACTTGCCCGCGCTGCCCGCACTGTAAATGCCCGCGATTTCTGCCGTTGTCAGGGCGCGCTTGTAAATGGAAACCTCGTCAATAAGCCCCCGGAAGTATCTGCTCGTGCAGCCGCAGTATGTTCTTCCATCACTCGATCCAATCGCCACAAAACTTGTGTTCAACATCGGCAGAATGTTTCCAGACGCAGTCTGGGCATTCCCACTCGGCAAGCCATCAATGTATAATTGCAGCTTGGTGCCGTCGTAAGTCCCGGCAATATGATGCCACTGGCCGCTGGAAACAGGGATGCCTCCGCCATTAACGGTTGAGATTAAATACTCTCCCGCGGGGGTGTTGATATACCAATTGATGCCAACATTGCCGCCGTATCCATCGTCGATTTCGACACCGTAATAATCACTTGTCACCAATCCTTGATATGTGTTCATCAGATTGCTGGGATTGGCATACATCCAGAATTCCACTGTCAACTGGTTGCTGAATGAATTGAGACTGGAGGATCGCGGAACATTTACGTATTGGCTAATCCCATCAAAACTGAAGGCTTGGCCGACCTTGCCGGTGGCAAATGCAGCGCCATTGGTCAACATCCCGTTGTTGCTGCCAGCGGAATCGTTGGCATTGCTTTCGCCTTGCCACCAAGCCACCAATCCCGACGGCGCCGCATCGCAGGACGGCGTTCCGCTGAAAGGAATAACGTTTCGGTAGATGGAGATGGTGGCACCACTGTTGTTGGCAAGGACAACGTCTGGCCGGCCATCGCCGTCCAGATCCCCGATGGCCACACCATAGGGATTGGTGCCCGAGGCAAAGTCCAGCCGCGCCACCAGTGAACTGTTGGTAAAGTTCCCCGGAGCGCTGATGTTCCGGAACACGGAGAGCTTGCTGGATATTTGGGTCACAGCAGCCACGTCCGGCTTGCCATCGCCATCCAAATCGCCGAGAGCCACGCCGTTGCCCCATCCACCTAGTCCAAAGTCAATTCGGGGAGCGAACGTAATGCTGCCCGGACTGCTGATGTTCCGATACACCGACACGGACTGGCCGTTGGCAAATGAAACAAAGACCACATCCAGTTTGCCGTCTCCGTCCATATCGCCGATCGCCAAATTGTAGCCGTAAGCGGGGCCTGGAAGTTCCATTCGGGAGGCAAACGCAATGTTCCCCGGCACGCTGACATTTCGGAATACGGACACAATACCATTGTTACTATTAGTGTAGTTGACAGTCACCACGTCGGGCTTGCCGTCCCCGTCCAGGTCGGCAAGGGCCACCTGTT
>Ga0265337_1001671_pt1 | contig 10766 bp, 10 predicted proteins | sample 42122metaG_FD_192441 | JGI IMG/M metagenome (GOLD analysis project Ga0265337, IMG submission 192441) | Rhizosphere microbial communities from Carex aquatilis grown in University of Washington, Seatle, WA, United States - 4-21-22 metaG | ecosystem: Host-associated > Plants > Roots > Rhizosphere >... | reverse complement strand
GTCGTTTCATCACACTAGAAGTATAAACCAGCGCAGAACTATTGGCTACGGCTTAACCGGTTATGGTAGCTTTGTTCAGGACAAATCTGACGATTGCCTGGGCGGCAACCACTATGATAAGCCCGACGATGGCGTTGATAATCGCCTTTTTGGCAGTCGAAACCTTGCTGTCATCGCCGTTACTGGTGACATAGTTGAAGCCGGCGATAATTATCATTATTACCGCAACTATACCTACTACCAGCGACAAGACGTTAATGATGGTGGCTAAAATACCACTAAAACTACCGGTATCGGCAGTACAGCCCCCGGGTTGGTTGAGATTGGCGCCCTTACATAGGTTACCGTTGATATTTAGAGTATCGGCGCTGGCGACACCGACTATAGCTAGTGGTGCAGCGATTGTTAGCGCAGTAGCGGCTGATAAAATGAGTGTTCTTAATTTTTTAATCATTTTAAGTGTTAATCCTTGAAGTTAGTTTTGCTTTAAGCATAAGTATATACGCAAGCTATCTACTGTCAACCGCCTAGAGTCCGTGTGGCGTCACGCACTGGCCGTTGACCAATTGCTGGCCCGCCGGGCAGTTTGTTTGAGTTAAGTTACCGCCGTTGGCTCCGTTAATAACCAGTTGGACTATCAGCTGAGCGGCACCAACAATAATCAGCCCAATAACAGCGTTAATGATGGCTTTTTTGGCGCTACTGACTCTAGCGTCATCGCCACCAGCCGTAATGTAGTTGAAGCCGGCAATGATGATGACAATTACGGCCGCGATACCGATGATCAGTGACAAAATATTGATGATGGAGGCAAGGGTATCGTGGATACTGTCGCCCGCGCCACCTGTGGGGGTATTACAATCTCCGCCGGCGGCGGCATTGACGCCACACTGAACATCGCCTTTGGTATCGGCGTGAGCTACAGCGATTGGCAATAGGCCTAGCGACAGCGTCAGGGCGGCGGCGGTAGTTAGAATTAGGCGTTTGAGATTAGTCAGCATCTTACATACCTATTTTATCAACCTATCAACTAAAAGCGTAACTATACTCCAAGCCATAGCGACAATAATCAGTCCGACCACAGCATAAATTATGCGGTTGCGGGCAGTTGTGGTTGCCTCGGCATTGCCATTGCTGGTGATTAAGCTAAAGCCAGCAATGATAATAATGATAATGGCAGCAATGGCGGCAACCAACGCAATGATGTCGGCTGCGACATTGAGAGTATGTCCCACCGGGTTGACGCTGTCGGGCGTAATGCCGCCAGCTTGTTGGCAGATAGAGCTATTTGGTGCGTTTTTACAAGCATCGCTAAGCGGATTGGTAGCCGCCATAGCCGCCGAAGCTAGTAAGCTGGTAGATAAAACTGTGCCAAAAGTTATGATTTTTAGTAAATGCTTCATTTTAGCCTTTATTTAACACCGCGCTAACGATTAATGACGCGCTGGCCGCGATTACCAGTCCGACGGCGGCATAGATGATGGTGTTTTTAGCTCGGGATACTTTGTCCGGATTGCCCTCGCTAAGTACCATATTGAGCCCGGCAATGACAATAACTAAGAAAGCGATGGCGCCCAAAATCCCAAAGAAAATGCTTATGCCATTGGCAAGCGCGTTATTGGCATCAACCTTGGGTAAGGTGTTTTGCGGAATAAGCGATGCAGCAAAATTATTTAAAAGATTCATCATATCCGGTTACCTATAAACGCTACTGCCGCGGCAGCTACCAGCACGATAGCCAAGCCCACCAGCGAGTTAATTATACGGCTCAGGGCAGCCGAGGTTCGGTCTGGGTTGCCGGTGCTAGTTACATACATCACCGCCGACACCATCAGTGAAATAACCGCCGCCACGCCGGCAATCCGCAGCAGCATATCTAAAACTGCCAAGCCAATGGCCCAGATACCGCCCGGCCAATTTACATTGACTATGCATTGAGGTGGGGTAGGCTGATTTAGGTATTCCCACCACGGCGGCAGCCCCAAGAAGCCGCTCTTGCTGCTGCAAGTTACGTTGCTGGCGACCGCAAACAGTGGCAGGGCGGTAATTTTGGCCACTAGTAGGGCGAACATTTTATAAAATTCCTCCGGGGATTAGCCACTGTAAAAAGGCGTAGGTTAAAAAGAACGCGACTAGCGCAATGACACCGTTGGTGATGCGTTTTTTAGAGGCCTCCACCTGTGCCTGGTTGTCGCCACCGACTATATATTGCACACCGCCGACGATGATTGTGCCGGTGACCACTACGCCAACTCCGGCCGCCAGCGCATTTACTATATCTTGCAACTTATGAACAAGGTCTGACTGCCTTAGGCAGCCGTTTGCATTTTTACAGCTACTAGCCGAGGCGCAAACGGTCACGGTCTTTTTTGTGCCGTTGCTGTAAGTGGTTGTCTGCGTGGTTGTGCCATAGGGACAATCGGCCGGATCTAGAGCTGACACAGTCCCACCCAGCGCCGGCGCAACAAGAAAAGCAACGCCGGATACCAGACTTATAAGTATTAATGTGGTTTTTAATTTTCGGATCATCAAGTCGCTTATCCTTACCAATAGCTTACCAGTTTGCGGCCGTTTGGCAACCAGCCACCAGCTCTGTTACAAGGATAACGCTTGTGCTATAGTCAAGCTAAATTGTGGGCGAACTTGCATAAATGAAAACTTTTAAAAAATTAGGGCTGGGGATCTTAGTTACACTTGGCCTACTTTGTGTAGGCTTGCTGGGTGCTAATGATTCGCTGGCGGCTGGCATTGTTGGGTTTTCTACTTCAGACCTACAGGCTATCTCATCGAGTGGCTCGACCTTTCAATTCAAAGATAAAAGTACGGTTGTTGGAAGTATTAAACGTGCCAAAGATGGTAAAACCTATCCTGTAACATTCGTTGGACCTAGCAACCCAACGGCCCTCAATACGCCGTATCCGTTTACCAACCAAGATGGCAGCTTTTGTGAGCCTGATTCAAGTGTTATACCTACCGGCACAATCCGGCAGAGCATTATTTATGTAGAGTTTACGAGTTTCAATGGCCCAATTGGTAAAATCGTGCCATTTGATCCAACTGGGCAATCGAGCCACCTTTGGCCGGGTGTCGATAGCTTGTTAAAAAATGGTGCGTCAGACTGTGGAATTAAGAAATCCGATGGCAAATACTACCCGGTCAATGTCTCGCAAACGAGTGTCACGGCTGGCGGGAACCCAACCGGCACGGGTTCTGAATACACCAAGGCTGTGGTGGCTAGCGCTAAGTATAAGTTCTTAAATAGCGGCGTGATTCAGATGAGTTTCAGCGCCAAAGCCACCGATGGTAAAATACCGGCTGCGATTAATCTGGTCGACTCCCAGCCTTACGACACTACCTACCAGTATGTATCGCAGGCACTGTTTTGTAATGGTAACGGTGGTGGTCGGGCTATGAAGATTACCCTAAACGGCAGCATAGTCAGCAGTTCTGTCGCAGCTGGTTTTAGTGGCTCAGGCGATCAAGCCAGCTTTTTTGATGGCTCAACTTGCATAGTTGATTCAAGCCAGTGGCCGGCTAGTATATCGATCACCAACCCGACCAATTCTCTTGCCGATAAATCGACTGCGCGTTTAGTTCAAGAAGTCGCCCAGTGGGACAAAGATAGCTCCGGCAACCCAGTGATTAATCTTTTGACCTGTGGTCCGGACGGGACATGCTCGGCCGACATTCCACTATCTTTGGTTAGTGGAGCTTACGTACAAAATACTAATGGCTGCCAGGGCTATACTCTTACTTTAAACTCTGGCTCGAGTTATCAGGGTAAGCTGCAAAAGTATTCTGGTAATTCCTGTACGCTTTCAGGAGGTGATACCCGCAGCGCCGTAGCGATTTTGGGTACCAAGGGGCAAGCGCCGACCTGTACCAACGGCGCTACTAACCCGCCTACTTGTGATAATAATACTGGTGGCGCGACCGGCAATGACGAGGGAACCTGTGAGCTAAATGCCGCCGGCATAGCCGGCAGCGCCGAGTCATACTTTATGTGCCCAATGCTAGCCGCCGCCGACGATACCGCTAGCGGCCTAACTAGCGAGATTAGCAGTCTTTTAAATTTTGACGTGGGCAGTACTTTTGGCAATGGTAATAACCCGACCCGGCAGGCCTGGAGCAACCTTAGGGACTTATCGAGCGTTTTGTTGGTAATAATTATGCTGGTGATGGTGATTAGCCAAGCCGTTAGCTGGGGACCGTTCGATGCTTATACAGTGCGCAAAATTTTACCCAAACTGGTAGCGGCGGTAATATTTATGCAGATTTCTTGGTCGCTGCTGGACTACGTGATTGGTCTGGCCAACTCTTTTGGGAACGGCATTGCCGATTTACTCTACGGACCATTTGGTGGGTCTAGTGCGCTGCAGCTAGGCAACATTTTACATAATGCCGGTGTTGGCACCGGTGAGGCCGGCGCGATTAGCTGGGTAGCGCTACTGAGCGTGGGGGCAATTGCAGTTTTGAGCCTGCCAACCCTGTTATTGATGGGTTGGAGTGTGGTGCTGGCACTGGCTGTCGGCTTTGTGGTACTGACATTTAGGCAGATTTTAATAATTGCCAGTTTGATATTTGCACCGCTGGCAATTCTGTGCTGGATTTTGCCCGGCACTCAGCGCTACTGGAAACTCTGGTACGACAACTTTACTAAGCTACTAATAATGTTTCCGATGATTACCGGGATGCTGGCAGTAGGCAAAATTTTCGCCTATATTACCGGCATTCAGGACCACGGCGGCAGTTTGGTTACCTTTATGTTCATCTTGATTGGCTTTTTTGGCCCGTACTTTTTGCTGTCCAAAACCTACAAATGGGGCGGGCAGGCACTTGGAGCGCTTAGCACCGCCGCTAGCAACGCCGCGCCAAAACTTGGTGGCCCGGTCACCAATTACCTAAAAGGTACTCAGGAGCGATCCAAGTGGCATCAGGCTCGCGAAGCTCGCAAAACTGAGCTTGGGCGAGCCGCAAAGGAAGAATATGCGCAGGGGTTAATTAGCGGTTCGCGGTTCCAGCCCGCATTTGTCCATCGTTCCCGACTGCTTGGGGCAACAAAGAATAGGCGAGTTGTTGATAGAGGTATCGCCTCCGCCCGCGCCGAAAGAGAAAAGGTGCTACAAGAACAGGCTAACGAGCGATTAGCGCCAATGATTGAGGAGGCCGCACAGACTGGTGATTGGGGTAACATTTTAGGAATGGCCGCTACTGGCACACCACAGGAGCGGGAAGTGGCTATTGCTCAAATGATAAAGTCACGGCGGTGGGGCGAATTGACCACATACCGACAATCACAAGGAGCTAATACGGCAGACTGGGATCGCACCCTCGCTAAGAACGGGGAGCTAGCTGGGACTCTTGATGAGAAAAGAGCCGACCTTTTGGCTGGCCCCAGTCGACCAATTACAAGAGTCATCGCTGGCGGCGATATAGCAGTAGACAGAGCTACCGGCCTGCCCAGGTTCGACCCTGTCACTCGGCAACCCGTTATCAACACTGGCTTAACGCCAGGACAACTTGTTCAGCAACATGCTACATTTTGGACTGCGGCGGGGCAAGCTATAGGTACGGCTTCTGATGAGGAAGTTCGAGGAGCATATGATCGTATGCAGCTCATGGCCAGAGATCCGCGAGCTCTCCAGCTAGTGGGGGGCGCTGGTGAAACTGGCGCCAATCAAGTGCTGAGCGAGTACCAGCGCCGATTTAGGACTGGGGCTGGTACTCTACGCGAGCTTGTGGAACAACAGCGAATCCCTCCTCCTGGGGCAGCTGGTCCAGCAGCCCCGACCGCCGGCGGAGGTGGTGGAGGAATCTTTACGCCACCAGCTGGTAGTGTCGGCACTCCAATCTAAAGCTGGAACCGTCTTGCCAATAACGCTTATGTATCAGATACTATAAGCATGTCGGATTGTATCTCCAGGTGTCTTATTTGGAGGCAAATTTAATCAAAAATAATGGCAACATATAAAGTTATTCAAGACATTGAGGCCGAAGATAAACTAGTCGGCCCGCTAACTTTGAAACAGTTTATATATGCAGCGATTGCCGGCATACTGATTTTTGTTAATTTCCGCATATTAATTGCGGGTGACCTGGGCATAACGCGCTGGGTGTTAATTTTCTTCTTCAGCCTGCCAATGATTTTGTTCGCAGTGCTGGCAGCACCAATTGGCGGCGACCAGCCGATGGAGCTATGGCTTTTATCGCACATCAAATTTTTGCTGCGGCCGCACAAGCGGATCTGGGACCAAGAGGGTGTGGTCCAGAGCGTGACTATCACTGCACCAAAACGTACCGACCTACATTTGACCAAGGATTTGAGCCAGGGCGAGGTTAAAAGCCGGCTCAAAGCACTAGCCGCAATGTTAGATAGCCGCGGCTGGGCCATACAATCTACGCCGCTTTACCAACCCGAGGCGGGACAGGTTGAAGATGGTGACCGACTGGTTAGCAGCGACACTTTGCCACAAACCGTACCGGCAGTTGAAGAACGCCTAGGCGACGACATTTTAGATGAACAAAATAGTTCGACGGCTCAGCGTTACGGCGCCTTGGTAAAAGTGGTGGAGGATCAGAAAAAGGAAGCACTGGCTGACCGTATAAAAACCGCGCTTAAAAAACCCGCGAACGAGCAACCGGCGACGACCGAGACAGAAAATTGGGGTATTCAAAATATCAGCCCGGCGGCAGTTGAAAAGCCAGTGGAGCGGGAGGTTCGCCCTGACGTTCCAGCCGCTTTCACGAGCGCCCAGTCAGCACCAGCTGAGGAAAAAATTGATGAGACAGCCCTGGCCGACCGTTTTAAACAAGCCGAGCAATCACTTCACGCCCAACATCAGCACTTCACTGAGGCTTCACCACTAACCGCCGAGCGGCAACGCCGCGCCGAGCGTCGTCTATTACTAGAAAGTCAAAATGCTAAACTTAATCTGGCTAGTAGGGGCACCAATTTTAGCGTAGCGACAATTTCCTCGATGGTGAATCGTAACAATGAGTCGCAGGTGCCGCTTTAGGCGTTTTATGAAAAGGGTGGCATTAAATGAATCCTAATAATCAACCTGCGGTGGTTGGTGGCCAAGCCGTGCCGGCAGCCCCAACCGTTTTGCCGGCCACGTCAACCGCCAAAAAGGGCGGCAAGGTCAACGACACCAGCACCCAAAATAGCTTGCAAATCAGCGAGATTCGCGATGGCATCGTCATTATGAACGATGGCACCTTCCGCGCTGTGATTATGTGTAAATCTATCAACTTCGACCTAATGAGCCCGCAGGAACGTGAGGCCGTCGAGTTTAGCTACCAAGGCTTTTTGAACTCGCTTTATTTCCCCATCCAGATTTTTATCCGCAGCCAGAAGGTAGACATCCGGCCGTATCTGGAAAAGCTCGATAAAATCCGTGCTTCTCAAGAAAATATGCTGCTGGGCTTACTAATGGATGACTACATTGCCTACTTGTCCGATATTGCCGCCCAAGCCAATATTATGGACAAAAAATTCTATGTAATAATCAGCTATCCCGACCCGGCCGAAGACATCCGCAGTGCATTGAAGCAAAGCACCGGCTTTTTTACCGGCATGGCCGAAGTGTTTAGTCCGCGCAAAACCATCGGTGTAGTTATAAATGAGGCAGTCCTTGAAAAGGCCAAGGCGGAACTGCGCAATCGCGTACAGGCGGTGCTGCAGGGCTTGAATCAGTGCGGCGTGCAAGCGTTGCCGCTGGATACCCAGGAGCTGATTGAGCTTTATTACGACGCTTATAATCCAGACACGGCTACCCACCAGCAACTAAAGGATTTTAATGATCTAGCCACACCAGTGGTAACCAAAGCGGCCGGCGAGGCGCCGACCCAAACCGAGGAGGAAGCCTAAAGCTATGGCATTCGGGCGTGGTAAAAAAACCGACCAAGCCACCATGGCAGCCGCTGCCCAGGCAATGCAGGTCAGTCAGGCCTTCACTAAGGGCGTAACAGCGCTGCGTGATTTTATTGCGCCTAGTTCACTGATTTTTGACAGCAACCACTTCCAGCTTGGCACGCGCTATGCCCGCACCTACTATGTTTACGGTTACCCACGCGAGGTCTATACCGGCTGGCTAAGTTCAATGATCAACCTCGACGAAGTGCTGGACTTATCGTTAATTATCCAGCCCGTGGACAGCCAGGTGGTATTGGAAAACCTGCGCAAGAAAGTTACCCAGCTGGAAGCCGGTATTGCAATCGATAGCGAGCACCATATGGTACGCGATCCGGCTAAACAAGCCGCCGTAGGGGACGCCGAAGAGATGCGTGATAAGCTCCAGGTTGGCGAGGAGCGTTTTTTCCGCTTTGGCCTTTACTTCACCATCTATGCTAACAGTATGGAAGAGTTAGAGTTTGTCAGCCATAAGGTCGAGAGCTTGCTGGGGCAACAACTAATCTACTCAAAGGCCGCCACCTCGCGCCAAGAACAGGGTCTGGCTAGCACCATGCCGCAGTTTTCTGACCAATTGCAAATCTATCGCAATATGAATACCGGTGCTATTTCTACCAGCTTCCCGTTTACCAGTGCTGATTTGTCCGATGACCACGGCATTTTGTACGGCATCAATATGCACAATTCCGGCCTAGTGATTTTTGACCGTTTTAGCCTAGAGAACAGCAACAGCGTGGTATTTGCCAAATCCGGCGCCGGCAAAAGTTTTGCCGTCAAACTCGAGGCGCTGCGCACAATGATGCTAGGTACCGAAATATTTATTGTCGACCCGGAAAACGAATACCAAAAAATGTGCGATGCCGTCGGCGGTGCTTACGTACGCTTAAGCCTGTCCAGTACAACCCGTATCAACCCGTTTGATTTACCCCAAGTGGTTGATAGTGAAGAAGCCGATAATGCCCTGCGCTCTAACCTGATAACTTTGCATGGTTTGCTACGTTTGATGATGGGCGGCGCCCAAGCCGAACTGGCTGCGGCCGGTGGAGCGGTGGCACCGGCATTGTCGCCGGTAGAAGAAGCCGATTTAGATGCGGCGCTTATCCAGACCTATGCCAAAGTCGGCATCACCAACGATCCAATGACCCACCGTTCCACGCCGCCGACCATCAATGACCTTTATGACACATTACTGCATATGGGCGGCACTGGTCCGGGTCTAGCCCAGCGGCTGCGTAAATATACATCTGGCACCTTTGCTGGCATCTTCAGCCAACAAAGTAACGTCAACGTTAATAACGCGATGGTGGTATTTAACATCCGTGATTTGGAAGACGAGCTACGTCCGGTAGCGATGTATATTGTCTTAAATTACATCTGGAACCGCACCAAGGCCGACCGCAAACGCCGCATCTTGATAGTTGATGAGGCCTGGCAGTTGATGCGCTATGAAGATAGCGCCAGTTTCTTATTCTCCTTGGCTAAGCGGGCTCGTAAATATAATCTTGGCATCACCACTATTAGCCAAGATGTCGAGGACTTTATGGCCAGCCGGATGGGTCGGGCAATTGTGGCCAATGCTTCGATGCAGTTTTTGCTCAAACAATCACCAACGGCCGTGGATGTGCTGGCTGATGTGTTCAAGCTCACTAGCGAGGAGAAAAAGCGTCTTAGTCAGTTTCCGATTGGCCAAGGCCTGTTCTTTGCCGGCCAAAACCACGTGCACTTACAAGTTGTGGCCAGCCCAACCGAATACGATCTAATCGCGTCTAACCCAGCGCCGGTTGGCCAGACGGTTGAAAGCCCGCAGTTGGCCACCACCAGCGGTTTGGGTATGGCGGACTTGGGCGCCAGCCTACCGCCAACCACGCCAGCAACCAAACCAGCCTTGCCAGCCAAACCTCTCTCACCACCGCCACCGATAGTTAACCCCACCCCAACTGTTGTGACGCAAGCTCCACTACCCCCAACTAACCCGGACGAGCTGGTTATTAGCCACACCAATACCGCCGCGCCCGCTGGACCAGCTCGGGAGGCTGCTGCTTAAAGCGGCTCATGTCCTGCTGTGGCTAACCCAACCCAAGTCTACGACCCCGAAGACCAAGACAAAGACTTGGATTCGCTGTCGCCCGACGAACTTGGCGATCTGCGCCAAAAATATAGTACAAAGGGTGACGAAAAAGAAGACCGCGATATCGAGAAGGGAGCCGACCCGGCCGACCAACCGCGCGGCGGTATGGGCCGCAAACTGCGCCAACACGGCGAGGCCAACGACACCGAGGATGCTGACGCCGACGCCCGCAACCAGGCTCTCAATGACTATTGGAATAGTGCAAAGGGCGAGGACGACGAAGCCGGCCAGAATTTTTACAAGAATTACGAAGGCAAGCAAACCGGTATCCGCGGTTTAGTCACCCGCCGCCGGGCTATCGGTCTGGGCATTGGTGGCACGTTGTTTGCTATAATTTTTGGCCTGTCTGGCTTTTTGGGTGTTTTCAAAATGGACCACGTTATGAGTAACATCGACGCGAAAGCCTTTGCCCGCATGAACGGTTCGCTCGATGCGCGCAACACTAGCTATATCCGCACTTATATGGAATTGCGCCTAGCCGACATTTGCCCGGGAGCATCCGATGCAAGCTGCGTTAGTGTTAAAGATACCGATAATTTATTGTTTAGGACCGATAAAGTTAAGCGCGGCAATCCGATTTTTAATTGGTACCGGACACTGCGTAGCTCCAGCTTCGAAAAAGACGTGTTTAATAAAAACGGCGTCTTCTTTACCAGCGCCTCATACCGCGACGGCAATACAATCAAATTTAGGACTGTTAAGGTTACTATTGGCGGTCAAGATGTG
>Ga0265337_1001669_pt1 | contig 10769 bp, 7 predicted proteins | sample 42122metaG_FD_192441 | JGI IMG/M metagenome (GOLD analysis project Ga0265337, IMG submission 192441) | Rhizosphere microbial communities from Carex aquatilis grown in University of Washington, Seatle, WA, United States - 4-21-22 metaG | ecosystem: Host-associated > Plants > Roots > Rhizosphere >... | reverse complement strand
TCCGGTTCCCGTCCAGCAACAGACGACTCCGAAGTCGGCGTTCCCACGCGCGACCGCTTCGCCGACCGCGACGGCGGTGGGTGCCCAAGGTTCTTGCTTTCCCGAAGCGACCGCGCCGAACCGCTCCAGATGGTGTCCCCGCTCCTCCAGGAACCGGAGTAGCTCGCCGATCAGAGGCAGGTTTTCGTCCGCGCCGATCGCAACACGCATGAAACAACTCTACCGCCGCGAAGGACGGGAGCGGAGACGCTTTTGAGCGGGTCTTTTCGACGCCGTTCGGTTCAATCGTCGGCGGGCTGCTCGGGAGCGACAGCGCCGAACAACCCGACGGTAGCGAGCCCAGCGATCAGAATCAGCACCAGGCGGTCCACGGCGGGTGCGCCGATTTCCGCCAGTACCAGATTGGCGCTGAGCCCGAGTACGGCGATCACCACCAGCACCACGGCGGTGTTCTGGCCGCTTCGAGACGTCGACCTCGACATGCATCGCTGAATAGTTGGCCCAAGGGCACCGTGAGGTTTCCCCACGGTTGCTCTTTTCGACGTGTTCTCGACATGCCGTGGAGACGGGGCGCTTGGCCGCGTGGCATTCGAGGCGACGTGACCGACGTGAGGCACCACCGGTGCCGCTCGGACGCCTCTCGTCGAGAGATTTGGGGCAAGCGGCCCCCTCGAAACGTGCGGCTCCGTTCGCCGCCGATCCTGGCGCCCCGGTGCCTCAGGTTTCCGCCATGAGTCGAGCGTCGCTTGCCCCTGGATTTCCGGCGAAGCTTGACGGAGAAAGGACCGAGGTGTACCTCCGCCTGCCCGCGCGGGCCGTCGGAAATTGCGCCCAAATCCTCCGGTGAGGTAGCCAAGTGGTTAGGCAACGGTTTGCAAAACCGTCATACGCGGGTTCGAATCCCGTCCTCACCTCCGCAAAACTCGTCGAGGTCCACGGTGCCCACGGAAGCTTTCCACCAACTCGGGCGGCAGCTTTATCGCCGGATGCGCGCCACGTGCGAGCAGTACGCGCTCCTCGAGCCGGGCGACCGCATCATGGTCGCGGTGAGCGGCGGCAAGGACAGCTACACGCTCGCCGAGTTGCTCCACCGGCTCGCGGCGCGCGTGCCGTTCCCGGTCGAGCTCGTCGCGGTGCACCTCGATCAGGTGCAGCCGGGCTACGACGGGAGCGGGCTCGTCGGGTGGCTCGAGTCGCGGGGGTACGCCTTCGAGATTTTGCGGGAAGACACGTACTCGGTCGTCACGTCGAAGCTCGACGACGGCGCGACGTACTGCTCGCTCTGTTCGCGACTCCGGCGCGGCATCCTGTACACCGCGGCGGAACGACTCGGGTGCAACAAGATCGCGCTCGGACATCACCGAGACGACGCGCTCGAGACGTTTCTCCTGAATCTCATGTTCTCCGGCAAGCTCCAGGCAATGCCGGCAAAGTACGTCACCGACGACGGTCGCTTCCGCGTGATCCGTCCGCTCATTCAATGCCCGGAGTCGCTCATCGCCGAGTACGCGCGGCTCTCGGAGTTTCCGATTTTGCCGTGCAACCTGTGCGGCAGTCAGCCGAACCTTCAACGCGACAGCATGACGGCGCTCATCGACTCGCTCGAGAAGAATCATCCCGACGTGCGCAGCGTCATGGCCGCCGCGCTCGCGAACGTCGTTCCGACCCATCTGCTCGACCGCGATTTACTCGAAGCGTGGAGTGAGCGCAGCGACAAGCACGACGAGAAAAACGAGAAGAACAAGCTCGGCGCCGCGAAAGAGCTCCACGCCGCCGCACTTCCGGTGATGACCGGCGCGCGGCGGCTTCCTCTGGTTTGACGCGCCGCGATCCACAGTCCCGTCGCACCCTTCCGTACGTCTCGAGCGTGGTGCACGCCTCGCTTTGCGAAAGCGACGCGGTGCTCGTAAACTAGGGGATCCTCATGAGCGGTTCCGCGGTTCGGGCGTGGTGTTTTTTGGGGGTTACCTTGCTCGGCGCGTGCAGTCGCAGAGACGCCGCGGACCCCGCGAAAGCCGCGAAGCCCGCCGCGGCTGCGGCCGCGCCGGCGACGTCGAACGACGTTTCCGCTTCTGCCGCCGCGGATTCAGCGCTCGCGAACGCGCCGCCGCTTCCGACTCCCGCGGCGGCCGTCCTCGAAGCGAAGCCCGTCCCGCCGACGACCGAGACGGCAGGGAACCCAGGAGAAGACTTCATCGAGTCCGGGCGCGAGCTCTTCCGCGTCGCGGCGTGCGGCGGCACGAGCGCCGTTCCTGCGAAGCTCGATCGGTGGCTCGTCGACAACCATTGCACGCTCCTCACGCGCATGTACGACGCGTACAAGGCGCGGTGGCTCGCGAAGGCGGAACCGTTTCTCTCCGGCGTTCGCCCTTCCGGCTTACCGACGACCGTCGTGTATCCGTTCGGGGGCGGTGATCTCGTGACGGCGCTCGCCGTTTTTCCGGACGCGACCGACTTCACGACGATCTCGCTCGAGCCCGCGGGCGACGTGCGCCACATCGATACGGTCACCCGCGGCGAGCTCAAGGGCGCCCTCGGCATGCAACGCCGCCATCTCCGGAAGCTCCTCGGGCTCACCTACAGTCGCACGACGAACCTCGGTCTCGAGGAGCGCGCGGCGATCCCCGGCGAGGTCGTCTTTCTCATGGCCGCGCTCGTCGTGCATGGCTACGAGCCCGTCTCGCTTCGTTACTTCGGCATCGAGAACGACGGCACCTTGCGGTACCTCGACGCGGCCGGCGTCGCGGAGTCCGATCGCGAGCCGCACGCGTTCGGCGATCCACCGACCGCCGCGTTCACGAACGTCGAGATCGCGTATCGACGCGCGGGCTCGGACGACCCGCCGAAAGTCGTGCGTCACATCGCCCAAGATCTTTCGGATCAGGCGCTGCACGATCACCCGGGGCTCATCGCGTACCTCGAACACAAGGGCCGCGTCTCCGCGATGACCAAGGCGGCGAGTCATTTGCTCTGGGCGGACGAGTTCTCCGACGTGCGCGACTATCTTCTCCACAGCGTCGATTGGATGATTTCCGACTCCACCGGCATTCCCCCGCGGTTCGCGCGCGCCGCGGGCTTCGTGGAAGACACGTTCGGACACTTCGACGGACCGGCGAAGTACGGCCCCATCGAGGCGCGCGACTCGAAGGACTTCCGAAAGCTCTTCGCGGAGAACCCGCGCCGCACCTTGCCGTTTCAATTCGGCTACGCTGACGTGCACCGGCAAATCCACATGGTGGTGATGCGTCGCGGGCCGACGGCTGCTCGCTGAGGGGCCGCTCGACGGCAAGCGCCACGCAACTGAATGCCGGCGCCCCCCGATCGTCACGCGCGCCGGGAAAACTCGCTTACTCTCGTGCGCGATGAGTGAAATTTCATCCCAACTTCATGCGATCTCATGCTCGAATAGCTAGGTTGCTTGTTTCGAATATTTCGCATGAATCTCGATGAGTTAACGAAGCTCGCCCGATTCTCGTCGAAACTTCCTCCCTAAGGAATCGAAGCGCGCACGCCGTTGTTGTCGGGAGCCAAACTCGCCGATCTCCGTATCTGCCATCACCGAATGTCGATTCATCCCTACAAGTTGGTCGGGGGCGTGAGCCTCGCCGTCCTCGCCGGGTTCCTGGTGTTTTCGTGTAGTCAACACAGGCCCGCCGAACCGCCTACACCGCCCCCCGACGAGACGTGGCTGACCGCGAAGCAGGCGCAAGAAGCCCACATCGCGACCGACACGGTCGGTGAGCACGAGGTGGAGACGACGATCGTCGCCGCGGGGCGGGTGTCGTTCGACGACCTTCACGTCGCGCACGTGTTCAGCCCGGTCACCGGACGGATCCGAACCATCACCGCCGAGCTCGGCGAGCGCGTGAAGAAGGGGCAGACGCTCGCGATCATCGACTCGCCGGACGTCGGAATCGCCGTCGCCGATCTGGAAAAAGCGGAAGCCGACGCCACCGCCGCGAAGCACAACTTCGACCGCCAGACCGAGCTCGCTCAGATGCACGCCGTGTCCGAGCGTGAATTCGAGGCCGCCGCGGACGACTTTCACCGCGCCGACGCCGAGCTCGACCGCGCGAAACAAAAGACTCGCATCCTGCGGCTCGGCGCGGTCAGCGCGTCGCAAGCATTCGCGCTGAATTCGCCGATCGACGGCGAGGTCATCGACCGCAACCTGAACCCCGGCATCGAAGTGCAGGGCGAGTATTCGGGGTCGGGGCCGGCCGTCGAGTTGTTTACCGTCGGCGAGCTCAACCCGGTCTGGGTGCTCGCGGACATCTACGAAATGGACGTCGGCCGCGTGCACGTCGGCGCGCCGGTGACGGTAAACGTCATCGCGTACCCCGACCGAAAATTCGAGGGCACGATCGACTGGGCGTCGAGCGCGCTCGATCCCGCGACGCGAACGATCCGCGTGCGCTGCACGTTGAAAAATGCCGATCGCGTCCTGAAGCCGGGCATGTACGCTACGGTGTCCGTCCATAGCGACGGTCGGAAAGCCCTGGCGATGCCTCGAAACGGCGTGCTGCACATCGGTGGACAAACCATCGCGTTCGTCACCGAACCGAACAGGCCCGACGGCACGCTTCGCTTCGCGCGGCGGCCCATCGTGGTCGACGAAGACGTTCCAGGCGACTTCGTGCCGGTCGAGAGCGGGCTCGGGGCGGGCGAATCCGTCGTGAGCTCCGGCGCGCTCCTTCTAACCGGACAATGATCGAGAAGCTCGTCCGGACCGCCCTCGGATGGCGGTCCATCGTCGTGATGCTCGCGCTCGGCCTCGTCGTGGCCGGCTTGTATTCGTACAAGCGCCTCGACATCGAGGCCTATCCGAACCCGGTTCCGCCGCTCGTCGAGATCATCGCGCAACCCGACGGCTGGAGCGCGGAAGAGGTGGAGCGATCGGTCACCGTTCCGCTCGAGATCGCGATGTCGGGGACGCCGGGCCTCGACCATGTCCGCTCGCAGTCGCTCTTCGGACTCGCGGACGTGAAGTGTTACTTCCAGTGGGGCACGACGTACGAAAAGGCGAAGCAGGAGGTCCTGAATCGCCTCCAGTTCGCCGATCTCCCCGACGGCGTGGTCGCTCAGATTTCGCCGTGGAACGCGATCGGCGAGGTGTTCCGGTACGAGCTCCGCGGCAAGGGCTACTCGCTCGAGCAATTGAAGACCGTCGAGGATTGGGTCCTCGAGCGCCAATTCAAGCGGGTCCCCGGCGTCATCGACGTCGTGAGCTTCGGCGGCCTCACCAAGCAGTATCACGTCGACGTCGACCCTTACCGGCTCCGCGGCGAGAACGTCACCCTCGACCAGCTCGTCGATGCGGTGAAGAAGGCGAACGAAAACGTCGGAGGGCAGCGCCTCACCATCGGGGAGCAGGCGTTCAACGTCCGCGGCATCGGCCTGATCCGCGGCGTGCGCGACATCGACGACATCGCGATCAGCGCGCCGCACGGCACGCCGATTCGCGTGCGCGACGTCGCGACCACGTCGATCGGGTTCGCGCCGCGGCTCGGGATCGTCGGGCACGACGGATCACCGGACATCGTCCAGGGCATCGTTCTGATGCGCTACGGAGGCGAGACCGCGCCGACCTTGGAAGGCGTCCACGCGCGCCTCGACTTCATCCGGCAAAACCACCTCCTGCCGCCGGGCATGGAGATCGTGCCCTACTACGATCGCGCGAACCTGGTCGCCGTCACCACGCACACGGTCACCGAGAACCTGGTCGTCGGCATGCTCCTGGTGACGATCGTGCTGTTCGCGTTCCTCGGCGACATCCGCGCCGCGCTCATCACCGCGCTCAACATTCCGCTCGCCTTGCTGTGCGCTTTTTGCGGCATGGTCGGCACCGGAACGCCCGCCAACCTGATCTCGCTCGGCGCCGTCGACTTCGGCATCGTCGTCGATTCGACGGTGATCATGACGGAGAACATTTTCCGTCACCTCGGCTCTCACGACAACGGTTCGCTCTTCGAACGAATCACGCGGAGCGCTCGCGAAGTGGGCGGTCCGATGTTGTTCTCGAGTCTCGTCATCTCGGCGGCGTTCTTGCCGCTCTTCACGATGACCGGCGTTTCCGGCGTCATCTTCTCGCCGATGGCGCTCACCTACGCGTTCGCGATCGGCGGCGCGATCGTGCTCGCGCTCACGCTCACGCCGGTCCTCGCGCTCTTCACCCTTCCGGTGGATCTCGAGGAAAAAGAAACCGTGGTGATGCGCGCCCTCGAGCGCTTCTACCGGCCGCTCTTCCGCGTCGTCTTGAAGCACCCGCGGGCCGCGGTGACGCTGTCCTTCATTCCGGTGCTCTTGTGCCTCGGCTCGCTCCACTTCTTGGGCGGCGAGTTCATGCCCAAGCTCGAGGAAGGGAACCTCTGGATCCGAGCGACCTTGCCGATGTCGATCTCGCTCGAACAGTCGTCGAAGTACGTCGGGCGCATGCGCGACATCATCCGCGGCTGCCCGGAAGACCCGAAGGTTCCCTGCACCGAACAGAACCGTAAGCACAAGGTGGTGCAAACGGTGGTGTCGCAGCTCGGCCGGCCCGACGACGGCACCGACGTCGCGGGCTTTCACAACATCGAGATCTTCGCGCCGCTCGTATCGTTCGACGAATGGCCTCACGGTTACACCAAGGACATGCTCACGAAGGAGCTCTCCGACGAGCTCAACGAGGCCTTCCCCGGCGCGGATTTCAACTTCTCACAAGCCATCTCCGACAACGTCGAAGAAGCGCTGAGCGGCATCAAGGGCGAGAACTCGATCAAGGTGATCGGGCCCGACCTCGACATGAACGAGAAGATCGCCAACAAGGTCCTCGATCTGATGGGCAAGGTTCGCGGCGTGCAGGATCTCGGCATGTTCCGCACGCTCGGGCAACCGAACCTCCGCATCTCGATCGATCGCGGCGCGTGCGACCGCTACGGCCTCAACACCGGAGACGTCGGCGACGTCATTCAAGCGGCCATCGGTGGCGAACCGGTCACCCGCGTCTTCGAGGGCGAAAAATCCTTCGACCTCACGGTGCGTTGGCTCGAGAAATACCGCGACTCGGTGGAGGCGATCCGGCGCATCACGGTCGGCGCCCCCGACGGCAGTCAGATCCCACTCGGACAGCTCGCGCAGATCACGAAGGAAGTCGGCCCCTCGATCATTTACCGCGAGGACGGCGCTCGCTACTCGCCGGTGAAGTTCAGCGTCAGAAACCGCGACCTGGTGTCGACCATCGCGGAGGCGAAGGATCGCATCTCCAAGGACGTCGCGGTGCCGTACGACACCCACCTCGAGTGGGCGGGGCAAATCAACGAGTACGGCGATGCCATGGCGCGCTTTCTGATCATCGTGCCGGCGACGCTCGTGCTCATCGCCCTCCTCGTGTACGGCTCGATGAAGAACTGGCTCGACACCGCGATCGTGCTCCTGTCGATCCCGGTAGCTTGTTCCGGCGGCGTGTTCGCGCTCCTGATTTCGCGGGTGAACTTCTCCGTCTCTGCGGCGATGGGGTTCGTCTCGATCTTCGGCATCGCGATCCAGGACGCCATTTTGGTCGTCACGCATTTTCAGCGGATGCGCGAGCGCGGCATGCCGATCATCGATTCCGCGCGCGAGGCGGCCGAGAAACGCTTGCGCCCGGTGCTCATGACCACCCTGGTCGCGACGCTCGGGCTGCTCCCGGCCGCGGTGTCGACCGGTGTCGGCTCGCAGACGCAAAAGCCGCTCGCGCTGGTCGTCATCGGCGGCTCCTTGATTCTCGCGATCCTGAATCGCGCCATGCAGCCGCCGCTCCTCGTCCTCGCACACGAGTGGAAGAACCGGCGCGATCCGCACCACGACGCGCCGCCGCCCCGCAGTATGCGGACGTCGATTCCGCCCCCAATTCCGAGCAAGCCGCACTGAGGCGAGCCGCCCGGACCGGGCGGGGCTCGACATCGCCGCCGCGAGCATGAGACGCTGATGGGCTTGAGTACCGAGCAAGTGAACCGTCTCCTCGGCGAAGCCCTCAAGCGAGGAGTGAAAGAGGTGCGCTTGGTTCCCGGCAAGCGCATCGGGTGGGGCCGCGGGGGCGTCGAATCGGAGGGCGGCGGCGCGCAGTCCGCAACCGCCGTCGAGGAGATCGTCGAGGCGCTCCTCACCGGTGACGCGCGCATGGACCTCGCCCTCGGGCGCGCCGTGTGGGCAGTCGACGTGCCGGGGATCGGCGGCGTGTCCGTCGTGGCCGAGTTGAAGAACGGCGTCACGCACGCCGTGCTCATGCTGGACGACAGCGACGAGGACTCGCGCGAGTCCTCGCTACCCGCCGTGCTCGGCGGGTTCGCGGCGCTCGACGCCGCGGACGTCCTCGAGCTGCCGCCGACCGCGCACGTGTCTCAACGCATGCCCGCCGTCGGCCGCGTGGAGCCCGCCGTGGCTCAGCGCCCCGCGGCCGCGCCGGTCTCGACGCCGATTCGGTCCGAGCGCGGCGGCTTGAACCCGGCTCAACGCGACGCGCTTGCGCGCGCCGAACAGCAGGCGGTGCAGCGCCGCGCTTCCGGTCAGCACGCCGCGGTCGCGGCTCAACCGGCGCCGGCGGCGCGGAGGCCCGAATCGTCCACGTCCACGTCCACGCAGAGCCTTCGCTCGCCGGTTCAGGCGGCGCCTGCTCAGGCCGCGCCGGCGCAAGCGACGCCGGGTCGCGAAATCAACCAGCTCCTCGCCGCGACCGTGCAAGCGCGCGGCTCCGATCTGCATCTCTCCTCGGGCGTGCCCCCGATGATCCGGATCGACGGCGAGATGCGGCCGCTCACGACGCGCGGCGGCCTGCCGTCGGAAGTGATCCATCAGATGATCATGCCGATTTTGCCCGAGCGCACGCGCGCCGAGTTTCGCGAGAAGCGGGACGCGGACTTTGCCTACGAGCTCGAGGGGTACGGCAGATTCCGCGGGAACCTGTTCGTCGATCGCAACGGCATCGGCGCCGTATTTCGCGCCATCCCGTCGCAGATCGTGCCCGTCGACAAGCTCGGCTTTCCGAACGAAGTGCTCCGTCTGTGCCAGTTGCCGAAGGGGCTCGTGTTGGTCACCGGACCCACCGGCTCGGGCAAGAGTACGACGCTCGCGTCGCTCATCGACTACATCAATCGAACCCGCGGCGGTCACATCATCACCGTCGAAGATCCGGTGGAGTTCGTCTTCGAGAACAAGAAGTGCCTCGTGAACCAGCGCGAGGTCGGCACGCACACCGACTCGTTCCGCGGGGCTCTCCGCGCCGCGCTCCGCGAGGACCCCGACGTGCTTCTGGTCGGCGAAATGCGCGATCTGGAGACCATAGAAATCGCGCTCGAGATGGCCGAGACCGGTCACCTCGTGTTCGCGACGCTCCACACCACGTCCGCCCCGTCGGCGGTGGATCGCATCGTCGACCAGTTCCCTGCCGATCGTCAGAGTCAGATTCGCGTGATGCTCGCCGAGTCACTCAAGGGAGTGATCGCGCAGATGCTCTGCAAGAAGCTCGGCGGCGGACGTGTCGCGGCGTTCGAAATCCTCTTCGGCGTCCCGGCCGTCGCCCACCTCATCCGCGAAAAGAAGGTCTACCAGCTTCCGTCGGTCATGCAGACCGGGTCGAAGCTCGGGATGCGCCTCATGAACGACAGCCTCCTCGAGCTCGTCACCAAAGGCCTGGTCGCGCCGGACGAAGCCTTGTCCAAAGCGCACGACCGTGCCGGCCTCGTCGCCGCCCTCAAAGAAGCCCAGATTAGCGTCTGATGAGCCCCGAGCTCCGAGTTGCCAGCGCCAGCGATTTGCTGCTAATTCCACCCGCATGAAAGCAGGCATTGTGGATCGTCGCCTTTCGCTGCGACGCGTCGTGAACGGTCTCGTCGTCGTGCTCGCCGGCGCGTCGCTCGTCGCATGCGACAAGGGCGGCGGAGGCGCGTCGTCACCGGGCGGCTCGAGCCCTCTCATCGGTAGTCCCGCGCCGACGTTCGATCTCCCTGCCGTTTCCGGCGGATCGAACGCCGACCTCTCGAGCCATCAAGGCAAGGTCGTGCTCGTCGATTTTTGGGCGACCTGGTGCGGCCCCTGCAAAGCATCGTTTCCGAAGTATCAAGCGCTCTCGAAGAAGTTCAGCGACGACCTCGTCGTGATCGGCATCTCGGAAGACGACGACTCGGACGGCATCAAGGACTTCGCCAAGGAGACCGGCGCGACGTTCACGCTCGCCTGGGATCAGAAGAAGAGCGTCGCGAGCGAGTACCACCCGGAGTCGATGCCGACGAGCTACCTGGTCGACAAGAACGGCCTCGTGCGGTTCTCGCACGAAGGCTTTCGCGAGGGTGACGAGAAGGACATCGAAGCGGAGATCAAGAGCCTGGCCGAATAGGCTCTTTTCGATCGGCGCGGTTCGCCGCGAGCATCGCCCGGTTGCGTCCGGAGTTCTTCGCGGCGTAGAGCGCCTCGTCCGCCGCTTGGATGAGCGCGTCGAGATCGTCGTAGCCTTGATCGGTCGCGGCGATGCCGAAGCTCGCGGTGACCGGGATGTTGCCTTCGGGGGTCGACACCGGCGTGCGCGAGACCAGCTCGCCGAGGCGCTGCGCGACTCTCATGGCCGCCTCGCTCGAACACTCCGGCAGCACCACGAAGAACTCTTCGCCGCCGTAGCGACCGACGTCGTCGTGCGCGCGCACGCCGAGCCCGATGCGGCGAACGAATTCACGGAGCACCTGATCGCCGGCTGGGTGACCATAGGTGTCGTTCACGTGCTTGAAGTGATCGAGGTCGCCGAGCGCGACGGAGAGGGA
>Ga0265337_1001668_pt1 | contig 10774 bp, 6 predicted proteins | sample 42122metaG_FD_192441 | JGI IMG/M metagenome (GOLD analysis project Ga0265337, IMG submission 192441) | Rhizosphere microbial communities from Carex aquatilis grown in University of Washington, Seatle, WA, United States - 4-21-22 metaG | ecosystem: Host-associated > Plants > Roots > Rhizosphere >... | reverse complement strand
CTCATAAACGGCCAGCCAAATACTACCTTGGATGTGCCGCTCAATGTCCGCTTTCGGACAACAGCGGACAACGGTGGGTTTTGGCCTGCGATGGTTTGTCCGCTATTGACCCAAAGCGGACATTGCGGAGCGGAATTGCTGCACTGCCGGTAGGCCCCATACGGCGACGGTGAAAGCTGAAAGGCCCGTCTCGGTTAGGTCGATGCTGCAGTGTTATGCAGCTACGGTGATAGCTGAAAGCCGCTTATGTGCCGTATGTGCTGTAGCGCTAGCCCCACTACACGACGACATTGCGTTGCGCGGCGATATTGCAATTCCGTGGCGCTGCCGTCATGCGACAGCACGAACAGGCGTAGCCGTCTGCCACTAGTAGTCAATAGCACGAACAACTGCAGCAGTCTGCTGCTGTAGTTGAGTATACGGTCGTTGAAGTTGAACCGGAAGCCGGAGTACTGGGCAGACGGCGCACTGAGGTATCGCGCCACAGCAAGTCGCTCCACCCCGCTGGCGCCGTAGCCGAGATATTGGCCATCTAGGAATACAACAATCATCTGAGCGGGCTGTTGCCGATCGGGCTCCACCGCCCAACCCTCCAGTAGAGCGTTGACTTTAACGCTCCAGATAAGTTCCAAGCTTCCTTGGTGGCTGCCTGTCCGGACGCGGTAGGTCTTGCCGGCTGCGTCATGGATTGTCTCGCAGCCGTCGCGTTGCTCGATACGAAAGAAACGGTCAAATACGCTTGCGGGATCGCACCCTTTCGGAGGCGCACCATCAAGACAGGCAGATACTAGGTTTCGCAAGGCCGTAAATTGCGGGTCCAGATGGTGGTCGCCGTGAACCCCGGGCAGAGGCAACAGGCGGAATTTCTCAGCAAAATATTGCCACGATCGCCGTCCGTCGTGCTCCACCAGGATCGGGCTGCCCGTGCAATAGAAAAAGGTGAGCTCGCCGTGAAAAATCGATTGGGGGGAGCGATTGTCGAGGACAAAGTCAAGAGCGGCGTGCTTATGAGCGCCAACGACATCCAGCTGCGGCTTCACGTGGGCGCGGACCGGCTGCTCAATCGGCAAATGCATTTCCGAGGATGGCGCAGTCCGCAGCTTGCCGTCGACGATGCAGGAGGGCTGGATGGTATCCACCATCCCGAGGAACTCGACAGATTCTCCCATTGCTTGCAGCTGCAGCGCCATTTCGAACGCTATCAGCCCGCCAAAGCTATTGCCGAGCAAACGATATGGGCCGCGCGGTTGGATTGCCTGGATCTGGCCGATATAGTGCGCGGCCATTTGCGGCAGCGTCGTGCAGCCGGTCCCAGCCCAGTCCATGCCCGGCGGCTGAAGCCCATAGCAGGGCCGGTCGGCGCTGAGTGCGCGCAACAACGGTAACAGCCTGAAGGCATGACCTTCCAGGCCGCTAATCGCGAACAGCGGTTGCCGCGTGCCGGTACTGTGAATTCGTACCACGTCATCGATGGGCTTCGGCTTCTCCAGGTGAGCCGCAAGCTGTTTCACCGTCGGCGCTTCGATCACTAGCGTGATCGGCAGAAGGCGTTTTAGCCTTCGCTCAATGCGATGCAACAGGTCGAGCGCCGAAAGCGAATCGCCGCCGAACAGAAAGAAATCATCCTCGGAGCCAATGTCCTGCCGTTTGAGCACATCTCGCCACATCGCCAGAAGGATCTCCTCGAGTTTGGAGAGCGGCTCGGAGTTGGTGCTCGGCGCCAGCTGCAACGCATCGCCGAAATAATCCGCCAGCTTGTTGCGCTGGATCTTGCCGCTTGGCCCTTTGGGCAATTGGGGCACGCATAGGATAACGCGGGGAACCTTGGACGGCACGAACTGGGCGGCAAGCGATTGGCGCAATTCGTCGCCGCTGAGCTGCACACCAGGTCGCAAAACTACGACTGCCGCCAGCTCCTGATTCAGCGTCGGGTGCGGCACGGCGAATGCGACCGCTTCAACAACCGCGTTGTGCTTTAGCAACGCATCATCGATCTCCCGCGGTGAAATCTTTTCGCCGCCGCGGTTGATCACGTCGTCCAGCCGGCCAAGCACCTTGAGGTAGCCGTCGGCATCTATGATGCCGTGGTCACCAGTGCGGTACCAACCGTTGCGAAAAGCCCGCTCATTGGCGGCATCGTCGGCCTCGTAGCCGCCGAAGACGGTTGCTCCGCTCACTACCACTTCGCCCGCCATTCCCGGCGCGACAAGTCTGCCGTCGACATCCATGATTGCGATGTCGTTATCCGGCGAGAGTCCGACCGTACCCGCTTTGCGCAGCCCGGATGGCGGATTGCAGGAAATCACTCCAGTTTCGGTCGAAGCGTAGGATTCGAGCAATGGTGCGCCGAGGATTTCCTCCACCGCGTGACTCAACCGCAACGGTAGCGCACCCGAGCCCGATCGCATGAATCTCAGACGGTGGCCGGCGAGGGCGCCCGGCTGTTGCTGCAACCAGTCCAGGATCGCCTGATGATAGGGCGGAGTCGCCGTGTACCAAGTCGGCAAAAATTCACGCATGCAGGCGAAGAACGTTTTGGCATCGAAGGTTGCAGGCTCAATTACCGCCCCACCGACCACAAGCGGCATGATCGTGCCGGTCACGAGACCGTGGGCATAGCAAAGCGGCATTGCGTTCAAGCAGCGGTCGGCCGCGCTCAAGTCGAACACGCGGCGCAGCTTCATGGCCTGAGCAACGATCGTGTCGTGGCTCAATGGCACGATCTTCGCCTGTGCCGTCGTGCCCGATGTGCGCATGATGAGGGCGGGTTCTTCGCTCGAAGGTAAGCCGCCGCCGGCGCCAACGACGCAATCGCCTTCAATGCAAAATTTGCCGATCGGCCCGCTGTCATCTATCGAGTATTCGAGCAACCTTATTCCGGCGCGATGCGCCAAGTCCTTGAGCGCGACGGAGGTGCTCTCCGCAATGAGCAGCGCTTTCGCTCGGGTCTGCGATAGGCTCTGGTTCAGTTCAAACGGCGGCGCGGCCGGATTTAGCGGAACACAAACTGCGCAACTAGCGATGCCGCACGCTGCCACGGCTATGTCAGGACCGCGTTCCGCGAACAGGGCAATGCGATCGCCGCGTCCGAGCCCACAGTGGTTGAGCACCTTTCTAATCGTGTCGATTCGGTCGAGCAGGTCGCCAAAGCTGAGCGCCGGCCGCGCGGGCGCCAGGATGGCGGCGGCGGCGGCATCGCGCCGGGCATGACAGGCAAGAAACTCGTATAAGGTTTTTGCCGGACGATCCGTATGCAAATCAATTATTGGCGCAACGGTAGTCGCGACGTCTCCGACTTGACCCACTATTCAAGCTCCACCAACTGACGTCCACCGACAATACAAGCTAGCGTCCCACTCGAGACGTTGCCAGCCTGTCGGCGCAGCCGAGGTGATCGAATAGGGATGTTCTTTGCTGCACCGCATTAGTCCGCTTATGGCACTTAGCGGACAATTCAGCCGAGCTAGCATTTGTCCGCTATTGGACTAAAGCGGACAACGGGGACTTTGGCCATAGAGCTATTGGGAAGCTTGAGTTATTGTTTGACGCGCACGATTAACTGCCTCGCGGCATTCGTGCACGTTGGGGTCCCCGTCATGAAGCCGCGCCAACTTAACTTTTGCTTTTGCGGCTTCGTACCGGTTGGAAATCACGACTGGTACGCCCTCACGCTGCGCTAGCTCGTAACACTCCCCAGGAACGGCGATTGGGTAGAGGTCCCTCGCCACCGCTGGGCAAGCGGCCAAGACTGCAAGCAGCGAAATTACGACGGTTTTTGCCATGGTGTAGGGCCAACGCGCGGGAGCCCGAAAGGTCCCGACCATTGACCAAATAAAATCACCTTACCTGCACCACACTAAGCGGACATTCCAAACACACCCCGTTTGTCCGCTTTTGGAGTAAACCGGACAATAGTGGGTTTTCGGGTGAGATAGGCGGGTAGCGAATGACCCATAAGCGACAGTGGCTGTGCACTGCGGCAATGGTTTTGATGCCGGTTTAAGCCCCTAGAAAAGTACTCGTTTGGGGCGATAAGATACCGTCGCCTTAGCTTGGGGATTGATATGCGGCGGCGCGAGTTCATCACGCTTTTAGGCGGCGCAGCAGTTTGGCCGCTGTCGGTGAGAGCCAAGGAGCCCGACCGCATTCGGCGTATCGGCATGCTCGTCGTATTCAACGATCCAGACATAAAAGCATTCCAAGATGAACTCGAAAAGCACGGATGGTCTGACGGCCGCAATATTCATATCGACTATCGCGTTGCGCCAGCTGGCGCTCACGTGCAGGCGCTCGCCAAAGAGCTGGTCGCTACGCAGCCCGAGGTGATTTTCGCGCTAGGGAGACCGGCGGCAGCCGCGTTGCAGAATGAGACCCACACAATACCGATCGTGTTCACCTACGTCATAGACCCGATCGGCGCAGGCTTCATCGCAAGCTTGGCACGCCCCGGCAGCAATCTCACTGGCATCATGGCTTACGAGCCGAGCGTCGTCGGCAAGTGGGTGCAGATGCTCAAGAAGTTCGCACCACAGACTGCACGCGTAGCGCTTTTGGGAAATCCGAAAACTGCCGTCTATTATGATTACTTACTGCACGCAGCCGAGGCAGCAGCGCCGTCGCTCGGAATCGAGGTGGTCCCCAGCCGCATCGAGAACGACGCCGCCGACATCGAGCGTGCAATCGCCGCCATCGCCAGCATGCCAAACAGCGCCATGGTCGTGCTGCCGGAGAGCACGACTAGCGCCAATAGCGATCTCATCGTCACGCTCGCGGCTCGCAATCGCTTACCGGCGGTTTACAGTTTCAAGTTCATCGTCCGTGCGGGCGGTCTCATCTCCTACGGGATTGTCGCTGCTGAGCATTATCGGCAGGCAGCGTTATACGTCGATCGAATCCTTCGCGGCGCCAAGCCGAGCGACCTTCCAGTCCAAACTCCTACGAAATACGAGACCGCCCTCAATCGCAAAACGGCTGAAGCCCTCGGTTTGACTCCGCCTGCTGACCTGATAGTTGCGGCCGACGAGGTGATCGAATAGCGATGCTAATTGCTGCGGTGCATGAGTCTGCTTCTGGCACTTAGCAGACAATCCGGCTGCCGCCATGAATGTCCGCTAACGGGGGTAAAGCGGACATTGGCTAACCGTTGCTTAGCAACCTCAATCTATGCGTACACGCCCTAAGACGCAGCCCCGTTTCCGCGCTTGACGCCGCCACCCCGGGAATAACCCCGCCGCCGCCATGCGAGGAACTCATGGCGCAGAAGAATAAGACAGTCTGGCCCGATCAACCGAACATCTTGGCGAGAGGTCCGCAGAACTCGCGGAACGTCAGCCTTCTCCGAGCCTGTTCGGCGGGAGGGCGCTCAAAATCCGCGCTCCATGCCTTTTTCGCATGGCGGTGATAGGAATTGTTTCACATGAAACGCGGAGCGCGTTCAGCAAAAGTGGGAACCGGTTTTGCGTCCGAACGCGCTCCACTCTTTAAATTAACGCGCTTTCCGGGCGGCTGACCGGTGCCCACTCAGCCTGAAAGCGCGTTGGCCGCTCTTCTTTCGTCAACCATTAGCGCCTATATTCAAACCGCCGGGGCAACCCGGCTATGGCGATAAACGGCCGTCGTAATAAACCTTTCGGACCCGGGGGCAGTACCCGGCGCCTCCACCCAAGCCCGCTTATCGGCCCGGCGAAAACGGGCTTCGGCGGGGGCGAAATAGGATCGACGAGGGCGTAAAGGACGGACTTTTGCTCGGCATGGTACCGCCGTTATCGGGCCGTCTCATAGTTGCAAACGACAACTATGCTCCGGTTGCTCAGGCCGCGTAAGCGGTTTGACTAACCAAGCCTACAAGCCCTAGCCGTCTAAGCAGCGGTTAGGCGGGGTTCGGAGGCACCTGGCAACAGAAGCCTCCACTTTCATGTCCATTTTGCGGAATCATGCGCTAGCATCCGGCCCGAGTCTTCAAACCGCAGCCCCATTACCCGCATGACCGACCATTTCCGCTACGATCTCCTGACCCAGCAGGCGCTGCGCGGCGTGGTGCGCAATGTGCTCACCGAGGCCGTCAAGAAGAAGGGCCTGCCGGGCGACCACCATTTCTACATCACGTTCGACACCCAGGCCGAGGGCGTGCGCATGTCGGAACGGCTGCGCGTGCAATATCCCGAGCAGATGACCATCATTTTGCAGCACCAGTACTGGGATCTGGCGGTGAGCGAGCGCGGCTTCGAGGTCGGCCTGTCGTTCGGCGGCATTCCGGAAAAACTCGGCATTCCGTTCGAGGCGATCAGCGGTTTCTTCGATCCGTCGGTGCAGTTCGGCCTGCAATTCGAGGAAGTCACCGAAGGCGAGGAACGGCAATCGCCGGCCAATGTCGGGGCCAAGCCGGCCAAGAAGAAGCGCGCCACGCCGCCCCCGCCCGCCGTCGTCGCGCCGGCGCCGGCCGGTCCGACGGCGGCGACGTCCGAGCCGGAGCCCGACAAGCCCGGCAGCGGCGGCGAAGTGGTCCGCCTCGACCGCTTCCGCAAGAAGAAATAACGGCCGCGCGATGGCCAATAGAAAAGCCAAGCGAAAGTCCGCCAATACCCGCCAAAAGACTCGTATTGAAAGCGACGCCTTCGGGCCGCTGGATATCCCCGCCGACAAGCTGTGGGGCGCGCAGACCGAGCGCTCGCTGCATAATTTCCGCATCGGTACGGAACGCATGCCGGTCGAAATCGTGCGCGCGCTCGGCCTGATCAAGCGCGCCGCCGCCGAGGTCAATCACGATCTCGGCAGCCTCGACAACCGGCGCGCCAAGGCGATCGTCGCGGTGGCGCAGGATATCGCCGACGGCAGGCTGGACGGGCATTTTCCGCTGCTGGTCTGGCAGACCGGCTCCGGCACCCAGAGCAATATGAACGTCAACGAAGTCATCGCGAACGCCGCCAATGTCGCGCTCGGCTTTGAGCTCGGCGCGAAAAAGCCGGTGCATCCGAACGATCACGTCAATATGAGCCAGTCGTCCAACGACTCGATCCCGAGCGCCATGCATATCGCCGCAGCCATCGAAATCCACAGCCATTTGCTGCCGGCGCTCGTGCGCCTGCACGCCGCGCTCGCCAAGAAGTCGAAAGAATTCGCCAAGATCGTCAAAATCGGCCGCACCCACACCATGGATGCGACGCCCCTCACCTTGGGTCAGGAATTCTCCGGCTATGCCGCACAAGTCAAATCCGCCGCCATGCGTCTTGCCGTGGCGCAGCGTGAACTTTACCCCCTCGCGCAGGGCGGCACCGCGGTCGGCACCGGGCTCAATTCCAAGCCGAAATTCGCCAAGGCCTTCGCGCGCCGCATCGCGCAGCTCACGAAACTTCCCTTTATCAGCGCGCCCAACAAGTTCGAGCACATGGCCGGCCACGACGCCTATGTGTTCGTGCACGGCGCGCTCAACGCCGCCGCCACCGCGCTGTTCAAGATCGCCAACGATATCCGCCTGCTCGGCTCCGGCCCGCGCTCGGGGCTGGGCGAATTGATCCTGCCGAGCAACGAGCTCGGCTCCTCGATTATGCCGGGCAAGACCAATCCGACCCAGAGCGAGGCGCTCACGATGGTCTGCTGCCAGGTATTCGGCAACCAGACCACCGTCACGGTGGCCGGCAGCCAGGGTCATTTCGAGCTCAACGTCTACAAGCCGGTGCTGGCCTATTGCATGCTGCAGTCGATCCGCCTGCTCGGCGACGCGGCGGCGTCGTTCACCGACAATTGCGTCACCGGCATCCGCGCCAACGAGCCGCGCATCCGCGAATTGATGCAGCGCTCGCTCATGCTGGTGACCGCGCTCAGCCCCCGCATCGGCTACGACAAGGCGGCGCAAGTGGCCAAGGCGGCGCACGCCAACGGCACCACCTTGCGCGAGGAAGCGGTGCGGCTCGGTTTTGTCAGCGGCGCCGAATTCGACCGCCTGGTGCGCCCGGAAAAAATGACCCGCCCGCGTTAAGTCGTATGTGGAGTGCGGATTGTAATACCGGCGCGCTACGCGCGTATCCCGTGCTATTCCACAGCGCTCCCGTGTCAAAGCATGCAAAGTTATATTTGCCGGAAGGGCTTGTTGATTGCCGGTTGCGTGAAGTTCCGTAGTAATTATTTTGCGTGACAGAATATACATTTGCGATAATGTGAAAAATTAAAAACTATACCAGTCGTTGCTAGTTGTATTCGCTATTGAACAATTGCCATCTCTTGCGATCAACTAACCGTGTATTGAAATAGCCCCGGCATTTCCTCCACCATCATAGCCTGATGCTATGGAGTCGCATGCCAAATGCGCAGCGGCGGGCCTTCCGTCGGCGCCTTTAGCGGTGAGCAAGAGTTCATATTAGGATCTGGCAGCCGATGTATCCGGCTACCATCGAGGCGCGTCATGGCTGAACTGGTCAATCTTCGAATTGCCCGCAAGCGCGCCAAGAAACGGCAAGACGATCTGCGTGCCGACGCCAACCGTCTCGCTCATGGTCAGCCCAAGCACCGGCGCAAACTCGAGGCCGCGCAACAAGCGAAAGCCAGCCGCGATCTCGATCGGCACCGGATCGACAAAGGAGACGGTCGATGAAATCTCCGGTTGTCAAACGCTCGATCGTGATCGCGGGCCACAAGACCAGCGTCAGTCTCGAAGACGCGTTCTGGAAATGCTTGAAGGAAATCGCCGGCGAACGCCAGATGACGCTGTCCGATCTGGTGGCCTCGATCGACACTGGTCGCCATCACGGCAACCTGTCGTCCGCGATCCGCCTGTTCGTGCTCGAGCACTATCGCGCGCAGATCGGCGACAAACGTCCGGCCGGCGGCACAGCGCGCGAGGCGGCCGGTACGCGCGCACCGTCAATTCTGCGGGCCGACTGACGCCGCCGGCGGACCGCTGCGCCCCGGCACCGGCCTGATATCGAGCGGCGGCGGCAAGGGGGGCGCCAACTCGCTCTTCGGCTGCGGCGCCTGCGGTTTTGCTTGACGCTGCGCGTTCTCGATTTCACGCAATTGCCTCGACTGATTTTCGATTGCCCGCAACGTCAGCCATCCGGTCAGCGCGGACACGTCGATGCTGCGCGCCGGCGCCGCCACCGGCCCCTTCAACGCCATGAAGATATCGGGCCGCGCGCCGGCGGCCTGGCCCGATCCCGAGAGCACGAGCCGCGCGTCGAGCGAGCCGTCGGTGAGATCGAGATTGCCGGAGAGCGACAGAGTGGCGTCCTTGCTGTCGGCGGTGACATCGCGCAGCCGCATTTGTCCGGCGCTCACGGCGATGGTCCCTTCGGCGCGTATGACCGCGAGCTGGCCGCTGTCCAAGGCCTTGCTCACCATGTCGGAAATGCGGGCAGCATCGATCGCCAGCCCCTGGTCCACCGCGCGGGTGGCCGCATCGAAGGCGCGCGGATCGAGGCCGGCGAATTGCGCATCGCTGAGCGCGATCTTTCCGGACCCTTGCAGCGAGCCGATCAGCGCGACCGGGCTCAAGCCGGCGCCTTCGACGTCGGCCGAAAAGGCGAGCGAGCCGGTGACCGGCGGCCGCGCGCCGGGTGGCAGCAAGCTGGCTGCATCGACGCCGGTGAGCGAAATCTTAGCCTTCGCTTTCAAGCCGTCTGCGGCGGTACGGAACGACAGCGCACCGGTCAGGCGTCCGCCGGCAACGGCGCCGGTCATGTCGTCGAAGGCGAACTCTTGCCTGCTAAAGCGCAAACTGGCGCGGAACTCGCTCGCCGTCAGCCGCGGCAGCACGTCGACGCGGCGCGCCTTGAGCGCGATCTGGCCGCCATAGTCGCCGAACATGCCGCCGGCGAACGGCTCGCTCGACCAGACCCAGGCCGCATTTCCGCTGTTGCCGGCCGGCGCCGGCATGCCGATCGCCGCCGCGATCAGGCCCGCCGCATCGATGTTGTCCGCCTCAATCTCCCCTTGCAGACGGCGCGGCGCCGGCAGCGTCAAGGCAAGTTTCCCGCGTATGGCCGCGCCCGCAACACTGGCGTCGATGTCGCTCAGCGTCAGGTCCTTGGCCGTCAGCGCAACATCACCGGCGAATGTGATTGGCAGCGCAGCGCGCTCGCCGCTGCGCAAAGGCGCCGCATCGGCGCGCGCGATCGTGGCGCGCAATGCCGCCGTTGGGTTGTCCGCGAACGGCTGGACCGTGCCGCTGGCACCGGCCTCGAGGCCGCCGGCGGTCAGCTTGCCGTCGATCCGCCATTCGCCGCGCGCCGGCCCGCTCGTCTTGAGCGTCAGCGAAGCCGGGCCGGCATCCACCGCCAGCACGCGGTCGAGACCGAGCATGGCCAGCAGCGCTTTGCCGTCGTCGGCCGCCAGTTTGCCATCGAGCCGCAGCTCGCCGGCGCTGAGCGCGATCGGATCGGCATTGGCCTCGCCGGTGAGCGCGACGCGCACCTTGCCGAGACTGCCGTCGATACTGAGCCTGGCGATCGGCGACGGCGCCGCGCCGTCGATGGTGAATTGCGCATGCAGCTTGGCCGGCGCCATGACCGGCGCGCCGCGGGCAAGCGCCTGCGCGGTTTCCGGCGCAAACCGCGCCAGCAGCGCCATCACCGGCGTCATATCCGGCGCATCGAGATCGACCCGCATGCTGCCCTGCGGCGACGGCGTGGTGACGATGCGGCCGCTCGCCGAAAAGGCGGCGCCGCCGAGATCGGCGACCGCGAGGCGGTCGATCTGCACGCCGTTGCCGTCCACCTTCACCCGCGCGCTCGCATCGCGCGCAATGAGCCCGGCGATGGTGGCGCGGCCGATATCGGCGGCG
>Ga0265337_1001666_pt1 | contig 10785 bp, 6 predicted proteins | sample 42122metaG_FD_192441 | JGI IMG/M metagenome (GOLD analysis project Ga0265337, IMG submission 192441) | Rhizosphere microbial communities from Carex aquatilis grown in University of Washington, Seatle, WA, United States - 4-21-22 metaG | ecosystem: Host-associated > Plants > Roots > Rhizosphere >... | reverse complement strand
GAACTCGAAGGTCTGGGGGAGGGTGCTCGACCACCCCCGCGGGTCAGACCGGACGAGCATCGGCTGGAGGAGCTCGCCGGGCAGCTTCGGTCGCGTCGCCTCTGCCTCGAAACGGCTGACCGCGTCGGCATCGAACTCCGCCGTGATGATTCGAAAGGTGAAGCCCGAAAGCCCGGAGAGGGCGCCGTAGACCTTTTGGTAAGCGTCGTCGGCACTCGCGGCCTGGTTCACCGAGCTGAAGAGGGCCTCCGCGTCATCGCCCGGAAGGAGCTGGTTGACGAAGCTCTTGAACTGCCGCCCCTGGAGCCGATCGACCTTGTGCTTCGAGACCAGCCAGTACCCGAGGACGAGCGCCGCGACCGCATGACGGACGATCGCAGGATCGGTCTTGAGCTTGGCCAGGCTCGAGACGGCGTCGGGGAGCGGCAAGATTCGATCGAAGACGTGCTCGGATTCGGGGAGCGTCTTCTCCTGTTCCCGATACTCCCGAACGAGCGCGGCCCATGCCGGGAAGCCGTGATCAGGCCGAAGCTGAAACACGTTGAAGTAGATGCTGAACAACGCCGAGTGCGCGGCGTTCAGCTCGTCGGCTTTGGCCCCCTTCGACATCGTGACGGCGCTCGATGACCTTCCCTAGTAGGACGAGTCCATCGAAGCGATGGGAATTTCGACGCCCCCGCATGGGGGAGGGCCTCGAAATTCCCCTGCAAAGTACACGTTTGACTCGTCCACTCGTTCTCTCGTGGTGCCTCGATTCGAGTGAATCGGGCACTCGCCCTTATAGCTCGAAGCCGGGGCGCGAAACAATCGCGCTCGCCTCGCGAAGGACTTGTCTCGCCTTCGTGGAGAGGCGCATGCTCTTCCGCGAAAGCAGCTTCGGATTGGCTTCCGCGTTCGACCCGAACAGGCCGCGAGCGTTTCGCTCGGCGCGCGCGATGAGGCGACCATTCGCGTAGCCATCGTAGGGGGCGGTTGCGCCGCGATGACGGCGGCCTACGAGCTGACCCAGCCGGCGCTGGGCGGGCGATACGACGTGACCGTCTATCAAATGGGGTTTCGCCTCGGCGGCAAGGGCGCCTCGGGGCGCGGCGAGCACGGACGGATCGAAGAGCACGGGCTCCACCTGTGGATGGGTTACTACGAGAACGCGTTCCGTCTGATGCGCGAATGCTACGCCGAGCTCGGCCGTGACCCGCGTCGCTTTCCGATCGCGACATGGTCGGACGCATTCGTTCCGGCGAATTTCAACGCGGTCGCCGACTACTCGCCGGACGGTCGCTGGCTTGCCTGGTTGGTCGACTTTCCGCCCAGTCCGGGTTCGCCCGGCGACCCCGAACCCCGGCGTTGGACCATCCCGGACTACCTGGCGCGAGCCGCGGCGCTGCTTCGAACCCTGATTCGTACCGTCGAGGTTCGCGCTCGGACGACGGAGTCCGCGCCCGCAGAACACGCGGCGTTCACCAGTCCGCCGACGCTGACCGCCGACGGGCTCACCGACGCGCTCGGGCGTCTCTTGAAATATGGCGCGCTGGCGGGGCTCGGCGTCGCGATCGAAGCGACGAACGTCCTCGAAGGTGCGCTTCGCGTCGCGCCGGCCTTGCCGCAGAGCCTCATCGCGCGCTTCCTCGACGCGCTCGACGACGTGCTTCGCCGGCAGCTCGGCGCGCTGCTCGAGCAGGACGACTCGGTCCGGCGATTGTGGGAGGTCATCGACCTCCTGCTCGCGGTCATTCGCGGCTCGATCCGATTCCGGCTCGCCCTCGATCCGCGTGGATTCGATGCTCTCGACGCTTACGATTCGCGAGAGTGGTTGAAAATGAACGGGGCGTCGGAGGGTTCGATCAACAGCGCGTTCATTCGCGCGCTCTACGATCTCGCGTTCGCGTACGAAGGCGGCGACACCGACCGGCCGCGGATCGCCGCCGGCTCCGCGCTTCGCGGCGCCATGCGCGCGTTCTTCACTTATCGCGGCGCCTTCTTCTGGAAGATGACCGCGGGCATGGGTGACGTCGTGTTCGCGCCGCTCTACGAGGTCCTCGCGCGACGCGGGATCCGCTTCGAGTTTTTTCACAAGCTCACGCACGTCGGCCTCGGGTCGCCTTCGGGCGAACCGCACGTGGCACGCCTCGAGTTCGACGTCCAGGCACGCGTCCGCGGGGGAAAGCCGTACGAGCCGCTCGTCGAGATCGCCGGTCTCCCGTGCTGGCCGTCTCGTCCCGATTTCGCGCAGCTCGAGGACGGCGAGCGACTCGAGCGCGAGAAATGGGACTTCGAGTCGCAGTGGGATCGACGGCGCGCCGCCACGCGGGTGTTGCGGGTCGGAAAAGACTTCGACGTCGTCGTGCTCGCCGTCGGCGGCGCAGTCGTTCCTTACGTGTGCCGCGAGCTGGTCGAACGCGACGAACGCTGGCGAGACATGGTCGAACACGTCCGGACAGTGCCGACCCAGGCGTTTCAGCTCTGGATGAACACCGACATGCGTGGCCTCGGTTGGCCGCACCCTCCCGTGAATCTCTCGGGATACGTCGAGCCGTTCGATACGTGGGCGGACATGACGCTCGTCGCGCCGCGAGAAGCGTGGCGAACGGCACCTCGGGCCATCGCCTATTTTTGCAACGTGCTGCGCGATGCGCCGGACGCGCCGACCGAGGACCCCGCTGCGCGCACCGAAGCGAGCGCCCGAGCGGCGACGGAAACGGCCGCGCGATTCGTCGCCGAGCAATATCGTCTGGTCCGCGACCACGCCGTTCTCTTCTTGAATCGGGACGTCGCGGCGTTGTGGCCGGCGGCCATGACCGAGTCAGCGCAGTTTCGCTGGGACGTCCTCGTCCCAGGGGCTTCGAAAGCCCGCACGGGCGCAGGCAACGGCGCTTTCGACGGCCAATTCTGGGTGGCCAACGTCCGTCCGAGCGATCGCTACACGCAGGCCCTTCCGGGGACCACGAAGTACCGCATCTCTCCGCTCGACGGCACGTACGACAACTTGACCATCGCCGGCGACTGGACGAACTCTAGTTTGAATATGGGCTGCGTCGAGGCCGCCGTGATGTCGGGCCGGCTCGCGGCGCACGCGATCTCCGAGAGCCCCGCGCTCGCGGAAATCGTCGGATACGATCACCCTTAACGTCTCTCGAAACGCGTGGTGCCCGAATGCCAAGCAAGCAGCGAATCAAACGTCCGACCTTGAAACGAACGGCCCCGGACCGACGATTCTCCGGCGCGTTTCGTCCGCCGGAAACCGGTGCTTCCCCCTCGCCGGGGACGCCGAACGCGAAGGGCGAACCCAAGTCGACCAAGAAGGCAGGGGTGCCTTACGAAGCGGTCAACGGCGCGTACCGTCTCGTCGACGAGTATCTGCGACAGGGTCAAAAAATGGCCGAGGAACTCTGGCTCCCGCAATCGAACGGCGGCGTGCCGGACGTCGGGAAAGTGGTCGAACGGTTTCTCCGCTCGGCAGGAGACATGGGCACGGCGTGGTTCGAGATGATGAATCAATGGGCGGCAGGTCCCCCCGAACACGTCGCGCCGAACGGGGGAGCAGGTCCGTTCGCGGCGGGACGGCGCGCGGCGCACGCCTCGGGCGCAAACGGCGCGGCGGCGGCCGGGGGGCTCTCCACCGCGCTCTCGGTATCGGTCGAGTCGTCGCGAAAATTCCGGATCACGGTCGACGTGTTCGGCGCGCACTCGGGAACGGACGTCGAGCTCGTCGCCTTGAAGGCGGCCGACGGCTCCGCGGCGCTCATCGACGACATCGTCGCGGAACGCGATCCGACGGAAGGAAGGATCACGCTCGCCGTGCGCGTGCCCAAGGGGCAACCCGCCGCGGTCTACAACGGCATCCTCGTCGAGAAGCGGACGCAGCGGCCTCGCGGCACCGTGAGCCTCGTCCTCGAGTGACCACCTTCGGGCGCTTGCCGGGGTCGAACAGCGGCGTCTCACCGATCGTCGAGGGTCGATGAGCGACGCGGCGCACTTGGTTCGCGAGGTGCTGCACGAGTACGGCGGCATCGCGCAGCGCGCGCTCTCTCGCTATCTCGAGCAAGCGGCCGAGAACGACTCGGTCTATCGGCTGGCGTCCGACTACCCGCTTCGCGGAGGCCGCGCACTCCGCGCGAGCTTTTGTATCGCGGCAGCGAGAGTGTTCGGCGCGCCGGTGTCCGACGCGGTCGAGTCCGCGGTGTCGCTCGAGCTGTTTCACAACGCCTTCCTGGTGCGCGACGACGTCGAGGACGAGAGCGAAGAACGCCGCGGTAAGCCGGCGCTCCACGTGCTCCACGGCGTGCCCACCGCGGTCAACGTCGGCGACGCCCTGACGGTGCTCGGCCTCCGCCCGCTGATGCACAATCGCTCGATCCTGGGGCCCGAGCTCGCCTGGCGGGTGCTCCGTGAAACGGAGCGGATGGTCCGCGAATCCGTCGAAGGACAAGCCCTCGAGCTCAAGTGGCGGCTGGAGAACGCCTGCGAGCTGACCGACGACGACTACCTCCGGATGACGTTGAAGAAGACGTGTTGGTACACGACGATCTATCCGAGTCGCGTCGGCGCACTCATCGGCCTCCGGCACGGCGAGGACCTCGATCGATTCGTCCGGTTCGGATTTTTTTTGGGGGCCGCCTTTCAAATCCAGGACGACCTATTGAACCTCGCGGGCGACCACGACCGGTACGGTAAAGAGCTCGCCGGCGATCTTTTCGAAGGAAAACGGACCTTGATGTTGCTCCATGTCTTTCGGCATTCGACGCCGAAAGAGCGCGCCTGGCTGCGCGAACTTCTCGGGAAACCCCGCGCCGAAAAGACGACAGGCGACGTTCGACTCCTTTTGAAGAAAATGAAGCGGTGCGGGTCGCTCGAGTACGCGAAACAGGTCGCGCATGCCCTCTCCGGGGCGGCGGCGCACGAATTCAAGATGGCCTACGCGGACGTGCCGGACTCGATCGACCGGCGTTTCATCGAAGCCTTGCCGCTCTGGGTTCTCGAGCGGCTCTGACCGCCGGGAGAAGATGGCCAAGCGCTCTTTGCTCGTCTACGGCGCGTACGGGTTCACCGGGCGCATCGTGCTCGAGCATTTGCAGCGCCGCGGTCTCGACTTCATCGTGGCCGGCAGGGACGAAGCGCGGGCACGCGCCACCGCCGCGACGTTCGGCGTCGCGCATCGGGCGTTCGCTCTCGACGATGCACGCGGGCTCGATCGGGCGCTCACTGGGGTTCGCGTACTCTTGAACGCCGCGGGCCCATTCTCGTCGACTGCCGCCCCGCTCCTCGACGCTTGCCTCCGGAAGCGCGTCCACTACCTCGACGTGTGCGGCGAGCTCGCGCCGCTCGAACACGCCGCCAGTCTCGATGGCGCCGCGAAAAAACGCGGCGTGATGCTTCTTCCCGCGGTCGGCTTCGACGTCGTGCCCTCCGACTGTCTCGCCGTGCATCTCGCTCGCCGCCTTCCGGGCGCCACGGCGCTCACTCTCAGCATCGCGGGAATGAATCTCGTGTCGCGCGGTTCGGCCGCGACGTTTGCCGAACACTCGGGCACTCCGGTGTACGTGCGCAAAGCAGGTCGTCTCGAGCCCATCCTCTTCCGAACACAGATGCGGTGGGTGGACTTTGGCGCCGGCGCACGCCCCGTCGTAGCGGTCACCTGGGGCGATCTCGCGACGGCTTTTCGCAGCACCGGTATTCCGAATCTCGAGGTGTACTTCGAGTCCACGCTCCCGCGTCTGCTCGGAGTCGCCACCAATCAACTCTACGGGTTCATGCTTCGGTCGGAGGTCGCGAAATCGTGGCTCCGTCGAGCGGCGGCGACGCTGGCGGAAGGGCCGAGCGCCGAGCGTCGTGCCGCCGAGCGCGTCACCCTGGTCGGGGAAGCGACGAAGAATGGCCAGACCGTGCGGAGCCGCCTCGTGACGCCCGAGGCGTACACGTTCACCGGGATGACCGCGGCGGCGGTCGTCGAACGCGTGCTCGAAGGCGCCGTCGAACCGGGCTTTCGCACCGCGGGTCAACTCTTCGGTCCCGACTTCGTGCTCTCGCTCGACGGGGTAGAACGCGAGGATTTGCCGTGAGCGAGCGCGGACGAACCGATCGCGCTCCGCTCAGCCGAGCGCGGCTCTCGGGGATGCTCTTTCGTGTTCCGGGGTCGCGGACAAAAATCGAAACCTGGGTGCATGCGCGAGGGCCTTTCCAGCTCCTTCCCCGCGCCGGCACCGATCACGACAGGTACCCGCTACACATCGAGCTCTGGCAGGTCGAAGGCGGCGCGCTCCGTCTCGGTGAGATCGACCAGAACGACTGGGCCGAAAAAATGGGCGCGCTCGTCGGCGGTGCTGTCGGCGCGCTCGTCGGCTTATCGACGCTCGGTGGACCGCGCGCGGGGTTCGTCGTGGGCTCGCGCTCGTTCGGCGCGAGCGCCCGCGCGCTGAGCGAGCGGTTCACGACTCGATTGGGCACCTATCACGAGATGGTCGCCGCGGTTCCGGTCGTCCTCGCGAGCGCACCGCGTGCCGCGCCGTACCTCCTGGTGGCGTCGATGGTCACCGATAGCCCGCTCGCGCGCGTCGCCGATCGGGCGCTCGGCTTCGGCTACGGCAAACAGCGAGGCTCGTTCGAACGAGACGCCAACGGTGCGTGGACCGTCCGCTCGAGCGGAGGAGAGATCTTGCTCGACGTGAGGCCGGCTCGGTCGGACGCACGCGGCGTCGGGCGCACGCCTCTTCGCGCTTCGTCCGCGGCGCATCGTGCACGCCTCGACGTGCAGGTGCCGCACGCCTTCGTCGGCGCGCTCGGCTCGGGGGAGTTCGCGGTGTCGCAGCTCGATCGCGCGTTCTCGAGCTCCGAGACGGAAGTCCGAGGGTCGCCGTCGGTTCTCCGCGCGGGCGAGCCGCTCGCGGCGTGGCTCGCCGAGCCGCTCGCGCTCCCGGCGTTTTCGCCGGCTCGGCGGTTTTTCGCGCTCCGCTTTTCGAACCTCGACGTGAGGCTCGGCTATCCGACGGTGCTCGCCGAGAGCGCCGTCACGGTTCGGTGAACTGAGCGAGGGCGCGCCGCGCCTTGTCGATCTCGTGCCCGCGGATGCCCGGGGCCCACTTCGCGGCGCTCGCGTGGAGCACGTCGTGCGCTTCGGTGGATTTGTCTTGTCGCCGGAGAGCGCTGCTCAGGCTCATCGCGGCGCGGAGCTCGAGCAGTCGCGCCCCGCGAAGACGGCTCTCCGCGAGGGCGGCGCGAAAATGCTCGGTCGCGGGTTCGACCTCGCCGAGCTCGATCAACAAGGCCCCCTTCAACCGAAGAAGCTCGGGCTCGTACATCGGGCCGAGGCTCTCGCGGCTGAGCGAAAGCGCTTCTTCCGCGGCGCGAAGTCCGTCGGCGATGCGTCCGGTCTCGAGGTGAGCTTCGACGAGATACGACGCGAAGTAGCTTCGGTTCACGATCGCGCCGATGGTGTCGAGGAGCCCGAGCCCTTGCGTCACGGCGGCAAGGGCCCCCTCCGGGTCGCCCTCCTTCAACGAGACCCACCCGCGAACGCAGAGCCCGAGCGCGAGCCAGAACGGAAACTCGTGCTCGGTCCCTACCCGAAGGAGCTCTGCCGTGAGATTCCGCGCTGCGTCGACGTCGTGGAGCTCGCGGCTCAAGCTCGCGGCGTGTGCGGCCGCCTGGCAGAAGATGTAGGGGTCGCCGGTTTTCTCGGCCAGCGTGGTCGCCTTCCGGATTTCTTCTCTCGCGCGTTCTTCGTTGCCTTCGAGTGTCTCGATCCACGCGAGCCACACCGGCCCGGACAGGATGCCCTCGAAGCCGTGCGCGCCGAGCATGCGCTCGTGCTGCGCGCGCGCCGACGTCGTGTCGATCGCGCTCGACGCCAAGGCGAGGTGACGTCGCGCCTCCGCGAAATCCACGCGATAAAACGAGCGCACACCGAGGCAGGAGCGCGCGACGAGGAGCGCGTCGGGGTCGGTCGATTTGTCGGCGATTCGTTCGAACAGGGACGCGAGTCGGTTCACGCCGCGCACGTCCGCGCGGACCAAGTGCACCGCCCAGACGCCGTAAAGGATGCGCAGCGGTACGTCGCCGGACCGCTCGCAGAGCTGGCGCGCCCGCGTGAACGTGTCTTCCACCTCGGACGACGAGTAGCCGCGGGTCGAAATGAGCGCGATCCCGAGCGCGGAGCAGAGCTCGATTTCGAGCGCATCGCGCTCCGGCGTCGCGTCGACGCCGGGCAAGAGCCCGAGCGCGCGCCGGAAAATTTCGATGGCCTCCGCGAACGCCGACGCGGCGAGCGAGCGACGTCCCGCGTCGCTCAGGCAGCGGATTGCGTCCGGCATTTGGCCGGCGGCGCCGTAGTGGTGGGCGAGCACGAGTGGCTGTTTGGACACCAGCTCGGGGTGATAAATCGCCAGCATCTCGGCGACGCGCCCGTGGTGATCTTCGCGCGCCGTCTTCACCAGCGACTGGTAGGCAATTTCGCGGGTCAGCGCGTGCGTGAAGACGTACGCCGGCTCTGGCTCGGCGCGCGCGTACATGAGCCCGGCGGCCACGATGCGTGCGAGCTCACGGTGAAGCGATTCGGCGCCGAGGAGCGAGATTTTCTCGAGCCACGCGAGCGGCACTTCGCGACCGACGACCGCGGCGAGCTGGACCACCGATTTGGCGGACCCCAGCCGATCGAGACGCGCCATCAGCGAATCCTGAAGGCCCATGGGGACCCAATCCGAGCTACCTCCACCGCGCGACGGCGGAGGCTCCGACGAGCGCTCGGCGAGCGTCCGCGCGATCTCCTCGACGTAGAGCGGAACGCCCTCGGCGGCGTCGAGCACTCTGCCGAGGAGCTCGTCGGACGTATCCGCGGAAAACCGTTGCAGCATCGAGTCGGCGACGGCGCGCGCGGCGTCGCGAGACAGTGGCTCGAGCTCGAGGACCGACGGTTCGGTGCCAGGCGCGAACGTGGGCTGGAAGGTGCGCCGGGCCGTGCACAAGGTGAGAGCGGGAATGCTCTTTCGCCGGGCGAGCCATTCTTTCAGGAGATCCAGGGTCGATGCGTCCGCCCAGTGCAGGTCTTCGAACACCAGGACGAGGCGGCGGCTCTCCTCCGCGAGCGAGGCGAACAACAGAACCAAACGATGAATCACCGTCGCGTGCTGTTTGGGCGATGGGAGGAGCGGAGCCGGCGCGGACGCGTCGAGTCGAAGCAAGAGCAAGGCGGCGAGCTCGGACGCGGCGTCGTCGTGGCCGACGCGCGACAGCGCAGCAACGAGGCGGGCGTACTTCGCCTCGTCGGTATCCTTCGGGTGGAAACCAGCCCAGCGCTCGAGATACTGCGTGATCGGATAGAACGACTCCGCCTCGTGATAGTCGGACGCGCTGAACCGGAGGACCCGATAACCCTCCACGCTCTCCAGAAACTCGTGAACGAGGCGCGACTTGCCGAGCCCCGCGTCGCCTCGAATAAGAACGGCGCGTCCTTCGGTGGCCGCCTCGGCCCAGCACCCCGTGAGGAGCTCGAGCTCGCGGCTTCGACCGACGAAATCCGAAAACCCACGGCGCTCGGCGACGTCGAGCGGCGTCGAGGCGCGTCGATGGCCGAGGACGCGGTGGAGCTTCATGGGCCGCGAAACGCCCTTCAGCGGACGGACACCGACGACCTCGCTCTCGAAATAGCCGTCGATGAGCGCGTGCGTCGTGTCGCTCACGTAGACGCTGTTCGTCTCGGCCTGCGCCTGTACGCGAGCGGCGATGTTGGGTGTCGCGCCGACCGCCAGGCGCTGCGGCTGCGTCTCGTCACCCATCTCGCCCACGACGACCGGCCCGGTGTGCAGTCCGGCGCGGACCGAAAGCTCGTGGGGAAGGCGGCGGTCCTGCTTTGCCGCGAGCATGGACTCGACCACCGCGAGGGCCGCTTCGACCGCGCGTCGCGGCGCATCGGCGGATGCCGACGGATAACCAAAATAGACGAGGAGCCCGTCGCCGAGAAATTGTGCGACGTGTCCGTCGAAGCGCCGCACGATGTTGGCGCACCGCTGCTGATAGTCGCGGAGCACGTGGCGTAGGTCTTCCGGGTCCATCTCTTCGGCGAGCGCGGTCGCGCCGACGAGGTCGCAGAAAAGAACCGTGATTTGTCGCCGTTCGGCGCCCGCGCCGTCGAGCTCACTGGGCGGCGCCGCGTCGTCCGGCTGCACCGATGGACCACTTCCTGGTGTCGAGCTGTCGCAATGGGAGCATCGACCCCGCTCGTCGAGCGGTCCGTCGCAACGCGGGCAGGACATGAGGCAGCGTACTACGACCGCGTTGCCGATCAAAAATGGAGTCGCCGAAGTTTCGCTTCCACGTCGAATGCTCCTTCGAAGTCGCCACGTGGCCGCGTGAACGTCTTTCAATCGGCAGACGGCGGGCTGTCGGCCAATGAGGCGGCACCCATCTCGCCCCGGTGGCCGAAGAGCTCGCCCGACGTCTGCTCGGACTCGGGGATTGACGAGCGCCATGGCGTAGAGCCGGGCTCGGCGGTTCGTGCGCGTTTCCGCCGTCGCACCACCGACACGACGGCAACCGCGCCACTGATTGCGACGCAAAGAAAGGGTGGCTTCGAGCACGGGGTGGCCGTCATTCGACATCCACTGCCCGACGCGCGTTCGGCGTTCGTCGCCGCAACGTCCCGGTCCATGGAGCCGCCTTCTTCACTCGCGCACCGCGTGGGGTTCGCGAGACTCGAATCGCGGGGCTCGCGCGAGCCGGCCTCGCGCGGCGCTTCGGCGTCGTGTGTCATGGGTAGGGGCACCGTCGACGGCGCGCCGGCGGCCCGGGCGCGGGCGG
>Ga0265337_1001665_pt1 | contig 10788 bp, 9 predicted proteins | sample 42122metaG_FD_192441 | JGI IMG/M metagenome (GOLD analysis project Ga0265337, IMG submission 192441) | Rhizosphere microbial communities from Carex aquatilis grown in University of Washington, Seatle, WA, United States - 4-21-22 metaG | ecosystem: Host-associated > Plants > Roots > Rhizosphere >... | reverse complement strand
TATCTGATGGAGGAGCGCGGCTTCCGCTCGGTGAAGGAACTCATCGGCTCGGCGCTGCCCAATCCGATCACCGACTTCGGGGCGCTGTCGGCGACGAAGAAACTCCCGCAGGTGACCGCCGCACTCTGCCAGCACTGCGGCAACTGCGCGCGCTGTCCGTATCAGGCCATCGAACTGAACAGTCGCGGCGTGCCGGTGTTCGATCCGAGCCACTGCGTCGGCTGCTCGCTCTGCGCGCAGAAATGTTTTGCCGGCGCGATCTCGATGCGTGACCGCTCGCCGCAGGAACTGACCGCGCTGAACGAAGGCTGACCCCATGCCCAACTCTTTGCTCATCGAAAATGGAACGGTGCTGACCTTGGGAAAAACTTCCAAAGTCCTGCCCGGCCATTCAGTTCTGATCAAGGATGGCCTGGTTGTGAAAGTCACGCCGAAAAAGACGATCAAAAACTTCCGAGGCAAACGCATTGATGCGACGGGCAAAGTCGTTTTGCCCGGATTTATCAATGCCCACACGCATTTCTATAGCAGCTTCGCGCGCGGCTTGACGAAGGCGAAGCCGTCGAAAAAATTCAACGAGGTGCTGAAAAACCTCTGGTGGCGGCTGGATTCCGCGCTGACCATCGAGGATTGCTACTACAGCGCGCTGATTGCTCTGCTCGGCTCGATCCGCCACGGCACGACGACGCTGATTGATCATCATGCCAGTCCGCAGGCGGTCGTCGGCTCGCTCGGCGCAATTGAGCGCGCCTTGCGCGAAACCGGCTTGCGCGCCTGCCTTTGCTACGAGCTTTCCGACCGCAACGGCGCGCGCATCGCGACGGAAGGTTTGGCGGAGAACTCGTCGTTCATCCATCACTGCCAGCAGCAGAACGATTCACGCGTGAAGGCGCTCTTCGGCTTGCATGCGTCGTTCACGATTTCCGACGCCACGATGGAAAAGGCCGCCACCCTCGGCCACGAATTGCGCACCGGATTCCACATCCATGTCGCCGAGGCCCAGAGCGATCAGGATTGGGCGCTGCGGCACTGCGGCAAACGCGTCATCGAGCGGTTAAAAAAATTTAAAATCCTCGGCCCGCGCTCCATCGCCGCGCACTGCATCCATGTCAACCGGCGCGAAATGGATTTGCTCGCGGAGACGAAGACGGCGGTCGTTCACAACCCGCAATCGAACATGAACAACGCCGTCGGCGTGGCGAACGTCATCGAACTGGCGAAGCGCGGCGTGCTCGTCGGCCTCGGCACAGACGCGATGACCACGAACATGCTCGAAGAATTGCGCGTGGCGCTCTGGGGACAGCATTTGCGCGCGGAGAATCCGTCTGTTGGATTCGGCGAAGTGACGAGTGCGTTGCTCGCGAACAATCCCAGGATCGCCGGGCGCATGTTCGGTCTGCGCTTCGGCGAGATTTGCGAAGGCGCTGCCGGAGATATCGCGATTTTCGATTATGACCCGCCGACGCCTCTGGAGGGTGGAAATGTGCTCGGCCATCTTGTGTTCGGAATTTCCCAGACGGAGGCGGACACAACCATCGTCGGCGGGCACGTGTTGATGAAGAACCGGAAACTCGCGCTGAACCTCGACGAGGCGCGCGTGAACGCCCGCGCCCGCGAGCTGGCAAAAGATTTATGGAGGCGGATGTGAAGAAGTATTCACAAGCAAATCGCCTTTCATTAACACCCGGCTTCAGCCGGGTGGAAATAACGCGCAAAGAGAAAAACCGTTTAAACGGTTTTCCCGTCCGCACACGCGCCGTTCACCGCGTTGAAACGCGGTGTTAATGAGAAGAATTTTGAAGAACAAACAACGAATATGAAAATAAAGAAGCATACAAAGATCCCGATCACCTACGGCCTGATCCAGAAACGCGCCAAGGCGATGGAGAAAGATACCGTGAGGTTTCTCTCCGACCTGATCCGCACCCAATCTTTCTCCTCGAAGGAAAAGAACGTCATTGCGGTCATCAAGCGCGAGATGCAGGCGATCGGCTTCGACGGCATCCGCATTGACGGGCTCGGCAACATTATCGGTCGCATCGGCAAGGGCAAACGCGTGATCGCGTTCGACGGCCATGTGGACACGGTTTATCCCGGCGATTTGTCGGCGTGGAAGTTCCACCCGTTCAAGCCGTTCGTGAAGGCCGGCAAGATTTGGGGGCGCGGCACGGTGGACCAGAAGGGCGGCGTCGCCACGATGATCCACGCGGGACGGCTCATCAAGGAACTCAGCTTGAACGATCAGTTCACGGTTCTGTTCACCGCCACGGTCATGGAGGAGGATTGCGACGGACTGTGCTGGCAATACCTGCTCAACGTCGAGAAACTTAAACCCGAACTCGTCGTCATCACCGAGCCGACGAACATGAACATCTATCGCGGCCATCGCGGGCGCATGGAAATTCGCGTCGAGGTGAAGGGAAAGAGCTGTCACGGCTCTGCGCCGGAGCGCGGCGATAACGCGATTTACAAAATCGCTCGCATCGCGTTGGAGATCGAGAAACTCAACAAGCGGCTCAAGAACGATCCATTCCTCGGCAAGGGCACGGTCACGATTTCGGAAGTGAAGTCGTCATCGCCGTCGCTGTGCGCGGTGGCGGATGAGGCGGGCATTCATCTTGACCGCCGGCTCACGTATGGCGAGACGAAAGCCAGCGCCATCGCCGAAGTGAAGGACGCTTGCAAACGTGCCGGTTATCCGGATGCAAAAGTTTACGTGCTGACTTACGAAGAAGCAGCTTACACGGGCAAAGTTTACCCAACGGAAAAATATTTCCCCACCTGGGCCTTGCCCGAGAAATCGACCTATCTCAAAAACGCCGTCGCCGCTTACGCTGGCGTGCTCGGCAAACAGCCGCTTGTGGACAAATGGACTTTCAGCACGAACGGCATCGCCACTATGGGCATGAAGGGCATTCCGACCTTCGGCCTCGGACCGGGCAACGAAATCTATGCCCACGCCGCGAATGAAGCCTGTCCGGTCGAACACTTGAGCGGTGCGGTGGCGTTCTACGCCGCGCTCGTGGCGAAGTTGAATGGAAAGGTATTATGATACGATTTCTCATCACTGGTTTGGTGCTCTGCATCACGGCAATTCGGATTCCCGCTTGCACGGTGTTCGTGCTCACAGATACGAATCGCGTCCTGTTCTGCAACAACGAGGATGGGCCGAACAATACCACCAGGATTTGGTTCCAACCCGCCGGCACGAACCATTACGGTTGTGTCTTCGTCGGTTACGATAATGGTTGGGCTCAAGGCGGAATGAATACCTCAGGTCTTGCCTTTGACTGGCTGGCTGGCTGGAACGAAGAATGGCATCCTGATCCGGCGTTGCCGGAGGTTCGCGGCAATCAAGAAGTGCTCGAAACGTGCGCCACGGTTGAAGAGGCCATCCAATTCTATCGCACGCATCGAGACCCGAACTTGTGGTATTCAAAGTGTTTGCTGGCAGATAAATCCGGGAAGTCCGTCCTTATCGGAGCGGTGGACGACAAGTTGCGGGTCTGGAAAGAACAGAAGTCATGGGGACTTGGCTACGCTAGGAAGGTGTTAGATCCCATGCTTAAAACAAATTCCGAACCGACGTTGTTCAATGCGACAAACATTCTTCGGGCGTGTCTGCAACCGGGCAAATCTGCCACCCGCTATTTCAATGTCTTCGATCCCAAATCTGGGGACATCTTCCTGTATCCGTTTCCGAAAAAGGACATTGAGGTAAAGCTCAATCTCGCTGCCGAACTGGGCAAGGGACCTCATTACTATGGCATGGGTAAGATTCAAAGGCAGCTCAAGCAGTCACCTCGGCCTTTGCTTGATAACATGAAGCGATTTCCCGATTGAGCAATGACCCCGTTCGTTTACCAATGCAGCAATTGCGGGAAGCGCTACCAGCGTGACGAGGTGCGCTACCTCTGTCCGCTGTGCGCGCGTGACTATCGCCCCGGCATTCCGCTGATCGGCGTGCTGTCGGCGCAGTTTGATTATGGCGCGATTCGGAAAAAGTTCCGGAAGGAAAAACCCGACTGGAATTTGTTTTCGGCGGTGGAGGAAAAATTCTTCCCGCCGCTGCCGGTCGGCAACACGCCGTTCTACCAAACCGCTGCGCTCGGAAAAGAACTCGGTTTCGCCAACGTCTGGATCAAGAACGATGGACTGAATCCCAGCGCGTCGCTCAAGGACCGCGCCTCATTCCTCGTCGTGGCCGAGGCGAATAGGCTGAAGGAGAAAACCATCGTCGCTGCTTCCACCGGCAATGCCGCCAGCGCACTCGCCGCCGTATGTGCGGCTGCTAGCAAACGCGCCCTCATCTTCGTTCCCGAGAACGCACCCAAGGCCAAGCTCGTGCAGATGATTCTCTACGGCGCGACTGTCGTGCCGGTGCGAGGCACGTATGACGACGCCTTCCGTCTCTCGCTCGAATACACCGCCAAGCGCGGCGGGCTGAATCGTAACACCGCGTATCATCCGCTCACCATCGAAGGCAAGAAAACCGTCGGCTTGGAAATCTGGCAGCAGAACAACTGGCGCGTGCCGGACGCGATTCTTGTTCCTACCGGTGACGGCGTGATCATCAGCGGCGTCCACAAGGCGTTTTGTGATTTGAAAGCGGCGGGCTTGATTTCGCGGCTACCGCGGCTTGTGTGCGTGCAGGCGGAGAAGTCCAACGCCATTCACCACTACGTCGAGTCCGGCATCTACGAAAACGCCGCGCACCCGGACACGATCGCAGATTCTATTTCCGTCTCGATTCCCTCGAACGCGCACATGGCGCGCAAGGCGATTCTCGAAAGCGGCGGCTTTTCCATCACGGTAAGCGACGACGAGATTCTCGCTGGCCAACGAACGCTGGCTGCGAAGACAGGCGTGTTCGCCGAGCCAGCCTGCTCGGTGGTTGTCGCCGCGCTGAAGAAGTTACGCGGGTCAAAGCGGCTCGGTCGCAAGGAACAAATCGTCCTGCTCATCACAGGCCACGGCTTGAAGGATGTCGAAGCCGCAATGCGCGGGATCAAGTTGCCCAAAGCCGTCGAGCCAACGCTCGCAGCCGTAGAGGTCGCGCTGGGGAGCGCGCCCGCCTCGGGCGCAGCCAACGACGCCCTCGTCGTTGGCATCGGGCGACGGTGCGTAACCGATGTTCGCACGTCACACGACGTTCGTGTTCGGCGCGAGGGCGCGCCGAACAGCAGCCGAGGCGGCTGCGCTCCCCAACAAACAAAGAAAGGAGCGCGCTGATGTCGCAGCCGGAAACCAAATGCTGGCGCAATGACGATTACGCCAAGGTCACGGGCAAGGCGAAGTTCACGGATGATCTCAAGTTCGCGAATGTGCTCCACGCCGCGCCGGCGTATTCCGATTTCGTTCACGCGCGCATCGTCTCGATTGACACCAGCGCCGCCGAAAAGGTTTCCGGCGTCGTCCGCGTGCTGACGGCGAATGATGTGCCGGGCGTGAACCGCTTCGGCCAGATCATCCGCGACTACCGCATTTTTGCCGACGACAAGATTCGTTACCACGGTGATGTCGTCGCCATCGTTGTCGCGGAGACGCGCGTGATCGCGATTCACGCGGCGCAGTTGGTGAAGGTGAACGCCGAACCGTTGCCCGCCGTGCTTGATCCCGAGGCGGCGATGCTGCCGGACTCACCGCTCGTCCACGAGAACCACGGCTCGAACATCGTCAACACGCACATCGTCCGGCGCGGAAATGTTGAGGACGGTTTCAAGCAAGCCGATTTCGTCATCGAGGAAAACTTTCAGACGCAGACCGTCGAACATGCCTACATGGAAACCGAGGCGGCGGTTTGTGTGCCGCGTTCCACGGATGGCGTCATCGAAGTTTACGGCAGCATGCAGCATCCGTTCAGCACGCGCCGTTTTGTGGCGGCGTGCCTGGGCATCGCGCTTTCGGAAGTCGAGGTCATCGGCACGCCGATGGGCGGCGGGTTCGGCGGCAAGGACGACACGGCAGCCATCGTTTGTGCGCGCACGGCGCTCGCGGCCAAGTTGCTCAACCGCCCGGTGAAGATGGTTTATCGGCGCGACTGGTCCATGCGTGAGAGTTACAAACGCCATCCGTATCGCGTGCATTACAAAATGGGCGTGACAAAGGCGGGCCGCATCACGGCGGTGCAATGCCGCATCGTCGCGGATGGCGGTGCGTATTGCTCGGTCACACCGTGGGTCACGTGGCGCTCAACCGTGCAATGCTGCGGGCCTTACGTCGTCGAGAACATCCACTGCGACACGTTCGGCGTTTACACGAACAACGTCGTCGCCGGCGCGATGCGTGGGTTTGGCTCGCCGCAGATGAATTTCGTCATCGAGCAGATGGTCGAGATCGCGGCGCAGCGGGTCGGCATTTCGGGAATTGAATTTCGCCGCCGCAACATGGTGCGCCAGGGCAGCGTGACGATCACGGGCCAAAAACTCGACGGCCACAAGGTCGCGATGGATCAGGCGCTCGACACGGTGCTTCGCGAGATTGATTACGAAAAGAAACTCGCGAGATGCGCGCACGGCAAGGGCGATGCCGACGAGCTTTACGGCATCGGCGTAGCGATGAGTTATCGCGGGGTGAGCCTAGGCGCGGAGGGTGTGGATTTCTGCGCGGCCATCATCAACGCGCAGGCGGACGGCTCAATCTTTCTCGAGACCGGCATTCACGAAAATGGCCAAGGCTCGGAGTCGGCGATGTCTCTTATCTGCGCGGAGGAACTCGGCGTGGACGTAAATCGCATCCGCTATCGCCGTTCCTCGACTTCGAACATTCCCGACAGCGGCACGACGGTCGCGTCCCGCGGCACGATTATGGGCGGCGGCTCGGTCACGCTCGCAGCGCGGGAGTTGAAGAAGAAAATCGCCGAAGCGCTTTGCGAGAAGCTTCATTGCGCGGCGGATGAAGTGCGGTTCAAAGACAATTTCATTTGCGGCAAAGCGGACGCTGACCGCATCGCCTTCGCCGACGCGATGCGGCAGATGTGGGCGATGCAGAAGTTTCCGTTTGCCCTCGGCACATTCAAAGCGCCGCGCGTGAGTTGGGACGAGCACACCGGCCAGGGCGACGCGTATTTTACGTGGGTTTACGGCTGCCAGGCCGTCGAGTTGACCGTGAATAAGCGCACCGGCAAGGTGAAGTTGCTCAACGCCGTCGCCGCGCACGACATGGGGCGGGCGGTGAATCCGGAGATGGTGCGCGGACAGATTTACGGCGGCATGGCGATGAGCGCGGGCTACGGGTTGCACGAGGAGGTCAAAGCGCCCGGCGGCAAAATGACCACGCTCAACCTGAACACCTATCGCATCCCGCGCTCGATGGATTTGCCGGAGATGAAGGTGATCATCATCGAGAATCCCGATCCGGTGTCGCCGACGGGTGCAAAGAGCATCGGCGAGCCGGCAAATGAAATTCTCGCGCCGGCCATTGCCAATGCGGTTTTCAATGCGACGGGCAACCGACATTTTTCCCTGCCGATCCGTTTGGGCGCTTTGCCTGAACCGACAGCTTGCGAGGAGGGGTGCAGATGAAACTCTTCGTCAACGGAAAGGAAATCGAAGTCCCGGCGAGCGCGATGCAGAAGCGCATCGTCGAGTTTTTGCGCGAGGACCTCGACCTGACCGGCGCGAAAAACGCCTGCGACGTCGGCGCGTGCGGCGCCTGCACGATCTTGGTCAACGACGAACCTTGCCGGATATGCATCAAACTCGTGAAGGATTTCGCCGGCGCGCGGATTCTGACCATCGAAGGCATGGCTGCGTCGGACGGCACGCTACATCCGCTGCAACAGGCCTTCCTAGATTGCGGCGCGATTCAATGTGGCTATTGCACGCCCGGCATGGTGCTGACAGCGCACGCGTTCCTCCTGAAGAATCCACGTCCCACCCGCGAGCAGATTCGCCAGGCGATTTTCAAGAATCTCTGCCGCTGCACCGGCTATCAACAGATCATTGATGCTGTGGAGAAAGCTGCGCCCCATTACCTGAGTGTGGCGTCAGGCATCCTGCCTGACGTAGAGGACGGCATCTTGCCGTCCGGACCAGCGTCCGACATTTCGAAGCGCACAGAACTAGCAACGCCGCGTCCACCGGGCAGGATGCCCGGCTCTACGGCAGGCCAGAGGCCCGCCGCTACATGATTTAACTATGAAGACACTGAAGAAACAATTGGATGATCTGAAAAAGCTCAAATTCAACAGCTATGGCAAAGATTTCCTGCTGACGTGGGAAAAGACGGACGCCGAGTTGCGCGCGGTGGTGGCGCTCGCGGAACTGTTCTCCGAGATGCACAAGGCTGGCAAGTCGTTCCGCACGTTTGACACCGGGCTGGCGATTTCCATTTTCCGCGACAACTCGACGCGCACGCGATTCAGCTTCGCTTCGGCGGCAAATTCGCTGGGCTTGGGTCTCGCGGATTTGGATGAGGAGAAATCGCAGATTGCCCACGGAGAAACAGTGCGCGAGACGGCGAACATGATTTCGTTCATGGCCGAGGTCATCGGCATCCGCGACGACATGTATCTCGGCGAAGGCAACAAATACATGCGCGAAGTTTCCGCCGCCGTGCAGGAAGGTTTCGAGAAGGGCGTGCTGCATCAGCGGCCCAACGTGATCAATTTGCAGTGCGACATTGATCATCCGACGCAGGCGATGGCGGATTTGACACATCTGAAAAATCATTTTGGTACGCTGGAGAAATTGCGCGGCAAAAAGATCGCGATGAGCTGGGCGTATTCGCCGAGTTACGGCAAGCCGCTGTCCGTGCCGCAGGGCATCATCGGTTTGATGACTCGATTCGGCATGAACGTGACGCTTGCGCATCCGGAGGGTTACGGTTTGATTCCCGATGTTGTCGAGGTCGCGAAGAAAAACGCGGCGCACAGCGGCGGGAAATTTGAAGTGGTGACGAGCATGGAGGAGTCGTTCCGCGACGCGGACATTGTTTATCCGAAGTCGTGGGCGGCCTACAGCGTGATGCAGCGTCGCACGCCGCTCTTGCAGAAGGGCGACCGTGACGGCTTGAAGGCGTTGGAGAAGGAATGTCTCGCGAACAACGCGCGCTTCAAGAATTGGGAGTGCGACGAGAAGAAAATGAAACTCACACGCGGCGGCGAGGCGCTTTACATGCACTGCCTGCCCGCGGATATTTCGGGCGTGAGTTGCGCGCAGGGCGAAGTGTCGGCGGGCGTGTTCGAGAAATACCGCATCGCAACGTATCGCGAGGCGAGCTTCAAGCCGTTCGTGATCGCGGCGATGATTTTCCTAGCGCGGGTGAAGGATTTCACAGGTGTGCTGAAGAAACTGGCGAAGGATTGAATTGCCGCAAAAGAACGCGAGGATAATTCCTTCCAACACCATCAGTCCAGAAACAGTGGCCATTTTTCCGTTGCCTCGACGATTGATTGGCCTACGATTCCGCCATGACCGAACTTGAAGAAATCCGACATCTCATCCGCGATTTCCGTGATGCCAGGGCCTGGGGGCAATTCCACAACCCCAAAAATCTCGCTTGCTCCATTTCCATTGAAGCTAATGAGCTACTGGAACATTTTCAGTGGAAAACGTTGGAGGAGAGCCTTGTCGTAACGGACGACAAAAAAATTCAAATCGCGCACGAAGTCGCTGATGTGGCGATTTATCTGATTGAACTCGCGGATAATCTCGGCATCGATTTAGTCTCGGCGATTCGGGAGAAACTGGCGCAGAACGCAGCAAAATATCCCGTCAGTAGGGCAAAAGGTTCAGCGGCGAAGTATACCGAGCTCTGACATCCGGTTCATTCTTCCATTCATGAAACTCTTCCTCGCTCCCACCGATCTCGGCTGGTATCGGTTTCTCACGGCGCGGCAACCTGAGGAAGTGAATTTCTGGCAGCCAAGTGCCAGCGCTGGTTTTCATGCTCTTGACAATGGCGATCCGTTGGAGTCGGGACATTTGTTCCTGTTCAAACTCAAAGGGAATATTAATCAGATCGCCGGAGGTGGGATTTTCATTGGTTATTCCAAGCTGCAACTGTCTGTTGCGTGGAATATCTTCGGCGAACAGAATGGCGCGGCGACGTTTTCGGAGTTTTCGGATTTGATTCGTGCTTATATGGGTCCAGACAGCGCACATGCACCCGACCCGCATATTGGCTGCATTATTCTCACGCAGCCTTTTTTCTGGCCGGAAGCACTGTGGATGCCGCCTCCAGCCGACTGGCACAGAAATATTGTTCGTGGGAAAACGTATTCGACGGACACAGAATCCGGTCGCCGACTATATGGAGCGGTGTTGGAGCGGTTCCAGTTGCCCACCGCCGCCGAATCAATGCTGCAAGAAACGCGATATGGCAGTCCAACTCTTATTCAACCACGATTGGGTCAGAGAGGATTTCGATATGCGGTCACAGAACGCTACGAGCGGCGCTGCGCGATGACCGGTGAGCGCTCGCTTCCCGCGCTGGAAGCTGCACACATCAAACCGTATAGCGATGACGGTCCACACCGGGTGTCAAACGGGTTGTTGCTGCGTGCGGATCTTCACCGGTTGTTTGACGCCGGGTATATCACTATCACGCCCGATCTATGCATTAAAGTCAGCAAGCAACTGAAGGAAGAATTTGACAACGGCCGCGACTACTATGCAATGGACGAAAGGCCGCTTATCGTTTTGCCGCGTGAAAGGAGGGACAAACCGAGTCATGAGTTCGTGGAATGGCATAATGAATGCAAGTTTCGGAAGTAAGGGCTAATCAATCGCTCGCCCACCTTCATTCCATTTCGACGTAGCGAGGCTGTGCGTTTCTGCCAGAAGT
>Ga0265337_1001661_pt1 | contig 10806 bp, 11 predicted proteins | sample 42122metaG_FD_192441 | JGI IMG/M metagenome (GOLD analysis project Ga0265337, IMG submission 192441) | Rhizosphere microbial communities from Carex aquatilis grown in University of Washington, Seatle, WA, United States - 4-21-22 metaG | ecosystem: Host-associated > Plants > Roots > Rhizosphere >... | reverse complement strand
GCAGGGACAGGTCTGCCAGGCCGCCAACGACAATGGGGCCGGCCAGGTGGTGGTGTCGGGCGACAAGGCGGCGGTCGAGCGCGCTGTGGAAATCGCCAAGACCAAGGGCGCCAAGCGTGCCATGCTACTGCCGGTGTCCGCGCCCTTCCATTGCGCCTTGATGCAGCCCGCCGCCGATGTGATGGCGCAGGCGCTGGCGAAAGTGAGCATCAAGCCGCCGCTGGTGCCGGTGGTGGCGAACGTGCTGGCCAAGCCGATCAGCGCGCCGGCCGAGATCGTGGCAGCGCTCATCGCGCAGGTCACCGGCACAGTGCGCTGGCGCGAATCGGTCGCCGTCATGGCGGGCGCCGGCGTCACGACGTTCTACGAAGTGGGGGCCGGCAAGGTGCTGAGCGGTCTCATCAAGCGCATCGCCGCTGGCGCCAGCGCGACTGCGATCGGCAGCCCGGAGGACATCGCCGCGTTCAAGGCGGCGCGCGCATGATCCCGAAAAGTGGGAACCGATTTTCGGACAAGATCATGCGCAAACGAATTAGGAGTTCCTGATGTTCGATCTTTCCGGCAAGACCGCGCTGGTGACCGGCGCCAGCGGCGCCATCGGCGGCGCCATCGCGCGTGCGCTGCATGGCCAGGGCGCCACCGTCGCGCTCTCCGGCACGCGCCGCGACGCGCTCGATGCGCTCGCCGGCGAACTGAAGGATCGCGTGCACGTGCTGCCCTGCGATCTCGCCGACAAGGACGCGGTCGAGGCCCTGGTGCCGAGCGCGGAAGAGAAAATGGCCAAGCTCGACATCCTGGTCGCCAATGCCGGCGTCAACCAAGACAATTTGTTCGTGAGTTTGACAGACGAGGCCTGGGACAAAGTGATCGCAGTCAATCTAACCGCCACATTCCGTCTCACCCGCGCGGCGGTGATGCGCATGATGCGCCGGCGCTGGGGCCGCGTGATCGGCATTTCCTCGATCGTCGGCTATACCGGCAATCCGGGGCAGGGCAATTACACGGCCTCGAAAGCGGGCATGGTGGGCATGATGAAGTCGGTCGCCGCCGAATACGCCAAGCGCAACGTCACCGCCAACTGCATCGCCCCCGGCATCATCGCCAGCGCCATGATCGACAAGCTCAACGACAAGCAGCGCGAGACGATCCTTGCCCGCGTGCCGGCCGGCCGGCTTGGCACGCCCGCCGACGTGGCGGCGGCGGCGGTGTTTCTGGCCTCCGAGGAGGCCGGCTACGTCACCGGGCAGACGCTGCACGTGAACGGTGGCATGGCGATGTTTTAGCGCATGATCCCGAAAAGTTTATCCTCGACTTGATCGGGGATGGGTACCGGATTTCGGGAAAGATCATGCGCAAATAAGAGGTGGAAATGCTTGGCTTTGCGGGGGTTAGCCGGATACTCTGGCACGCGCTAGTCAACCGATTTGAAGTATGGTAACCGAACCTCGGCCCGGCTGGGGCGGCCGAGGGCGGAAGTCGCAACGAGTTGTGCTCCGCGTTTGAAATGCCGTCTCGCCAGCGTCAGCCACGACGAGGCCATACCGCGATGGTTGCGATCACGATCCCGGTCGCAGCCCAAAATCTAAAACGCACGAGGTTGGAACGATGAGTGACATTGGCGAGCGGGTGAAAAAGATCGTCGTGGAGCACCTGGGGGTAGAACCCGACAAGGTGACCGAGCAAGCGAGTTTCATCGACGATCTTGGCGCCGACAGTCTCGACACTGTCGAGCTCGTGATGGCTTTCGAAGAGGAATTCGGCTGCGAGATTCCCGACGATGCCGCCGAAACGATCCTGACCGTCGGCGATGCCGTCAAATTTCTCGAAAAGAACGCCAAAAGCTGAGCGAAAGCCACCACGGCTGCTCGATCGCTTCATTAGTCGCTGAGGTATGGGCTATGCCCCGGTGGAGCGTAGGAGCGTGTTGTTTGGCTCGGAGCCGGCCATGAGACGTGTCGTCGTCACCGGAATGGGGATGGTTACGCCGCTCGGATGCGGCGTGGAGACGACATGGCAGCGCCTGCTCAAGGGCGAGAGCGGCGCCAAGCAGATCGATACCTTCGACGTCTCCGACATATCTTGCAAAATCGCCGGCGTGGTGCCGCGCGGCGACGGCAGCAACGGCTCTTACAATCCCGATCAATGGATGGAGCCGAAGGAGCAGCGCAAGGTCGACGATTTCATCGTGTTCGGCATGTGCGCGGCGCGCCAGGCGCTCGACGACGCCGGCTGGCGTCCGCACAACAGCGAGGAGCAGAATTCGACCGGCGTGCTGATCGGTTCCGGCATCGGCGGCGTCGAACGCATCGCCGCCAACGCCATCGTGCTGCATGAGAAAGGCCCGCGCCGGATTTCGCCGTTCTTCGTGCCGGGCAGCATCATCAATCTGGCGTCGGGTTACGTGTCGATCGAATTCGGCCTGAAAGGCCCCAATCACGCGGTGGTCACCGCCTGCTCGACCGGCGCGCATGCCATCGGCGATGCGGCGCGCATGGTGGCGCTCGGCGATGCCGATGTGATGGTGGCGGGCGGCACCGAATCCCCGGTCAATCGCATTGCGCTCGCCGGTTTCGCGGCGCTGCGCGCGCTCTCCACCGGCTTCAACGATCAGCCCAAGCGCGCCTCGCGCCCCTACGATAAGAATCGCGACGGCTTCGTGATGGGCGAGGGCGCCGGCGTGGTGGTGGTGGAAGAGCTCGATCATGCCAAGGCGCGCGGCGCCAAGATCTATGCCGAATTGGTCGGCTACGGGCTGTCGGGCGATGCCTACCATATTACCGCACCGTCGCCGGACGGCGACGGCGCGTTCCGCTGCATGAGCATGGCCATCAAGCGCGCCGGAATTTCCGCAGGCGACATCGACTATATCAACGCGCACGGCACCTCGACGCCGCTCGGCGACGAGATCGAACTCGGCGCGGTGCAGCGCGTGGTCGGCAATGCCGCCGGCCACATCTCGATGTCCTCGACCAAATCCTGCATCGGTCATCTGCTCGGCGCCGCCGGCGCGGTGGAGGCGATCTTCTCGATCCTGGCGATCCGCGACCGGGTTGCCCCGCCCACCATCAATCTCGATAATCCGTCGGTCGAAACGCCGATCGATTTGGTGCCGCATGTGGCGCGCAAGCGCGACATCGACACCGCTTTGTCGAACTCGTTCGGTTTCGGCGGAACGAATGCCTCGCTGATCTTCCGCCGCTATGCCGACTAGCCATCCGTGCCGCTTCCCAAGCTTTCGCCATAATTCTTCCTAACGTGCGAAAGCTGCTAATGATTTCCGAATCCGCCGCGGCCGGACTTAAGCGTGCGCCCGACCATCGGGACTGGGCGCGAGAGCGATCGCCGAACTGGAGTGTGTCGAAGGTGAGCTTGCAGGTCGCGATAGCGGGAGCGGGCGCGTGAGTTCCAATCCACCGCATGGCGGGGAAGGTCGCGGAGCCGCGAGCAGACCGGGCCCCATGCCAGTCCCGCCGCCGCCCAGCGGCAAGCCCCCGCGCAGTCCGCGCGCCGCGCTCGAGCCGGAACGCGTGCCGGGCCCCGCGCGCCACTCCAGACGGGTACGGCATCCACTGGTGATCGCCGGCAATGCGATCTTCACGGTGCTGATCGTGGTCTCGGTCGCCGTCGGCGGCGCGCTTTACGTCGGCAAGCAGCGCTTCGAAACGCCCGGACCGCTAAGCGACGACAAGGTGGTCAATATTCCGCGCGGACTCGGCATCCGCGATATCGCCGACCTGCTGGCGCGCGAAGGCGTGATCGACCAGCCCTGGGTGTTCATCGGCGGGGTGCTGGTGCTCAAGGCGCGCGGCGAACTCAAGAGCGGCGAATACCAGTTCGGCAAGGGTGCCAGCCTTGCCGACGTGGTCAATACCATCGTCGAAAACAAGGTGGTGCAGCACGCGCTGACGATCCCTGAAGGGCTGACCTCCGAGCAGATCGTCGCCAAGCTGTTGGAGAACGACGCGCTTACCGGCCAGATCAAGGAAATCCCGCGCGAGGGCACCTTGCTGCCGGAGACCTACAAATTCACCCGCGGCATGGCGCGCGCGCAGATCATCCAGCGCATGCAACAGGCGCATCTCCATTTGTTGCAGGAGGTCTGGGAACACCGCATGACGGATCTTCCGGTCAAGACGCCGGAGCAACTGGTCATCCTCGCCTCGATCGTGGAGAAGGAAACCGGCAAGCCGGATGAACGCTCGCGCGTGGCCTCGGTTTTCGTCAATCGCCTCAAGAGCAAGATGCGCCTGCAGTCCGATCCGACCATCATTTACGGGCTGACCGGCGGCAAGGGCTCGCTCGGCCGCCCGATCATGAAAAGCGAGATCGAGCAGCCGACGCCCTACAATACCTATGTGATCGACGGACTGCCGCCGGGCCCGATCGCCAATCCGGGCCGCGCCTCGCTCGAGGCCGCCGCCAATCCGGCACGCACCAAGGACCTCTATTTCGTTGCCGACGGCACCGGCGGTCACGTATTCTCAGAAAACTACGACCAGCACCAGAAGAACGTGGCGCGCCTGCGCGTGATCGAGCGCGGCGATGCACAGCCGCCGGCTCCGAAGTAGTATCGCCCTTGTGAGCGAACTTGGCCGCCGCTAAGGTTCGCCCGCTTTCGCTTTCCCGCAACGCGAGATTCAACCCCGATGGCCTTGTCGAGCATGACCGGCTTCGCTCGCGGCCACGGTGTCGCCGGCTCCTATGCCTGGAGCTGGGAGCTCAAATCGGTCAACGCCAAGGGCCTCGATCTGCGGCTGCGCCTGCCGCCGGGCTGGGATGCGGTCGAGGTGCCGGCGCGTGCGCGCGCGGCCGAAAAGCTTTCGCGCGGCACGGCCTACGCCAATCTCACCGTCGAGCGCAAAGGCGTGGCGCCCACCGTCAAGGTCAACGAGCCGGTGCTCAACGCCGTGCTGGCGACGCTCAAGTCGCTCGGCGGCAAAGTGGATGCGGCCAAGCCCACGCTCGACGGCATCCTCGCGCTGAAAGGCGTGATCGAGGTCACCGAGGAGGACGAGCGCGAGGAAGATCGCCGCGCCGCCGAGGCCGCGATCCTGGCCGGTTTCGACCAGGCGCTCGCCGATCTACTCGCCATGCGCGGCGAGGAGGGCGCAACTCTCGGCCGCCTGCTGTCGGCGCGGCTTGCAGAAATTGCCGCGCTCGCCGCGCGCGCGGAAGCGGCCCCCGGCCGCAAGCCGGAAGCGATCAGGGCGCGGCTGGCCGAGCAGGTGGCAACGCTGCTGGCGGCTTCCGCACGTTTCGATTCCGACCGCCTGCACCAGGAAGCGATCATGCTCGCGGCCAAGGCCGATATCCGCGAGGAGCTCGATCGCCTTGCCTCCCATGTCGAGCAAGCGCAGAAGCTGATCGCGAGCGGCGGGGCGGTCGGCCGCCGGCTCGATTTTCTGGCGCAGGAACTCAACCGCGAATCGAATACGCTGACCGCCAAGGCCAACGACGTCGACCTCACCAATATCGGCCTGGAACTGAAAAGCGTGGTCGAGCAGTTCCGCGAGCAGGTGCAGAACCTGGAGTGACTATGGCGAAGACGCTACCGGAGAAAGCGATGATCGCCCGGCGCGGGCTGATGCTGGTGCTGTCGTCGCCCTCGGGCGCCGGCAAGACCACGCTGTCGCGCCGCCTGCTCGAGCAGGACAAGGGCGTGACGCTGTCGGTGTCGGTGACCACGCGCAAAATTCGGCCGGGCGAGGTGGACGGCCGCGACTACCAGTTCATCGACCGCCGGCGTTTCGACGTGCTGGTCGACAAGGACGAACTGCTGGAATGGGCCGAGGTATTCGATAATTACTACGGCACGCCGGCCAAGCCCGTGATGGACGCGCTCGCCCAAGGCCGCGACGTGCTGTTCGACATCGACTGGCAGGGCACCCAGCAATTACGCGCGAAGGCGCGCGGCGATCTGGTAGCCGTGTTCGTGCTGCCGCCATCGATCCCCGAGCTGGAGCGCCGGCTGCACAAGCGGGCGCAGGACGATTATGAGACCATCCACCGCCGCATGGCGAAGGCCGCCGACGAGATGAGTCACTGGGCCGAGTACGACTATGTGGTGATCAACCACGATCTCGATCAGGCCTTCGCCGACGTGAAGGCGATCCTTGCCGCCGAGCGGCTCAAGCGCGAGCGCCAGCCCGGCCTGTCCGACTTCGTGCGCGGCTTGCAGGCTAAACTCTAGGGCGTGGACTCATAAACACAGTTAAAAGTTGGCCTGGAAGAGGCGACGATTAGTGTCTGCTTTTGAGGGAAGAACGGACATGACGTATCTGTGCCGCCATGGTGCGAGCGCCAACCCGGCCGATGATCCCTAAGGCGGTGATTTTCGTCCCGCCAGAACATATTTGAACGCAACCGCGATCAGAAAAAAAATCACGCCAACGGCGCCAAGAATCACCGGTGCGAGCGGATTGCCAGTTGTGACGGACAGAATGATCGCCTGCGCGAGCACAATGACCGCAAGACCCCAACCGATCACGTAGAGGACGTTTCCCAGGACGTTTCCCAGGAATTTTCTCAGTCTGGTGAACATCGGACTGCCCTCTCTCCGCAGAGTTCAATCATACTACGATTTTCCCGGGGCGCTGTCCCGGCCTATTATTAGCAGACCCTGGTTTTTACGCCGTCAGCACCACGCGCCCGACAATTTTCCCGGCGCGCAGATCGCTGAGCGTCGCCTGCGCCTGCGCCAAGGGCCGCTCGGCGATCGGCGGCGCGGCGATGTGCTTCGCGCGCACCAGATCGATCAGCTCGCGCGCTTCCGCCAAGGTGCCGGTCTGCGTGCCCTCGATGGTCATGGCCTTGAGCGGGAACATGGCCACCGCGGTGGAATAAGCGCCGCCGATCAGGCCGGTGACCACCACCTTGCCGCCCTTGGCCAGCACGCCGGTGGCGAAATTCAACGACGTGTCGGAGCCGGCGAAATCGCAAGCCGCGTAGATGCCGCCGCTCGCTTTCAACAGCGCCTTGCGCGCGCCCGTATCGGCCGGATCGAAAGCGGCCAGCGCGCCGGCGGCGAGCGCGGCCTCGCGTTTACGCGGGTCGATGTCGGCGACGTACGGCGCGCTGCCGTACATCGCGCGCGCCAGCGCCAGCCCCATCAGCCCGACGCCGCCGAGGCCGACCAGCAGTAGCGGCGCGCGCGCGGCACGGTCCGCCAGTCGTTTGAGCGCGGCATAGGCGGTCAGTCCCGAGCACATCAGCGCGCCGGCGTAGGAACTCGACAGCGGCGCATAGTCGATCAGATAGCGCGGATGCGGGATCAGCACGTGGGTGGCAAAGCCACCGTCCACCGTGATGCCGAGATGGCGCGGCGCCGCGCAGATGTTCTCGTCGCCCGCCTTGCAGGCCGCGCAGGCGCCGCAGCCGATCCAGGGATAGATCGCGACCGGCTGCCCAAGCGCCACATTCGCCTCCGGCCCGACGCTTTCGACCTTGCCTGCGATCTCGTGGCCGAGCGTGAACGGCAGCGTGCGGCCGCCGCGCACGTCGAGCTGCTTGCCGTCGCCGAGCAGGAAATAGCCGTCCTGCATGTGCAGGTCGGAATGGCAGACGCCGCAGCGCGCGATGCGCACCAGCACCTCGCTGCCTTTCGGCTGCGGGGCGTCCACCACCGTTTCGCACAACGGCGCGCCATAGGCGGTGAGGGATTGGCGGTGCATCTGCATGGGCGGCGAACTTTACACGCGGGCTTTCACCTGCCCAGCGAAAATTCGCGTCAGCGCGACGAAACCTTCGACGGGAATTTCCTCGGCCCGCGCGGTTGGCTCGATGCCGGCGGCGGCGAGCAGCGCGCCCACATCCACGTCCAGCGATTTGAGGCTTTGGCGCAACATTTTGCGGCGCTGCCCGAACGCCGCCTCGGTCACCTTTTGCAAGGCGTTCGCGTCGCAGGCGAGCGGCTGGGCGCGCGGCACCAGCCGCACGATCGACGACGTCACCTTGGGTGGCGGCACGAAGGCGCTTGGCGCCACGTCGAACATGATTTTCGTCTCGCAGCGCCAGTTCGCCAGCACCGACAGCCGGCCATAGGTTTTGCTGCCCGGCTTGGCGACGATGCGCTCGGCCACCTCGCGCTGGAACATCAGCACCAGCGCGTCATACCAAGGCGGCCACGGCTCGGTGAGCCAGCCGATCAGCAGGGCGGTCGCGATATTGTAGGGCAGGTTGGCGACCACGCGCGCGCTCTCGCCGCCCAGCGCGCCGCGAATATTGAAAGCGAGCGCATCGCCGGCCACGATCTCCAGCCGGCCCGGATAGTGCGCGGCGATCTCCTGTAGCGCGGCGATCGCGCGCTCATCGCGTTCGATGGCGATCACGCGCCGCGCGCCTTCCGCCAGCAATGCGCGCGTCAAGCCGCCCGGCCCGGGGCCGACTTCCAATACGGTGACGCCCTCGAGCGCTCCGCCGGCGCGCGCAATGCGCGTGGTCAGGTTGAGATCGAGCAGAAAATTCTGACCGAGGGATTTCTTGGCGGACAGGCCGTGCCGGCGGATCACCTCGCGCAGTGGCGGCAGGTCGTCGATTTGCGGCATTTATTTTGCGGGCACGAGCGCCGGCGCATGGGCGGTTAGCCGCGCGGCCAGCGCCAGCGCCGCCACCAGGCTCGACGGATCGGCTTTGCCGGTGCCGGCGATGTCGAAGGCGGTGCCGTGATCGGGCGAAGTGCGCACGAACGGCAGGCCGAGCGTCACGTTGACCGCGCGCTCGAAGGCCAGCGTCTTGATCGGGATCAGCGCCTGGTCGTGATACATGCACAGCGCGACGTCGTAGCGCGCGCGCGCCTTCTCGTGGAACAGCGTGTCGGCCGGCAGCGGCCCGATGGCGTCGATGCCCTCCGCCCGCAACTGCTTGACCGCCGGCGCCACGATGGTGTGGTCCTCCTCGCCGAGCGCGCCTTCCTCGCCGGCATGCGGATTGAGCCCGGCGACCGCGATGCGCGGGCGCGCGATGCCGAAGCGCGCCGCCAGATCGCGCGCGACGATGCGCCCGGTATTCACAATAAGATTCGTGGTGAGGCGCGACACCACCTCGCGCAGCGGCAGATGGATGGTCACCGGCACCACGGCGAGCTCGGCCGACCACAACATCATCACCGGCTGCACCGGCTTGCCGGTCGCCTCCGCGGCCAGCTTGGCCAGGAATTCGGTATGGCCGGGCTCGGCAAAGCCGGAACGATAGAGCACGTTCTTGGCTACCGGGTTTGTCACCACCGCCGCGGCGCGGCCCGCCATCACATCGGCGACCGCGCGGCGGATCGAAGCGATGGCGGCCGGCGCGCTCGAGGCATCGGGCTTGCCGGGCGCGGCGGTGACCGACAAGCCGAGCGGGGCGACCGGCAAGGCGCGCTCGAAGGCGGCGCCGGCCTGCTCGGGCGCAACGATGGCGAACGGCACATCGAGGCCAAGGGCGCGCGCGCGGCTGCCGAGAAAATCCGCATCGCCGATGAGATAGAAGGCCGGCACGTCGAGTTCGACCCGGCGCCGCCAAACGGCGAGCGTCAAGTCGGGGCCGATGCCGGCCGGCTCGCCGATCGTCAACGCCAGAGGAAGGCCGGCGGCTGCGCTCATTTGTATTCGATCATCGCCGATTTTCGGATTTCGTCGAGAAACCTTTTGGACTCGATTTCGAACCGTTTGGAGTACAGCTCCTGGCGCACTTCGCGCTTGAGCGGAGAGTCGGTCTTGCTCTCCTTCTTGTCGCACAACGCGAACATCTGCAGACCCTGCGCCGTCGGCTCCGGCGTGGTCAGGTGGCCGACCTGGATGCTGCCGAGCACCTCGCGCAGTTGCGGCGTGAGATCGGCCGAGCTGCGGGAGATCGGCTCGCGCACCGCGACGTCGCGCAGCGCGCGTGAAAAAGCCAGACCCTCGTTGCAGGAGACGAAGCGGCCGCGCAGGTTTTCCGCCTCGTGGCGCTTGGCCTCCATGACGGCCGCGCTCGACCCTGGCGGGACCAGGATCATGACCGGATAGAGCGTGTAGATGTAGCCGGCCACGTCGCCTTGGCTGTCGTTGCGCTCGCTCAGCGCCTTGGTGATTTCGGATTCGCCGATTTCCAGCGACGCGCTGTACCTGCCGCGCACCAATTGGCTCCAGGTCAGCTCGGCGCGGACGCGCGCCTTGATCGTGGTCGGAGAAATGCCGGCGCGCTCGATGACCTGGGTGAACTGTTGCGGCGACAACTGCTGGTTCTTGGCCATATTGGCGAACGCTTGATCGACCTCTGCATCGGGCACCTCGAAGCCGTAGCTCTTGGCCTTCGTGATCTTGAGGCGGTCGTCGATCAGGTCCTGGATGACTTCCTGGCGTGTGGGAGCCTTGTGGGTCGATGTCGTGATCAGTTTGGTGCGCTGCTCGATGTCGTAAGCCGTGATCGGCGAGCCGTTGGCGATCACCACCACCTGCGCGAAGGCCGCGGCCGGCACGGCGACCGCCACGGCGAGCGCCGCGCTTGCCACCCAGCGGCGGAGTGACCGAAATCTCACGCTAGTCCTCGGCATCGCGATATCCATTCTAGCAGGCTTAGCTGACGGTCGGACGCATCATCCGCGGTTGGTATCAATGAGAGTTCGCGTTTGGCCCCACCGCCTGGCTCACCGCTGAATCGCCGAGCGTACGCAGGCTCAATTGCAGCATGACCGTATTATTGAGCACCGGCGATCCGGTCCCATAGCTGTAACTGGTAATGTAATTTAGGCCCAAAATTAGGCAGTCGTTGACATAGGCAACGCCGATCGAATCCGAGGCTAATTTATTTAATTTGAGGTCGTAGAGAATTGAGCCGCGCAGCACCCAG
>Ga0265337_1001655_pt1 | contig 10832 bp, 7 predicted proteins | sample 42122metaG_FD_192441 | JGI IMG/M metagenome (GOLD analysis project Ga0265337, IMG submission 192441) | Rhizosphere microbial communities from Carex aquatilis grown in University of Washington, Seatle, WA, United States - 4-21-22 metaG | ecosystem: Host-associated > Plants > Roots > Rhizosphere >... | reverse complement strand
TGGTTTTCAGATAAAGCTGGAAGACTACCAGCGGCGCCGGCTGCTGGTGTACTTCGGCAAAGAAGATTCTCCGCCTGCCGGTGCGTCCAAGGCGGAGCGAGCGCGCCTGCGTCAGCAGCAGTCTGATTACTCGCACAACGTGCGGCAGGCGTTGATCTCCGTCGGCTCGGGCGGGCTGACGGGGAAAGGCTGGCGGCAGGGCACGCAGAATGCCCTCGGGTACCTGCCGCGGTCAGTGGCGCACAACGACTTCATCTTCTCCGTCATTGCCGAGGAGAGTGGATTCGTCGGCAGCGTGATCGTGCTCACGCTGTATGGGGTGGTTCTGTTCTCCGGAATCAGAATCGCCGGCCAGGCGCGCGATCGCCTGGGTAAGATGATGGCCGTGGGCGTCGTCGCGCTCCTCTTCAGCCACATCTTCATCAATATCGGCATGAACATTCGGATAATGCCCGTGACGGGCGTGCCACTGCCGCTGCTAAGTTACGGCGGGTCATCAGTGCTCGGCTCGTTGATCGCCATGGGCATCCTGCAAAACGTGTATATATATCGAAAGGCCTACTAAGTATGAGTGACAGAAATTTCTCCCGACGGCGGCGCGGCATGCGCTTTCGCCCCAGCGGCGGGTTGGGACACGGGCAGCAACCAACCGACCGCGATGCCATCCAGGCCAGGGCGGACGCGGTGAGCGGCCCTCCCCCGCCGGAAAGAGTGTATGAGCACCGCCACGCGTACGAAATCGAGCGCTCCGAGAATATCGCCGCGGGCCTGCCACCTGAAGGCTTGCCCAAGGCAACGCCTGAAGTCGCGGGAGCAGGCAAAGGCGGTTCCCGCGAGTCGAACCTGGCAACCCCAGCGCCGGTGCAGGAACCAAAGCCTTTCACGCCGGTGCCAATCAAAGAACAGCCGCGGGGCATAGTCGAAACCATTCGCAACGCGGCCAGCAACCTGGTCAAGAAAGTCCAGCGGCTGATCAAGCCGGTTCAGAAGATCCACAAGGAAGTCATCATCAATGCGGAAACCCTCGAAACCCGCGTAGCCGTCTCCGAGGAAGGCCGCCTCGAGGAATTCACCATCGAACGGACCACCGAAGAGCGGCTCGTCGGCAGCATCTTCAAAGGCCGCGTGCGCAACCTCGAAGACGGCCTCAAAGCGGCCTTTGTCGATATCGGGTTCGAAAAGAACGCGTTTCTCCACTATTGGGATATCGTACCGAACAGCTTCGACAGCGGGGTGGAAATTGTCGATCGCGGCGGCCGACGCCGCGACCGGCCCAAGATCACCCAGAAGGACATTCCGCGGCTCTACCCGCCCGGCAGCGAGATCATCGCGCAGGTCACCAAAGGCCCCATTAGCACCAAAGGCCCGCGCGTCACGACGAACGTAGTCCTCCCGGGCCGTTACCTGGTGCTGCTGCCCAACTCGGACCAGAGTGGCATCTCGCGCAAGATCGAGAACCCGCAGGAGCGCCAGCGCTTGAAGAAGATCTTGCGCGAATTGGCGATCCCGGACGGCATGGGGGTCATCATGCGAACCGTGGGGGAGGGTCAGCAGAAACGTTACTTCGTGCGCGACCTGGCCTTGCTGCTCGACGAGTGGATCCAAATCCAGGGGCGTATTAAGTCTCAGCCGTTGGCCAGTTGCGTCTTCCAGGAGCCGGATTTGATTGAACGCACCGTGCGCGACTTCCTGACCGAAGACGTGGAACGGATCGTCGTGGACAGCCCGAAAGCCTACGACCGGATGCGGGAGATGATCTCCAAAATCTCCAAACGTTCCGCCGATAAGGTGAAGCTCTACACCGAGCCGCAGCCGATCTTCGACCGTTTCAACATCACGCGGCAACTGGAGAACGCCTTCTCACGCCAGGTCCACTTGAAGAGCGGCGGCTACATCGTCGTGGACGAGACGGAAGCCCTGGTGGCCATCGATGTGAACACGGGTCGGCACAAGGGCAGCAAGGACCAGGAAACCACCATTCTCAAGGTTAACCTGGAAGCGGCCGACGAAATCTCCCGTCAACTGCGCCTGCGCAATATGGGCGGGTTGATCGTGCTCGACTTCATCGACATGAAATCCCGGCGCGACCAACAACAGGTCTATCAGCGCATGAAAGACGGGCTCCGCCGCGACAAGGCTAAAACACACGTCCTGCCCATCTCCCAGCTTGGGTTGCTGGAGATGACCCGCCAGCGCCATTCCGAGAGCGTCAATTCGGCCGTCTATGACGACTGCCCGTATTGCAAAGGCCGCGGCAAGGTCAAGAGCGCGCTGACCATGAGCGTCGAAATTCAACGCAAGCTGAGCGAGATCCTCAAGAAGCGCTCGCGCGACGAGTCGGACTTCCAGTTGCGCATCGTGGTGCATCCGACCATTCTCGAACGCCTTCGCACGGAGGATGAGAAGCACCTGATCGAGATGGAGAAGCGCTACTTTGGCAAGCTCTCCTTCCGCGCGGACCCAGGGCTCCATGCCGAGCAGTTCAAGATCGTGAATGTCGCGAACAATGAAGAACTAGCCAGCGTCGGCGGGCAGCAGTAGTTGAGCCCTGCTAGTTTAGTGAGTTGAGAATTAAGAAGCCGGGACGCGGCCGATCAAGGTCGCGCCCCGTTCTTTTCCAACCATCAACGATCAACTCTCAGAACTATCAACCATCCCCTCCCCCTGCTAAAAACCACCACGCAACGCCTGTAAACACAGGAGTTTTTGCTATCCACCTCGGGTACACACCGGGGTATCGCCAGGGTATCACGGGGCCAACGCCGTCCAAGCAGCGGGGCGCGTGTAAGCACGAAGGCAAAGGAAGGCTGAAGCACGCAGCAGGTACTGAGTCAGTTCAGCTTCGCAAGTGCTGCAACCGCAGAGAATTACACCAACCTACAGTTAAAGCCGAGACCTATTTCCGGTAGCTCGCAACCACCCAGTCGCTCAAGACCTTGTCCGGCGCCTGCACTGCGTCGATGTCGATGACGAACTCCTGCTGGCCGGAGTTCTGGGCGATCAGCTTGAGGCCAAACTGGAAGTCCTTGAACCGTTTCGCGCACAGGTCGCGGACGGACTGCGATTTCTCCAATGCCTCCGCCGCCAGCATATCGGCCGCCGCCTCGGTGAAACGGATCTTCATTCCGTGGTTTTCCTGGAAGCGTCGCGCAAACTCATCCACTAGTTGCCGGGCGACGATCCGCTCCTCGCGCTTCGGGTCGGCGAGGATGCGCTGCAACTCGGCGGCGGGGTCTTCCACCAATTCGCGCGTAACAACAAAGCGTTTCACCTTGGTGGACGGCAGCTCAAACTTGATGTTGCGAAACACCCGTTCGCACACGGTCATCAGCCCGCGCGCGCCCGTCTGCTCATCTGCCGCGCGTTCGGCGATCCGCCGCAACCCTTCATCGGCAAACAGCACCTCGATACCGTAGGCGGCGAAGTCCTGTTCGTATTGCCGGATGATGCTACCCTCGGAACTCTTCAGAATCAGAAATAGGTCGTCCACCTTCAAGGAGTGGCAGACGACCCGCACCGGCAGCCGCCCGATAAACTCCGGCTCGAAGCCGAACTCGATGAAGTCCCGCGTTTGCGATTGCCCCAGCACGTCCTCCGGGGTGTCCAGCGGGCGTTCTTTGGCGCCGAAGCCGATGGTGGCTTCGCGCAGCCGCTGGTGGATGATCTTCTCCAATCCGCCGAAGGCACCGCTGACAATGAACAGGATGTGCTTGGTGTTGATGGTGCTCGGCGCTTTCCGGCCGCGCTGGGTGAAGTCCATCATCGCCTGAATCTGGCCGGCAATGTCGTTGGTGGAACGCGCCGGCACCTCGGTCTCTTCCATCAGCTTCAGCAGGTTGGTTTGCACCCCGCGCCCGCTAACGTCACGGCCCGTCAGGTTGCCTGCGGCGGCAATCTTGTCGATCTCGTCTATGTATATGATGCCGTACTGGGCTCGCGTCACGTCACCATCCGCCAAACGCACGAGGTCGCGCACCATGTCCTCGACATCCCCGCCCACATAGCCCGTTTCAGAGAACTTGGTGGCATCGGCCTTCACAAACGGCACTCCAATCAGATCCGCCGCGCTGCGGATAAGGAAGGTCTTGCCGACGCCCGTAGGCCCAATGAGGATGATGTTCTGCTTGGCGTAATTCGACGATTCCTTCCCGTCCAGCGCCAATCGCACATGGTGATAATGATCGCACAGGGCCACGCTGAGCACCTTCTTCGCCTCATCCTGTTTGATGACGAACCGGTCCAGGTAGTCCTTCACCTCCCGCGGCTTGTATGTGAACTCGAACTGGTCTGCTTTTTCTGCCCGCCCAGTAGTTGCCGGCGCGCCGGCGTCCTGGGCCTCGGCGGACGGCTGCCCGCCCGCGCCCTGGAGATGCTGCCGCATGAATTCCGACAGTTGCCGTTGAAAGTCCTCCGGCGAAGGCGGTCCGTTAAAAGCTGGTCTGTTCATAGTTCATCGTGATGGCGGTCCCTACTCATCCGCCTAACCCTCCTTGCCAGCATAGCGCATCTGTGCCATAAGGCCAAGACAGTGACTGAGATATTCAAACCCCGGGACCCGAACCGTTTCGCGACGGCCCTGCGCCGCTTCGACGAGGAGAATGCCCGCGACCCGCATGCCGAGCAAGTGGCTGGCGTCGCGCACCCCCGCGAACTACTCTATGCACAATGGCTGACTGACTGGGTCCTGAAGCTATGTCCCGCGGCTTCCGAGGAACTTCGCCTGGCAGCGCGTTGCCAGCACCTCTGCCGCTGGATGGTGCCGCGGGATTCGTATCCGCTGACGCGCGCGGGCTATTTGAAGTGGCGCGAAGGGCTCAAGCACATCCACGCCCAAAAGGCCGGCGAAATCCTCCGCGAAGTCGGTTACTCGGAAGAAGTCATAACCCGCGTCCAGGGCCTGAACCTGAAGAAAGACTTCCCGCACGATGCCGAGGGCCTAGTTCTCGAAGACGCCCTCTGCCTGGTGTTCCTGGAACACCAGTTCGGCGACCTGGCCAGCAAGACGGCCGAAGAAAAGATGATCAGCGTCGTGCAGAAAACCTGGAAAAAGATGACCCCTGGGGCTCATGCTGTCGCTTTAACGCTGGCATACGATCCTCACGCTCACACCCTGATTGAAAAGGCGCTGAAGCCTGCAGGCGGGACTGGTGGCGGCCAGAATGATCCTCGTTCGGCGTAGCTAGCGGTGTCTCGGCTTGTGCTCGAACACCCCAGTATCGCGGCCGACGCATTGGGGTAGCATTGGGGTGGCTTTGGGGTGGCTTTGGGTGTCCTTATCTGCCTTGTGCCTGGATGGCCCCGGGACGGCGCAGCCCCGGCGCAGGCCCAGCGAGTACCTGACGTGGATTGCGTAACCCATTGGAATGGAGCAATTTACGTCATTAACGCTAGCGGCAGGCGGGGCGCACATTAACGGCCTCGAAGTCGTCTCTCAAGCGAACTTTGGCCTCCCGGCGCCAACTCGGCCCGTGACCGAATTCTGTGACCCTTTCACGGTGCGGCGGCGATGGGTGAGCGAGCGGTTGGTGATGGGGTACGAATCGCGGGTGACGCCGGCCATTGGCCGGGTGAAGCAGGAGGGGCCGCCGGAACTGAACGGCTGAAAAGGCGACTGGAGAAGGTCTAAGAAAGCAATAATCGAGAGGTGGAGGTATGATGGTACGAATTCCGGGACCCTTTCATTTCACATGGATGACTTACTGGGCCTTGAGGCGATAGAACCGCCTGCCGCTAATGGGCGACGCAATCACCTGATAATTGCTGCCAACCACACTGACGGTATTTGTGGCATTCACCCAGTTGGTGGTGCCGAGGTCGGAGTTTTGCTGCAACCCGAAGCCGGACGCAGACGCAGGCCAGGAGAACAAGACCGTATTGGTAGCGGTCAATTGAACGCTCAACCACACCGGCCCGGAGGTGGTCGCTACCGTGGCAGAGGGAGACAAACGGTAGAAACCAGTCGCATTGATGGTTGTGTTGGTAACGTAGTTCCGGCCATTCACGATGATGGGAGTTCCGCGCACGGTTTGCCAGAGAGGGGCAGGCAACCCATCAACCAGATCCTGCGAGGAAAGGTCATACTGGAATTCCAACCCGTAGTTGATTGCGTTGGTCGGCCAGGACAAGACGCAAGTAACGACCGGCACGGGATTGGTGACCAGCGAGTAGGTGTCGTTAGTGCCGCTTAGAACGTCCACGATATTGCTGGAGCCAACCGAAACGAGTGAGATGGCCAACTGTGGGCTGGACCGGAGCTGGTAAGCGGGCGCGCCGAGAGTAACGATCTCGCCGTTAATGTTCACATCATGGTCCCCGCGCGCGCCGTCGCGCAAATGCAGGATGATCCGGTCCGGCAACAATTCCACGCCGCTCGTGCCGTTGAAGAGGAACTCATACCAGTGAGGCGTGTGATTGTCCGGGGTGGGGCCGAAATTGAAATAGGTCGTAGCCGCGTAGGAGAAGCCCGCGTCGGCGTCGAGGTGCAGGAAGTTGGTAAGGGTCACCGAGCCGCCGGCAGGAAGGTTCGTGATGCCGAAGCTCAGGAAGCCGATGGGGAAAATGTATCCCGCCGGCAGGCTCGTGAAATCGGGCGGCCCCGTCGGGGTGACGTTTTCCAGGACCGTGCCTGACGGCGCGGCGAGCGACACCCAGAGGCCGGGGAGACTGGACAGCGAGGCGACGTTGCTCTGCAGCCAGTCCTGGATACCGTCGCCATTGCCGTCGCCGAACGAGACTGCCTTGGGCCGGATGTGGCCAGAGGCGCCGGTCAGACTGGGGACATTGGTTTCGATGCCCGGCGTGCAAGGCTGGATCAGAACGTGTGAGAACTCCGTGATGCTACCATCCGAGGCGGTCGTCGTGGCCGTCAGATATTGGCCGACGGGGCTGCTTGGGCAGGGAAGCACGCGTTAATGGCTCCGTTGCCCTTCGGGTCCACGGTTACGATCGCCGTGCCGATATAGGTCTGGCCCTCGCCGTAGCCGCTGAGGTTGGCAGAGGCATTGACGAAGAACTCCAGGATATACGCGGCGACGCCCACGGGTGCCTGGATGTTCCCTGTGATCTGGAGTTGATCCGCGCTCTAGATGGGTGGTGGTTGGCTAAAGAGTATCCGGATGGGCTGGGAGCTATCGACGAAGGTCGGCCAGTCATCAAAGTTGAAGGAAATCCCCAGGCCGCTGCTCCTGCTAATGCTATTCTGGCTGATGGTTACAACGCCGCTTTCCCCTGTAGCCTCGCCCTGGGATGATCCGGCCGCGCCCTCGGAGTCCGGAGGGCTGCCAGATAATCCACCTTCCGATCACAGTCATCCTAGCTCTGCGAACTCTGCGGAGTTCATAGAGGCTCAAAGGCTGGGAGCAACCGAAACCTGAAATTGCCGGCTGCTACCGTTGCAAACGGAAAAACGAGGGGGAACCTGCCGGCGGAAGCGTGAGGTTTAGTTGCTGTCCATTGGTGACCGGTAAGGTCTTCACTGACTGCCAGTTTGGTCCAGCCAGGCTGGTATTGCTCGTGAGCGTGAAGTCCGAGGCCCAGAGCGGCCAGCCCAGCAGGAGGGATCCCCCGCTCCGCGCGATGCTCAGTTGCGGCGACTCGGAAGTTGAAAGGAACACGTTCACTTGGTTCGTGGCGCTAAACCCGGACCAGGTGACTACCACCTGGGCGTTGCCGGGGGAAAGCAACTGCCAGTTGAGCGGGTCGGTGACAGAGACTACCGACGGATCAGAGGAAGTGGCCGCAAGCGAGCCCTCGGTTACGTAACGCATCGAGCTATTGCCGTCGCCATAAATTGTGGCCAACTGGATGGGAAGGACCGATCCTGCCGGCATGCTGGGGTCCCAAGGCAGGATGCCAATTCCGACCGGGAATGTCCCGGAAGGCCCTTGCGAGGTTACCAGTTGCCCGGTCGCCTGGACCATCTGGTTGGACGTATTGAGGTAAAAAGCAAAGAGCACCACATCCCCGATCAGTCCGCTGTCAACTGTAACCGTGACTTGGGAGTCGTTGGTCCCCCCCGCCGTGCACGTAACACCGCCTTGCGTAACTCCATTGGTTCCGTAAACCATGGCAAACCAGGTCACATTCCCACTGGGCGGCTCGTTGCTGGGAAAGTTGATGTGGAAATAGTAGAAATTGAGCTGCCCATCCAGAGGGTGAGGCCGCTCGTCCATGCCGGTCGAATCCTGTGCAATCGCCTGCAGTTCGGTTGTCTGAAACAAACTGCACGCAAAAGTGTCAATCGCCTGCCTGACGTCATCCCCCACGAGCGGCGGAAGGGGAAAGCTGCCAAACTGGGTGTTGGATGCGGGCTCCTGTCCGTTCTGATCCAGCGCGTTGATGACGTGCTGGGCAATGGCAGTGGAGGCAGTCTCGTTGACTGTGGCGCCAAAGCAGGAAAGCGGCGCGGCACGGCAAATCGCAAGGCTGGGCGGCATGTCATAAACGTTGGGAGCCAGCGGAGCCTCAGGCACATTGGCCGCCATGCTATCGTAGTCCACCACGCCGTCGGAACCCCGCGGGATGACCGTCTCCCCTCCGCCAGGGTAAACCAAATCCAGAACCTGATAGGCCAAGGTTGCATCCCCAATCACCGGTGACTTTCCGCCATCGGTCACAGCGCGGACCAGGTGGAATTGAGCGGCTGGATCGGGGTACCAGTTCCCGGAGGTCGAGGAATTGTTAAGATCCTTGATTTGGTCACCAAACGGATCAAACTTGGCCTGTGCCACCTGCGCATAGACCGCAGCTGAGGCAACCAGGGCTCCCAATGGGTTATTGGCATGGTAAAGGTTGACGTGGTTGGAAGTCACTAGGCTTTCGCACTTTGCAGTCGTCAGGGCCAGCAGGAAGCGCAGAATACGAGAGCCGTTGTGAGGCGAGCCAATGGTGACGACGCGGTGAAAGCGTCCCCGAAAGAAGTTGTCTTCATTGCGAAATGGAGCGTTGATTCTGCCGTTGGGGTTCTGGCTGCTCAGCATACGGGACAGGACGCCGCCCTGGCTGTGGGCGACGACGTCATAACGGGTCATGGCCCAGTTCTGCAGGATCGTGCTCTTTGCGCCGGCCAGGACATTGCTCACATCCACAGCGCAGTCAGCCAGGCTATCAATCGTGTTCTGGTAAACGGGCAGCGCCCTTATTAAACCAATAACCCGGCACCACGCCTTGCCCATACCGTATGGTCACCACGAAGTTATCCGGGTCCAGGTCTGTCGTCATGGGCCGGGTGCTGCTCAGAATCTGCATGAAGGCCGGATCCCAGAAGCCAGGCGAGGCATAGCCATGAACCAGGAAGATGGGTGGTTTGCGGATGGCAAAGGATTCCCAGCCCGCCTGCGAGGCCGTGGTCTGATCCGTGATTTGGACCGCCGCCAGGAGGCTGCTCCCGGTCAGATGCACATCATCCGAAGCGATCGGCCCCACCAGCAGGAACGCGTTGGTATGAGTCGGGGAGAGGGAAAAGCTGGTGTTGGTACTCCAGGCGCCGGTTGAGGGGTCATAGACCTTCCTTAGCAGAGCCGGGCCAGTCAAGGCGCCATTGCCGCAAACCCGGGCACTGGCGTTAAAGGTGCGTCCCTTGGGAAAGGGGGCCAGATGGCTGGAGCTCGCCTGCACCTCGATCAACAGTGGCGTCACTTCGTCCGCCACCACGCCCTGGGTGATCACGGGTTGCGAGCCCAGGATGCCCGCATCGCTCACCGGCTGCAGCGGAGCGGCAATGTCAGTCATCCCGGCCTGCAGGCTCGACTGGGTAAAGCCATCATACCGGATGCGATGCAGGCTCATCGTGAGAGCGACAGGAGACGCGGCGGAAACGGCCTGGACAGCGTCCAGGGTGAGCGCGGGATTCCCGGCCCAACCGAGCATTAAGACAATCCCATTGGTGGAGAGTATCGTCGGCGTGGTGTTGACGGTGAACGTCAGGTTTGCCCCAGGCGCAAGTGTGGGTAGGCTCATCCCGTTGGTGATCTGGGCCGTCACGTCCTGAGCGCCCAAATAATAGTGGGTGCTCCAGCTGGCGTTGTCTGCCTTGGCCACGAGCGTGAAGTTCACCGAGTTGGAATCACTGTTGACCACCTCGACATTGAAGGTCGAAACCTCGTTGGTCTCGACCGCGTTGGTCGTGATCTGCGGCGCAATCGGCACCTTCTGGTAGACGCCCGCCCCGGCATAGACAGGATCGCTGGCGCGTTTAAGCAAGAGATCGCCCCGGGGGACAATGCTCACCGAGGGACTCGTGGCCGGAGAACTCGTCATCACGCCGCCGGGGCCAATCCCGGTGACGGCCCCCGTGAAAGTTACGGTGCCGTAGTTCGTGGCCTGATAGAGATTGGTGAACGCCACCGTCGCCAACGGTGCGAGCGATGACGTCATCGTCGGACCACTTGAGCCTTTTGGAGACACCATACCCGCCCCCGAGACCGTGATTGGGCCGGAGACCTGCACATCAGTTATATTGTCCGCAGCGCTGTTCAGAGCCGTCACCACTGCCGCGATGCTATCCCCCAGATGAACGAGCTGGGGTGTCGCCGAGACCGTCGCCGACAGTCCCAGCGCGAGGCTGAATATCGTGCCGCTCCCAAACCTGCCGCCAGCCTGTGTCGTCCCATACAGGGTAGAACCCGCTAGCATCAATTGATTCGGATCTGTGCCGTCGGCATTGTCGGGAGCACCAATCGTTATCACTGGAAAGCTATGCAAGATCGTAAAACCCGAGCCATCGGTGTTCAGGGCGTACAGAGTGCCACCAACCCCATCACAAAACGCAGTCCCATACAAGAGGTTGCCTGCGGCCGATAAAACCAACCCACCCGCCGGAATGCCTTCACTGC
>Ga0265337_1001654_pt1 | contig 10834 bp, 10 predicted proteins | sample 42122metaG_FD_192441 | JGI IMG/M metagenome (GOLD analysis project Ga0265337, IMG submission 192441) | Rhizosphere microbial communities from Carex aquatilis grown in University of Washington, Seatle, WA, United States - 4-21-22 metaG | ecosystem: Host-associated > Plants > Roots > Rhizosphere >... | reverse complement strand
CCATGCGTAGAGGCTGCGGATCGAGTTGACGACCGTGCGCACGCGGCTACCGGACTTCTCGGGCGTCATCGAGTCAATGAGTTGCTGGATGTCGCCACGGCGCACGTCCGCGAGTTGACGTGCGCCAAGGGCGGGCTGCACGTAGCCTTCGAGCGCGCCCTGTAGGTCGCGAATGGCTGACGGCTTGTATGGACGCCCGTGCTTGTTGAGCGCCCTGCCCGCCTCGATCGCGTTGAGATACGCCTCGATCGCCTTGGCGACACGCATCGTGCTCGATGCTGGGAGCATCCCCGCACGGAGTGTCGCTTCGAGATCGGCACGGGCATTGCGGGCCTCGGCGATAGAGAGCAGCGTCTTCGTCTTGCGCGGCTTGCCAGCGGTTCGGTCCCACACCTGGCCCCAGTAGGAAGGTGAACAGTTGCATGCTCGGTCGTGCTCCAACGCACAGTCGAGCCGGTGGCGGGCGTAGATCCCCTGGTATCGAGTCTGTTCTGGCCGTTGTGCCGTGCGTCGGCGTGTGGCGTAGTCGGCGCGAGCGTTGCGTCGGGGTGCTGCTGTAGCGTCGCGGCTCATGGCTTCAAAGTCGCTCATGGATTGGCGATCGGACGCGGCGGCGGCGTTCGACGAGATCGAGAACGCGCATAAGGCAGTCGGCGGGAGCAAGCCGGGCCGGCGGTTCTTGACGCAGCAGCTCAACTACGCCTACACGATGCTGCTCGCGGCGCGCTTCCAGGGATTCGCCCGCGCGCTACACGCGCAGACCGCAGACGCTATCGCGCTCGGGGCACACGACGCCAACTACGCGGAGCTGTTGTATGGAAGCCTGACGAACAACACGACGCTTGAACGGAATAACGCGCATCCCAACTCGATCGCTGACGACTTCGCACGCTTCGGGCTCGACATCTGGGCCGACGTGGATAGGGAGCGCAGCCGCAACGACGAGCGTCGCAAGAAGCTCTGGGCGCTCGTCACGTGGCGCAACGCGATCGCGCACGACGATATCGATGCCAAGCTCAAGCGAGGCGCTCTGGAACCCTTGACGATCAGCCTCGCCACGTGCCGTGGCTGGCGCAGCGCGCTCAACATACTGGCCACATCGCTCGATAAGGTCGCAGCCGATCGCTGCCAAGCGCTCGGACTTTCCCGTCCTTGGTGATACCTTCAGATCATGGCACGCAACAGGACATCCTCAGCCGGCTCACTTAAGGTCGGTGACCACGTGACCTCGAAGCTTCCAGCCTTCAACTGGAGGGGCGTTATCGTCGAGGATCTTGGTCCGCTCGGTATCGACGGCAGCGAGATCTTCGTGATCCGCGTAGGCGACGAGGACGACGGCCGACGCTTCAACGCGCGCGCCGAAAGCCTCGAACGCGTAGCCGCGTAGCCACGTCGAGCAGCTCGATCGTCCCGACGCCCTCACCGCGTGTCGTTGTCTTGCCAGAGTCTGAGGTTCCGTCGTCCTGCCCGCCAGCTCTTACGGCGTGCGCACTCGGCTGCGATTAGCTTGTGGTCGTCGGGATCGCGGCGGTCGTCGATGTCGGCCTGCTCGTCGTGCGGCTCGACCCACTCGTGCAGGCAGTACGTGGCAGAGCCAACGCGCCACATGGCCCGTCGTAGTTGCTCGCTCAGCTCGAACCACGCATCCGACGAGGCGACCGAGCGCGCGTCGAGCATCTGCACCGATTCGTCGATGCTCGTTCGTAGGTCCTGGCGGAACCGCTCAATCTCCTGCTCGGCGAGCGTTTGAGCATCGCGCCAGAGGCGTTGCTGCGGCGACTCGGGCAATGCGGGCACGCTGCCCGAGCGACTGGCGCGCGCGAGGTGCCGACGTCCACTGCGCCTCAATGCCCATGCGGGGATTCCGTGGCGGCGCGAGCGCTCCAGCCGACCAGCCTCCACCAGGACGACGAGCCGCGACCGGACATGACGCGCTGCCGCTGATCGGCGTCCGATGCCAAGGTGTTCGGTGATCGCCCAAACGGGGACATCGGCATGGTCTCGCGCGCGGTGTCGCGCTGCCCTGTCGATGGCAGCCAGGACCATCTCGTCGGGTATCGCATCGGCTGGGTGCTTCGGCGTGGTGCTCGTCATCGGTTCCTCCTGTGGTCGGAGGCGCCGGGAGACAGCTTGGCGAGGGAGGCCAGAGAACCCGTGTCGGGATACGCTGCCTATGCGCCGGGAGCTCAACCTCTCGGAGCCACGCCCCCGGCCGTTGACGCGGCGCGGGGGCACTTGTATTTCGCCAGAGCATAACCGCTCACGCGCATGGGCTCAAGCGCATGGACGTAAGCGCTCGCCCATGCGACGCTCCCGCCCATGCCACCACGCCTCCCAACCGACCCAGCGCTCGGCCGAGCAATCCGACAGCTACGCGAACAACGCGGCCTGACCCAAGAAGAACTCGCCACCCACGCCGGCATGACCTTCGGCACCGTCAGCCGTCTGGAGTCAGCAAAGAGCGCCCCAGCGTGGGCTACCGTCCGTGCCCTCGTCGAGACGCTCGACGTGTCGCTCGGCGATCTCGCCAGAGCGATCGAGGCCCAAGAACGCACGAAGTAATCCGATGGAATCCGGTGTCGATAGCGGGCCGACGCCAGAGTCGGAACTGCCGGGATGGACCGAGGTCGCTGCGCTGCTCGAGTGCGCACATCGACACGAGACATACGCACAGGCTGCGTACTGGGCACTCGAGATGCTGCATGGGCGACTTGGCGAGGACTGGCTGCGCCGAGCCGTCAGCAAGAGCGAGGACGGGTTCCCGCTCGCCCTGGATCTCCTGGGCTCGCACACACTCGCTCTAGCCGAAGCTCTGGAGTGGGCGATCAGACTCGACCTCAGCAGCGATTGGGACGGCGGCGCAGACATGCTCCGCGACCTCCGATGTGATCCTCGGACTGCACGCCTGCTGCATACACGCGCGCAGCTCACCGTTGCCGCGGCAGCTTCAAGGCTCGGGTGGCCCGTGGAACTCGAGCCGAGTGGGGAGAACCGTCGACCCGCCGACGTGAAGTTCTCGACCCCGGCTGGGACCGCGATCGCGGAGATCCGGGTGCTCACTCAGAGCATGGGTGCGCGAGAGAGGTTCGCGGCCGCCGAGAGCGAGTCGGAATGGCTGACCATGCTCGGCCTCACCGAAGGTATCTGGATCGGAGGCAAACTCGACCGACATCTCACGCCGAGCGAGCGAGACACAGTCGAAGAGTTCGTCAAGAGCAACGCTGCCCATGTCCTTGAAGGGAAGCGACCGTCGCTCTCGCTAGACGGCGCCACCCTCACGCTCGCAAGCCGAGCCACCGATGCCGGCGCTCTGCATAGCCCAACGGTCAAAGAGGATCTCTTCTGGAGGATGGTCCACGCCATCGCTGAGAAGGCGGTCAAGATGAAGGAGTCGGGCGCACAATGGCTGCACATCACCGTGCTAACGGGTTTGTGGGCGTTCACGGTATGGGCCCAGAGCCCACTCGACGAGAAGCTGCAGATCATGATGTCCGCACTCGACGACGTGCTTGACGATCAAAAGCCCGAGGGGATCATTCTCTGTTCGGCAGCGGGCCTCGCCGCATCCACGACGGAGGAGACGGCGCAAACGCGTAACGGCGTAGCGCTGCGACGCGCCGTCCGGCCGCTACGTGCCCGCGAGACGCTCATCATGGGATTCAGCCCAGGCGCCCAGGCCATGATCCCGGCCTGGCAAGCCCTCGCCGACGCTGAAGGCGACTGGCTCGACTGGGCACTCGACCGCTATGCGCTGCCAAACATCGGCGAGATCCTCCCGCCGTCGTCTGCCTGAAGCCGACCCAGGGGATAGCCCTAGGGATAGAAAGGGATCGATTCGAGCGGATTCCAGCGGATCCATGCGGAACACGCCCCGCGCCGTCATCACCCCGCATCTGGCTCTAGAAAGCGGAAAAGCCCCGTTTCCGGGGCGTTTTCCTGAGCGGGGGACCGAGGAGTCGAACCTCGCGTTGCGGTTTTGGAGACCACCGTGTTACCGATACACCAGTCCCCCGAGGAGGACGGATTGTAGGGACCTCCGACGCTCCGACTCCAGATGGGAGCTCGCCCCGGCCCAAGCCCCCATCAGATCTCGCCCAGAGTCCTCGCATTCGGGTTCAGATGAGCCGTACATCCGCCCGCCTAGAGCCCGCCAGAACACTCAAGCAGCGCCCAGCCGATGCCGAAGAGTAAATGGTCCCAGACCATCTTGTAACAATGCTCACTTTCTTTGCCATGACCACGCGCTGCGCGGAGCCCTCGCCTCCGTCCAGGGTCGGGCGCCTCACGAGACTCCCTAGCGGCATCCCCAGGCCGCGCCTGGGGCGACTGGAGGCAAGCTCACAGGACGGCTTCCTGCTGATGGAAGTAATGATCAGTGCCCTGCTCGTCGCGCTGATCGTGATCGCCACGTTCGCTGGCTTCGACGTGGCCAACCGCTCCACCGCGGACGAGCGCGCACACGCCCAGGCCGATGCGCTCGCCCAGCAGGACGAGGACCGCCTGCGAGGCATGACCGCCGACCAGCTGTCGAACTTCAGCGAAACTCACACCGCCACATCCAACGGAACCGTCTTCACGATCACTTCCACCGCCAAGTTCATCTCCGATGCGACCGGCACCGAAAGCTGCTCGGCCGCAACCGCGAGCGCCGACTACATCCAGACCACATCCGAAGTCGGCTGGCCCGCGCTCAAAAGCCGCCCCAAGGTCGTCGAGACCGGCCTCGTCGCCCCACACGTCGGCGGGTCGCTGCTCGTGCAGGTGCTCAACGCCAGTGGCAAAGGCGTCCCCGGCATGACCGTCACCGCGACAGGTCCCGCGCCTGCAGTGGGCGTCGAAACAGCGGTCACGGGAACGAGCGGCTGCGTCATCTTCGGCTCTGTCGAACCGGGCGAATACAAAGTCAACGCCAAAGAGACCGGCTACGTCGAAAAGGACGGGAACTCCGAAGTACCGGTTGCCCAGCAGGCCGCGTCCGTCGTCAATGGATCCACCACGAAGAAGCTCCTCGAATTCGACCAAGGCGGCGAACTCGCCGTCAAATTCGAAACCGCCGGCGCGAAAGCCAAAGGCGAAGCGTTCCTCGTCTTCAACACCAACATGACCACGCCCTCCTACCGCGCCTTCGGCACCCTCGGCACCCAGGCCGAAACGATTAGCACTCCCAAGACGCTATTCCCCTTCAACATCTCGCCCTACAACTACATCGTGTACGCCGGCAGCTGCCCTGCGGACAATCCTCAAACCACCAGCTCGATCAAACCGCCGGAAGCCCTCGTAACGGCTGGCGGAGCCGCCACAGTCACCGTCACCCAGCCGCCCATCAAAGTCCTGGTCATGAGCGGCACAAAATCGAGCTCTCCAGGCAGCGCGATGGAAGCCTCCGGCACGCTCATCGACACCGGCTGTGAAAAAGAAGGCATCGAAGCAAAACGCACGATCAAAACGAACTCCAAAGGCGAACTTCCCAGCCCAGGTATGCCGTATGGCTCGTACTCCCTGTGCTTCACCGGCACGATCAGTGGCAAAAACAGGAAGTTCACCACCACCGTCAAAAACATCGAAACGGCGGGCGTTACGGTACCGACGATCTATCTCGGTGGCGGCGAAGAAAAAGCGGGCTGCCCATGAGCCCGGAGAACCAACCCACTCGTACCCGCGGCGTGCGAACCATGATACGTCGCACCGGCAGACGAATTGCTCGCGAGACGAGCGGCGTCACCCTGATCGAGATGCTGGTCGCGATCGTCACCGGCCTGATCGTCACCGGAGCTGCCTTCACGATCCTCGAATTCTCTCTCGCTCAAACTGCTCGAATCGCCGACCGGACCAGCGCGAATCAAAGGGGACGGATCGCGATGGAAAAGCTCCAGCTCGAGCTCCATTCGAGCTGTGTGACGATCCTCGTCAACCCGATTCGGCCGGAAAGCACCTCCACGAGCCTCATCTTCTACAGCAAGACGGCGCCGGCAGCTGAACCGTTCTTCACCTCCATGACGAAGCACAAGGTCTATCTAGAAGGCAACACGCTCTACGACGCCCTCTACTACAGCATCAGCGGCACTGAATCAACTAAATGGAATTTTGTCGAACCACTCACACCCAACAAAATCAACACCCTCCTCACTGGAGTATCCGTTCCCAGCAGCGGCTCAATATTCGAATATTTCAAGTACACAGGCACAAGTCTCACCACCCTCATACCATCACCGAAACTCACCGAACCCGAATCCAAGCTCGTCGCCAAGATCAACATACACCTGCTCGTATCGCCGGAATCCGGATCTACGAAGGGGCCTGCAGGTGACCGCCAGTTCGAAATTTCCAGCAGCGCCGTGCTGCGTCTGACACCAGCCACAGAAGTGGGGCAACAGGAACCATGCGAATAAGATCGATCAAATCCTCGATCAGTGCACGCGATGAGAGCGGCTTCACCCTAATCGTCACACTCGGCGTGATGCTCGTTGCAAGCCTGCTGATGACTGCTGCGTTCGTCGCCTCGGAAAGCGACATCCAGCTGACCCACAACGATGTCAACGCGAAGAAGGCCTACTACGCTGCTCAGGCGGGCATCAGCAACTACGCCTACCATCTCAACGCCGACTTCAACTACTGGACCTACTGCACCGGTGGCGCCGCGGCATCGAACAAATCGCTCAACCTCGAAGGCTCGACCGCCAACAAAGTGTCGGTCCCCGGAGCCAGTGAAGAGCAGTACGCGATCCAGTTGCTACCGGCGAGCACCGCTCCAGTGGCGGATAAAAAATGCGATCCGACGGCCCCGGTCGCTACGATGATCCAGCAGGGTGGCGTCAACGGCGGAACCTTCCGTATCGAGTCCACGGGCTACTCGGGAAAAGAAGAGCGCACGATCCTCGCCACGTTCGCGCACACGAGCTTTCTCAACTTCCTTTACTACACGAAGTACGAGACGCTTGACCCGGTCACCTACAGCCCGGTCAAACCGGAATGTGCGAAGTTCCTGAGAGAAAAACGCTCTGCTGAATGCTCGACCATCGAGTTCGTGAACGCCGACGTCCTCAAAGGCCCCGTCTATACCGAGGACACGGCCTCGATCTGCAGCACACCGACGTTCGGTCGCGGACTGGAAGACAACATCGAATTCAAGGGTGGCTCGCAGTCCGGCGGCTCCGGCTGCACGAACTCGGCGAAATACCTGGGAACGCTCGTCCCGCCTGAAGAAGTCGTCGCGGTCGAACCTCCGCCCAGCAACACTTCGCTGAAGGCCATCGCCGGGACGAAGTACACGGGCAAGACCATCATCGTGCTCGAAGGCGAAACCATGACGGTCACCAACAAAGGCAAAACCGAAAAACCAGTCGCCTTTCCCACCAACGGCGTGATCTACGTCTCCAACGAATCGTGCGCCAAAGCGTACACGCCCTACAACCCCAGCTACACCGAAGACAGTGGCTGCGGGAATGTGTACGTAAGCGGCAAATACACAAACTCCCTGACGATCGGTGCCGAAAACGACATCGTCATCAACGGCAACCTCACCCCGCCCCTCGAAAAAGGCGAACCGACGACCAATGCCGTTCTCGGCCTGATTGCGAACAACTTCGTCCGCATCTACCACCCCGTCAGTCAGAGCAGCGTCAAAAACACGGCCACTGAATGCACGGCCGCGAACCTAAATGCGGCGGAAGACCCGAACAAATTGGGCGGCACTATGCTGAGCCCCGAAATCTACGCTGCGATCCTCGCCGTCAACCACTCCTTCATCGTCGACAACTTCCGCTGCGGCAAACCGCTGGAAAAACTTACCGTCTTCGGTGCGATCGCCCAGATCTTCCGTGGCACCGTCGGCACGCACAGTGGGGAAGCGGTGGCGAGCGGCTACTCGAAGAACTACGGCTACGACGACCGGCTGCAGGTTGAGTCCCCTCCCTACTTCCTGAACCCCGTGACCGCCGACTGGTCGAACCGCCGCGCCGTGCTCACGAAGAACCCGTAGCTCTCCACTCGGACTGCGCCTCCGGTATGGAGCACCACTGTCGACGGGCTATCCTCGCGGATGGGAGCTTCCGCCATGACGACTCACAGGCCGCCCAACCGTCAATCGTCGGCACTCGCTGCCGTGTCACTCCTGCTTGCGCTCTCTGCTGGCGGTCTCACCGGATGCGGCGAAGCGACCGTCTCCGGTAGGGCGCTGGCGAACACGAAGCCGACGACCAAACGCACACCCTCGACAACGCGCACAAACGCCAAGCCCCGCAGCATCACCGCGCGCATAGACGCCTCCTCCGACAGAATCATCGCCGAAGGCAAGGTGCACATCGCGTCCGGCGCTCCATCCGACGCTGAAATCCGCCGTGAGATCAAGGCCGCCCGCGCAGCCGGGATCGCGCTCCCCTCAGGAGACTCGGCCGCATCGTTCGAAAACGCCCCGTCGAACTCGGGCGGCGCCGTGCAGATCGCGACACCCGAAGCGTCGTGGAACCCGCGCTCCAAGCCGATCGCCACGTGGATCGTCCCGGTCCTCGAATGGGCCCACGAACACGGCTGGGCCGGCACCGTGACCAGCGGCTACAGAACCTACTACGAACAGGTGCAGTTGAACGCCGCAGGCGCCTTCAGCGCTCCCGCCGGGCTGAGCAACCACGAGACAACCGTCTACCCCGGCGGCGCGGTGGACGTCACCGGCCCGGGCCAGCTGATCCAGGTGCTGCAGGCCTACCACGGCCCGTTGAAGCTCGTCGGCGGGGTCCTCGGACCGGTCGATCCCGAGCACTTCTCCGCCACCGGCGACTGAGTGACCGGGCACCGGCAGATCGAAGTCACTGAGATGTACATGGCGTTCCCTGCCCGCCCCGCGGACGCCACACTCGTGTCGGACGAGTTTCGCGCGCCATAGACAAGGGTCACAATGGAGGGCAATAGTACGATGGCCCGCGCGTGACGCCAGCGATTTCACATTCCCGGGCGCTCGCGGCATCGGGGCCGAGCAAGCTGCAGACTCCGCCTTCCTCGCTCGATGCGCTGCCATCCTGACCAGTGGTAGCTCTGACCTATACCCCTATCTTCGCGCATTTTGGCCATTGGTACGTCTCGCTGCCGACCTTCATGGGGCCGGTGTTGATCATCGCGATCGCCGTGAAGGTATCCGCGTGGCGCGATCGTCGTCGCGTCGGACGCGGCGAGGCCAGCCACACTCGCGTTGCCGCGATCCAAGAGGACGACAAGGTGGTGGTCAGGGTCAAGGGCGCCCTCGACTACCCCGCTTTGCTCGACATCGAACAGGAGCTCGGCGTGGCCGTCGCGAGGGCCCCTCAGGTGCTGCTCGACCTGCGGGAGGTCTCCTCCCTCGAGCCGGAATCGGCGTGGAACGTTGCCGAGATCATCGCCGGGGTCGATCGCTCCGCGGAGGTCGTCGTCGTTGTGATCGGCGCCGGTCCGGCCGGGCAGACGTTGCGGAAGGTGTGCGAGCTTGAAGGGATCGAGTTCGTCGAGGAGGCGCCGGCTGGAGTCGGTGCGCCGGGGAAGCCGCCTGGCGGCCCCAGTCCATGACGTAGACTGGCGCGCGCATGGTCGCCCCGCGTCGTCTGCTGCCTCCCGCGCTTGGCGGCCTTGTGATCTTGGCGATGCTGTTCCCGGAGGCCGCCTCGGCGCACGGGATCGTCGGCAGGGCCGGCCTGCCGATTCCGGTGTGGCTGTTCAGCTGGGCTGCCGCGATCGTGCTTGTCGTCTCGTTCGTCGCGCTGTCGACCCTTTGGCGCAGACCGCAGCTGCAAAAGCAGCGTCGGACCAGCGTGTTTCGTATGCCGGCGGTGCTCGCACGCCTCGCCAGCCTGTTTGGTGTGGGGGTCTTCGGGCTGGTGCTCTATAGCGGCTTCGCGGGGACGGAAGTCTCCATTGCGAACTTCAGCGTGACTTTCATCTACGTGATCTTCTGGGTCGGGCTCCCCGTCGCGAGCGTGCTCTTCGGCGACATCTTCGCCGTGATGAACCCCTGGCTCTCGTGTGCGCGCGCGATCCGCTGGGCCGCCGGTCGGATCGCACCGCGGGGGAGCGCGCGGGTTCCTCTGCGCTACCCGGAGCGCCTGGGGATGTGGCCCGCTGTGGCGTGCCTGGTCGGGTTCGCGTGGCTGGAGCTCGTGTACGTCGACCGCGACCAGCCCTCGACGCTCGCGGCGCTGTCGCTGGCGTACTTCGTCGTGATGCTCGCCGGCATGGCGGCGTTCGGCGTCGAGGTTTGGGAGGAGCGCGCGGACGGGTTCGGCGTCTACTTCAGGCTCCTCTCGCGCATGTCGGGCCTGTGCAGCGACGAACAGGGCGTCGTGTACCGGCGGTTGCCGCTGAGCGGGCTGCCCGGCATGCCGGTGTATCGCGGGACGGTCGCTCTCGTCTGCACGGTGATCGGGACGACGACCTTCGACGGATTCAGCAACGGCGGGCTGTGGCGGACCTCCGAGCCTCACCTGGAAAGCTTCTTCGAAAGCCTCTCCTTCAGCCAGACACCCTCGCAGGAGCTTGCCTATTCGTTCGGCCTGATCGCGTGTGTAGCGCTCGTGGCGGGGATCTACAGGCTGGGAATCGCGGGGGTCCGCAGTGTCAGCGCCCGCTATGACACGCCGTACCTCACTCATGCGTTCGCCCACACGCTCGTGCCGATCGGCTTCGCCTATGTGGTCGCGCACTACTTCTCGCTGCTCATCTGGCAGGGCCAGGCGATCATCTATCTCGCCTCCGATCCGCTCGGCAGCGGCGCGAACGTGCTCGGCACGAGCTCCTACCAGATCAACTACACGTTCCTTTCCTTCGCAGCGATCTGGTACGTGCAGGTCGCCGCCCTCGTTGTGGGTCACGTGAG
>Ga0265337_1001653_pt1 | contig 10838 bp, 9 predicted proteins | sample 42122metaG_FD_192441 | JGI IMG/M metagenome (GOLD analysis project Ga0265337, IMG submission 192441) | Rhizosphere microbial communities from Carex aquatilis grown in University of Washington, Seatle, WA, United States - 4-21-22 metaG | ecosystem: Host-associated > Plants > Roots > Rhizosphere >... | reverse complement strand
ATGTTGCTCGAAGCCTACTTGCTCCGGCGAGCAGCTCTCGCGGGCCGGAGCGACTTCATCGGATACGAGAAGAACGACACCCGGGCGAGCCTCATCATGGGCACGGGCAACGTGATCGTTTCGGCGGGGGCGCGCGTGGGTCAGCTCGCGCTCTATCTGTGGATCTACCAGCACCGGCTCTTCGAGATCGGCACCGGCCCGCTCGCGTGGGTGCTCCTCTTTTTCGCGGAAGATTTCACCTATTACTGGTGGCACCGCGCTTCGCATGAAGTGCGGTTCATGTGGGCGGCCCACGTGAATCATCATTCGAGCGAACGGTTCAACCTCTCGACCGCGCTCCGGCAATCGTGGACGACGCCGCTCACCGTGCCGCTCTTCTACTTTTGGCTACCCCTCATCGGTTTTCATCCGATGATGATCTTCACTCAAATCGGGATCAGCCTGCTCTATCAGTTCTGGGTGCACACCGAGCTTATCCGAACCGTCGGGCCGTTCGAGTGGATCCTGAACACGGCGTCGCATCATCGCGTGCACCACGGCTCGAACCTCGAATACCTCGATCGAAATCACGCGGGCATTCTCATCGTGTGGGATCGCCTGTTCGGCACGTTCGAACCCGAGCGCGCACGCGTCGTGTACGGCCTGACCCACGACATTCGGACCTTCGACCCGATTCAGATTGCGTTTCACGAATGGCGCGCGCTCGCTCACGACGTTCGCGCGGCGAAGACGTGGAAGAACAAACTCCGGTTCGTGTTCTTGCCGCCCGGGTTCAGCCCCGACAAGACGACGTTGACGGCGAACGAGATGCGGCGAGCCGCGGGCCACACGGCGCATTCGACGAGCACGCCGGGGGCTTCGCCGTCGTTTCGGTAACGCGTTAGTCTCCGGCGGCGCTCGACGCGATCGGCTCTTCGACGACTCCGGCGGCGCCTGCCACCGCGGCTCCGCGGAACGACGGGAGCTCGCGCTCCGCCGACTCGAACGCGTAGCGCGTCGCGACGAGCACGCCGCTCGGATCTGCCGGCGCCTTCGCGACGAGAGGGACGAACGGGCTTTCGGCGAGGGCACGGCGCCACGGCACGTTCGGGTGCCCCGCGTCGCGCAACGCGTGGACGAGCTTCAACGTCCGAAATGCGTCGAACCACGACGCGACTCGCCGGAAGCGCGCCGCGGGCATTTTCGCTTCGCGCGACGCGGCTTCGAACGCCGGACGCGCGTCGAGCTCCCGGAGCAGGTCGAGGATCACCGTTCGTTCGTCGCCGGGAAAGCCGTCGAGGTCGGCATAGAGCCGCGACACGTCACCGTGCCGCGAAAATCTGCGAAGCAGCGCGAGCCATCGCCCGAGGACGTCGAAGATTCGCGGCGCGTAGAACGACGGCTCGCCCCCCTCGAGCGCTTCGGCAACGCGGCGACCGGTACCGAACGGCGTGCGATCCGAAACGCGAGAACGGAGCCGCACCGGCATGCCGGACGACGCGAACACGGCGCCGACCTTCGCAATCTTGTTCAAGAGGTAGAAATCTTCCGCGGCCTCGCGCTTCGGGTAACCGCGCACGGCGGCGTACGCTTCGGCGGACACCGCGGTCGCGCTCCCGAGCGTGTGAAACGCGTACGGCGAGCGCGCCCCGCCGAGCCCGAGCACGTAATATCGGAGCGAGAGCTCGTAGTGCGCGGTCGCGCGCGTCACCGACGCGTCGAGAGCCGCTTCGTGCCAGAACGGAAAGACGACCGCGGCGACGTCGAGCCGCTCTTCGACGTCCGGCATCTCGAAATGAGCCGGCGGCAAGGTCGCATCCGCGTCGGTCGAAAACGAAAAGCGCGACGCGACGTGGCCCGCGTCGTAGAGCGCGAGCGCGACGTCGGTGCCGATTTTTCGTGCGAGCCCCACCCCTTCCTTGCGCGGCACGAAAAACCCCGGCGACGCGCGATCGACGACGAGCACGTCGAGCTCGCCCGGGACGAGCGCGCCGAGCCACGCCGGTGGACCACCGGGAAGCGCACGAACGTCGTGGAGCGCGCCCCGCAAACCCTCGAGCAACACCTGGTTCTCCGCGTGAACGGAGCAGCCGGCTTCGTCGCTTCCGTTCACGACCACGACGCACAAGGTTCGTCCGCGCGACGTCTCCGCCGCGGTGACGTATCCGCGAACGAACTCCGGTTCTTCGCGACACGCCGGAACGACGAGTGTCCGGCCGTATTTTCCGGTCACCGCCCGAGCGAGCGCGATTTCCGGTTCCGCGTGATCGGCGAGGTACTTGCGAAGGGCGTGCACGGGTTCAGTGCACCGCGGCGCGGAGCGGCAACGTCCGGACGATCTGCGCCTCGGCGTCGAGCAACTCGCCGGCGCGCGCTCGCACGATTTCTTCGGAGAAATATTCGCGGGCGAGCCGGAAGAAGAGCCCGTGATGTCGTGATTCGGCGCGCGCGAGGTCGAGATACGTCTCCTTCAATTCGCCGGGCTCGAGCGCGACCGACACCATTTGAAGACGCTCGCACCCGCGCGCTTCGACGATCCCCGGGACGAGCAGGCGATCCAGAAAAAGCTCGTCTCCCTGGGTACGCGAGAGCTTCCGGAGCGCGTTCACGTAAGCGTCCTTTTCGTCGTTCGCGAGTCGGAGGCCGCGGCGCGCGACGATTCGATACATGACGTGGAAGTGTTCGAGCTCCTCGCGCGAAAACGCGATCAGCGGCTCGAGCATCGCGACGCGATCGGGGTATTTCGCGACGAGTGACATTCCCATGGCGCTCGCTTTTCGTTCGCAGAGCGCGTGGTCGACGAGAAATGCGTCGAAATCGCGGAATACGACGTCCAGCCACGTCGCGGGGGTCGGGACCCGGAGGTCGAGCATCGGGGCGGAGTGTACCCAAATCTCGGACGGTCGCGCCCTCGGACTCGGCGGTGGGCAAATCCCGTGAGAGCGCGATAAGCTCGCCGGCACTATGGCAGTTGCCGACGAGCGCTTCGATCTGATCGTCATCGGTACGGGGCCGGCGGGTGAGAAGGCGGCCGTGCAGGCCGGTTACTTCGGGAAACGCGTCGCCGTCATCGAGCGGGCGCCGGAGCCCGGCGGCGCGGGCGTGCACACCGGAACCCTGCCGAGCAAGACCCTCCGCGAGACGGCGCTGTATCTCTCGGGTCATTCGGCGCGCGAGCTCTACGGCGTGGCGGTGAGCCTCGATCGGCAAGCCACGCTCGAGCACTTGATGGCGCGCAAGAACACGATCGCCGAGTCGGAGTCGCGGCGCATCCGCGACAACTTCGACCGGCACGACATCACGTACTTTCACGGCACGGGAGTCCTCGAAGCCGACCGCACCGTCGTGGTCGATGGCCCGGCAGGGATCTTCCGCTTGTCGGCGGAGTTCATCCTCATCGCGACCGGGTCGCGCCCCTTTCGGCCGAAGGACATCGACTTCGCGGACGACCACATCCACGACTCCGACGAGATCCTCGGCATCGGGTGCTTGCCGGAGCGGCTCGTCGTGCTCGGCGGCGGCGTCATCGGCTGCGAGTACGCCTGCATGTTCGCCGCGCTCGGCGCCAAAGTGACCTTGGTCGACACCCGCGACCGGGTCCTACCGTTCCTCGACGACGAAATCGTCATTCGATTGACCGACGCGATGGTGAAGCTCGGCATCGAGCTCCGGCACGGCGTCCGATGGTCGAACATCAAGCGAAGCGGCGAAGAGGTGACGCTCGATCTCTCCGACGGCTCGAAGCTCACGTGCGATCAGCTCCTCTACGCCGCCGGGCGCGTCGGCAACACCGAAGGGCTCGGGCTCGACAAGGTGGGCGTCAGCGTCGACAACCGCGGGTACGTCAAAGTCGACGAGCGGTTCGCCACCACCGCGCCGGGCATCGTCGCGGCCGGCGACGTGATCGGGTTTCCGGCGCTCGCGTCGGTGTCGATGGAGCAAGGCCGGGTCGCCATCTGCCACGCCTTCGGATTCGGCTATAAAACCGCCGTTTCGTCGATGATGCCCTACGGTATCTACACGATTCCGGAAGCGAGCGGCGTCGGCGAAACCGAGCAAACGTGCGCCGAGAAAGGCCGCGACGCCGTCGTCGGACGCGCGCTCTATCGCAACAATGCGCGCGGCAAGATCGTCGGCGACGTCGAAGGCATGACGAAGATCATCGTCTGCGCCAAGACCATGAAGCTCCTCGGCGTGCACGTCATCGGCGAAAACGCGACCGAGCTCGTGCACATCGGACAATCGGTGCTTCACCTCGAGGGCACCGTGAATCTCTTCATCGACATGGTGTTCAATTTCCCGACCTTGGCCGAGTCGTACAAGTACGCGGCGTACGACGCGCTCGACGCACTCCATCGACGAGGACTCTGAGCGCGTGTGCGTCGTCCGCGCATCGCTTCTGCTCGTCGCGATCTTCGCGCCCATTTTTGCGAGCGCGTGTCAGACCGCGAGCGCGGGGTCGAACTCGTTCTGCTTGTTCGAAAATGGCGCGCTCCTCACCGGGCAATGCCTCACGCTCTGCCAGAGCGAATGCGCGCTCCTGGCGTCCGCGGGCTGCGAGCCCGCGAATTGCGAAAAGACCTGCGACGCCACCGACGCGAAGCGCTCCTCGTCGTGTCACGACGCGAGCTACGTGTACTGGCGCTGTCTCCGGACGAGCAACGGCCCGGACGTGACGTGCGGGGATGTTGGTGCGAATTTCTCGACGTCGAGCTCGCTCTGCGCGTCCGAGCGTGCGTCCGAGTCGTCCGCCTGCGCCGCGCCCGACGCCGGCGCGCCGCTGTCCGTCGTAGCGGGCACCCCAACCACTCAATAAGTCTCGCTCAGCCCTGAACCGTCACGACCAGACGGCGCGAGTGGCCACGACGCCGGTGCTCGAACAAGTAGAGCGCTTGCCAGACGCCGAGCGCGAGACGGCCGCCGCTCACCGGAATCGTTTCGCTCGTGCGCGTGACGGCGCTCCGCGCGTGCGCGGGCATGTCGTCCGGGCCCTCCGCGTCGTGCTCCCACTTTCGCGATTCCGGCGCGAGCTCGGCGATCCATCGTTCCAGATCGCGGAGCACGGCGGGGTCCGCGTTCTCCTGAATGACGAGGCTCGCCGACGTGTGCTGCACGAACACCACGCACAGCCCGACGTTCACGCCCGAGCGCCGGACGACGGCGGCGACCGTGCTCGTCACGTCGACCAGACCTTGCCCGGACGTCGCGATTTCGAGGGTTTCTTGGTGCATGACCGGAACGACTCTACGGCGTTTGGGAACCGATGCAGAGCCCGTAGCCGTCGGGGAATCCCGCGGTCGCCTGACATTTTCCGGACGCGCAGGCGTTCTGATCGGCGGTGTTGCAGATCTGCACGCACAGCCCGATGGCGCTCGAGCAGAAATAGCCCGCGGCGCACGGACACGGTTCACCGGCTTTCGAACCGCCCGGCTCGACGCAGCTCGTCGTGCCGTCGCCGCGCACGATGGTGCACGCGGTCGTCGCGTCGCAGACGCAGCTCGGTCCGGTGCACGGATACGGCTCGAGGAGCTGACAATGATCGGCGGGCAAGCACACCGGCACCTTCAGCGTCGTGTGCGTGGCACCGAGCTCCAGGAGCGGGCCTTTGCCGCAATACGTGCCCGTGCCGCAGCGGGTCGACTTCGCACTGCAGCAATACGGCAGACAGCGGCCCGCGCCTTTGTCGCCCACGCACGCGAGCGTCGCGCGGCAATCTCCCGACGACGCGCACGGCGCATTCACGTCGCCCGGCCCGGCGCGACCGCAGCCACGGACCGGACTGCCGGAGTCGTCGCTGTTCACCTGACACGCAAAGAGCGGCCCCGCGTCCACGCCGGGAACGTCGACACCCGGAGCGCCGCCGGTAGCTCTTCCGCCGTCGCGGGCGCGCGGCGGCCCCGCTTCGCTCCCGGCGTCGCGGGCGCCGCGCGTCGGCCCAGCGTCACTGCTCGACGCGTCGGCGCTCGCGTCCAGGGCGGCGTCACTCGCGGCGTCGCCCGCGTCGAGCGACGTCGCGCTTCCCCCTACCGCCGAGGCGCCGCCGGTCGAGGGCGCTCCGCCCGCGCCCGTCGCGCCGCCATTCGTAGCGCCATCGATTCCCGGCGGAGTGACTCCGCCGTTCCCGCCGTCGAATTCGGCACAAGCGTCGGGGTCGTCCGGGATGTGCTGGAAGCAAAAGTCCGCAGTGCCGCAGAGCGGACTGACCCCGGGAAGGCGCTTCGGGCCCGCGTCGCCGGCGTCACCGGGGTGAAGCGCGATATTGCCGCCGTCGCCGCTGAGGTTCGGGTTCCCCGTCGATCCGTTCGACGAGTCGCTGAAGGAGGCACACGACGCCGCCCACCCGACGCTCGTCCCGAGAGCGATCGCCCGCAGCAAGAAAAGCCGAGAACCCTGGCGCATGGTCGGAAAGCACGTCGCAAGAAGGATGCCGGAGCCGCGTCGGCTCTCCAGCGGACCTCCGCCGCGCCGGAAAGCACGCGCGCCGAGCCTATCACTTCCTCGGTCCTGCGACCTCCCGCTCGAGGGTGCGCGGCCGCACCCCTGACAGAGCTGTCGCTATTTGAGCGCGACGTTCTTCACGACGAAGTTGCCGGCGCGGTCGTAGACGCGAAGCGAGAGGAGCACGGGACCTTGTGGGGCCAGGGTCGACACGTCCGCGTCGAAGTCCTCACGCGGCTCGTCGTAGACGCCGTCCCGCGGGAAAAACGGGATCCACTGGTCGGTCCCCGTCACGGACGCTTCGATTCGAGCGATGGGGCCGACGCCGTCGATCGCCGTTCCCTGAATGCGCCGACCTTGAACCTTCAAGTCGGCGATCGTCGGCGGCGTGTTGTCGACGAGGATGACGCTGCTCTCGAGCTCGTGACGGCGCACGCGATCCGGCGGGTTGGAGATCTCGTCGGAGGCCGTCACGCGCACGCGATACTTCCCTTCCGGAAGATCCGCGGTTTCCCAGGAGTACGTCGTCTTGGTGAGCGTCTCGTGGGGATCCAGCATGTCGTACCAGGTCGAAGTCCCGATGATCTGATACTCGACGCGATAACGAAGGTCGTCCTTGTCGGGGTTGTCGACCTTCCACTTCAACGTGATCGTCGAACCGCTCTTGCGAGACAGCGGACCACCCGAGCTCTCGACGCCGGTCGACGACGTCGGCGCGCCCTCGGCCTCGACCTCGGTGACCACGGCACGCAGGTTGTCGGTGACGAACGGAATCGTGAGCGACGACAGCACGGCGTTCGGGTCGCGATTCCAGCGCGCGCGCACCTGGAGAAATCGCGCCGCCGGGCTCGCCACGTCCGCGCCCGCTTGCACCGGCGAGCTCCACGCGCTCCACGTGTCGTCCGGCTCCAGCGTGTTGCCCGAGCGCGTCGAGAGCTCGAGCGCGCCGCGCGACAGCCACTCCATCTTGCCGAAGTGCGCGCGGAGACCGGCGTCGAGCACCTTGCTCGTCCACACCGCGTCCGTGCCGCCGACGCCGCGAATGGGATGCAGGACCGCCGGATCGCTGGCCGCGACGTAGCGCTGTTTCCCCTTCAAGAGCAACGCGCCGACCTGTCGCTCTTCGACGTCGGCGACGAGCACCTCGTTGTGATTGTCGTCGACCGTGTAGACGCGCCCTTCGACTCCGGTCCCGACGTAGGGGCGTCCGTCGTCGCCGAGCGCCAGGCTCGAGAAGTACTCGTCCTTGTTGTCGAGCAGCTGCTCGGGCGTCCCGCTCGCGTCGAATTTATAGAGGGTTCCCTTGCCGGTGCTCTTCGGCGGCTTCGCGGCGGGCGACGCCGCGGACGTCCCGCCCTTGCGCGACGGCGTGTACGTGCCGGGTTTCACCTCGTTCGCGACGGCGAACACCTCGCCCTTGTCGCCGACGACGATCGCCCGCACCTCGGTGCGTCCGAAGTCGTAGAGCACCGTGGCGCGCCCGGGCCCGGCGACCTTGTAAAGCTTCGCCTTGTCGCTCGCTCCCGTGTACACCGCGCCGTCCGGCGCGACCGCGACGCTCATCAGGTGTTGCTCGGGGGCGTCGAAATAGACCTGCGCGGTGCCCTTCTGATCGATGCGAAAGAGCTTTCCTTCGGGACCGGTGGCGGCGAACAGCGAGCCCGTCTTCGCGTCGTAGGCGAGTTGCCACACGTGCTCGGCGCCCTCGAGCTTGACGAACTTCTCCGCTTTTCCGTTCGCGTACTTCCACACTTCCCCGTCGGGAAGCGTGCCGGCGTACACGGTGCCGCCGAACCCCTCGACGAGGGACGTGACCGCGAGCGAGCCGGTATCACCCGCGAGCTTCACGGAAGCGCCGTCGGACGCGAAGATTTTCCCGTCGTTGCCGGTGCCGAGCAGCACCGAGCCGTTCTTCACGATGAGGCCCGACCAGATCGTCGTGGCGTCGGTGACCGGGATCTGGCCCAGGTTGAAGCCCGCGCGCACCTCGCCGGACGAGTCGACCGCGACGCCCTTCAAGTCGCCGCCCTTGAAGTCGTCTCCCTTGCGGAGCTCGAAGGTGCGCGTGCCGACCGCGTGCGCCGACGACGCGAGCAGGCACAGCGACGCGCACGCGACGCAGAGCGGTTTGAATCCGTGTTTCATCGACATCTCGAATGGTTCTTTCGTCACCGCAAGACGGGTTTGACTTCGATCGTGACGTGGTCTTGGCCGCTCATGAAATCCGGCATGGGGACGACGGTGTTCACGTCGCCGCGGTAAGGCTCGGGCGCGACCGTGGCACTCGTCGGACGCAAGGCGTCGAACGCGCCGGGAGGCAGGTTGTCCGCGACGTGCCCTCGGAAGAGCACCGCGTTCTCGCCCGGGTATCCGACGACGATCGACTTCGGCGGGAACACCGGATCGACCAGGTTCGCGATGAGCTCGGCGAGGTTTTCCGCGGGCGGCCGTTCCTTGTCGACGTTGTATCCGGGTTTGATCGTGAGCGTCACCGATTGCCCGGCGAGGTACTTCGGAATCGGAACCTCGATCGTCTTCGTCTGCGGCGGCCCCGTGAACGGCGACAAGGTCAGACGGATGCGCGCGGTGCCGCCGGCGTCGACCTCGTTCTCGAGCGCCTCGGCGCCGCGGAGCCGCACGATTTCCCGCGCGTACTTCAGCTCGATGTCGGTGTGCGAGCTCTCGATGATCGCCGGCTCCCAGGGGTTGTTCAAGATCGCGCCGACCGCGCGGACCAGGTTCGAGCCGCTGAATTCACGCGAATCGGGCGTTCCGCCGATCGAGACGCCGAAGTCCTCGAGCACGATCTCGCCGTAGCCGCGGATCTTCAGGTGGCTCTTCGCGGTCCAGCTCACGTCCTGGTGCTCGTTCGCGACGGCCTGAACGGCGCTGCCGAGCGCGACCGCCATGAACGACGGACCCATGAATTTTTCGTGCGCGATCTCGAAGTGCCAGTCGGTGAAGCGCACGCCCGGCGCGCCGTGAATGCTGATGCTGCACGGGATGACCGGCGCCTTCGCGGTATGCGACACGACGATCGCCGTTTCGCGGTCGTTCACGAGCGCGCCGACGTCGCGGACGGGCATGCCGAGCTTGAACGAACGATAGTCGCTCGCGAGAAACCACACGACGCGCCCGATCGCCGTCGGCAGCGCGGTGATCCCCGACTCCATCATCGGGTGTCCGAACGCGACCAATTTATCGCCTTCGACGCGGGTCACCGTGCCGAGGCCCATCGCGCTCATGTCGCCGCGGATCAACTCGACGCCGATGGCGCCGCCGTCGACGTACCGGGTCGGGGCGTCGGGCTCCGCCGCGCCGCCGCCGCCGGCCTGGAGCGGCTCGAGCCCCAGCGGCGCGAGCAAGTCTTTCGCGACGTCGATGGCCGCGCCGGTCATGCCGCCCATGAGCAGCGGCGTCGACACCGGTCGCAACGTGGCGACCGATCCGAGTCGCTGCTTCTCCGCGTCCGCGAGCGCCGCGGAGTGGGCCCGGACGTCGTAGTGGTCGAGCGCGCCGGCGTAGCGATCCGTCGACGACATCGACGCCTGCGCTTGCTTCTTGTTCGGGTGTTCGGCGCCGACGTCGACGCGCCAACCGTCGACGATCTTCGGGAGCGGCCGCTCCATCTCGTCGAGCATCATGCGAATCGGCGTCACGCCGGCGACGGGCTCGGAGCCGAACGTCCATCCATAGGCGTACGCGCCGGCCATCTTGCCATCCAAATAAATGGGGCTCCCGCTCATGCCCGCGACGACCTTGGTCACTTCGAGGCGAGGGTGCTGGGTCTTGATGAGGATCAAGTCCTGGTGAGGCCGAAAATTCTTGAGTACGTCGATGACCTCGACCCCGAACCGCTCGGGCTTCGTCCCTTCGAAGACGGTGAGCCCGTAGCCCTTCATCCCTTTCTTGATTTGATCGACGGAGATCACGTCGGTTCGGACCGCGTAGCCGTCGGCTCGAGCGACGCCGAAACCGATGGCAAGCGAGCCCATGAGACCCGCCGCGGCAGCCAGGGGAACCATCAGGGAGAGACGCACGCGCGGAAGTGTAGTCGAAAGACCTCGCCGCCGCCCCTCCGAGCCATCGAAACTCCACTTCACTAAGATTCGGCGTCGCGACCTTCGGACTTCGGCGACGAACACTGCTTTTATTCGGCCCAGACCTTGGATTTCTTCGTCATGACGGCAATCGTGGCGTCGTTCGCGACGCTGGTGACCGCGCACCTCGCGCTCGCCGCGGGGCTCGTCGTGCGCGACCCATGGTGGCGCGGACCGCTGGCGTTGATCGTCGCCCCGCTCGCGCCGCTGTGGGGATGGCGCGAACGCATGCGCGCCAGGTCCATCGTGTGGATCGTCGCGCTCGTCGTTTACGGCGCGGCGTTCATCGCCGGTCGTCGCGGCGGATAGGGGCGGAGCACG
>Ga0265337_1001651_pt1 | contig 10841 bp, 11 predicted proteins | sample 42122metaG_FD_192441 | JGI IMG/M metagenome (GOLD analysis project Ga0265337, IMG submission 192441) | Rhizosphere microbial communities from Carex aquatilis grown in University of Washington, Seatle, WA, United States - 4-21-22 metaG | ecosystem: Host-associated > Plants > Roots > Rhizosphere >... | reverse complement strand
TCTGGCTAGTTACTAGTTGCCCGTCAATTACTAACGAGACTACTCTCTCTGGGGCGTCTTCTTCCAAATCCTCTGATGGCTGTGGATTATGGGGCTCCGGTCCCCGAGCTGTTTCTATTGGCACCACATTGTTTATTGAGCCGGTCGTTTGGGGCGAATCGTCAATAAAAACCTGCTCATTGTTTCTTATAACCTGAGCCAGCGAGTCGGCGGCGCGGAGCGCTCTCGCCTTTCCGTTCAGAAAGTTGGTCAAGGAGATGTCGGATAATTCTCTTCTTATTCCCGCCACCCTATCGATGGCGGCGGACAGGTTTTCGATATTCTGCGCTGGCGTTACCTGAACAAGTTCATCCGGCAGCGGTTGCTCTGCAAAACTCATAGATTAATTTATTCTCACACATAATATCGATTCTACAAAGCTATTAAATTCAGCGCTCTAGTGGTTTTGGCACGGTATATAATGGTAGTAGAAGTCTAAAACGGAGGATAAATTAATGTCTGCTTATACCAAGATCAATTTTATGGATATTGAAAACCAGGCCAGCGACGGTAACGAAATCCGTTTTAGCCGCAAATACCTGGATTCGCGCGATTTAGGCCTGACTTTGCGGCGATTTAAGCCCAATCACCGCAGCGATAGCGCACATAAGCACGTGAGCCAGGAAGAAGTTTACGTGGTGATTAGCGGCAGTGGCCGTGCTTTACTGGATGGTAAAGTTGAAGAACTAAAACAGTGGGACGTACTGCGAGTGGCGCCGGAGACGGTGCGGACTTTTGAAGCCGGCCCGGACGGGCTGGAGCTGGTAATCGCCGGCGGCCCCAAACCACCAGAAGGCGACGGCGTCAAAGTCGAAGCCAACTGGCCCAAGTAGCATTATCAGGTAAAGACGACGGTTCCGCCGCTTGCGGTGGTTAGGCGCGCGGCCTGGGCAGCGATATTGCCCAGATGCTCCATAGTTACACTTTGCGCTTTTTCCCTTAGGGTCGGGTTATCTGAAAGAGTATCTGTGAACGTAAAATCTTCGGACCTTTCCGCGGCGCCTAAGGCAAACGCCGATAACCTTATAAAGCCGGGATTAACTACGCGGTCAACGCTTATTACCTCGACCCGGTCTTCTAATACAAGACGGCGCCTGCGGGAATCAACCCCGGCATCATCTTCCAGCAGCGGCGTCCGCAATATTGAACCCGCAGGGTAAGGAATGCCATTTATATAAATTGTCTCAAGCGCCAGGCTGGTCTTGGCGCTGCCCGAGCCGCCTTTGCGCAGCATAACCGGCCTTTGGCCATCTACGATAATCTGCGCGCCGTGAGTCATTGCCTGATATGGCAAAAAATTATCCTCTAACTGCGAGAAAGTATTGGTAAAAAGTTCTTCCGCCGCGGGGCAGCCATGAACCGAGGAGTGCTGGCGGTGGCTCGTGAAGGCCACGGCGCCCTGCGGCGGCTCTTCTCTGCAAGTTGAAGCGTTAACAATATCGACAAAAGCCCTAACCGCCGTCTTGGTGTCACTTTCTGGAGGCAGCTCAATCGGGTGTTTGGCTAATCTGCGTTGAGGACCGGAGCGTAAAAGCTTACCGGCTATACTAGCAGCCAGCAGGAATTCGCTGGGCGCGTGAATGTACGCCGGCAACATATGCTCGTCGGGACTTTTTAGGGCGTCCACCAGGGGCCCCACCAGCCGAGCATCCTGCTCGTCGCAGATAGTTGTAACCGCTTCCGGAGAACTCGGCAAAACTCTCATGCAGCTAATATCTCACCTTTAACGAATAACGCCAAGAACTAGACGGTTTTAAAAGTCGATGCCTTTGTTGGCCAGGTATTTATCGTCGAAATGGTGTTTGAGCTTGGTCATGTTGGTGGCGATATCGGCGTATTTTAAGAACTCTTGCGGGAAGTCACGGCCGGTTAGACACAGACTGGTTTTGGGCGACTTGTTTTCGATTAGCTTTTTGAGCATGGCTTTGGTGATGAGCTTGTGGTGGACGGCGTTGTTTATCTCGTCGCAGATGACAATATCGAATTTGCCGCTGGTTGCGGCTTTGTAGGCCACATCGTAGGTGTCGCGCGCGGCTTTTTTGTGCTCAGCCGGGCTGACGTTCTTGGCGGACAGGTCGCCGGCATTATAAAAACCCTTGCCGCCCTTGTAAAACAGCAGTTTTTTACCAAAGACCGGCTGGATTTGGTTGATAAAATCGTGTTCGCCGACACTCCAGTGTTTGATGAACTGGATATAAGCCACCTTCCAGCCGGTGCCCAGGCTGCGGGCCAGCAGACCAACGCTGGCACTAGTCTTGCCCTTGCCTTCGCCGGTATAAACCACGATAACGGCGTCTTTGGTTTTGTAATCCTCAAAAGCCATGGACTTTTATTGTACAGTAATCGGGCCGCTAGACTAGTTTGTAGTGGTTCAGGGCGAGGTCGATTTTGGGGCGGTCAAAGCCGATAATGGTTTCGTCGCCGATTTCTATAACTGGGATGCCAGCCTGGCCGGTTTTTTTGACCAGATCCTGGGCGGCTGATGGGTCTTTTTCTACGTCAACCTCGGTAAACTCAACCTTTTTGCTGGCCAGGTACTGTTTGGCCATGTGGCAGAAGGCGCACCAGCTGGCACTATAGACGGTAACCTTGGTTTTATCACTCATTAGCTATAGTTTAACAGATAAACTGGGTGCCGGGTAGACGGCTATTTGGTATTTTTGCGGATTAGTATTATAGTTGTCGATAGGAATAATTAATGGGAGGTTTTTCATTGAAAAATATCAATAAAGCACAGGTCGCGCCAGTTGTGGCCGAGTTCCTGGGAGCCGGGATTTTGGTGATGGTCGCTATTGTGATGACCAACACTACTTCGGTGTCTTATTTTGTCGCTACCAGCATGGCGCTGGCCTTAGGCGTTGTTGCGCTGTTCTTTGGCCCGGTTTCGGGTGCGCATGTTAACCCGGGCATAACTTTTGGTATGTGGACCGCACGCAAGATTAGCACGCTGCGCGCCATAGCCTACATCGCGGCTCAACTTTTGGGCGCTTTGGCTTCTTGGCAGCTGTTCCAGTACCTGGTTGACAAGCCCTTGCCAACTAGATCAACCGGTTTTACTACGCCGATTTTTGTAGCTGAGCTGGTCGGTACAGCAATTTTGGCGATGGGCTACACCGCCTGGATGTCACGCGTGTACACGGCTTTAGAAGGTGCCTTTACCTTGGGTGCGGCAATCTTTTCCGGTATTTTGGTGGCATCAATAGCTTCCGCCGGGTACATCAACCCAGCCGTGGCTTTGGGTGTCCGCAACTTTAACGGCGTTTACATCTTGGGCCCGCTGGTCGGCGGCCTGATTGGTGTCAATCTTTACGCCATGTTGTTTGCCCCTGACAAAGCTGCTGCCCGCAAAAAATAAATACGATTTTTTCAAGAAAATATCGGCTGCCCGCGAGCCGGTATTTTTATTTGAGCAGGTCCGCTTCGAAGGCCCGGATGCCGCTGGTATTTTTGGGGTATTTACTGATATCCGGGAAGTCCAACGCCTTGATGCGCTGCCAGACGGCTACGTTGAGCTTTTTGAAGTCCTCCAGGTCTTTAGCGTTGAATTCGAGTACCAATTGTTTGATTTGGCCGTTGGCATCCGGCTCGACAAACTCTAATATGCCCTGCTCTACCTTGTAGCCGGCGTAATCATGGGAGCCTTCTATGAGTAACTTATAAGCCATCAGTTGCTGGCGGTATTTATGCAGCTGTACCACCTCGCCGCGCCAACGGTCGTAGCTGCGGCCGGTCTTAAAATCAAAGACGGTTACGGTCTTGGCGGCCTTGTTAATCACCAGCTTGTCGATTTTGCCGGTCAGGTGCGCCGGGCCGATAAAAACGCCTTGGCCGCGAAAATTTTGTTCGAATTTATCGTTAGGGCTGAAACTGCCAGCCTTTTGCTCTAAATATGCCCGTAGGGCCTCTTCGCCGCGAACGCCTAACCTGGCCTGCTCGTCCGGGGCCAAACGCTTAGCAGCCAACTGTTCGTTGAAAAAGGCCAACACCCGCTTAATGTCGGGCAGCTTTTTGTCTTTGGCGTTAGTATTGTGAACCCAGCTCAAAGTATCGTGGACGGCAGTACCGTAAGCCGCGCTGGGCGCTTGGGCGGCGGGAAAACGCAAGATAGTATTGAAAAAGAATTGCTGCGGGCCGCCGCGAATTACATCTGTAAATTGATTGAGGTGAGTCGGGCTGAGCTGGTAGTTATCCAGTACCGGCGCCAGGCGGTCGGTCAGCTTGGGCGTGAACGGCGGTAAATGACGCTGGTGCCAATAATCTTGCAGGACGGCGCTGGCCACGCTTTGGCCGGTATGTTTAATTGCCGTCGGCAACAGATCCGCTTGGCCGGCCAGATATTTTAGCGGCCGGCTGGCTTTGCCGTCTAGTGTCGCGGCGTAACTGGTCAGATAAAGATGCGATTTAGCCCTGGTTATAGCGACATAAAGCAAGCGTAGGCGCTCATCGTCATTACTGCCTCGGTAACGGATGTAATCCAGGTTGGGCGGCAAGCTGAGGTTGCTGCTGGCGGTGCGGCTGGCCGCGCCCCAGACTTCGTCTTGCGCGGCCAGCAGAAACACCGCGCCGAACTCCCTGCCCTTGGCCTGGTAGGCAGTCATGACGTTGAGCGCCGAGCTGGCTTCGTAGTGCGGGTTGGTGTTTAAGATATTAATGTTGGCGGCGCGGTGTTCATCTATAAATGTCATAAAATCGGCCAGATTAAGCGGCCGGTTTTCACCGCGCCGCCAGGCCCGCAGCTTGGCCCTAAGCACGCTCAGATCGCTGATCAAGTCCAGATAATCGGTCCCTTGTGAGCTTTTAGCGCCAAAATAGAACTCATACAACGGACTTCTTATGGGCAGCTCAAATAGCCTGACGTCGTCTTTGGAAATGCCGGTTAAGATATCCAGCTGCTGCTCTAAATTGGTTACGCCGAGCAGATCTTTAACGCGCAATATAAATTCTGTCAGCGGCCTGGTTTTGGCTGAACCCAGCAGCGCGTTAGTCCAGCCATCGCGGGCCTGGTAGGCCTTCCAGCTGACCTGCCATATCTCATCAGAAGACAGCCCCCAAAAATCATAACTGACAACTTCCGGCCACAGGCTGTCGGCCAGTTGGTAATTTTGGGCATAAAGCGCAACCACCAGCCGGCTCATCTGCTCCAGCTGACGCACGATTGGCTTATCCAGGACGTTTTCACGCTTTTCGTAGCGCACCGGCAGGCCGGCGCTGGCCAGATAAGGTAGTAGCGGCAACAAGTATTTGTGCCTGGGCGCCAACACGGCAATTTGCGCCGGCTCAAACTTTTCTTGCTTAATCAGGCGCTTAATTTCATCTGTCACCCAGGAATATTGGGCGGCATCGCTAATAAATTCGTGGTGGGCGATGGTGGCGTCTTTGGGCAGGTCCTTGCCGGCTTGCTGCAGGATTTTAGTAATGCCTTCGAACTGGTGATGCAAACGCTCTTTGATCTGTCCGCTGAGATTATAGGCGGCATCCAAAATTTGGGCGTGCGAGCGGTAGTTTTTGCGCAGGCTAATTACCCGGACGTCGCGGTACATCTGGGCAAAACGCGCCATGTTAGTGTGTTCCGCCCCTTGGAAGGCGTAAATCGCCTGGTCGTCATCACCGACAGCTAGGACATTGGGCCGGCCTTCGTTTACCGGGTTATCGGTCAGCAGTTCGACAATCTTGAGCTGGGCCGGATTGGTATCCTGGAACTCATCCAACATGATGAACTGGTACTGCTCAGCCAGAGTGAATTTGAAATCCGGATTGGTCTGCAAAGCCTCGATGGCCCGCAGAATCATATCGTCGTAATCGTAGAGTTTGCGTTTAGCCAACTGCTTTTGGTAAGCGCTATAAATATCCGCGGCGGCGGCAATCTTTTGATTGGCTTGGGTTCCGGCAAAGATAAAGCGCCCTTCACTGTCTTTGGCCAGCCAGCGGTCCTTCCAGGCGGTAATGGCTTTGGTCTTACCGCTGTCGGCGGCCGCCTGGAGGGCTTCTTCCAGGCTTTGTATGGCTTCTGTTTTGAGGGCAATGAATTTGGCCGGCTTTTTGATGGAAATGGACTGCAGGCCGGCCAGCAGCTTTTCAAACAGCACCGGGCTGTTTTTGTCTATCCTGGCGAAACCTTTGAGAACCTCCAGCGTGACTCCCGAGGCTAGCGCAATAAAATCCAGGTTGGATTTGGCTAACTGCGAAACATCCTTGGGGCTCAGCAGCGCCCGTTTACACTCGCTCATAAAATCCCGCAAGTTGTGTGCATAAACATCAGCCGATTTTAAGGGGTTGGAATAAGGCGAGTCGGCAAGGATTTGACGGATGATGCTGTCGCTGCCCAGATCATCTATGGGCTCAAAACCGTAACCGCCGGCGTATTCCGGGTAGCGGCGAATCAGTTCACTGCCGAAGGCGTGGTAAGTGCTGATATGGACATCGTAAGCGTCCTGGCCCAAAAAGCGCGTTAAGCGCTCGCGCATGGCCTGTACGCCGGCCTCGGTAAAGGTTAAACAGAGAATATTTTGCGCCAAGGCATCGGTGTTTTGCAGAATATAGCCCACGCGGGTGGACAGCAGCTGAGTTTTACCGGTGCCGGGGCCGGCAATCACTAAAACCGGGCCGTCAATTTGCTCAACGGCCTTCTTCTGCTCATCATTAAGTTCCGAAAACGCCTTGGTGAACTCTTCCACCTCTTAATTATCGCACGGAACGGCTACTAAAGAGATTTAAGGCCGCTGACGATAGTCCTGGCATCTGCGTAAGCGGCTTGGTTGTCCTGGTGGGCAGTTTGCAGCTGCGAGCGCTGACCTTCCAGGATTGAATGGTCGCTATCGTAATCCGTAGGTTGTAGCGGTGCAACGGCAGTGTCGACGGCATTAGCCAGGTCCTGGGCAGCGCTAATTTGGCTGTTCATATCATCTAGGCTGGACTGCAGGCTGGTGACGTCTTTGCCCTGGTTTTTAGTAGCGGTGATTCTAGTCTGTAGCTTGCCGGCCAGCGTGCTTAGTTTGGCGCTGTTTGTCAGCTCGGCGTCGGCGGTTTTTAACAGATAGACTTTGGGGAGAACCAGCGCGTAAACCCGGTAATTGGTAATTATTGATTGGGCGTCGGTCTGGGCGTCGCCCGCCGTAGTATCGGCGTCGAGCTTAGTTTTGAGAGCGGTTAGGTCGGAAATCTCGCCGCTGACCTGGCTGGTTAAGTCGGACTTGTCGGTAGCGCTGAGTTTGGCAGTGCTGCGGATAACGCCGGCGAGCTTATTCAGGCTGGTTAGGCGGCGGCTAATTTCGGCGTTGCCGCGGGTTTGCAAGCGTTTTAGGGTGGCTTGAGCGGCGGCGTTATTGGCAACATCGGTGGCCGCCGCACCACTGGCGGTGCTGATGGCCGCCGCGGGGGCGGCCATACTCAGGCTAAAAGCCAGAGCTGCTAAACCCGAAGCTGCAAATGCTCTTTTGTTCATAAAATCCTTAGACATATTCATAATCCTAATTTACTGGCAACTGCTGGTCATTAAGGGCGTTATTGCTGTTCTTTAAATCCTGATTACTCTGGTTTAGGCCGCTATTAATATTGTTGAGGTCGGAATCAAGGCTCTGGTTATCGCTGCCGCTGGAGAGCGGAGTGCTAGCGGTACTCTTGGTGCTGGTGGCTGCAGTCTGGGTACTGCCGCGGTCTCGATGATGGTCGCGCACGTAAAAGAAAGTCCAGACGCCAAAAGCTACTAGTAATATGACTAATACTATCGGCAGGATATCACCCTGCTGCCTGCGCATAAGTTAAGTTTAGACCAGCAGCTATTTTAAACACAAGTCCTTTGACGCCTATTTGCGTTCTAGGATGGCGAACTCAAAATCGTACTGGTTTTTGTCGTCTTTTTGGTGCTTTTCGGAAAAAACCTGGCGCCAGGGTTTGGCGTCGAACTTGAAAAAGATGTCGCCGTCTATATCGGCATCAACTCTGGTGATTTGTATCCTGTCGGCTTTTGGCAGGGCTTCTTCAAAAACGCGGCTGCCGCCAATAATAAATATTTCTTCTGCGCCCTCGGCGGCCTCGGCTTGATGCAGGGCTTCGGCTAACGAATTGACTACCACACAACCTTCGGCCTTGTAGACCGGATTGCTGGTAATGACTATATTGGTACGGCCTGGCAGCGCCCGGCCGATAGATTCGTGGGTTTTGCGGCCCATGATTATGGGGTGGCCGGCGGTTATTTGCCTAAAGCGCGTTAAATCGGCCGGCAGATACCACGGCAGGGCGTTGTTTTTACCAATGACGCCGTTTTTGGCGATTGCAACGTAGATAGTAATCATGGTCAGGCCGTTTAATATTAGCACACCATTTTCCCGTAAAAATTGCCCTATTGCTTAGGGTGATTCCTTAGCCTATGCTGAGAGACAAGAGGAATTAAGGAGGGTCTAAAAATGTTAGATAGTTTAGAAACCTGGTTGGCGGGTGTCTATAAAGGCGCGCCAAAACTTAGTACAGGAGCGAAAAAATCAATCGTTGGCATCTGGCCGTGGGTAGCGTTGATATTTGGCGTTTTGCAGCTATGGGCGGCTTTGGCGCTGTGGCATTGGGGCCACACAGTAAATAATCTGGTCAACACCTTAAATAGTTACTACGGGACCACCATGGGCGGAGTAACCCACTTGAACATTTTCTATTGGATTAGCCTAATAGTCTTAGTCATTGATGCTCTGATACTATTGGCGGCTTTCCCCAAGTTGCGCGTCCAGCAAAAAGAAGGCTGGAAGCTGCTATTTTACGGTTCGTTACTGAATTTTGTTTACGGCGTATTTTCGGCTTTCAACAATTACGGCGGCTTCGGCTCGCTGGTAGTCCAGCTAATTGTGACAGCGGTGGTGCTTTACTTCTTGTTCCAGATCCGCGACCAATACCACGGCAAAAAATCCTAGACGCTACTTGCCAGAGACAAGGCCTAACAGTTAAGCTTATGTTTAATGGATGAATTCGTTGAGGCTCTGAAAAAAACCGGTTTTAGCGGTGAGATGGACAGTTCCGAGGAAACCCGGCAATTCTATAGTCATGACGCTAGCATGTTCGAGATTGTGCCGGAGCTGGTGGTTTCGCCCAAGGACGCCAAAGACGTAGAAAAGCTGGTGGCGCTGGTGGCGGAACACAAAAAATCGCAAAAAGACCTATCGCTGACTGCCCGCAGCGCCGGCACCGATATGAGTGGCGCGGCCATCAACGACTCGGTGATAGTTGATTTTAATAAGCACTTTAATAAGGTGGAAGCGGTCTCTGAGCGGGGCGCCCGCACTCAACCCGGAGTTTTTTACCGCGATTTTGAGAAGCTCACCCTAAAGCACAAGGCCTTGTTGCCGCCCTACCCGGCCAGCCGCGACTTATGTACTGTTGGCGGTATGGTCAACAACAATTCCGGCGGTGAAAAGTCGCTGGAATACGGCAAGATCGAAAATTTTGTCACGGAGCTCCGGTTTGTCTTTGCCGACGGCGTGGAGCGGACGGTCAAACCGCTGAGCCAGCAGCAGATGCTGGCCAAGACTCAGCAACAAGACTTTGAGGGCGAGGTTTACGCCAAGCTCTACAGATTAATCAACGCTAATTACGACAAGATTAAGGCCGCCAAACCAAACGTCACCAAAAACTCCACCGGCTATAATTTGTGGGATGTTCTGGACCACCAGACTGGCACTTTTGATCTGACGAAATTAATTGTTGGCGCTCAGGGAACGCTGGGTTTTGTAACCGATATTCACTTTAAGCTGGTCCCGGCCCGGCCGCACTCCGGCCTGCTGGTGCTTTTTCTGAAAGACATAGACGATTTGGGCGAAATTATCCCCAAAGTCCTGGAAACCAAGCCGGCGACTTTTGAAAGTTTTGACGACGCCACACTCAAACTGGCTATCCGTTTTATGCCGAGCTTTTTAAAACTGCTGGGCTGGAAAAAATTCATCCATCTACTGTTTAGCTTGATACCGGAAGGTTTCCAGCTGCTGCACGGCATTCCCAAGCTTATTCTGATGATTGAGTTTAACGGTGATACCGAGGAAGAGGTTCGGGAAAAAGTTAAGTCCCTGCACCGCAGCCTAAAGCCCTACCGCGCCCGCTATGAGATCAACGGTTTCGAAGAAGATCCAACGGAGGGCAAGAGTGAAAAATTCTGGATTATGCGCCGCCAGAGCTTCAACCTGCTGCGCTCCAAAGTCAAAGACAAGCACACCGCGCCGTTCATTGACGATTTGGTAGTCAACCCGCCCTACCTCACCGAATTCCTGCCCAAAATTCGCAAGATTGTTAAAAAATACGATTTACTGGCAACGATTGCCGGCCACATGGGCGACGGCAATTTTCATATTATCCCGCTGATGAAGCTGGAAGATCCTAAAGACCGGGCTAAGCTGCTGCCGGCCATGAAAGAAGTTGACAACCTGGTGCTGCACTACAAAGGTAGCCTTAGCGGGGAGCATAACGACGGTTTGGTGCGCGGGCCGTGGCTGGAAGCGATGTATGGCAAAGAGGTTTTGGAGCTGTTTCGTGAAGCCAAAGAAATCATGGACCCGCAAGGTATTTTTAACCCGCACAAAAAAGCTACCGCCAACTGGGACTATTCCTTTTCCCACATTCGCCAAAAATTTTAACTAAGTAGGAAAACTGCCGCCGCGACCAACAAGAATATGCCCAGAATGGCGGCGAAATATTTTAGGAAGGTTTTGGCCGAGAAGTAGCTGCCGGTTGCCGGCGCCGCTGCCTGGAAATTCCAGTTGAGCGTAAAGGGTTGGAAGCTGCCGGGATTTAGTGGCTGCCCGGTAACGGTTACGTGATAATCACCGGCT
>Ga0265337_1001648_pt1 | contig 10850 bp, 4 predicted proteins | sample 42122metaG_FD_192441 | JGI IMG/M metagenome (GOLD analysis project Ga0265337, IMG submission 192441) | Rhizosphere microbial communities from Carex aquatilis grown in University of Washington, Seatle, WA, United States - 4-21-22 metaG | ecosystem: Host-associated > Plants > Roots > Rhizosphere >... | reverse complement strand
CGGGAAAGTTTTGCTTTCTGTTTCATCATTCGTTGTTTCCTCGCGCGAGGATCAGCGACTTTGGCCGGTCATCGGGCTCCATTGGTATCTCAACGATGGTTTCAAGTCCATCGCGGACTTCAACTGTGGAGATTAATTTTTTCCGGTCGCGCAGATTGTATTTCCCCGGTGTCAGTCCTGAAATATGAAGTTTTGCAGCGTGCACGGCGGGATTGTCGCTTTCGATTTGAAAACGAATTTCGGAAAAATCATTTTTCAAAACTATTGGCTTGCCGCGCGCGAAACGGTCGTTGTCCAACACGAGATGGAGTTTTTCATCGTCAAGCATCGCATGGAAGCGCCGCCGCAGACCGTCCTTGGGAACGATTTCAAGCATGGCGCCTTTCTTGCGCCAATCGCCGCCGTAGCAGAACCGGCCGAAGATTGGGTCATCCGCCAGAATCGTTGCGGAGGTCCGCAGCGCGCCGCAGTAGCCGAGATCAATTTCTGACGCGAAGAACCACGAGCCGCGACCCAGCGTCACTGACGGCACGAGCCACATCCGGCCATTGGCGGACGGCTCGAATCCGCCTCCGGCCGCGCCGTCGTTTGCCTTGCCGGGATACCAATAGCCGTAATTGGATTCCGGCGTGCCGCTGTTCACCAACGCCCACGCGCTGAGATAGGAGGCGAAGCCGAGCCGCAGATACGGCGGAGGATTGGTGGCGAAGTTCAGCGCGTAATCGAGCACGCCCCAGCCGCCCATTTGCGACATGTAGGTCAGGACGTAAGCGCTCCCCGCGCCGCCGCGATAGTCGCTGCCCAGGTAGTAATAGGCCGGTTCGACCCAGCCGCGGCAGAAAATGTTCGCAGCGATCTGGTTTTCCATGAACTCCTTTGCGTCCGGGCGCGAAATTCCCGGCAGATCCGGGTGCAGCATCGCGTATTTTGCCAGCGCGTGGGTGGATTCGAAGCCGGTGGAATCAAAAGCGTATTCCGAGCGGAACAAATCCTGGCGCCCGCCCGCGAACGAGCGAACTTTGCGTTCCCAGAATCCGCGCAGTGTCGCCGCCTCGGTCTTCATTCCGGCGTCGTCGAGCGCCGCGATCAAATTCACGATCACGACTTCGTTGTAGAAACCGGTGCCGTAGGGCGACCAGCCGGACCAGACTTCATGCGGCACGGTGAAGAAGGCATTGGCCGTTCCGTAGGCGCGTTGGAGATATTCCGGCGCGGACAATGCCGTCTTGATTTCCGGATGATTTTTCGCCAGCCGATACATTGCGAAATACATCTGGATGACGTGCGGATAATCGTATTCGCGCCAGATGTGGAGCCGGCCATTGCGTCCGGGATCGGCGCTGTCGCGGTTGGTCTTCCAATCGGGAATGCCGTAGATGGCGTAAGGATAAGTCTCGTTGGTGGTGCGCTGCAGACCGCCCCAGACGAAATGCCCGATGTAATAATCCAGCGCCTCCACTTCACTTTGCACGGGGAACTCGGCGTTCTTGGCGGCGAGAAACGCCGGCTTGCCGAGGCCCGGATCGTCGCACGTCACGGCGTAATAGCGGGCGCGCGGAATGGGAGCGTAATCGCCGGGGCTGATGAGCCTTTCATCGCGCATGTTCCAATCGGTGATGAGGCCGTCATACCATTGGTCCGGATTGCGGTGCTGCGAATGCGCGAGAAACGCGGCGCGCTTTTTGATCAACGTTTCCAGCGGCTCGGTGGAAAAGAATTCCAGATACAGGTGGCGATTGTTCGCGTAGCGGACGGTGAGGCGATTTTCGCCGAGTTTGGAAAACCGGACTTGATACAGGTGATAAACGCCTTTCGTTCCCAATGACTTGATCCGGGTCGCGTCCGGAAATTCAGCTTCGACGGCATTGATCTTTTGTTTTGTGCGCAGGGCGATTTCGGCGAAGAGATCCGAGGGCACGGTCATGCCGGGCACAACCTGCGTGTCAATGCCGCCTTCGTCCACGAGGATTTGGCGGACGCCGTCGTAGCTGTCCGCCCAACGGAGTTTGAACGAGTATGATCGCATGTCGCCGCGACGGCCTTTTGGCGCGAGGGTGACGCTGGTGTGCGGCTGCCGCCATTTCCTGACCTGGCTCGCGGCTTCTCCAGCGCCGGTTGCCGCCGAGTGAATGAAAATATCATAGCCGCGTCCGCCGCCTCCACGCCCACCCGCATTTTCCCAGTATTCGAGCTGCGCGTCTCCCGTCGGCACCAGCGTGAGGAACGGCGGCGCGCCGTCCGAGCGCATCCAGAATAAAAACGAGCCGTGGCCGGAAATGAAACTGTGCTTCAGAATGACCGCGCCATTGGTCGGCGCGGACGACCGGCTGACGGGGAGCGGCAGCGCGAGGTCGCCAATTTCCAGCGGACGGTCTCCAGCGTTTTGAAGAGTGATGGTCCAGAGGATGGCATCCCGCTGCTGGGCGAACCCGGTTTGAACCACCAGCACGGCGGAGGAGCCGCCGGTGATTCGATAGGTGGCCCTTTGCCCGCCGGTAGGTGAGTCTGACGCGAGCTTTCGTGTGTCGTCCAGCGCGGCGGTGTTGACGGACTGCCAATCGTTGGTTGCTTCGCGATAGCGGATGATGACATCGCCGAGCCGTCGTCCGGGCGAGATGAACTGTGTATCCGATGGTGATTGCGCGGGTTTGAGGCTGACGATGGCGCCGGCGTCGAACTTCAGATTGAACTGGGAATTGGACGGCCCGCCATCTGGCGTCGCGGCTGATTGCGAATGCAGCGCCGGACACAAAAATAAAGAAGCAATGATGACTGTAAAAACTGTTTTCATACTTGTTGAACTTTCACTGCGACGAGTCACTGCCCCGCAATCGATCCTGGAAACCGCCACTGCCCCCCCCTCGCAAAATGTTATACTTTTTGCCGAAACTAATATCCGATCACGGAAGCCTTGCTCCCTCTCCTCCTGATGCAGGCAGGAGGAGAGGGCCGGGGAGAGGCGGCGTTTAGTTCAGCAACCCCTCTCTCCGGCTCTCTCCCCGCTGGTTCCTTGCGGGGAGAGAGTGACCCGGTTCTTCCGTTACATCGAGCCGGCGTTTCGGCCGATTTATAGCAAATTACAACAACATTGGCGCACCGCTTGGTAGGGCGGCGCTGTTGCGCCGCCGGGTCGGCTGACCAGCAGGTCAGCCCTACCGGATTGGCTTATGTGCCAGAGTTGATGGAAACTTCCATAAACTCGTGCTACGCAGGAATTCTCCAAATGTGCGACGCGGACGCCTACTCCAAAGTCACATTCAGATACACCGAGTAGCGGCCGTAAGATTCATAGAACGGCTTGAACGCGACCCCATTGACGCTGAATTGCAAAGTGCCGGGATCGCCGGTGATGGATTTCCCAATGTCGCCGGCGTTGAGGGTCACGGGACGCCAGTCAGATAGAGGTACAGATTCCTGCGCGGCCAGCAGGACCGGGCCGTAGAAGATGCTGGCGATATTGGGCTGATCCATGACCCGGCTCAGATAGAAGTGGAACGGCATCCGAAGTTCGATGGTGTCGTTGGCCTTCCATTTTTTGTGAAGGGTCAGATAGGTTCCAGGCACGGCGTCAACCGATTGCTCCTGTCCGTTGATTTTTATGAAGAATCCGCGCGTCGCCCACTTCGGAACGCGGACCTTGATGTCGAACGTTCCGCCTCCGGTGAGAGTCAGCCTGGTGGTATCCGCGTAAGGGAAATCGGTGCGCTGCTTCACGACCACATTGCGTTCCTTCCAGGTCAGCGTGGACGGGACGTAGAGATTGACATACAACGCTTTGTTATCCGCGCTCTTGAAATAAATGGAATCCTGCAACTTGGTGTTGCTTTCCAGGGCAGTGCCGTTGCAACAGGTGAAGCCGCCCATTTCCGCGTTGCCGAATGACTTGCGCGCGCCGGGATTGAGCGGGATGTGGTAGGTGTTGCCGGGATTGTTTTCCGCCACGGAAGCCAGAATGTCGTTGTAGAGGGCCTGCTCGTAGTAATCCATGTATTTGGTTTCCTCGTCGAACATGAACAGTTGGCGGCTTAACTTCAGCATGTTGTAGGTCGCGCAGGTTTCATTTTGTCCGCCGCGCGCGAAGCCGTTTTCAAACAATGAGTCCGGTTCGGCGGTGAAACATTCGGCGTTGTTCGGTTTGCTCGCGCCGGCCACGCCGCCAATGCTATACATGTAACTGTGCGTGCAAATATCCCAGAAGTTGTCCGCGACCTCGTAATACTGGACGTCCTGGGTGTCACGATAAGTTTCCAGGGCGCCGGTGATTTGCGGAATGTGCTGGTTGGCGTGCCGGCCGCGCAACGTGTCCACGTTCATGGCCAGACCGTGGGTGCGTTCGGCGTTGCCAAAGAAAAACTCCGTGTTGTCAAACAGTTTGGCGCACTCGAGAAATTGCCTGTCTCCCGTGATTCGATAAAGGCGGGCCATGACTTCGTTCATTCCACCATACTCGCCGGCGATGTAACGATTCCACATGCTGGTGCGCGTCGCCGCGGGCACGACCTTGAGACGCTGGTAAACCCAGGTGCCCATGCCCTGCGCGATCTTCAGCGCTTTCTTGTTGCCGCCGACTTCGTAGCAATCCAGCAAGCCGGCGAGGATTTTGTGCAACGTGTAATACGGCGCCCAAATCTGGTTGTTCCTGCCGCCGTAGGTTGCCCCGTGTTCCAGCATGATGAATTGATCCGGCGGGTAGGCGCTGATGAATCCCTTGCCCCAGTTCCAGTAATCCGTGCGGATTCCCTGCGCGCTGAGATTGGAATCATAGTTCGTCCTGCCTGGCCCCGCTGGAACGTTTGTCGGATCGGCATTGAACTCGCCGCCCTTTTTGGCGGGCTTGCCCGATTTCTGGGACAGGTCATACAGCGTATCAATCATGTAATTCATCTTCTGCAGGAAATTCGAGTGCAAGTTTTCATCGTAGGTGGTGCTGGCGTAAGCCTGCGCGATGGCCGACATATAATGTCCGCTGGCGTGGCCGCGAAGCCGGGTCGTCTCGCTGTCCCAACCGCTGAGCGGCTGGACGCCTTCCGGCTGTTTCTGGCCAAACGCATCCCGGAAATTGAAAAGAAAACGGTCGGGATTGGTTTCAGCCAGCGTGCGGATGAACTTGTCGCGGTTCTTGATGAACTGGGTGTCATGATGCTCTTCATTTTGGTCCAGGAGCACCTGACCCAATGGAAACGCCTCCAGTTGGCGGCGCGGGGCGGGCATCGCGGCGGCGGCCTTCACGGTCACCGTCGCCTTGGGTTCGAACTTCGTGCCGGGCACGGTGCCGGTCACGGTGTAAGTGCCGGTTTCAAGGACTTGATGATTGTCTTTGGGAGAAGGCCAAATCACTTGAACCTCCGGCCCCTTCACATCGTTGGTGTAGACGCCGGGAATGGTGCGCGGCAATCGTGGCAGGAAGCCCACGGTCGTTTCCGCCGTGACGTCCAGCACGCTCACCAATTTTAGTGCGGCAGAAATGGAATTGGTTTCGCCCGATCCGGAAAGATTGCCTTCACCAGACGATTCCCTGGCCGGTGCGGCTGTCTGTCCACCCGACGGGGCGTTGTTGCGAATCGTTGCCACCTGTTGATCGGACAGCGCAATGCTGTAGATGCGAAGATCATGAATCATGGCGTTGAGGTCGGCGTCGGTGTCGTATTGCGATTTGCCGACATACAGATGGTTGGCGGCGGCCGCGTTCTGGTCGAGCACGTGTTCGAGGTTAAGGGTGACATTCGTCGCTTGTCCCACCCTGACGCCATCGAGGTAAGTGCTCAGAGTTTGCCGCGACGCGTCCAGAACGACCGCGAGATGAACCCATCGGTTGGTGACAATCCCCTGGCTCACGGGGCCCTGCTCCTCGTTCCAACCAGTCGAAGTAATACGGGCACGATAACCTTCAGCGGCATCATCGCCCATTGGAGTGCAGAAAAAATTGGAGGTGGTATTCAGTCCAAAGTCGAAGAACCGCTGCCAGGGCGTGGCCGACCTGACAAAAATCCAGCCCGCAACACTGGCGGAATCCGAACCGATCAAGGCTTGCCCCGGAATCTCAAGATAGCCGCCGCTCTCTCCCGGCAGTGAAAGCACCTTGCCGAATTGAGCGTCCTCAACAAAAGCGGCCCCGCTCCCGTGCAGCGTCGCGTTGTAGGTGTTCCTTGACCGGTCTTCCGCGTTTCCGTTCAGCGCGTAACGGGCGACGAGCGCGGTCTCCCCGATGCCGTCGAGAATCTGGTCGCCGCCGCTTTGCGACGGAGCCGTTGACGGGCAGACCAGCCAGCCCGATACAATCAGTGATACCCAGCCAGCCCGATTTTTTTTTATTTTCATATAAAAGAGACGATGTCGAGACGTTGAAATCCATGGCTTCTTCTGCCGAACGGATTTGCTTTGCCTCGGAATACGAGACTCTAAATAAGCCACGAGCAGAACCGTTTCAACATATTTCGGCAGCAACGATGAAAACGGATAGCTTTCGGTGCATTTCAAGCATGGCCGGGCTTGACGGTCTCCGGTCCAATGGGGCGAGTTGCCCTTGGTTAGAAATAAAAATGCGCTCGATTAGAAATGCGGCCAAACCAAATCCGCAGCAAAGGTTCATTGTTCATTCCACCCATGCCAAACCACCATTCGACCTTTCTTGTAGTCGCCTGCTCCGCCTGCCTCTTGATCATCGGCATGGTCGGTGCGGTCACCGGCTGCCGTTCGCCGCAAACCCCGCCGGCCGCGCCCGCAACTTACTCCTCGATTTCACCCGTCCAGGCAGTCCATAACACCGTGCCGTGTCTGGCCCGCCCCCTGCCTTTGTCCGATGTGCGGTTGACCGGCGGGCCGCTGAAGCACGCGCAGGAACTCGACGCCAGGTATCTGCTCGAACTGGAGCCGGACCGGATGATGTATTATTTGCGCAAAAGCGCCGGCCTGGAACCCAAGGCAAAAACCGGCTACGGCGGCTGGGACGGTCCCGGCCGGAACCTGACCGGCCATATCGCCGGCCACTACCTCTCGGCGGTGAGTTACATGTTCGCCGCGACGGGCGATCCTCGCTTCAAACAGCGCGCCGATTACATGGTGGAACAACTCAAGGAAGTTCAGGACGCGCAAGGTGACGGTTACATCGGCGCGCTTAAGGGCGATGAGCGCGTCGGCGGCACCAACCGGCTGGTGGACGGCAAAAAACTTTTCGAGCAGCTCGCCCGCGGCCAGATCCGGTCCGGCGGTTTCGACCTCAACGGCATGTGGTCGCCGTGGTATGTCCAGCACAAGATTTATGCCGGCCTGCGCGATGCGTATCATTACACGGGGAACCGCACGGCGCTGGACGTGGAAATAAAATTCGCCGGCTGGGCTGGCAGCATCGTCACCAATCTCACGGACGCGCAGGACCAGCGGATGTTGAACACCGAGTATGGCGGCATGAACGAAGTGCTGGCCGATCTTTACGCCGACACCGGCGAAAAGCAATGGCTGGCGCTGTCCGACAAGTTCGAGCACAAGTCCTTCGTGGATCCCCTGGCGCGCCACGAGGACATCCTCGGCGGCAAGCATGAGAACATGGAAATTCCCAAAATGATCGGCGACGAGGCGCGTTATCTTTACACCGGCAACGAAACCGACGGTTCGGCGGCAAACTTTTTCTGGGACCAGGTCGTGTTCCATCACAGCTTCGCCACCGGCGGGGCGGGACACGATGAATATTTCGGCCCGGCGGACAAGTTAAACGACATCGTGCAAGGCCGGGATGCGGAGTCGTGTCCGGTCTATAACATGCTCAAGCTGTCGCGAACGTTATTTGCGGTTCAGCCGGACATCAAATACGCGGACTTTCAGGAGCGGGCCGTGTTCAACCACGTGCTCGCCTCGATTGATCCCACCAACGGCCGGATGTGTTACATGGTGCCGGTCGGCCAGGGCGTCCAGCACGAGTATCAGGACATGTTCCGCGACTTCACCTGCTGCGTCGGCACCGGGATGGAAGACATGGCGATTATCGGCGATGGAATTTATTACGAGTCCGGTGACAAGCTCTGGGTGAACCTTTACACGCCGTCCTCGGCGGATTGGAAAACCCGGTCGGTGAAACTCGAAATGCAGACGGACCTTCCCGACGGCGAAAATGTGATGCTGAAGCTGGCAACGAAATCGCGGAAAAAATTCACACTGGCCCTCCGGCGTCCGGCGTGGGCTGGCGATGGTTTCAGCGTGACCGTCAACGGCCAGGCCGTCCCGGATTTGCCGCGGCCCGATTCGTATGTGGAAATCACGCGCGCCTGGCGCAATGGCGACACGGTCGCGCTGGTGCTGCCGAAACGGCTGCACGAAGAGCCGTTGCCGGACAATCCGCGCCGCGTCGCGCTGATGTGGGGGCCGCTGGTGCTGGCCGGGGATTTGGGGCCGGCAAACCGGGGCGGGGGTTATGGCCGCCGCGGGGCGCAGTCGGAAAACATTCCGGTGTTTGTCGCGGCGGACCAGCCGCTCGCCGGCTGGCTCAAACCGGTTCCCGGTCAGCCCGGTGTTTTCCGCACCGACGGCGTCGGGCAGCCGACGAACGTGACGTTCAAACCCTTTTATCAACTGCCCGAACGCACTTACGGCATCTATTGGGATTTGTTCACGCCCGGCGAGTGGCGGCAGAAGGCGGTGGACATTGCCGCCGCGCGCGAACGGCAGTCCAAACTCGAACTGGCGACCGTGGCCTTTGTGCAGCCGGGCCAGATGCAGTCGGAACGCGACTTCAACGAACAGGGCGAGGACACTTCGCCGGATCAAGTGATGGACCGCCCCGCCCGGCGTGGCCGGAATTGGTTTTCCTTCGATCTGCCGGTGGACTCCAGCCACCCAATGGCCATCGTGGTCACTTACTACAGCGACGAGTGGCGCAAGCGCACCTTTGACATTTTGGTGGATGGCCAGAAGATCGGAGAACAGGTTGTCGGGAAGGGCGGTGCGCCGCATTTCTTTGACGTGGAATACGCCATCCCGGCGGATTTGGTGAAGGACAAGCAGAAGGTGACCGTGCGTTTCCATGCGACCAACGAAAACGAAATCGCGGCCGTATTTGGCATTCGCACAATTCGCTCGGATGAAGACCGGGTGGATTCAAATGAATGAGCCTGACTCTGAAAGACATCCAGGCCGCTGCGAAGCGGTTGCGTGGCGGGGCAAAGCTGACGCCGTGCGGCCATCATCGATTTCACCTTGAAAACCCGCGGGCGTGAACATTTTCAAGAGATCATGGACGACTTGCGCGCCAACGGTTCCAATATTTTGCCGCCGGAGAACTGACAAAATGAAGTTTCTCTTTTCATCTTTCGTTCAGCGCCAACGGCCGGAGAAACCAGCAGCGAGCCACGCACGTTTGAAATCACTGTGGACGGCCGGCGAGTGGACGAACAGGTGGTCGGGAAAAAGGCGGGCCGCGCTTCGTTGATGTTGAAGATGCGATTCCGGCCAGCCTGGCCGCGGAAAAACAAAAAGTGACCGTCCGGTTTCAGGCCGCTGATGGCAACGAGGCCGCCGCCGTTTTTGGCACCTGCATGATTCGCGCTGATGCAGACGGATGATGACAATCAGTTGTGAAATTAATCCCGTCACGGAAACGTAGTGCATTTGTGACATCAGGCTGTGGATTCCTGTTATGTTCAAGGGCGATGTCCATGTTAGTATTTGCTTGCATACAAACAAATGGACACACAAACAAATGTGGTGTATGTTATGTTGAACGTTGAAAAAAGTCAGGATAAAAACCGCGTTTGCCGCATGCTGTTGTGCTGGCGCGGCGTTTTTCACGGGATGCAAAAACAAGCAAAGCAGAAGTAAACAAAAAAACAAATTATGAAAATCATGATTCGATATGGAATGGCGCTGGTATTTCTCGCATTACTGGCTGTGCAACCATCGGTGAAGGCTGACACCCTAATCAACAACTTCAGCGGCTCCGCCAACTATGTTGCCGGCGGAATCATTAATGAAACCAATTGGGATGGCGTCTATTTGAATGGCGGCGACGTCTTCCGCGGGACCGGCAGCGGAACCACGACCAAGGCCAACGAGACGGACAATCCAACTTACCTGACCACGCAAGGCAGCACCGGCAACTGGGCAGGCTCCACGGATTCCAGTTTCTTCCTGTATAAGGTGGTGGCGGGCGACTTCGACGTTTCCGTGGACTTGGGCGCTCCGTTCCTAAATCCGAACTACCATCTGCCGGGCCTGATGGCTCGCCTTTACAACCCGAATAATTCCGGGTCTCCCTACAGCACGGCGACCACCAATGCGCAGGAGGACTGGATTTACATTTCGCGCTGGGAAGAATTCCTCGGAGACATCCATGGCCGTTTTGTCACCAATAACGTGGATCACGACGGATACTGCTCCGGACAACCTAGTGACTCCAGCGACATCGCCACTGTGGACCGCTACTTGCGAATCACCCGCGTGGGCGACACGTTCACCTTGTATGAGAAGACCAACCAAGCCGATGCCTGGTTCCTCATCGCCAATAGCGTTCGCACTTTTCCCGAGTGGCACGGCCTGCCCATGCAGGTGGGCGTCCATGACGAATCCGGCACGACCGCCACTCCGCTCACCTACTTCAGGGACTTTGAATTGAGCGGCACCAATGTGACCTTCCCAACCATGCCGCCAACGCCTTCGGCTTTGGTCACCACCGCGACGAACACCGGCGGATCGCTGACCTTTTCCTGGACTATGGGCAACCCCGGCGACAGCAGTCTGGTCGTGATGAGGCAGGGCAGAATCCAGCATAATCCCGCCAACGGCATGGTTTACTATGCCACCAACAATTTTGGTGACAACAGCAGCCTGCTGGACGGCACCGGCGAATATGTCGTCTAGCAGGC
>Ga0265337_1001643_pt1 | contig 10868 bp, 7 predicted proteins | sample 42122metaG_FD_192441 | JGI IMG/M metagenome (GOLD analysis project Ga0265337, IMG submission 192441) | Rhizosphere microbial communities from Carex aquatilis grown in University of Washington, Seatle, WA, United States - 4-21-22 metaG | ecosystem: Host-associated > Plants > Roots > Rhizosphere >... | reverse complement strand
TCGTCGGTGCGAGCAGCGCCCGCTGATGGGGGATTCGCTTCACCCCTCGGAGCCCGGCCTCCAGAATCTCGTTGGCCTTGTCCTGGATCCACGCGGTGACGAGCGTGTCCGCCGGCCCGCCATTCGTCGGGTTGTACTTGAAGCCGCCGTCGTGCGGCGGATTGTGCGAGGGGGTGATGACGATCCCGTCGGCGAGACCCGTTTGCCGCCCGCGGTTGTAGGTCAGGATCGCATGGGAGATCACCGGTGTGGGCGTGTATTCATCGCCATCTGCGACCATCGTCTCGACGCCGTTCGCCGCGAGCACCTCCAGCGCCGTGGCGCACGCCGGAATTGACAGGGCATGGGTGTCGATTCCCAGGAACAGGGGGCCGTCGGTCTTCTGCCGCGCGCGATAGAGGCAGATCGCCTGGGTGATCGCGAGGATGTGCCATTCGTTGAAAGCCAGATGGAACGACGAACCCCGATGGCCGGAGGTGCCAAAGGCCACGCGTTGCGCCGGCACTGAAGGATCGGGCACACCCGTATAGTAGGCGGTGACAAGCCGCGGGACATCGACGAGCATTCCGGGCTGGGCGGGCTTTCCGGCCAAGGGACTGATCTTCATGGCGCTTTCGTTGGCCTCGTCCGTTCCTCCGTTCAACGGAGCGGGCGCTCGCGCTCCGCATTCCCCGAGTATTTTCCGAGCACAGCGAGGCTATTGCACCGTGCGCGATGAAGGAGCGCCGCCTGCGCGGCGGTGACGTTTGCGGGAGAACCCTTCCAGGCTTTCAGCGCGTCGTCCTGGAGCGCCCGTCCGAAAGAGAAGCTCAATTTCCAGGGAGCGCCTCCCGATCGGCAGATGGCGTTCAAGCGCTCCGTCGCCTCGATTCCTTTTTGTCCGCCCGACAGAAAGACTATCCCGGGCACCGCGGCGGGCACCGCGCGGCGCAGGCAGCGGATCGTCGCTTCGGCCACTTTTTCCGTGCCGGCCTGCCGGGTGCAATTCCTGCCCGACAGCACCATGCCCGTCTTGAGCACCATGGCCTCCAGGACGACGCGATGATCGGCGAGCGCCTCAAATACGGCTTTCAAGGCCGCGTCGGTCACCTCTTCGCAGCGCGCGAGCGTGTGGGTGCCCTCCATCAGGACCTCCGGCTCCACAATCGGCACGAGTCCGGCTTCCTGGCTCAGGGCTGCAAAGAGCGCCAGCATCCGTGCGTTCGCCCCGAGGCAGGGGGCGGTCGGCATGCCCCTGCCGACGGCGATCACTGCGCGCCATTTCGTGAACCTCGCTCCGAGCTGCCGATACTCGGCGAGCCGTTCCCGCAGGCCGTCCAATCCCTGGGTGACTCTTTCGCCGGGAAAGCCGGCCAGCGGGACAGCGCCGCGGTCGACCTTGATGCCGGGAACGATTGTCTGCCGGGCAAGGACCTCCGGCATCGGGCCGCCGCGCGCCTTCTGCCGGATCGTTTCGTCAAAAAGGATCGCCCCGCTTATGAAATCGCTCAAGCCAGGAGCCGTGAACAACATCTCGCGGTAGGCGCGCCTGTTCTCCTCTGAGGAAGGTATGCCGGCAGCCTTGAAGCGCTTTTCGATGGTCGGAAAACTCTCATCCGCTGCAAGGAGGCCCTTCCCCGGGACAAGGAGGGCCGCGACCGTGGAATCCAGCAGGGACGAAAGCCTCACGACTGGCGTCGGTCCTCTTTTTCAGCCGCCTTCGCGGCCTGGAGCATTTGATCGTGCTCGGCCTCTCGGACGCCCTCCTCGACGAGCTGCGCGCTCTCGTTCAGCCCCTCGTCATCCTCGTCTTCGCTTGGGGACTCCGGAGCCTGGTGCCCTGCCGAGCCCGGAACGGGATCCCAGCGCTTTGATTCGGGAAGGGCTTCGAGGACCGCCTCCTGGCGGTCCAGGTCGGACTCGCCCGTCAGTTCGCGCTTTGCCTGCTCGTAGTCGGCCTGCGAGACGTGCGGCGGGGCATGCCCGGCGATCAAGGCCAGTTCGCGCGCGCGCGCATGCACCATTTCGCGGGTCACCGAGCCGATGCCCGCGAAATTTTCAGAAATGACGCCTTTGTTGAGCGGATTTTTGTTCATATGCTAACGACCGCAATTCAGGCAAAAGGTCGCACATTTCGTTCACATAAGCAGCCGACTTGCGGGAATTTTATCGGAGGGGAAGCGATCCCGCTATCCCCTGAAAATATCGAACGGTTCGATCGTGAGAACCTTCCTTATCCCTACATAGCTTGAGATGCCGGCGATCAAGATGACCATGCCGAGCGCCAGCCCGAGGTTACAAAACGTTATCATGGCCGCGTAGTTGGGCAGCCGGGCTCGGGCTATCGTGATCATCAAAGTCACCAGGCCGACGCCCAGGCCGTAGCCGGTCAGCGCGGTGAAGGTCGCCATGAACAGGATCATGTAGACGAGTTCCCGGCTCTTTGCTCCGATCGCCTTCAGCGCGCCGAATTTTTCCAGATTTTCCAGGATGAAGGTGTAGAAGGTCTGGCCGGAGATCGACAATCCGACGATAAAGCTGATCACGGTCATCAGCAGGATGTTGGTGCCAATGCCGGTCTTGTAGGTGTAAAAATCGCTGATGCGCTGGTTGAATTCGGCCTTGGTGAAGGCCACATAGCCGAGCTTGGCCACCTCCCGCTTGATTCCCGCGACGGCGGCAGCGGATTTCGGCTGGACCAATATGTAGGAAATCGTGAACCGCGTCGACGGGATGTATTCGATCGCGCGGCTGTAGGTCGTGTAGAGCGTCGGCACGCCGTTCAGCCCGTTCGCGGCGACCCGCGCGATTCCGACAATGGTGCCGCGGTGGTCATTGAGCTGGAACGAGGTGCCGATCCTGGGATTCCTCAGCTTTTCGAACTCCGCATCGTCGACCGCAAAGAACGTGTTGTCGCCGTAGATGTCCTGGATATTGCCCTGTTCCAGCTCGGGACGGCCAAATAGGCTTTCGTCGTCGAGACCGACGACGCTGACCGATTGGAAGGTGCCGTCATCGAGTTTGACGAGCGCTCCGCCGATGAAAAGGGGCACTGCGTACCGGACGCCGTCCATGCTGCGGACCGCGTCCAGGAGATAGTCCGGCATGGGGATCGCGCTGCTCGCCGTATTGACGGCCGGGTCCATGACCCACACCTCGGCGCCGATGTTGGTGACCGTCGAATAGGCGCGGTTCAGAATTCCCGCGAACATCGCCGTCATTTGCATCATCAGGAACACGGCGAAGGTGATTCCGATCAGAAGCGCGGTGAACTTTGCCGTGTCGTTGACCAGCAGCTTGAAGCCGATCCGCAGGATGCCGCTGTATTTCATGGCGCTTCGCCTTCCGACGGATTCCACCAGCCCCCGCCCAGCGCCGCGAACAGGGCGACGGTGTCCTGGTCGCGCACGGCCACAGCCTGCAGGGCGGCGATCGACGCCTCATGGGATTGCACGTCGGCCACGAGCACGTCCGGATAGGCGACCAGCCCCGCGTGATAGTTGGCCTGGACTAGTCCAAGCGCTTCGCCGGCGGCGCGCTGCGCGTCCTCCTGCGCCTGGAGTGCCTCGGCATCGTGCTCGAGCGCCTTCAGGGCGTCGGCGACCTGGGCGAACGCGCCGAGCACGGTCTGCCGGTATTCCGCCTGCGACTGCTGGAAGGCGTCGATCGCCGCCTTTCGGCCGTACCAAAGCGTGCCGCCCTGGAACAGCGGTATCGTTGCCGACGGGCCGATGCTCCAGAATCTGGCGCTTCCCGCCGAAAGCCTGCCGAAGCTGGAACTGGCGGCACCGTACGTGCCGCTCAGGCTGATGCTCGGGAACATTGCGGCAGTCGCGACGCCGATGCCGGCGCTAGCGGCGTGCAGCTGCGCCTCGGCCAGGAGAATGTCAGGACGCTGGCGCACCAGATCGGAGGGCAGGCTCACCGGGAGGTCAACCGGAAGGGAAAATCCAGCAAGGTCGATCTCGGGAAGGTCGGCTCTGGACGGCAGCACGCCCTCGAGCGTCGCCAACAAATCGTCGGCCTGGCTCATCTTTTGGCGCAGGACCGCCACCCCTGCCTCGTTGGAGGCCACCAGCCCCTCGATGCCAAGCGCGGTTGCGTAGGCGCCGGCGCCGGATTGGGCCTGCGCCTCGGCAAGACGGAGCTGTTCCTTCTCCAGGCCGATCAGCTGGTCCGTCGCGCGAATCTGCGCGGCGTAGGCCGCGCGCGCGATGCTGGTATTGACGACATTGGCGGTCAGGATCAGGACGGCGGCCATGCCCGCATAGCGCTGGGAATCCGCCTGGGCCCGCAGCCCTTCCACCTTCCGGCGCTCGCCGCCGAAGACATCGAGCGCGTAGCTGACGGTGCCGCTCAAAGTCACAAGATTGAATACCGTGCCGGTCGTCCGGAGGCCCTGCTGCGACGGCGCGGTGCGTTGCCGCCTTGCATCCAGGCCGGCGGCGACCTGCGGGTAGAATATTCCGTAGCCGGCGCGCAGGTTGTCCTGGCTCTGGCGCAGGCTGGCCTCGGAGGCCTGGAGGGTGGGGTTGTTTGCGAGCGCCTTCCGGACCTCCGCGTCGAGCTCGGCCGACTTGAAAAGCCGCCACCAGTCCGCCGCCAGCGGTGCGTTTGAAGCGAACCGCTGCGCTTGCCCATCCGCGGCGACCGTAGCCGCAGGGAGCGGCTCGCGCGTGTAGCGGTCCGCATCGGGCGGGGACGGCCGGACGAAATCGGGGCCCACCGCGCAGGCGCTCAGAATCGCGGCGATCCCGGCAAGGCCGGCGCACTGGAGGACTGATGATCGAAGGTCGTTCATCGGAATCGCTCGGGCGGGGCAGGGGCTACTTTTGCCCTATGTAGACATCGACGAGCTGGCCCGGATAGACAGGGGCGTCCTTTTTCTCGAAGCGGAAGATGACCGGCAGCACGCGCAGATCCACTTTCTCCTGACGCTGATTCGAGAGCTCGATCTTTGGCGAGACATAGGGCTGCACCCGGACGAATTCCAGCGGCACCTTGATGTCGGAGCCGGTGACGGACATCTGCGCCGTGATATGCCACTTCGACGGCAGCCGTGAGACGAGGATCTCGTCGACGTAGCAGCGCACATCCAGGAAATCCTGCGGGGCGCCCATCACGACGAGCGGATCGAACCCCTCCGTGTACGGGTTGAAGGCGCCCTGCGGCGACGCCGTGCCGCCGATGGCGGCGTTGACGGTCAGAACTGTCCCGCCGATCGGCGCCTTTAGCGAGTATTTCTGGAGCAGGGCATTGGCCGCCTGGTAGGCGTGCTGGAGGGCCTCAACCTGCTTCTCCTGGCTTGCGATGTCGTATATCCACGCGCCGGCCTTGGTGAGCTCATATTGTTTTCGGGCGACATCCAGTCCGGCGGCTGCCTGCAATGCGGCGTCCTCTGCCGTATCGAGCGCATCCTTGCTGACCGACTTTGGATCGATGTCATAGGAGGCCCGCTCCTTGTCGTACTGGTCGCGGGCGGTTTTGAGGCTGGTTTCGGCCAGGCCCATCTGGGCATTGGCAATCGCCAGCGTCTCTCCCCGGGGCTGTGCCTTGAGTTCGTTCAGGAGGGCCAGGGCGGCCTCGGATTGCAGGCGGAGCTGCTCGGTGCTGGCCCGTTGCACCGAGTCGTCGATGGACAGCAGCGGCGCGCCCGCCGCCACCTCCTGGCCCTCGTGAACGAGCACCTGGGTGACCGGACCGGAAACCTCGGGGTAGATGTTGACGTTCGAACCGCTCGACTGGTCGCTTTCGATGATGCCGTTCGCATAGATGGCCGACTCATAGGGGCTGCTGACCGGTGTGAACACGGGGGGCTGGGCCTTTCTCTGGACGCCGAAGAGGTAGGCGGCCACAAGCGCGGCCACGACGCCGAGCATCGAGAGCCCAAAGATGACCTTGTTTCTGGCGCTGATTGCGGGCTTGGCCGGCTTGACGGGCATGGCGTCCGGCTTGGGATCCTCAGCCTTGGCCTTGGGCGCCGGCTCGACCGCCTTCGCCTCGCGCTTGGGTTCGGCCGCCTTGGCTTCGGAATCTGCATCGCTCGGGTTCATTCCGTGCCCTTATCCGAGGCGGACAGGCGGCCGTCCTCCATGTGGAGAATCCGGTCCGCATACTCGTTGATGCGCGCATCGTGGGTGACGATCAGGATGCAGCGGCTCTTGTTGAGAATCTTCTCCTTTACGAAAGCGATGATCATCCTTCCGGTGTCCCCGTCCAGGGAGGCCGTCGGTTCGTCGAGAATCAGGATCTCGGGACTGCCGACGATCGCGCGCGCGATGGCGACGCGCTGCTGCTCCCCGCCGGAGAGCTTCACGGGCAGGATCTCCGTCCTGCCCTTAAGACCGACGATCTCGAGCATCTTCGAAGCCTCGACGATCGACTCGTCCCAGTTGCGCTGCTTCAGGATTAGGGGAATCGCGACATTCTCCGCGGTTGTGAGCCTCGGGAACAGATGGTAGTCCTGAAAAACAAAACCGATCGTATTCAGGCGAAAATCGGCAAGCTGGTCGTTGGTCAGGGTCCAGATGTCCGCCCCTTTGACCTCCACCTTTCCGGCGTTCGGACGCAGGATGCCGGAAATCATGCTGAGCAGCGTGGTCTTGCCGCTGCCGGAGGGGCCTATAATGAACAGCATCTCGCCGAAATGCGCGACCAGGCCGACCCCGTTCACCGCGGTCGTCCTGGCCTCCCCTTCGCCAAACCATTTTGTCAGGCCGGTGGCCACGATCGCCTCGGTTTCCGGCATTGTTTTGGTTTCGATGGACATGGATTTCAGGATCGGCGGCGGCCCTGTTCCGCTCTCGGAAATTTAAGCCGAAAAGCGGTCCGGGGGGTATGGGGTATAACCCCTAGTAGTCCGTTGAAAAATAGGCTGGCCGGCGCGAACGGGAGCGGCGCGCCGCCGCATCGGGTGGACACCCCATGGCGAGCACATCCGTTGCCCGGCATGATGGAGGAGCGACCGGCGGCTCCCGCCCGTCCCTCATGAAATCATGAAGACCGACACACTCACGCCGGACGAACTTCAACGGATCGACGCCTACTGGCGCGCCGCCAACTACCTCGCGGTGGGGCAGATCTATCTCTATGACAATCCGCTGCTCAAGCGCCCGCTGACGCTCGCGGACGTAAAGCGCATGCTTCTGGGGCATTGGGGAACGACGCCCGGGCAGAACTTCATCTACGCCCACCTGAACCGGATCATCAAGAAATACGACCTCGACATGATTTACGTGTCCGGGCCCGGGCACGGAGGCCCGGCGGTCGTGGGCAACACCTACCTCGAGGGCACCTACAGCGAAATCTATCCGGACATAAGCCGGGACGAGGCGGGGCTGCGAAGGCTTTTTCTCCAATTTTCGTTCCCCGGGGGCATCCCGAGCCATGCATCGCCGGAATGCCCGGGCTCGATCCACGAGGGCGGCGAACTGGGCTATTCGCTCAGCCATTCGTTCGGAGCCGTGTTCGACAATCCGGATCTCGTCGTCGCCTGCGTCGTCGGCGACGGCGAGGCGGAGACGGGCCCCCTGGCGACCGCCTGGCATTCCAACAAGTTTCTCGATCCGGCGACCGACGGCGCCGTTCTGCCGATCCTGCACCTGAACGGCTACAAGATCTCGAATCCCACGATCCTCGCCCGGATCACGCGCGAGGAATTGGAGCAGTTGCTCCGCGGCTACGGCTGGGTGCCGGCCTATGTGGAGGGCCATGAGCCCTCGCTGATGCATGAGGCCATGGCTGCCGCGCTCGACGCCGCGGTGGAGGAAATCAAGCGAATCCAGCGGGACGCCCGCGGCGGCGGCAACGCCGGCCGGCCGCGCTGGCCGATGATCGTCCTCAATTCACCCAAGGGCTGGACGGGGCCGAAGGTTGTCGATGGCCAGCAGATCGAGGGTACTTTCCGGGCCCACCAGGTACCGCTCGCCGTTTCTCCCACGGCGCCTTCCGAACATCTGAGACAGCTTGAGGACTGGATGAGGAGCTATCGGCCCGAGGAACTCTTTGACGCCTCCGGCCGGCTCAAGCCGGAACTTGCCGAACTTGCGCCCAAGGGCGAGAGGCGCATGGGCGCCAATCCCCATGCGAACGGAGGGATTCTGCTTCGCGACCTGCGGATGCCGGATTTTCGCGACTATGCGGAGAAGGTGCCCACGCCCGGGGTGCGCGGCATCGGCGACACGCATGTCCTCGGGCGGTTCCTCCGCGACGTTGCGAAGCGGAACGGCGAAGGGCGGAATTTCCGGGTCTTCGGCCCGGACGAAACCCTTTCAAACGGGCTGGAGGCCCTTTTCGAGGCGACCAAACGCCAATGGGACGCCGCGACGGTGCCCAACGACGAGTTTCTCGCGCCCGCCGGGCGCGTGATGGAGATGCTCAGCGAGCATCAATGCGAAGGCTGGCTCGAGGGCTACCTGCTCACGGGGCGGCATGGGATCTTCAATTGCTATGAGGCGTTCATCCACATCGTCGACTCGATGTTCAATCAGCACGCCAAGTGGCTGAAGGTCACCTCGCACCTGCCTTGGCGGCGGAAGATCGCCTCGCTGAACTATCTGCTGGCCTCGCACGTCTGGCGCCAGGATCACAACGGCTTCACCCACCAGGATCCCGGCTTTATCGACCACGTCGTGAACAAGAAGGCGGAGATTGTGCGCGTGTACCTCCCTCCGGACGCGAACTGCCTGCTGTCGGTCATGGACCACTGCCTGCGCAGCCGCCATTACGTCAACGTGGTGATCGCGGGGAAGCATCCCGCGCCGCAGTGGCTCACGATGGAGGCCGCCGTCGCCCATTGCTCCGAGGGCATCGGCATCTGGCAATGGGCGAGCAACGACCACGGCGTCGACCCCGATGTGGTCATGGCCTGCTGCGGCGATGTGCCCACGCTCGAGACCCTCGCCGCCGTCTCGATCATGCGCGAGCACCTTCCCGACCTGAAGATCCGGGTGGTCAACGTCGTCGACCTCATGAAGCTGGAGCCGCGGACGGAGCACCCGCACGGATTGAGCGACACCGACTTCGACGGGCTCTTTACCAAGGACAAGCCGGTTATCTTCGCATTTCATGCCTACCCGTGGCTGATCCACCGCCTGACCTACCGCCGCACCAATCACGCGAACATCCACGTCCGCGGGTACAAGGAGGAGGGGACCATCACCACGCCTTTCGACATGACCGTGCTGAACGACTTGGACCGGTTTCACCTCGTCATGGACACCGTCGACCGGCTCCCGCAGACGGGGGCCAGGGGCGTCTATCTGAAGCAGCGGCTCAAGGACAAGCTGGTCGAGCACAAGCAGTATATAGACAGATACGGCGAGGACATGCCGGAGATCCGCAACTGGGCATGGGGAACTTCCAAGTGAGCGAAGCGACGCCCGCGGACGCCCCGGCTTGCGAGCCGAAGCCCGAGGCGAAGGAGGAGATGAAGTCCGTGCCCATGGCGGAGCTGCAGGCCACGCTTGGGTCGTCGCCCGAGGGCCTGAGCCATGGCGAGGCCCTGAAGAGGCTGAGCCAGTACGGGCCGAATGAAATTGCGGAAAAGAAGGCCAATCCGCTCCTGAAGTTTCTCGCCTACTTCTGGGGTCCCATTCCCTGGATGATCGAAGGGGCGGTCGTTCTCTCGGGCTTGGTCCGCCACTGGCCTGACTTTTTCATAATCCTCCTTCTGCTCGTCGCCAACGCTGTGGTCGGATTCTGGGAGGAACGCGAGGCCGGCAACGCGATCGCCGCCCTCAAGGCGAAGCTGGCGGTCACGGCCCGGGTGAAGCGGGACGGAAAATGGGCCGGCGTTCCCGCGCGCGAACTCGTGCCCGGGGATGTGATCCGCGTGCGCCTGGGCGACATCATCCCGGCGGATGCGCGCCTCTTGGAGGGAGACCCGTTGGAGGTGGATCAATCCGCGCTGACGGGCGAGTCGCTGCCGGTCGCGCGCAAGCCAGGCGAGGCCGTATTTTCGGGGTCGATCGTGCGCCAGGGCGAAAGTGGCGCCCTGGTCTACGCCACCGGCGCGAACACGTACTTTGGACAGACCGCAAACCTGGTGCAGGAGGCGCATACGATCAGCCACTTCCAGCGCGCCGTCCTGAGGATAGGCAACTATCTGATCGTTCTCGCGGTCGCCCTGGTGGCGGTGATCATCACGGTCGCCCTCTTTCGCGGCGATCCGATCCTCACGACGCTGCAGTTTGCCCTGGTGCTGACGGTTGCGGCGATCCCCGTTGCGATGCCGACCGTCCTGTCCGTCACGATGGCGGTCGGCGCGCGGCTCCTGGCAAGGAAGCAGGCGATCGTGAGCCGGCTGGTGGCCATCGAGGAATTGGCGGGCATGGACATTCTGTGTGCGGACAAGACCGGCACCCTAACGCAAAACAAGCTGACCTTGGGCGATCCGTTCGCGGTCGGCGGCATTCCACCCGAGGAAGTCATCCTCGCAGCCGCCTTGGCATCGCGCGCGGACGACAACGATACGATCGATCTGGCGGTCCTCGGCGGCCTGAAGGGCGATCAGGCGCTCCGAGGCTATCGTGTGGATCACTTCCAGCCGTTTGATCCGGTGCGAAAGCGCACCGAGGCAGCGGGCATGGCGGCCGGCGGCAGGGCGTTCCGGGCGACGAAGGGCGCTCCCCAGGTGATCCTGGAATTATCGGGGAACGCCGGAGAGGTGAGGGCGGCCGTCGAAAAGGCCGTCGGCGAATTCGCGGCGCGCGGCTTTCGCTCGCTGGGTGTGGCCCGGGCAGGGGGGGAGGGGGCCTGGCAATTCATCGGGGTCTTGCCGCTTTTCGACCCGCCGCGGGAGGATGCCAAGGCGACGATCGCGACAGCCCTGCAGATGGGTGTCAGGGTCAAGATGGTCACGGGCGATCAGCTTGCGATCGCCCGGGAGA
>Ga0265337_1001641_pt1 | contig 10873 bp, 9 predicted proteins | sample 42122metaG_FD_192441 | JGI IMG/M metagenome (GOLD analysis project Ga0265337, IMG submission 192441) | Rhizosphere microbial communities from Carex aquatilis grown in University of Washington, Seatle, WA, United States - 4-21-22 metaG | ecosystem: Host-associated > Plants > Roots > Rhizosphere >... | reverse complement strand
ATGAAGTGAGAGCCGTCCTCGCCGAGTGGCTCCTCGAACGACTCATCGACGAGGTCGAAGCCGACCCCACGTACTCGACGATCCCCGGCGAGGTCGACGACCTCGGAGAAGCCCTTCGCGAGCTCGCGCGTCATCTCGCGGGGCGCCTTCGCGAATTCACCGACGACGCTCCAGCAGCGGCGCTTCCGAAACTCGTCAACGCCGCGGAGGTCGCCGTGGAGGCGGTCATCGGCGCCGATGGTCCGCTGGTGCATGGCCGGATCGACGCCGTTTATGGAGATGCTCGCGGCGGGCTGGAAGTCGTCGAGTACAAGCTGACCGACGAAGCCAACGACGAACTCGACCGCGCGCAGGTCGCTCTCTACCGGGATCTGCTGCGGTCGGCCGAGAGGCTCGACGCGCGCGCCACCGTGCTTCGCTTCACGCCTTCGCTGCGAGAGACGGCGATGAACGGGCGAGCCGTCGACGTGCTCCTCTCCGAAACGGTGCATCCGCTTCTTTCGCAGATGGTCGTGTGGGCAGGAGATCCATTGGCCGCCCCCGCGACGCGGCGTACCGACCTCTGCCCCGCGTGCCCACTATCCCGCGAATGCATAGAGACGTACCCGGAGCGACTGGCGGTGCGCGACGATCCGCCCATGGCCGCGACTCGACCGCACGCCGGCGCCGACGCGCGCATCGTGGACGCGATGGTGCCGCCGCCTGCGATCGCGACGGACGGCGATGACGCCGGACGCCGCGAAGCCGCTGCGCTGTCCGAGCGTATCGTTGCCGAATTGAAGAGGCAGGGAGTCGCCGCGGCCTGTCCGCGCGCTCCCGTCGTGGGGCCTACGCTGTACCTCATCGAGGTCGTCCGCCCGCGCGGCGCGGTGGGCCAGCTCGATCGCGCCGCCGAGGACGTTCGCCATCGCCTGGCTGCCGATGTCGGGATCCACGTCGACTACGAGCGTGAGGGAGGCCTTCGCCGGTTCGTCGTCAAGCGGCCCGCGCCCCGCGCGGTGTTCCTCGGGCCGCTGCTCGAGCGGAAGCGCGAGTATCTCGCAGCTCGGCCCGGGCGCTTCGTCGTAGGCGAACGGCCGGACGGTGAGATCCTCTGCGGAGACCTCTCCGACTCGAGCACGCCTCATCTGTTGATCGCCGGGCAAACGGGGAGCGGTAAATCCGTTCTCATTCAAGCCGTCATCGCCAGCTTGCTTCAGTTCCACGGTCCCGGCGCGATCCGCTTCACGCTCATCGATCCGAAACGCGTTACCTTCATCGGGTCAGGGTTCCGCACAGCCGTCGCCGCGCACCTGGATGGGCCGGTGCGCTTCGATGTCGAGGAAGCGCTCCCGGTGATCGAACGGCTCGTAGATCTCATGGAAGAACGATACCGCCGCTTCCAAAAAGCCCAGGTGATGGACGTGGCAGAATACAACGAGCAGGTCGGTGTTCACGACCAGCTCGAGCGCCGAGTGCTCGTCGTCGACGAATTCCAGGACCTCATCGCCGAGAAAGCCTCCGCCCAGTCATTTTTCGCGGGCATCAAGCGCCTCGGCGCGAAGGCGCGGGCCGCGGGGATTCACATGATCCTCGCGACGCAGCGCCCCGATCGCGAGACCGTGCCCCCCATCGTCAAGGCGAACCTGGGCGGCCGAATTGCGTTGCAGGTCGGTTCTGGCACCAACTCCCGCATCATCCTCGATCAGGGCGGCGCCGAAACGCTACTAGGGAAGGGCGATCTGTACGCCAGCCTCGGCAAAGGGATCGTCCGCGCGCAAGCGCCGCTGCTCGGAGCGGACGCGCGATGAGCGCCGAGCGTCGTCGCATCACCGCACGTGCGTCCAACTGACTTGGACGGCTCGAGGCTTGCCGGCAAGGCCTGAGTGTACTCGCCGACTCGCCGCACGAGGTCTCCTTGCCGGCAAGGGCGCACCGTCGTCGATGGACAAAGTTTCCTTGCTGGCTGCTCCCCGTCGTTCGTCGTGAACGAAACTTCCTTGCCGGCAAGGCGCTCTCCGTTCGGCGTGAACGATCGGCGCTTGCCCGCAAGGCGTGGCTCGTTCGTCGGGAATGATCCGTCCTTCGTGGCTGCCTCCCGCCGTTGTCGGACAACGATGAGCCCTTGCCGGGAAGGACGATCCGTTCGTGCGAGACGATCCACCCTTGCCGGCAAGGCTTTCCGGTTGGCCGCGAGATAGAGACGCAACTCGAGAAAGCGTCGACCGATGTGAAGCAGAAGCGCCGTGCGGCCCGAGACTTGCGCGCGCTCGCCAGCCGGCTATCGCTTGAGCCGGTGAAGCCGTTCGAGCGCGGCGACGTCCGCGAGGTCCTGCGGGCGCCCGGCGGCTCGCTTGTTCTGAAGCAAGTCGTCGAGCCCGATCACATCGCAACGAACGCCATCTGCGAAATCGGCCTGCACCCTGCGCGGCCAGGCGTCCTCGAAGTGAACTCCGCTGACCGCAGTCAGGACGTCGATTCGTCCCGGTTCGACGCCGATCTGCAAACCAACACCCGCCGTTCGCAGGTCAGCCTCCGTAAGGCCCATCAGTCGCGCGCCGAACTCCACGAGGCCATTGATGACCTTCGGCGCGTTCTCGGCGCTCGCTTCGACCCACACGTCGAGATCCTTCGTTGCTCGTGGCCGCCGACGGCATAGGCTCCAACGATCAAAAGGCGTGCGTCAGCGCCTGATAACGCGCGCAACAGATCGAGAAAGTCCGGGCTCATCTCGTGCCTCAGGATTGGAAAGAGCGTGGAGCTCCAAGCTCAGCTGCCAGACGAACTCGGCTCGCTCGTCGATGGGAATTCTGTCCCAAAAGAGGGCGTCCGCATCAGCCTCCGCTTCTTGCTCTCCCGGCCGAAAGATGCGGACGTCGGCACGAGCCCGCGCAGCCTTTCGGCGCTCGGCGTCGAGGTCGACGGGCACGCCACTCATGAGCAGAGCATACCATTGCGGTTCGGCCAGTTCGACCTCTGACGTCGCCCCGACGCCAGTCGAAAGCGGCTTGGAGTCAGAGATGCGCGGGGCGTTTCCGCACCCTCACGCCCTTCGCCCCCTCAAGCTGCGCGCGTGGCCGGGCGACGAACAGGACTGGTGCACGCGAGCGACAACGAGGCAGCCCTTCTTTCATACTTTCGCCTTAGCGTCGCTTCCCGCGCGTTGCGCCAGGGCGTCGTTGGCGGCGCGCCACCTCCGGATCCCGGGAAGCATCCAGTATGTGATCCACACGTAGAGCGGCTGAGGCGTGAAGCGGCGGAACCACCAGAGGAGACGCGCGTCCCACGTGGCGAGCACGCGCAGCGGTGCTCGATGTCGGTGCAGGGTTTTCACGACTCGCCGCGCGACGGACTCGGACGTGGCGCCGGTGAAGCGCATCATTCGGTCAATCAAGCGATCCATGTTCGCGAAGTGTGCATGGTACGGGTCCCCCGCGTTCTCGGTCGCAATGCGGCTGAGAGGGCCGACCACGGCATTCTTGTACGCTGGCGAATTGATGAACCCCGGCAGCACGAGCGACACCTGAACTCCGAAGGGACGAACTTCGTAATACATGGCTTCGGAACCCGCCTCGAGCGCGAACTTGGACGCCGAATAGAGACCCATGGTCGGCATGGCGGCGAGGCCCCCGGCAGACGATATTTGAATGATGCGGCCGCTCCGGCGCTTGCGCATCATGGGCAACACGAGCGCCGTGAGTGCCATGGGACCCTCGTAGTTCACGACCATCTGGTTCGCGAGCTCCGCTTGCGTCGCGTATTCGGCGACGGTTCGGTAGGTGATGCCGGCGTTGTTGATGAGCGCGTCGACACCGCCGAACACCTCTTCGATCTCGTGAACGACCGATCGACGTTGTCGCTCGTCGGTGATGTCGAGCGGGCGCAGCCACAGCCGCTCGCTTTCCGATACGCCGAGCTCGGCGAAGCGCGGCAGCGAATCGTCACGCGCCGTCAGCACGAGGTGGATGCCATCGTCCTTCATCAACTGACGTGCGATCGCCAGCCCGACGCCCACGCTCGCTCCCGTGAGCAGCACTGCTTTCCGCTCTCGGCGAAGACTCCGGATCGACGTCATCCCTCAAACGTCGCACGGACCATCGCCGCTCGCCGAAGTATGAACCCTGCGGGCGACGTTCTGCGCGAGATTGCTTCAGCTTTGCTGCGCAGAATCTCGCAAGGGTTGTGGCGATTGACGCAAATGAGCAGGGCCGTGGAGTGCGCCGCGGCTTTCACAAGATTTCCAGATGGGGTCCGCCTCGGATGAACCACGCGTAGTGGGTGTGGTCGCTGTCGGCGATGCCGCCGAAGACGCCGAGCACGCCACCGCCGATGCCGCAACCGCCGCTGACGGAGCCGTGACTGAATTCCGTCCAGTCGAACTCGATCTCGGCGCTGACCGCGACGTTGTCGGCCGAGAGACCGTGGCACGTTCCGAGGATGCCGCCGCACTTCGCATCGGTGCTCGACACGTTGGACAGCAAGTGTTCGATGCGGAGGGTCGGCACGGCGAGAGAGAATGTCGAGGTGCCCGGCGCCGGGATGGTGGTGAGGAGCAGCTTGCCGGCCACTCCGTACTCACCGGCAAAGCCATGCCAGCTCGCGAAGTCTCCCGGGCACGTGCAGTCGTGGCCGACGCAGACCGGCGTCTCGGTGCATCGTCCGCCTTGCGCCTGGCCGATACCGGCATCCACGCCGACACCAACATAGGCCCAGGGAGCCAGCGGCATCATGCGGAACGCCTCGAGATGGCCGAGAACGAACCGCAACCCATTCGGCTGCCCCGTGCCATTGGCAGACGGGGTAGCGCCTGCGGGTGTGATGTCCTTGCCGGCGGAGGCGTACTCGAGGTTGATGCGGAACGACCACAGCGCTCCTATCGTGTTTGCGCGCGCTCCCGCGTTCGGCGGTGGTGAGTCTGCCGCCGCTACCGGGGTTTCGACGGATGGTGGCGGCGGTGGCGGTTCGACCTGCGGCTCAGCCGGCGGCGGAGCGGGTACCGGCGTCGTGGTCGAATCGGCGGGGGCGGATGGATCGGGTGCTCCACTGCCACGCTGCGCTTGCGCGTTCAGCGAGAGCAGCACCTGCCCGATTGCTCCCATCGTCTCGCCGGGCTGCGCGAGGATCGCGTTGTTGCGTCCGAAGTGGAGGTCGGTGATCTGCCAGTCCGGGCTGACCGCAATGACGACCTCCGTCCAGAGGGGCCCGCCGCCGAACGCGCTCCGACCGTGCAAGGTGAACGAGACGTTCAGGCCGTCGCCGTCCGCCCGCTCGGCATCGCAGCACTCGAGGCTCTCGTATGTCGCCGTCGGCCACGCATAGCGGAAGGTCAACTCCGCGATGCCGTCGACGAACCGGGCGACGGTGCTCTGTTCTTCCTGAGCGAACGCCGGTCCCGCGTCGAGCAAGAGGAACAGGGCGCAAACCGCCGCCACCACCCACACCGACAGTCGCCTGTATTCGGATTCGATGGACCCCATCCAACCCCTCTATCCGCTACAGCCGAGCCACTTCCACGGAAAACGCTGCACGAAGAAACGAGCGAGCAACTCCATTCAAGGGCAGACGCGAAGAGCAGCGGGCGCTTCGCCAAACGGCCAGCGGCTCAGGGCGTGAGGGACCAGGTGCCGCTGTCGCTCGCGCAGATGGCGGAGTCGGAAGTCGGGTAGTCGTAGTAGCAGACCTCGGTCCCGTAGAACGCGGCCTGCGACCCGGTGAAGTTGCAACAACCGGAGAAGCCGGTGCTCTGCGGGCAGGTAGTGTAGGCAGTGCCGCCCTGCGTCTGGCAGTCGCCGGCCGTGTAGTAGCCGGCGGTGCAGTTGGTGCTCGAGAAGCTCCCGTGCTGCGGGATGTAGCAGGCGACCTTGCTGTCGCTCGAACTGGATCCGCCCGAGCCGCCGGCGCCAATCCCGCCCGAGCTGCCCGCGCTGGCCCCCCCAGCGCCGCTCGCGCCGCCGCTGCTGATACTGCCGCCGGGACAGATGCTGGCCAGCGCAGAGGCCGCCGTCGCGTCGTAGAGATAGTAGGTGTACGGACCTCCCTTGCAGGTACCGACGACGCCGTCGTGCGAGCAGCCCGTACCGGGAGTGAAGCCGGTCATTCCCGTGGGGCAACCGGTGTTCGTACCGGAGCCCGGCGCTTCCTCGCAGTAGTGAATTCCGGCCTGCACGATGTCGCACGATACGACGGCACCCGACCCAGAGCCCGTGCCGCCGCCGCCGCCGCCGCCGCCGCAGCCGGCCTGGAATACCGCGCAAAGCGTCACTAACACCATGACGGGACGAACCACTTTCGATCTGAGTGCCACGGGAGGCGTATAGCCGATCCGCGAGCGTCTCCCTTGCACGAGATTGCCTCAGAGAACTCGCGACCTCGCTCCTCGCGGCCTTCGGATCCCCGCGCTCTCAGAAACCCGCCGGAACTCAACCCTCTTCCCGGCATCGTCGCGGGCCCTAAGTATCGGTTCCGGCGCGTGGAATCGAACCACGATTCAGGGATTCAAAGTCCCTTGTCCTGCCCTTGGACGACACCGGAAAAAGTCGGGCGGAGCTTATCATCGTTTCGGCGAAATCGAAGGGGCTCTACACGGAAGTGCGGCGCGTATCGACGGCGCGACGAGGGTCGGCCCGGTCAACCGAGGACGCCGACGTCGCGCGACGCCTCGAGCTCGGCGACGACGGCAGAGGCACAGCGACGGGCTTGGCGAACGCAGTCGGGAATGCCGACGCCGTCGTAGCTCGCGCCGACCAGGTGCAGGCCGGGAAGGGTCTCGAGGCGTGCGTCGATGCGCGATAGACGGGCGCGGTGATTCACGGTCGGCTGAGGATTGGCGTTTTCGTAGCGATAGACGCGGGTGAACCGAGGGCGGCCGAGCGAGCCCATGAGTCGCTCGAGCTCACCGCGCGCGAGCTCGACGAGCTCGTCGTCGGTGGACTTCTCGACGCGGTCCGGATCGCGCACGCCGCCGACGAAGGCGCGCACCAGGGCGCCGCCGGGCGGTGCGCGCTCGTCCCATTTGCTGGAGATCCAGGTGCTCGCCAAGATGCGCGCTTCGCCGGCAGGGACGATGAAGCCGAGCCCTTCGAGCGAATGACGGACTTCGCTGCGATCGAGCGCGAAGAACACGGTCGCCGTGGACACGAACGTGACGTCGGCGAGCTCGGCGGCGAGGCGTCCGTCGGGGACGACGCGCGAAGCGAAGTGAGCCGGCGTCGCGAGCACGACCGACGTGGCGTCGAAGGAGTCGTCGGCGGTCAGCACGGCAAATCCGCGCGCGCGGCGTTGGATCGACGTCACGCGCGCGCCCGTGCGGAGCGCGCCGGGCGGGAGCGTCTGGGTGAGAGCATCGATGAGCGCGCCCATTCCGCCGCGCAGCGACAGGAACGGGCTCTCGGCGCGCGTCTCTTCTCGCCGCAGCCACGAGAAGAGCTCGCGGTTCGACGGTGAAACGCCACCGCCGCGCTCGCGCACCATGAGGCCGCGAAGGATGCTGCCGTAATGATGCTCGAACGCTGCGAGCTCGGGAAACGTCGCTTGAATGCCGAGCGTTCGCACGTCGCCCGCGTAGATCCCCCCGAGGAGCGGCGCTGCGAGCTTCGTGGCCGCTTCGTTCCCGAGTCGCCGCGACAAAAAATCTTCGACGGATTCATCGTCGTCGGAAAGGCGTCGCGGTACGAGCGGTTCGGCGAGGACCCTGAGCTTGCCGCGAGCCGTGAGGAGCGGCGTGCTCATCAACGGAGCGACCCGTGTCGGCACGCCGAGCACCATGCCGGCCGGCAGCCGCACGAGTTGGCCCTGATGCGCGACGAAGACGTGGCGCGCCGCTTCGCGTGTGCGGATGAGCGACGATTCGAGACCGAGCTCGCGACAGAGCTCGAGCGCGGCGGGCTTCGTGCGAACGAAGGAGTCGGGGCCGGCGTCGAGGACGAATCCGTCGACGCGCTCGGTGTAAATGTTGCCGCCGGGTCGCTCGCGTGCGTCGAGGACCACGAGGCGCGCGTCGGGGCGCGCGCGGTGGATGGCTTGAGCGACGGCGAGCCCGGTCATTCCCGCGCCGACGACGACGACGCCGGGAGCGGGCGTTCCCGACGTGTCGGCCATCCGCGCGGCGATGGCGCGGACCATTACGCCGCCGTGCGTTCGTGAACCAGGTCCACGACGTATTTCACGGCGTCCGGCGGCGTGTCCGGCAAGATCCCGTGACCGAGATTGAAGATGTGACCGGTACCACCGCCGCGACGGAGCACGTCTTCGACTCGCCGGGTGAGCAATTCCTTGGGCGCGCCGAGGAGAATCGGCTCGAGGTTTCCCTGGAGCGCGACGTCGCGACCGAGCCGTGCGCGCGCCTGATCGAGCGGCGTGCACCAATCGACGCCGATGACGGTGCCACCGGCGCGCTTCTGGAGCTCGAGGAGCATCGCGGTGCCGGTGCCGAAATGAATGACGGGCACGCCCGTCGTTTGCACGTCGGAGAGGATGTGGCGCACGTGCGGCAGGATGTATTCCTCGTAGTCGAGCGGCGAGAGCTCGCCGACCCAGGAATCGAAGAGCTGCACGGCGTCCGCTCCGGCCGCGATTTGCGCGCGCAAGTAACGGCGCACGACCTCGGAGAGCTTTTGCATCAGCGCGTTGAAGAGCGCCGGCTCGCGATACATGAGGCGCTTCGTCGTCGCATAGTTCGCGCTCTTGCCGCCTTCGACGAGGTAGCTCGCGAGCGTGAACGGCGCGCCGGCAAATCCGATGAGAGGCGTCTTGCCTTCGAGCTCACGGTGCAGGATTCGAATCGCTTGAAGGACGTGCGGCAGATCTTCTTCCGGATCGATCACGCGGAGCCGCTCGATGGCCGCCGCGTCACGCACCGACTCGAAGAACCGCGGGCCTTCGCCGGCCGCGAACTCGAAGGGTGCGCCCATCGGTTCGAGCGGGAGCAAGATGTCGGCGAAGAGAATCGCGGCGTCCACGCCGTGCGAAATGACGGGCTGGAGCGTCACTTGCGCGGCGATTTCCGGCTGCCGGCAGATCTCGAGAAGCGTGTGCTTTTCGCGGATCGCTCGATACTCGGCCATGTAGCGGCCCGCTTGCCGCATGAACCAAACCGGAGTCGCGTCGACGGGTTCGCGACGACACGCGCGCAGAAACCGGTCCCACATCGTTCTAGAGAACCTGTCCGACCGGTCCCGCGGGCGGCATGAACGACGAAGCGTGGGGCGCTTTCTCGCCCGAAGCGGCGCGCTGCTTCATGTCGTACTTCGACGGGCACTTGGCCATGATCTCCGACGCCTGAAAGTGCCCATCGGTAGCGAGCTTGCCGGTGGCCGTGACGTCCACGTCGACGTTCGGCACGTCGCGGAACGTGTCGGGGACGACGCACTGCGGATATCGTACTTCGATTTCCGCACCGTTCTTCTTCATGCGAAACCGGTACTCGCACGGCGTGTCGCGACGAACGAGCGTGCCCTTCACGAGCGTGCCCTGCACCCTCAGGTTACGCGACGCGAGCTTGTCCTTCTGAGCGAGTAGCTCGTCGACGCCCTTCGAGTAGATGGCCGAGTCGTTGAAGGTCGTCATCACGAGGACCAGAATGCTGGCGCCCATGACGAGCAGCGCGATGAGCAACTTGAGCTCGCGACGCGGCGGCGCGCGATGCGGCGCCGCTTCCGGCACCACGACGGGACGCGCGGCTTCGTCGTTCTCGGATTCTTCGACGGCCTTCGCCAGTTCGTCGTCGATGGCGCTCATCGGGTGGAACCTAGCACTATAGAGGCGGGCGGGCACTCGCGCGATCCCCGAAAAGGGCGGCGTTTCTCAACGGAGGGACGCCGCCGGGCGTTTTTTCTGGGCCCAAAGGGCGCCAAAGGCGGCGCTCGGGGGACCCGCGACGAGCAACGCCACGAAGGCGCCGAGGCTCACCGTGATCGAGCCCGCGCCACGGGCAAAGAACGAAAACGACGCGAGCGTCGCGGCAGCGACGGCCGCGGCGAGGCTCGCTTCCCGTGCCCCCGAGCGGCCGCCGAAGCGACCGACGATCGCGCCGGCGCCGAGGCATGCGCCCGCAAAGGCGACCAGCGGCGGCACCGCCACCGCGACGGCGAGGAGAGCGGCGTCCCGCGACGCCAGGGTCGACGTGCCGTCGGCGACGTCGGTGACGTCGGGCGGCGACACTCCGACGAGGTGCGTCGCGATTCGAACGCCGAGCGGCGTCGCGAGCGCGGCGAGTGGAAGGAACAAGAGGAGAGCGACGACGGCCGTGAGCGCCGTCCATAGCCACCGCGGCCGCGCGGCGGCGACGGCGTCCTCGGACGTCGACTCTTGAACGACGGGCAGGCGACGAACCATGAAAGCGGGCGTAAACCTTTCGGCGAAGACGTCCGAGTATTCACGAAGCCGGCGCGCGCTACTATGCCCGCTTCATGCTGACCGAACGCGCTCTCGAAGAAGGCGACCCGCTCCGGCTCGACCGCGCGATCGCCGAGCTGTCACGAGCGGTTCGACACTGGCGACGCCGGCTTCGTCACGGAGAAGGGCTCGACGGCGATCCCTTCATCGTCGAGCCCCTCGTCGCGACTCGGTCGGCGTTCGTCGTGGTCTCCGAGTTTCCCGAGTCGGATCCGCTGAAGCACCCGCTCCTTCGCGCGATCTACCGGCTCGCCGAGCAGCGCATCAATCTGCGGGTGCTCGTCGCCATCGCCGCCGAACGACACCACGTGCCGCACGTCGTCTCGGATCCGGAGCGCGTCCGCTCGTCGCTCCACGACTTACTCGGCCGTGCACTCGGTGAGCCGAAGCGACGAGAGGCGTGGCTCGAGTCGTACGTCGCGAGCGCCGCGAGCCTGTCGGAGGCCGTCGTGCTCTTGTGGGAGCGACGCGCCGAAGTCGCCGTACGAATGGGCGCGAGCTC
>Ga0265337_1001633_pt1 | contig 10907 bp, 8 predicted proteins | sample 42122metaG_FD_192441 | JGI IMG/M metagenome (GOLD analysis project Ga0265337, IMG submission 192441) | Rhizosphere microbial communities from Carex aquatilis grown in University of Washington, Seatle, WA, United States - 4-21-22 metaG | ecosystem: Host-associated > Plants > Roots > Rhizosphere >... | reverse complement strand
TAATACCTTGATATTGACCAATGCTACTGGCAATGCTATAACCGCCAACCAAAGTGTTACTTTTAGCCTTGGTACCAACGCAACTGGCGGCGACGGTGTAACCAACCCCTCAGCAACCGGAACATTTTATGCCCGCATTTTAACCTATGCCAACGATACAACAGCCGCGGCTTACACTGATACCGTACCGGGTACGCACCTGGATGACGGTGGTATCGCCCTGAGTACCGCTAACGAGCTGAGTACCACCGCTCGGGTACAGGAAGTTCTGCAATTCTGCGTCGGCACTACCGATGTTGATGACTCAACCACCACTATTGCCAACAACTGCGCTTCAACCTTTGCTGGGAACTGCGGAACCACGGTTGACCTAGGGGTCCTAGACAGTAGCGCAGTTTCCGTTTCGCCAGTACCAACTGCGCCGGGGACGCCGGGGCTTGGCAACGCCTGCAATGGCGCGGCTATGGTCCAGACCAACGCCAGCAATGGTGTGGCTATAACTTACTTTGCTCAGCAGGATACAGGCAGTGGCCAGCTAAAAGTTCCGGGCGCTTCGTGTTCCGGAGCCTCTCATACTGACCAGTGCTTCAATGACAGCACTACCCAGGCGGCCTTTACTGCTGGCCAGGAAAGCTTCGGCGTTGTTGTGGCCGGTACTAACTGTAATGGCACGACCACCACGGCCTACACCTGCGACATGTCTTCTGGACTCAACCTGCTGGTAGCCCAGTCTGGCTACATCGGAATTGACGCCACACACTACGGAGATACTAACGGTTTCGCCTGGGATCACAGTGGTTCTGCCACCCCCGAGCTGCTGGCTAAGTCAACCGGACCGGTAGACAATGAAACGATTGTTCTGAAGTTCGCGGCCACCCCCGGCATTACCACTCCAACCGGTACCTACACCGTGACCTCCACTTATATAGCAACCTCAACCTTCTAAAGGCCAAAAGCCATGGCTCAGCCCTTGCTTCGATGGCGGGCGACTTATAAATTACGCCTGTTCACTCTAGTTATTTTGCTGGTGGCATGTTTAACTTTGCCTGCCGCTTGGCCCCAGGCATCGGCCGCCGAACTCCCGGACCGGTCTATAACCATTGGCTCTTCTCAGCCCAGCGTGGTAACCAGCCATGTTTTTGACTTTGTATTAGCCTCTGCCGCGGATGTTGGTTCAATCCAGTTTAGATACTGCTCCGATGGTCCACTGGTAGGTACACCTTGTACGGCGCCAACCGGCCTGTCGGTACTCGGGGCAGTCTTGGATAACCAAAGCGGAACCACCGGCTTTACTATCAGCCCGTTAACTACGGCCAATGATTTGATACTTACCAGACCGGCAACGCCAGTGACACCCGATCCGTCAGAATATAGTTTCAGTAACATCGTTAATCCCTCGGCGGTTAACCAGTCGATGTATGTCCGGCTTAGCACCTATGCCAGCACTGATGCTACCGGGCCGCCAATTGATACTGGTGGCGTGGTATTCGACCTGTCTGTGGGCCTGGGCGCCACCGCATATGTGCCGCCGCGCCTGGTGCTTTGCGTCGGCGCCACGGTTGCGGTGGACTGCAGTAATCAAGTACATGATATTAAAGATCTGGGAGTCCTAACGCCCCAGGTGACAGGCTTTACTACTACCCAGTTTTCGGTGGGGACCAATTACTTCACCGGCTACAATATTTTTGTTCTAGGAAACACCTTAACCTCAGGTAATAATACTATCCCGGCTATGGCTAGCCAGCAGTCCAGCGCTAAAGGTATCGGCCAGTTCGGCCTCAACCTGGTAGCCAATGGCTCGCCGCCGGTTGGCGCTAATCCGTTTGGTGCCGGCAGTGGCGTGGTTGATAATGGCTATAACTTAGCGAACCGTTACAAATTCCAAGCCGGCGATCTAGTGGCGGACTCGCCGCTGAGTACTGATTTTAGCTTGTTTACGGTTAGTTATATTGCCAACGTCGACAGTTCTCAGCCGGAAGGCGTCTACAGCACTACCATGACCTATCTGGCGATAGGTTCATTCTAAATTGTTAGCGTTTGGTTTTGGCTCTTCGGGTGGCCAGTTGCCACAGACCGATACCAGCTGCAATTAATATGACCAGTATCAGTAGGACGTACTCAATACCCTTTGGAATTACCCAGAACTTTTGGCTTAAGGTCAAAGCTTCGTCACCCTGCTTATAGGCGATGCTGGCGACTACGGTGTATTGGCCAAAGCCGTTGACGTTCTTAATTGAATTGGTGAAGGTCCTGGAGGAGTCCGGCAGGATGGTGCTGTGCAGGCCGGAGGTCGTGCTGTTAAACTCGTAGTTGTAGACCGACTTGCCACCCTTGTTAATGACCACGTGGCCAATGGGCTGGGAGAAACCGTTACCTTTATTAGTAAGCCTAATAGCTATCTGGTCTGGTCCTTTGCCAAAGAAAATCGCTTGCGTTGTACCGTGGCGTAAGGCGCTCATTGAATCAAAATTAAGCTGTTCGTTGACCTGGCCGTTTATTTCCAGCAACACTAAAGATGCCACGCTGGCGGTCAGGGAAATCTGGTTGGGGCCGACATTCTGGCTGGCGGTGACCGGTATGGCTGAATAGCGCAAGGCTCCATAATAACCGCCGGGCGCGGCGTTAGCGGGAACATTAACCTCTAACTGTACAGTTTTGGTTTCGCCGGATTGCAGTGGTACATCACCAAAACCATTCAAGAATGGTTTTATGGAACGTGGTGAGTGTTGGCTGGGGTCAATTATAAGCTTGGGTATGCCGGTCTGATCGTCGGATTCAAAATCGTTTAAGGACGCTTTGGCGGTTAGGGCGATACTACTGATGTTTTTGAGGCTAATCTGGAAAGTGCTAGATTCACCAGGATTAACCGCAAGGTCGGTCCGGGTGGGGGAGATTTGTAAACCGTTATTGCCGGACTGGGTAGCATTATTAGGGGTTGCCGTAGCCGCCATCGCCTGGGGAATTATCCCCAACGCAATAGCAAAAACTGCCACCGCTGCTAGCGCCCTTGTTAGGTGCTTTCTTAGTGTTTCCCTCATATAGCTGTTTGTAGTTTAGCAAAATGGCCGGTCAACGCAAAGGTAAATTTGGCTATAATCGCTACAAGATTATATTATTATACTAATGCTTATGAAGCGAGTATTACCGTTATTAGCCGTTGTGGCAGTTTTTTTCTCGTGTCTTGGACCCGCCGCCATTGTTGGCGCCACCACAACCACCCTTAGCGGTTCAGCCGGCCTGGAGGGTACGGTTAAAGGTAACCCGCCCACTCAAACGCCAACCATCAGTGTGCCTGGTAACGGCCAGAACTTTTCCAACTTACCTATAACTGTAGCCGGCCTGTGCCAATCGGGAACTCTGGTTGAGGTGTTCAAAAATAATGTTTTTGCCGGCTCGCGTGAATGCAGCGGCAGCAGCTATTCCATACAAATTGACTTATTCAGTGGTCGGAATGACCTGACTGCCCAGGATTATGACGACCTAAACCAAGCCAGCCCGGTCTCCAATACTGTTACGGTCAACTTTAATAATGCCCTGCCTACCACCGAATCGCTGATTACTCTAACTACGCAATACGCTAAACGCGGGGCTGATCCCAATACGGATTTGACCTGGCCCATTAGCCTTAGCGGTGGTACCGGACCTTATGCCATCAGCATAGATTGGGGCGATAGTTCATCCTCGGACCTAAAGAGCCAACAATTCCCGGGCGCCATTACCCTCGACCATACTTATAAAAACGCCGGTACCTACAACGTGACTATTAAAGCCACCGACAGCCAGGGCTTCTCGGCCTTTTTGCAGGTGGTGGCGGTGGCTAATGGGCCAATCCAACAGTCGAGCAGCGGCAAGGGCAGCAACGGCGCCGTTATTAACGAAACTCGATTTGTCCCTTGGTGGGTGATTGGCGCGCTGGCGGCTCTGACCTTTATAGCCTTCTGGTTAGGTATGCAGCACCGGTTGCAAGTTATTCGGGCTAGACTACGCGCCGGCAAACCGCCATTTGGTTAATCTGTTAAACTGTAACAGATGAAGACGGTATACGTTGGGCTCTCCGGCGGGGTTGATAGCTCCGTCAGCGCCGCTTTGCTAAAACAGCAAGGCTACGACGTCGTGGGTGTTTATATGAAAAACTGGAGCCAGGACTTTCCGGGCCTGCCTTGCCCGTGGCAAGAAGATTATCAGGACGCCAAGCGCGTGGCTGTGCAGCTGGGTATTGATTTTAAGATGTACGATTTCGAAACCGAATACCGGCACAAAGTAGTTGACTACATGCTGGATGAATTTAAGGCCGGCCGCACGCCCAATCCTGATGTTATGTGCAACCAAGAGGTTAAATTCAAACTATTTTTGAATACGGCTCTGAAAGACGGCGCCGATTTTATCGCTACCGGGCACTATGCCAAAACCAATGCCGGACGCCTATATATGGCAGCCGACAGCAATAAGGACCAAACCTACTTCCTATATAGAGTCAAAAATGAGGCTCTGCAAAAAACCATATTCCCGCTCGGCGATTTGACTAAGCCGCAGGTCAGGCAACTGGCCAAAAAATTCAAGCTGGTCACGGCTGACAAAAAAGACAGCATGGGTATCTGCTTCGTAGGTAAGGTCGGTATTAAAGAATTTTTGCAGCAATACGTAAAAACCAGGCCCGGCAAGATTATCGACCACGGTGGCAGGGAAGTGGGCACACACGACGGAGCGATTTTCTATACCATTGGCCAGCGGCATGGCCTGGAAGTTGGCGGCGGCCTGCCTTATTACGTTATAGGCAAAGACATGAAGAAGAACAAAGTTTATGTGACTACCGACTTGCAGGACGAAAAGCTGTGGAGCAGGGAAGTGCGGCTCACGGATATGCATTGGATTAACCAGCCACCAAGTAAAAAAGATAAACTGAAAATCCGGTTGCGGCACCGCGCTAAATTCATCGATGTAAAATTACTTAACAAGTCAAGTAATTTTTGGACCGCCCAGCTGGATGAAGATGTCCGGGCTCTAACCCCCGGCCAATCCGCCGTCTTCTATAGCGGGGACGAATGCCTCGGCGGCGGCATCGTTACCTAAATTAGGCCACCTCTGTTATAATAGTCAAGAATGACAGCGGAGCAAATACGCAAAGCGTATCTGGAGTTCTTTAAAGCGCGCGGACACAAGATAATTCCGCGGGCTAGCTTGGTGCCGCAGGACGATCCGACCACACTGTTTACCGGCAGCGGCATGCAGCCCCTAGTACTCTATTTACTGGGTCAAAAACACCCAAACGGCAAGCGACTGGTAGATAGCCAGACCTGCTTTAGGGCCGAAGACATGGACGAAGTGGGCGATAACCGTCACACCACTCTTTTTGAGATGCTGGGTAACTGGAGCCTGGGCGATTATTTTAAAATGGAGCAGCTGCCTTGGTTCTTTGAGTTCCTAACTGACGTAGTTGGTTTGGAGCCGGAAAAACTCTACGTAACTTGTTTTATCGGTGATGAAAATAACGGAATTCATAAGGACATTGAGGCCTGCCAAATCTGGCAACAGTTGTTTAATGATAAAAACGTCGAGGCCAAGACCGGCAATATCGGCTCCGGAGAAGACGGCTATACCCGCGGCATGAAGCCCGGCGAGCGGGTATTTTACTATGATGCCAGCAAGAACTGGTGGAGCCGCGAAGGCCAGCCGGATAATATGCGCGAAGGCGAGCCCGGCGGCCCGGACAGCGAAGTTTTTTACGATTTTGGCGTCGAGCTAAAAATTCACGAAAAATCGGTCTTTAAAGACCGGCAGTGTCACCCCAACTGCGATTGCGGACGGTTTTTAGAAATCGGCAACAGCGTGTTCATGACTTATAAAAAAACCGCCAACGGTTTTGAGAAACTGCCCGAACCCAACGTTGATTTTGGCGGCGGCTTGGAACGGATCGCCGCCGCGGCCATTAATTCGCCGGATGTTTTTGAAATCAGCCTGCTTAAGCCGATCATTGAAGGCTTAGAAAAACTCAGCAGTAAAAGCTACAAGGATAACCAAACCAGCATGCGGGTAATTGCCGACCACCTGCGGGCAGCCCTATTTTTGGCGGTTGACGGGGTTGTTCCCAGCAACAAACAGCAAGGCTACGTGCTGCGCCGGCTGCTGCGCCGGGCTATCCGCTACGCGTTTGAGCTGGGCATCGAGCAAGACTTGTGCGAAAAAGTTGTGCCAATTATCGTGGAGCTATACGAAGCTGATTTTCCGGAAGTTAAAAAACGCAATAATGAAGTTGTTAAATCGTTTGCAGCCGAAGAAAAACTCTTCCGCCAAACTCTTCGCAAAGGCCTTCATGAATTTGAGAAAATTTCCAAGGCGAAAAAAGAACTCAGCGGTCAGGATATCTTCAAACTCTATGATACTTTCGGCTTTCCGGTGGAACTGACCAAAGAAGAAGCTTCAAAGAAAAAAATTAACTTGGCCGAAGATGCCGATAACCAATTCGAACAATTGATGGAACAGCAGCGGCAACGCAGCCAGACCGCCAGCCAGGGGATGTTTAAGGGCGGTCTGGCCGACCATTCCGAGCAAGTGGTCAAATACCACACCACGACCCATTTGATGTACCAGGCGCTCAAGCAGGTATTAGGGCCGCATGTTGTCCAGCGGGGCAGTAATATCACAGCCGAGCGCACCCGGTTCGACTTTAGCCAGCCAGAAAAAGTTACACCGGAGCAGTTGGCAGAGGTGGAGAAAATCGTTAATGAGAAAATTGCCGAAGACCTGCCAGTCACTTGGCAAGAGGAAGACACCAAAGAAGCTTTTGCTAAAGGCGCATCGGGAGCTTTTGGTGATAAATATGGCGACAAGGTCAAAGTTTATACGATTGGCGACCCAAAGCAGCCCTTCAGCCGCGAAATTTGCGGCGGTCCACACGTAGAACACACCGGCCAGATTGGCGAAGGCGGAAAAAAATTCAAAATCGTCAAAGAAGAAGCCTCATCTGCCGGCGTTCGCCGAATCAAAGCCATCCTTCAGTAAGCTAACAGATAGGTCGTGGTATAATCAATCTGATTATGCCTATACGCGACAAGGCTAAAAACCTAAAAGGCAAACTGCCTAAAATATCCGCTGCCGCTAAGCGCTCACGCCCGGTTGGCGAGTATATGGTGGCGCTGGATATTGGCACGGAGTACGTAAAAGCTCTGGTTGGGCGGGTAGTTGGCAACAGCGTAGAGATTATTGGCGTTGGCCGCATGCACCAACAATTAACGGATATGCAGGCCGGGGCGATTGCCGATATCGCCGCGGTAGTCGATAACTGCGACAAAGCGCTGGCGGCTGCCGAGCAGCAAGCCGGTGTTAGCGCCCGCACCGCTGTTATAGGTATCGCCGGGGAACTAGTTAAAGGCACTACCAGCACCGTCCGTTTTACCCGCAAAAATCCCGAAAAAGAACTGAGTATAGATGAAATGGGCCGAATTATTAATTTGGTCCAAGAGCGCGCCGAGGCTAAAGCTCGCGAGCAACTAGCCTGGGAACTGGGCGGCAAAGACGTGGAAGTCCGGCTGGTAAACAGCGCTTTAGTGCGGATTGATATAGATGGTTATAAAGTTACGAATCCGGTGGGCTTTCAGGGGCGCGATATAGTGGTAGAGATGTATACGGCCTTCGCGCCGATGATTCACATCGGCGCGCTGGAACGCACGGCCGCCGAACTCGACCTAGAATTATTAGCGGTGGCGGCCGAGCCGTTTGCCGTCGCCCGCAGCGTGGTCGGCGACGATCCCAATGCCTCTATCAGCGCCGTTTTAATGGACGTTGGCGGCGGCACAACTGATATCGCGGTGGTTAACGAAGGCGGCGTGGAAGGCACCAAGATGTTTGGCATCGGCGGCCGGGCCTTTACCCATTCTATCGAGCGCGAGCTCGACGTAGACTTTGCCAAAGCCGAGGCCTTAAAGATTGGACTCAGTGGCGACTCGGAAAACGCCAAAAAGGCCAGCATCGAAAAAGCCCTGGATAAAACCCTTAACGTTTGGTCAACCGGCGTCGAGCTGGCTTTGGGAGAATTTGATAAACTTGATCATCTGCCGCACCGGGTCCTGCTTTGCGGCGGCGGTTCAAGCCTGGATAAATTGATGGAGCAGCTAGAAGAAGGCGACTGGTACAAGGCGCTGCCATTTACCAAAAGACCAATAGTGCAGCACATCAAACCTGATGAAGTGGTAGGCATAACCGATGCCACCGGTGACGTGAACGACCACACCTTGATTACCGCCATGGGCTTATTGCGTGTGGGTATGGACACAATCAACTCCGGCGGTGGGGACGATAAAACCTCGGTAAAGGATAAATTGAATAAGGTTTTGCGGGTATGACGGCGACAGCTAAAATTCCGCCAAAACCCGGTAAAGAAACTGTCTATGTTGATGTTGACGACGAGATAACGTCAATTATTGATAAAGTTGACGGCGCCAAAGAGAAAATCGTGGCTCTGGTGCTGCCCAAGCGCGCCACCGTGCTGCAGAGCATCGTAAACATGCGTCTGCTAAAGCGCAACGCCGAAAAAGCCGGCAAAAGCGTGGTACTGATTACTAACGAAGAGGCGCTTTTGCCGCTGGCTGGCGCGGCTGGCCTGCACGTAGCCGGCAATTTGCAAAGTAAGCCGATTGTACCAGCCGCGCCGATTACCGTAACTACTAACAAGGCCGCGAGTACAGAACTGGCGGAAGATATCGATTCGGCCGAAGAAGAACCCAGCACCAAGCTGGATTACCATCGTTCTGTTGGCGAGCTGGCCGCCGCCGGAGCCTTAGACGAAGCCATAGACCTTGACGATGAAGATGGCGAAGACCAGCCAGCAGACAAATCCAAAGCCGGCAAAACCAAAGCCCCGAAAGACAAGAAACTGAAAATCCCCAACTTTGACCGCTTCCGCTTGCTATTGATAGGCGGTATCGGCCTGCTTATTCTACTGGGCGTATTTATATATCTGGCGATTTTTGTTTTACCCAAAGCTACTATCACTGTTACCACCGGCAGTACGCCGGTCTCGGCTAACTTAAATGTCAACGCCTCGGATTCATATAAAACTTTGGACGAGAAGAATAACAACATCCCCGCGCAACTAAAAACCACCACACAGACCCAAACCGAAACCGTCCCGGCCACTGGCCAGCAAAATAATGGCCAAAAAGCCAGTGGTACTGTAACCATGGATGATTGTGTGGCCGGATTTTCGGGGCCTTCGTCTGTACCCGCCGGTACTGGCGTCAGCGCGAATGGTTTAACCTACATAATCCAACAGAATACAAAATTTAGTAATTCAGGCACTCCAACCGGCAGTTGTATTGATTATCAGGCTTCCAATCCTACATCAATAGTCGCTCAAGCAGGGGGCACTAAATATAATGTAGCTAGCGGCACATCCTTTACGGTTTCCGGCCGTTCCGATGTAAACGCTAGCGGCTCGGCTAGCGGCGGTACTGACAATAACGTGACTGTAGTCAGCCAAGCGGACCTGGATAATGCCGCCAGCAAAGAGACCGCCGACGCCACAGCTACATTTACCAAAAACTTTACAACCAGTCTAACCAACCAGGGTCTGTATGTATTTACTTCGACCCTCAAGCCCGGTACACCCACTACGACCGCCAGCCCGGTCCTAGGTCAGCCCGCTAGCTCCACAACAGTAACTACCGTCACCACCTACACGGTCCTAGTCGTAAAAAAGAGCGATTTTAGCAAATTGTTAACGGATGATTTGAACAAGCAGATTGATCCCAAAAAGCAAAAACTGACCAGCACAAATGTCCTGGCAGATGCCACGATTAGCGTGCAAAGCCAGGGCTCGCCCAGCAGCGGGGTCATTAGCGTGACTATAGACACCACAGCCATACCGATAATCGATGAAAATAGCGTCAAGCAAGAAGCCGTCGGCCAAAAAGTCGGCGACATCAAGTCAGCTGTCAGCGGTATTCCAGGGGTCGAGAAAGTTGACGTAAAGCTGAGCCCGTTCTGGATTTCCAAAGCGCCGAAAGCCAATAAGATAACGGTGGTACAAAAGCAGGTCAAGGGCAGTGGAGGCTAAGGATTTACTGGGTTTGGACGTGGGTCAGGCGCATACCGGTATTGCCCGGGCTTCTAGCGTGGCGCAGATTGCCGTGCCGTTAGCGGGCGTTAAAACTTCCGAGCTTATCCAGACCTTGCAGAAACTTATAAAAGACCAGGAGACAGAGGCAATTGTAATCGGCCTGCCGCGCAACTTGAGCAGCGAAGACACCGCCCAAACTAAATGGGTCAGGGACTGGGCGGCTGCTGCCAAGAATCAAATTGCGGTGCCATTTTATTGGCAGGATGAAGCCTTAACCAGCAAAATAGCCGGCCTGCGCCAGGCCGCCAGCAAAAAACCGATGGACGAGCATGCCGTGGCGGCGGCAATTATTCTGCAGGACTTCTTGGACGAGCCGGTGGCCGCGAGGGTACCATGCTGAATTCGCTCAAGCTAAAGTCGGGTAGAAATCTGCGCTATCTAAAACGACGCTTTAGATACCAAAACTGGGCAATTATTATAGTGGCATTCGCTATTGTTTTGGGCGGCGTCTGGGGTTTGCGCCACTGGTATTTTAATAGCCTCGGGCCGCTGTCTTCCAGCACCACCACAACTTATTTCACGGTTAGTTCCGGTGAGACTAAAGACCAAATTGCCGAAGGTCTGCAATCCGCGCACCTAATCCGCAGCGCCAAGGCCATGGAAACTTATCTGCGCAGCAGCGAAACCCAAATTCTGCAAGCTGGTACTTACAAATTCAGCCCGTCAATGAGCGTCCAACAAATTGTCCACGCTATTGTTGTGGGCGACGTGGCCAAAAACCTACTGACGATTTTGCCAGGCAAGCGCTTAGACCAGATTGAACAAACATTCGCCAAGTCCGGCTACAGCCAGA
>Ga0265337_1001632_pt1 | contig 10908 bp, 10 predicted proteins | sample 42122metaG_FD_192441 | JGI IMG/M metagenome (GOLD analysis project Ga0265337, IMG submission 192441) | Rhizosphere microbial communities from Carex aquatilis grown in University of Washington, Seatle, WA, United States - 4-21-22 metaG | ecosystem: Host-associated > Plants > Roots > Rhizosphere >... | reverse complement strand
GTCGATGGTGAGCACGCCGGTGGTGCCGACGATGCCGACTTCCAGGCTATAGACCGCCGCCGGCCAGGTCACCGGTAGCGCCCAGGAAATGTTGAGGTGATAGACGGTGCCGTCGTCGAACATGATCATGCCGGCGGTGGCGTCGATGCCCTGGTAGAGCGGGCCGAGCACCTTGTCGATCGAGCGCGCATAGACCTCGACCGGCGTCTTGCCCTCCAGGCACCACATGCAGATGTCGAGCGCGTGGGTGCCGGAAATTACCATCGGCGAGATCGTCTTGGGGTCGTCGGTGCGCTTGTAATTGTCGATCGCGACGAGCCGGTTCATGAAGGCGCGCGAGGTTACCAGTGTGACGTCGCCGAGAGCGCCGGTGCTGCATTTCTCCTTGGCCGCCAGCCAGCGGCGGCGGAAGCGCTGGGTATAGCCGACCACGGCGTCGATCTTGGCGTCCTTGATCGCCTTGAGCACGCGCGCGGACTCGTCCAGGCGTGTCGCCAGCGGCTTCTCGATCAGCAATGGAATGCCGCGCTCGACCGCTGCCATGATCGGATCGACGTGCAGGTGCTCGTCGGTGGCGATGATGGCGCAGGTCACTTCCGGGCGCTTGAGCAGTTCGACGTGGCTTTGCGTCACGAAATCGGCGCTGATCTTGGGACCTACTTCGCCGGCGCGGTTCGGGTTCTTTTCGGCCAGCCCGATCCATTCGACCGCCGGATGACGCGCCGCCACCTCGCCGCGGAACAGGCCGACGCGGCCGCCGCCGATGATCGCCAGGCCGATGCCTTTGGCAGACTTCTTCATGCTGGATTGGCTCCTGACCGGTTCTTTTCCTTGAATTCCGCGATCCCCGAAATCGTCTCGTTGGTGAGCGGCAGATCGACCGGCTCGTTGCGGTAGGCCGACAGATCGGCGGCACTGTAGGTTTCCATCACCCGGCGCGCGCTCTCCGGCGTCACCATGACCGGCGTGTCGCGAATGCAGGCTTCCAGGAAGTGGATGGTCTCCGGCCCCATGCCGCCGGCGAACACTTCGCCGACCTGCTCGCCCGGCATGGTCGACATCGGGAACACCTGGCCGTTGGCCATGGTGTTGAGCCAGTTGTCGCGCTGGGTGTCGTCGAGCACCAGCGCGCCTTCTGTGCCGGTGATCTCGATCCAGGTCGAGCAGTAGTTCGGATAGCTCGGCGGGAAGTTCCAGCCGCCGCCGATCATCACCACCACGCCGTTGTCCATGGTGACGGTGGTGAACATCACGTCGTGCGAACCATTGACCGGCTTCATATAACCGTAGGCGCCCTGGCTGTAGACCCGCACCGGCTTGGCGGGCTCCAAGAGCCAGAACACGAAGTCGAGGTCGTGGGTGCTCTCCATCACCACCGGCGAGAGCCGCACGCGGCCGGCGATCTTCTTGCCGAGGCTGCGCGAGAGGTTGCGGCTGACCAGCACCGAGACCACGTTGCCGAGCGTGCCGTCGGTGATCTTCTTCTTGGCGTAGGCGATCTTCGGATTGAAGCGTTGCGAATAGCCGATGGTGAATTTCAACCCGTTGCGCTTGGCCAGTTGAATGAGCTCGTCGGCTTCCCACAGCTCGAGGGCGATCGGTTTTTCCAGCATCACGTTCTTGCCGGATTTCAGACAGTCGCGGCAGATCGGATAGTGGTTTGTTTCCGGCGTGGTCGAGATATAGACCACCGAAATATTCGGATTATTGATGATGTCGTTGTAATCGAGCGTCGCCGTCGCCGGCTTGTAGAGCGCCTTCACCTCGGCCAGCCGGTCGGGCCGGATCTCGCACAGGTGCAGTCGGTCGACCAGTGCGGTGCGCGCCAGCGTTTCCGCGCGCGTGCCGCCGACCCAGCCAATACCGATCACCGCGACTTCAACTCGTTTCACCGGACGTATTCCTTGTAATTTTTGCGCTGTGATTTCGCGCGGCCGGACGGCCGCGCGCGCACACTATGCCAAACCGGTGCGCCTCCAAAGGGCTTGCCGTCCACAATATGGAATGCCAGCTAGAATATTGAAATTACTAGTATTCTCATAGAGTTAGAGCGGCCGGACCGACCCCGAAAACCTGCCGCGCGAACTGCGGATAGACCTCGGCGAGTTGCGGCGCCACCGTCTCGCGCATGAGCTTGAGCGTCTCAGGCGAGGGCGCCGGCGTTTCCGGCACGCTGGCCGGTTTGTCGAAATCGAAGCCGGTGTTCTCGATCACCTCCGCGACCGTGTGGCCGGGATGCACGCTGGCGAGCGTGAAGCGTCCATCGGCAAACGAGAACAAACAACGGTTGGTGACCAGCGCGATCGGCCCACCCGGGCGATAGACGTTCTGTTCGCTCACGCCCGGCGCACTGATGAAATCGACCTTGGGCACCAGCGTGCGGCGGGAATGCTCGACCCGGAACAAGATCACCTTGGGCACCACGTAATAGAGATAGGCCGCGCCGAACGAACCGGGGAAGCGCACCTTCGGATGCGCGTAGTCGCCGGTCGACACCAGATTGACGTTGCCTTGGCCGTCGATCTGTCCACCGGAGAGGAAGAACACATCGATGCGGCCTTGTCCGGCGCAGTCGAACAATTCGCGCGCGCCGTCGGTGAAGAAATTATGCTTCCGGCTTTGCAGCAACGACACGTAAGGCCGCCCGCGCCCGCGCTCGCGCGCCAGCAGCGCGGCAGCGGCCGGAATCGGCGAGGCATTGCCGACGGCGACATGGCGCACGTCGCCGATCAGCCGCGCGATCACGTCGGCGAGCAGCTCCTCGTCGCAGAAATCACGCGGCGCGTTTGTCATACACATACCGTTTGAGATAATCCGCGAAGCCTTCCACGGTCGCCGCGAGCGCCGCATATTCCGCGAGATGCTCGGCGTCGGCGGGATAATGATCGGGCAACCCGAGCGGCCAGGCGCCGCGCTCGGCCAGCGCGATGCTCTCGACATAGAAACCGGGAAGCGTGCCGGCGGCGAGCACCGGATCGTCGAGCAGATTGCCGTTGTGAATCCTCTCGACCGTCGCGATGGTCTTCACCGCCGCATGCGCCATGGTGGCCAATTCCCGTTGACGCCCGATCCAGACATTGCCGAAGCGGTCGGCCATCGGCGCATGCAACAGCGCCACATCCGGCTTGATCGCCGGCAACAGCACGATCGGGTCCGAATTGCCGAACGGGCTGTCGATCACCTTCCAGTCGTCGCGATACTTCAAAATGTCCGATCCGATCAGCCCACGCAGCGGCATGAACGGCACGCCCTTTTCCGCCGCCTGCAACGCGGCATGCAGCGCCGGGCAGGTGGCGTCCATCATCTTGATCGCGCCCGAAATCACCGCGGCGGTAAAGCGCGGCGCCGGGCCGAACTCGCCGAGGCTCACCGCGGAAGTTTCCAGCGTCGCGACGCAACCGGCGCCGATCAGCAAATCCGCCTGCAGGCTCGAGGTCGGCAGCGCCACCAGATGCAGCCGCTTGACGCCGCGGCGGATCAGCGCGCGGGTCGCCGCCATCGGCACGCCCGACACCTCGCGCGGCACCACCAGCATGCAGCCGTCGGTCACGGCCACCAGCGCGTCGTCGAGGGATTTCGCCGGCTGAAACATGGCTCACTGTCTCATTCTTGTGCTTGCCAGGTCCACTGGATTTTGCGACGTGGGCGTATGGCAATGGACCTGCAGGAAAAGCTCAAAGCCAAGCGTTTTGTGATCACCGCGGAAGTCACGCCGCCGGTGACCGCCGACCGCAACGAGTTTCTCGCCAAGGCGCTGCCGCTCAAGGGCCTGACCGACGCGGTGAACATTACCGACGGCGCCGGCGCGCGGCCGCATCTCGGCGCGGTGACGGCGGCCGCTATGCTGGTGGAAGCCGGAATCGAGCCGATCCTGCAGCTCACCTGCCGCGACCGCAACCGCATCGCCTTGCAGAGCGATCTGCTGAGCGCCGCCTCCTCCGGCGTGCGTAACTTGTTAATGCTGCGCGGCGACGATCCCTCGGCCGGCGACCAGCCCGACGCCAAGCCGGTGTTCGATCTCGATCCGCGCTCGCTGTTGGAAACCGCGCGCCGGTTGCGCGATACCGGCGAACTGCCGTCTGGCCGCAAAGTTTCCGGCCGCGCCGATTTCTTCCTCGGCGGCGCCGACAATCCGATCGACCCAAAGCCCGGCTGGGAACCGAAAGGGCTGCAAGCCAAGATCGACGCCGGCGCGCAATTCGTGCAGACCCAGTTTTGCATGGATGCCGGCGTGGTGCGCCGCTACTTGGCGCGGCTTTCCGAGCACGGCATCACCGAAAACGTGTCGCTTATCATCGGCATTGCGCCGTTGCGCTCGGCCAAGTCGGCGCGCTGGATCAAGGACAAGCTGTTCGGCGCGACCATTCCCGATGCGCTCGTTGCGCGCATGGAACGTGCGGCCGACCCGACGGCGGAAGGCCGCCGCATCTGTCTCGATCTCGTTGCCGAGCTCGCCGGCATCCCGCATGTCGCGGGTGTCCACATCATGGCGCCGGGCAACGAATCTGCCGTGCCGGAGATCATCAAGGCGGCGCGCGCCAGCGTCTCCCGCCTGGCGCCGGCGTAATTTTTCGGTCGTCCCCACGCATAAGATTGATGCTAATATAGCGGGGGAAACGAACGCCAAAGGGCCGCGCAAAAGGCTCGCGCGACAGGGAGGACCCGCACAATGACCATCGCCCGAACCCGGCCCATTGCGCTCGCCGCCATTATGGCCGCCGCCACGATTGGCCTGCTGTCGCAACCTGCCGCCGCGCAAGGCAAGCCCTGGAAGCACGCCTTGCTCAATGCCAAGGCCGACGCTGGCATCTTCATGATGCTGGCCAAACGCGGCTTTGCGGAAAAGCAGGGCCTGATTATTGAGCTCCTGCAGGTGAAGGACGACCAGATCGGCCTCAAGGCACTGATCGCCGGCGAGGTCGACAGCTTCGAAGGCGGTCCGCAGGGCGTATTCGCGGCGGCCGCGCGCGGCGCCGACGTCAAGATCATCGGCTGTCATTGGGTGGTGGTGCCGCACGGCATCTATGTGCGCGACGACATCCACACAGTCGCGGACCTGAAAGGCAAGTCGGTCGCGGTGTCGGCGCCGAATTCGATGCCGGACATGCTGGCGCGTTTCGCGCTGGCGAAATACGGCGTCACCACCGACCAGGTGAAGCTCGCCGCCGTCGGCGGCGATCACGAGCGTTATCAGGCGCTGGCCGGCGGGGTGGTCGAGGGCGCCGTGGTCTCCAACGAATATCAGCCGACCATGCCGAAGAACATTCATCTGCTGGTCGCCGGCCGCGACGTGGTGCCGAATTTCCTGCGTGTCTGCATGGTGACCAGCGGCAAGGTGCTGGCCGAGCGCGGCGACGACGCGGTGCACTTCCTGGCGGCAGAGATGCAGGCGTTGCGCTACGCGTTGTCGCACAAGGCTGAGACAGTCGCGCTGACGCAGGAGATCATCCACGCCAAGCCCGACGATCCGCGCCCGGCTTTCGTCTATGACGACGCGGTCGCGCACCACGCCATCGATGCGGACCTTCCTATCCCGGCGGCCAAGCTGGAATGGATGCAGGAGCAATTGATCAAAGCTGGAAAACTGAAAGAACCGATCGCTTTGGCCAAGTACTCCGCGCCGGAGTATCGCGAGAAGGCCTTGAAGCTTATCGGCAAGTGATCGAGCGCAGCGCATGATCCCGAAAAGTGGGAACCGGTTTTCGGATAAGATCATGCGCAAAGGAATAAAGTAACTGGAGACCTGCATGGGTGAGGTGAGTTTCGTCGACGTGTCCAAGAGCTTCAGCTTGCGCGTGGACGGCGAGTTGCATCACGTGCAGGCGCTCGAGCGCGTCAGCTTCACCGTGCGCGACGGCGAGATCGTGGCGCTGATCGGGCCGAGCGGCTGCGGCAAGACCACGGCCTTGCGCGTCGCCATGGGGCTCGATCCGGCCAGCGGCGGGCGCGTCACCGTGGACGGCCGCGAGGTGCACGGCTGCGGCCACGACCGCGGCATGGTGTTCCAGCACGCCGAACTGCTGCCTTGGCTTTCCGCCATGCAGAACGTCATGTTCGGGCTGGAGATGAAGGGCATGCGCGGCGCGCTGTTGCGCGAGACCGCCAAAAAATATCTCGACCTGGTGGGCCTCGCCGATTCGCAGAACCGCCGCCCGCATCAGCTCTCCGGCGGCATGAAGCAGCGCGTCGGCATCGCCCGCGCGCTCGCCATCGACCCCAAGGTGCTGTTGATGGACGAGCCGTTCGGCGCGCTCGACGCGCAGACGCGCGAATCCATGCAGGCTGAGCTGCTGGAAATCCACGCCCGAACCAAGAAGACCATTCTGTTCGTCACCCATGACCTCGACGAAGCGGTGCTGATCGCCGATCGCATCGTCGTCATGATGAACGGCCACGTGCAGGAAATCGTGGACGTGCCGCACAAGCGTCCTCGCCCCGATCTCGCCATCGTGCGCGGCAGCCCCGAATTCGCCGAAACCCGCTACAAGGTCTGGCGCATGCTGCATGATGCGCCGGCGGTGCATTAAACAATCATGGTCGATCTCGCCGACAGCCAGAATAAGACCGCCGCGCCGCCGGAACCGGACGCCGCGGTACGGCGCCCGCTGCCGCGCTGGGCGATCACGCTCGTCTCGGTCGTCGGCTTGCTGGTGCTGTGGGAGATCTTCGGCCGCGATGTCAATCCGGTGTTCGGCTCTTATCCGTCGGCGATCGCGGTGGCGTTCTGGGAACTCTTGCGCACGGGGCAATTGTCGTCGGCGCTGGTCGAGAGCCTGCAACCTTTCTTCGTCGGTTATGGGCTGGCCATCGTGGTCGGCATCCCGGTCGGCCTCGTCGTCGGCCGCTTTCGCACGGCGGAGGCGGCGTTCGGCATCTACATCACCGCCGGTTACGCCATGCCGCTGGTCGCGTTGGTGCCGCTGTTGATCCTGTGGCTGGGCTTGGGCTTCAAGGTTAAGGTCGCGGTGGTGTTCCTGATGTCGCTGTTCCCGATCTGCATCAACACGTGGCTTGGCGTCACCGCGGTGCCCAAGACCTTAATCGAAGTCGGCAAGTCGTTCGTGGCGCCCGACTTCGTGATCCTGCGCCGCATTATCCTGCCGGCGACGCTGCCCTACATCATGGCTGGCATTCGCCTGGCGGTCGGCCGCGCCGTGGTGGCGATGGTGATCGCGGAATTCTTCACCACCATTTCCGGGCTCGGCGCGGTGATCATCAATTCCGCCAATAATTTCGACACCGCCACCATGTTCGTGCCGATCATCATTCTGATGCTGATGGCGGTCGGTCTGAACACCCTGATCGGCTGGGTCGAACACCGCGTCGCGCCCTGGCAGGCGGAAATCGCCGGGCGGGATCGGGAGTAATCAGGTCAAGGCGCGCATCGCCTTAAACAAATCGCGCACTTGTTGTTCCGAAATATTTTTTGTGATGAACACCACGCGACTTTGCCGGTTGCCGTCCGGCCAGACATCGAGCTCGACCGGCGGATGCGCGAGGTGCTGTACGAATTGCACCACCACCGGACCATTGCAGCTTTCGACGTCGAGAAAGCCTTTCACGCGCAGCAGGTCCGGTCCGCGCAGCGCCATCAGCGAGTCCATGGCCTTGGCGAAGGCCGGCCACGGTATCGGCTGATCTAACGTCAGCACGAAACTGCCGATGCCGTCCGAGTGCGCGGCTTCCGCCACGAAGGCGTTGCGCTGATCGTTGGCGGCTTCCGTCAGCCGGCTGGGATCGAGTTCGCCGTTCACCGCTTCGAGAATCTCGGCACCCGGATTGAGCGCGCGCAATTGTGCGCTCAGCGCTCCGGCGGCGCCTTCGCCGGCGATGTCGGTCTTGGTCACCACCAGCCGGTCGGCCAGGATCACCTGCTTGCGCGCCTCCGACGACCAGGAAAGCGTATCGCCGCCGGCCTCCGCATCGACCACGGTGACCACCGCCTCGACATGGAACAGCTCGCCCAGCGCGCGGTCGGTGGCGAAGGTCTGCAGGATCGGCGACGGATCGGCCAGCCCGCTGGTCTCGATCACGATGCGCTTGAAGTCAGGCAATTCGCCGCGCTCGCGCTCCACCACCATGCGCCGCAAGGCCTCTTGCAGATCGGTGCGCGTAATGCAGCACAGGCAGCCATTGCCGAGCAGCACGGTTTCGTCGGCGCTCGATCGAACCAGGGCATCGTCGATGCCGGTCGCGCCGAATTCGTTGACCACCACGGCGGTACCTTGCCCCTCCGGCGTACCGAGAAATCTACGCAGCAACGTGGTCTTGCCGGCGCCCAGGAAGCCGGTGATCACGGTCACCGGAATGCGATGGCCCCGTGTGCGCTTGAGCCGGCGCCCGAACATCCCGGCGGCCGGGGAGGGGAAGAGCTCGTTCATGCCTCACTTTACCTCGCCCCGCTGCGCGGGGCGAGGGAAGATCAGAAATCCATCTCCAGCGTATACAGCCCGCCGCTGAAGCGATCCATGGTGTAGACGATTCCGCGCTCGTCCACGAACACATCGTTCATCTGGATGGCGCCGACCGGCGAGCCTTTCGGTGCCGGCGGCACGAAGGCGGCCACTTCCTTCGGCTGGTACGGATTTGAAATATCGTAGGCGCGCAGACCGCCGTTGAAGAAGGTGCCGAGCACGATCTGGTCGGAGCGCCACGCCGTCGGCAGCTCGACATTTTCGTGGATGTTGTGCGCGCCGAAGCGGCCGCCGCGGTCTTTGTAGGCATCGACCGGCGGCAGCGGGCAGGTGGCGATCGACACCGGGTGTGCTTCGTCGCGCATGTCGAGCATCCAGATCAGCTTCGGCCAGTCCTTGCCGGCGTTCTCGGTCGATTCGTCCGTTACCAGCATGAGATTTCGATCGAACAGCGGCACGGCGGTGTGCATGAAGCCGGTATAGGGCGGCGAATTGGTCCAATGCGAAATCACCTTCGGGTTGGCCTTGTCCTTGATGTCCATCACGAACATGCCGCCGTCGATGTAGCAGAGGTAAAGCCGGTCCGGCCGCGACTGATAGACGTTGGTGTTGTGCGCTCGGTGCCCTTTGTCGAGCGGATGGCGCGGCGGCGGCGCGACGTTATCGGTGGCGCTGGTGCCCGGCATCCACCAGCGGCCGACTTCCTTGGGCTTGGCCGGATCGCGCACGTCGATGCAGCGGTAGAACTGGTCGTCGAGCGGATTGCTCGGCTTGAAGTCGGGCGCGCCCGAAGCCATGTGGACGTATTCGCCGTCGCAGAACCACAATTGATGCACACCGCGCGAGGTCGGCCCCGAGCAGTCGAAGAACGAAATCGAGCGCGGCTTCTCCGGTATCGATACGTCGAACAGCTCCAGGCCGGCCGGTTTTTGTCCTGTCTTCTGTGTCTGGTAGGCCACCGCCATGATGTTGTTGGCGGAGCATTCGAGCGAATTCGACCGCATGTGCGCCTGCGGCAGGTCGGTTTGCACCACCACCTTGGGATTGCGCGGATCGGAGACGTCGACCCCGGTGAAATTCTTCGGGGCGCTTTCATGCGCCAGCCAGATGATGCGGCGGCCGTCCTTGGCGATCGTGATGGACATGCCTTCGCCCATGCCGCCGAAGCCGCCGAGGTCGTTCTGGGCGAGCAGCTTGAAATTCCAGGTGATGGGTTCCCCGGTCTGGGTCAACGGATTGCTGGCGGCGGGCATTCAAGTCTCCGGTGCTGGCATTGTCGTGGAAAGGCCGGCGCTTGTCGCGCCGGCCTCGAGGTTGGTCGATAACGGGCTAGGCCATGGCCTTCTTGAGGAACTCGGTGCGCAGCGTCTTGCTCCAATCCGGGATCGCCTTGATTTTCTTTTCCTTGAGCAGGATTTCGGATTGCATCTGCATGTAGGGCTGGATGTCCGCCGGCCAGCCGGGAGCGACCTCGACGCGCGCGAGCGCCTTGGCGAAGGTTTCCGGCGCCAATTTGTAGCCCTTCGAGGTGTAGAACGAATAGATCGTATCGGCGACCTTTTTCGGTTGCGCCTTGAAGTCCTTCGCCACGTCGAGCCAGGCCTTGAGATAGGCGACGATGGTGTCCGGGCTCTTTTCCACGAATTCGGGCGTCGCCGCCATGAACACCGGCAGCTTGTCGAAACTGTCGAATTCCGAGATCGTCACGGCCAGGCCGTCGGCTTCCGCGATGGCGTTATAGGGCTCGACATTGCACATGGCGTCCACGGTCTTGGCCGCCATGGCGGCCACCATGTCGTCGACGTTCATGCGGATTTCCTGATAGTCGCCCTTTTTCAAGCCGGCCTTGGTCGCGATCTGGTCGACGAAGATGTTGCCGGTGGACGAGCCGGTCTGGTTGGCGACCTTCAGGCCCTTGAGCTGCTCGACCTTGGTGATGCCAAGATCCTTGCGCGCCATCACGCGCGCGGTCTTGCCGACATATTCGATCATGGCGATGGCGACCAGCCCGCCTTTGTCGTGACCGAGCGCCAGCGAGGGGCCGGCATAGGTGCCCATGTCGACCTGGCGCGCCACCATCTGCTGCATGGTGAGATTGCCCGACGGCACCGCGAATTCCTCGAACTTGACGCCGTGCTTCTCGAGCAGGCCGGAGCGCAGCAGGTAATAGGTCGGCATGCCCCACATGTTGGTCTGGTAGCCCTGCCGCACGGTTTCCAGCGCCGCCATCGACGGGCGGAGTCCAAGTCCGGTCGCCAGCACGCCGGCGCCGGTGGCCGCCAGCGCATTCCGGCGGGTGATGCCCTTTTGCAGAAGTGTCATGCTCATCCTCCCTTTATTTCAGTTGGCCGTTTGCTGCCGATTTTTCGGTCTCTTCGGTACTCGTTTCGTGGCCGAGATAGCGCATCAATTCCTTCTGGCATTCGACGAAATCGACGCTGAGCGGGTCGCGCGGGCGCGGCAGCGAAATCTTGATCACGGCTTTCACCGTTCC
>Ga0265337_1001627_pt1 | contig 10929 bp, 10 predicted proteins | sample 42122metaG_FD_192441 | JGI IMG/M metagenome (GOLD analysis project Ga0265337, IMG submission 192441) | Rhizosphere microbial communities from Carex aquatilis grown in University of Washington, Seatle, WA, United States - 4-21-22 metaG | ecosystem: Host-associated > Plants > Roots > Rhizosphere >... | reverse complement strand
CGGCGCCTCGTCGGAGGCGCTCGCCGCGCGCAGATAGCCGTCGGCATAGCCGACCGCGACAACGGCAATGCGGGTCGTACGCTTGGCGGTCCAGGCGGCGTCGTAGCCGACGGTCTCGCCGCGCGGCACGGTGCGCACCTGCGCGATGCGCGCCTGCAATTCGATTACCGGGCGCATCGGATTGCTCTGGCCCGGGATCGGATTGACGCCGTAGAGCGCGACGCCCGGGCGCACCATGTCGCAATGGGCGGCTTGCCCGAGGAAAATGCCGGACGAATTGGCGAGCGAGGAGGGGATGCCGCGATAGAGCATGCGCACCTCGCGGAACAGGCTGAGCTGGCGCTCGTTGAGCGGATGCTCCGGCTGCTCGGCGCAGGCCAGATGGCTCATCAGCAGGTTGATGCCGTGATTTTCGGAGCGGATGCGCGGCGCCAGCGCGGCGGCATCATTTACCGAAATACCGAGCCGATTCATGCCGGTGTCGACATGCAGCGCCGCGCCGCCATGCCACTGGTTGGCCGACGAAAAGGCGTCCCATTCCGCCAGCTCGAGCATGCTGCCGATCACCGGCCGCACACGGATATCGGCGTAAGATCCCGCGGTCCCCGGCAGCACTCCGTTGAGTACATAGATCGCCGGCTCCGGTGCGACCGCACGCACCCGCCGCGCCTCGGCGAGATCGGCGACGAAGAACGTCTTGCAGCCGGCCTTGGCCAGATGAGCTGCGACCTGCTCGATGCCGCAGCCATAGCCGTCGGCCTTGATCACGGCGGCGCATTCCGCCGGCATGGCTTGGCGCAGCAGCGCCCGCCAGTTGGCTTCGATGGCGCCGAGATCGATCGAGAGGATACCGCCGGCTTGCTCCGCCAGCGGACCGGCGGTGACGAGTGTACCCGCCGGCTTGTCGTCCGGTGGGGCTACGGGTTGCGCAATTGCGGGTTCCGCCTGGGCCATAAGCAAGGGTTTAGCCGCCCGTGCGCGGGGCGTCCATGCGGGGCGGGGTACTGGTGCTACAGACCAAGCGTTACCTCGGCCCAGCCCAGGATGGTCCTGCTATTGAGGAATTCGATGACACTGGGCTCGATGATCGCCGGCCGATCGTGTGCGACCACGACGGTGGCGACGATGGCGTCGCAGTGATCGTTGAAAGCAACCGCCAGTGCCGATTGTCCGGCGCGAAAGGGACCGGCGACCGTGTAAGACCGGCTGCGGCCCTTCATCCACGCCACAGCGATCGGGTGGCCCGGCCCCAAAACCGAATGCTTGTCGCCCATCAGGTTGAAGTCGCTCAGGCGATTGAGCTCGTCGTCATCGGAAACACCGGTCGTGCAGTTGCAGAAGCCGATCTTGGCCCGGATATAAAGATTGACCTCGGCGCCGCAGTCGGCCGCCGTGCACCGGAATGCTTTGCCCTTGCCCCACTCGTCTATCGCGAAGGGCCATTGCGCCTCGGCCCAAACCGGATGGCTGGGCGGTGCCACGACCCCGCCGCGGTCCGGTAACGGCAACCCGAAAACCGCTAGCGCGCCGGCCAGCCCGCCCAGCCCGAAGGCGACGACAGCGGCGATGACGGTGGTTCGTTTCATCGCGTCATCGGCCGCGATCGGTCGGGCCGTTTGTCCCTAGTTGCTTGCAACGAACGCCTTCGCCTCGGCCAGCACCGGGCGGTCGTTATCACCCGCGCCGGCGAGCGCGACCAGTTTTTGATAGTTGGCCTTCGCTTTCGCCTTGTCGCCGAGCGCCTGCGCGGCCTTCGCTGCCCCGGCATAGCTGTTGAAGCGGTTGAGCTCCTTCGCCATTGTCGCCTCGAACGCCGCCAGCGCCTCCTTGGCCATGCCGCGATCGAGCAGCATATAGCCGTAGAGTTCACGCGCGGGCATGAGCGGCCCCGGCGTAACCGGCGACTTCTCGGTTTTATCTTCCGCGTCGGCGGCGGCGCTCATTGCTTTGAGCGCGTCATCATATTTGCCTTCGGCATAGAGCTGCCACGCGGTCGCGATCTGGCGCTGGATGTCGACGATTTGCGGCCAATAGCCGACCTTGTCCGCCGTCAGCTTGTCACGCATTTCGACAAGCTTTGCGATATCGGCCTTGGCAGCATCCGGATTGCCGGAGCGCGCCGCGCCGAGCGCGCGGGCGAAATACGTGATCGCCATGACATGGGGAAATTTGTTCGGATGGACTTGAAGCGCTGCCGCGCCTTTCCAATCGCCACGTTCTACCATGTCGCGCGCCGGTGAGGCGGCTAACGCGAAATGCGCAGCGAATGCATCCGGACCGAAAGTGCTGACGGCCATATCGTCGATGACGGCGCGCGCGTTCTTGTCTTGGTCGAGTTGCAGATAGGCGTAGACCAAATAGTCCTGCCCGTGCATCTGATCACCGGGCGACTTTTCCGCCTTGGCTGCTTGCACGGAGGCAATGTTGGCCGCAATCGAGTCTTTCCAGAGTCCGACGCGGGTGAAGATATGCGAGGGCATGTGCTGCGCATGCGGCGCAGCCGGCGCGATCTTGGAGTAGCGCCGGGCGGCGTCGATCCCTTTCTCCGCGAGCGCAGGAGAGTCGTAGAGGTGAATGAGATAATGAGCGACACCCGGGTGCCGGGGCTGCCGCTTGTTGATCGCCTCCAGGATGGCCGCTCCCTTGAGTTGATTGGCGTAAGTCTTGTCGGTCGGCGAGGCCGCGACGTTCAGCGTGATCGCGTAGAAGATCTGCGCCTCGTCGTCGTCGGGGTATTTTGCGGCCAGCGCTTCCATCGCCTTGAGGTAGGACTGCACGCGAGCCCCATGGGGGATCTTGTCGTAATCGACATACATGGCCGCTAGAGCGTCGATGTAGTCGCGCTCGCGCTGCGACTTGGCGCCCGTGGCTTTCGCCGCCTGAATAGCGGCGAGGCCGAGCGGCAGGTTGGGCGCAGGTGGCGGGTTGTGCGGATTGTCGAGCAGCCCGAGCGCCATGCCCCAATAGGCAATGCCGCAAGTCGGATCGGCCTTGAGTGTCTCCTCGAATATTTCCCTGGATGCCTTGTACCAGAACGAATGCTGGTACCGCATGGCGCGGTCAAATCGCCGCTGCGCCGTCTCGTTGCAGGAGGTGGCGAAATGGACCGTGCCTAATTTCTGATCGGCGTCTTCTTGCGCGAGGCTTGGCGAGGCCCAAAATCCGAGCGTTGCAATGCCTGCGACGGCTGCTGCGAGCAGTGATTCACGCATGATGTTCTCCCTGGGCCGGCGCGCTGACGGCGCGCTCTTTGGCTGTGATGTGATGAGTTTAAGTTCTTACGCGGATCGTTTCAACCATCCCGCGTGTCTGGTTGACGTGGGTTCCATGCGGGAACCGCGCGCTTTAACCGATCCGTTCCGGCAGGTGATCGGGCTTCGCCAAGGTCGAGAATTTCGTGATGGCGCCTTCGAATTGCAGTTCGACCGTGCCGGTGGGGCCATGGCGCTGCTTGCCGATGATGATCTCGGCCCGGCCGTGCACCTTTTCGCCCTCCGCCAGCCATTCCGCGAATTTCTCGCGGTTGGTCTCCAACGGCTTGCGCATCTGGTGATAGTACTCGTCGCGGAAGACGAACAGCACCACGTCGGCGTCTTGTTCAATTGATCCTGATTCACGCAAGTCGGAAAGCTGCGGGCGCTTGTCGTCGCGGCTTTCCACCTGGCGCGAGAGCTGCGACAGCGCCAGCACTGGCACGTTGAGTTCTTTCGCCAGTGCTTTCAGTTTGGTGGTGATCTCGGTGATTTCCTGCACGCGGTTTTCCGCCGAGCGGCGGGTCGAGCCCTGCAGTAGTTGCAGATAGTCGATGATCAGCAGGTCGAGGCCGCGCTGGCGCTTGAGTCGGCGCGCGCGGGCGGCGAGCTGGGCCACCGACAAGCCGCCGGTTTCATCCACGAAGAACTGCAAGTTCTGCAATTCGATCGAGTGGTCCTTGATGCGCTCGAACTCGGCCTCGCTGATGCCGCCGCGCCTGATCTGGTGCGACGGAATGCCGGTCTGCTCGGCGATGATGCGGGTGGCGAGCTGTTCGGCCGACATTTCCAGCGAGAAGAAGCCGACAATGCCGCCATTGGCGGTGACCGTGTGGCCGTCGGCCTTGACCTCGCCGCGCCAGGCGCGTGCGACGTTGTAGCCGATATTGGTGGCGAGCGCGCTTTTGCCCATGCCGGGACGGCCGGCGAGGATGATCAGGTCGGACGGCTGCAACCCGCCCATCATGCGGTCGAGCTCGTCGAGCCCGGTGGCGACGCCGGAAAGCTTTCCGTCGCGCTGAAAGGCGTGCGCCGCCATGTCGATCGCGGTGGTGAGCGACTGGGCGAACCGCTGGAAACCGCCGTCGTAGCGGCCGGTCTCGGCCAACTCGTACAGCCGCCGTTCGGCGTCCTCGATCTGGTTGCGCGGCGAGAAATCGACCGGCGCGTCGAAGGCGACGTTGACCATGTCCTCGCCGACGATGATCAGCGCGCGGCGGATCGACAGGTCGTAGATGGTATGACCGTAGTCCTCGGCATTGATGATGGTGGTCGCCTCGGCGGCGAGCCGTGCCAAATATTGGCTCACCGTCATGCCGCCGATATCGATATCGGCGCCGATGAAGGTCTTCAACGTGACCGGGGTCGCCACCTTGCCGGCGCGGATCAGATCGCGCGCAAGCTGATAGATTTTCTGGTGAATCGGCTCGAAGAAATGCTCTGGATTGAGGAAATCGGAGACCCGGTAGAAGGCCTCGTTGTTGACCAGGATCGCGCCCAATAGCGCCTGCTCCGCCTCGATATTGTGCGGAGCGGAACGGAAGTTCTGGGCAGGTTCTTCAACCTGCTTGCGGAGAGCCGAATCGAGGGGGGCCATGGATGTCTTTGCTTACCCGGGAATTGTGGCATAGCACGGGCTTTCCGAATGGCACGACACGCCGCATGCAGTTGCCCCGCAATTCACAAGGGCAAATCAGCGGTGAACAAGATCGGTTTTGTCTTGACCGCTACGGCGCGCGCGCGACGGTTTCCGCGGCTCTACTCGCCGGCGAGCCGCAGCGGCGGGTGGCGCTCGCCTTCGGCGCCGCGCAATCGGCGCTCCTCGCGGCCGATATAGTCCCGCGTCATCGGCACCACGTCCTGCCGCTTGGTCAGTTGGACCTGGAACACCATCAAGTCCTGCTCGCGGAACGACATTTCGGACGCGGCCAGATAGAACTCCCACATTCGCACGAAGCGCCGATCGTAGATGCGCTCGACCTGCTCGCGGTGGGCGAGGAATCGATCGCGCCATTGCTTGAGCGTCTCGGCGTAATGCAGACGCAGGATTTCCATGTCGGTGACCAGCAGCCCGGCTTTCTCAATGTGCGGCAGCACCTCCGACAGCGACGGGATGTAGCCGCCAGGGAAAATATATTTTGCGATCCATGGGCTGGTCGCGTTCGGACCTTCCGAGCGGCCGATCGAGTGCAGCACCATCACGCCGTCATCGGCGAGCAGTTGCGCGCTCTTGCGGAAGAACGTCTCGTAATGGTTGATGCCGACATGTTCGAACATGCCGACCGACACGATGCGGTCGAACGGCCCCGTGACGTCGCGATAGTCCCGTAGGTTGAACCGGGCCCGTTCGGCCAGGCCCTTTTCCGCGGCGCGCTCGTTGGCGATGGCGTGCTGTTCCTGCGACAGCGTGACGCCGGTCACGTCGGCGCCGGCGACCTCGGCCAGGTACAGCCCGAGCCCGCCCCAGCCGCAGCCGATGTCGAGCACGCGCAGGTCTCGCTCGTGGCGGTTGCGGCCGAGCAGCAGCTTGGCGGCGAGATGCCGCTTCTTGGCGATCTGGGCGTCGTCGAGCGACTGCTCGGGGCTTTCGAAATATCCGCAGCTGTATTGGCGGTCGGCATCGAGGAACAGCGAATAGAGCCGGCCGTCGAGATCGTAATGATGCGCCACGTTGTTGCGTGCGCGCCGGCGCGGATTGAATTGCTGCAAGCGCCGGTTAAGGAAGCGCAGCAGCCCCTGCGGACGCGCCCAGTGCGGAACGTCGGAATTCTGGCCAAGCATGATGGCAAGAACGTCGGCGATCGAGCCCCGCTCGACCACGAACGTGCCGTTCATATAGGACTCGCCGAATTTGAGCTCGGGATCGAGGAGAATTCCCCACTCGGCTGCGCGGGTGGCAAAGCGCACCCATACCGGCTGGCCGGTCCCATCGCCGAAGGTTAAGACCGTTCCGCGCGAGGTAGTTACTCTGAATGTCCCTCGCCGGATAAAGGTCTTAAGCAGAAACTGAAGCAACCGATCCATCGGCCGCCGCCATCAAGTCGAGCTACTCGTGACGCTACATTTTTCCTACAACGCCGCCGATCAAAACCCGTTGATCTCTATCAATTAAACCAAAGATCGATATTCGCAGCAATGCCATAAATTCGCGATTCTTGTACACGACGGTCGATCTATTGGCGGTGTTATGTGGCTCACACCGGCACGAATATCAGGTAATAGTTGGCGGCTGGCAGAGTAGTGAAAAGAAGAGGCAGGATATCAAATGTCGGGGTTTTGGCGTCGTTTAGTGTGCATTTTTGGTGTCGTCGGTAGCCTGGCGGCAGCCCCGGCCGGCGCGCAGGAAAACCTGGATTCGGGCAAGTCCGGCGCGCAACTGTTCGCCTCGAACTGCGTCCTCTGCCACAAGAGCGCCCAGGCTCTGAGCAAGTCCGGCGGCCTGCTCGGCCTGTCCAGCTTCCTGCGCGAGCATTACACGTCCAGCCGCGAATCGGCCTCCATCATTGCCAGCTATCTGGAATCGCTCGGCACTCCGCCGGCGCCGGGCAAGCGCACGGGTGCGACCAAGCGCACGGCCAAGGGCGACGAGAAGGCCAAGGCCGACGAGAAAAAGGCCAAGCCCAAATCCGGCGAGACCCAATCCGTAGAACCCGACAAAACCGGCAAGCCATCCGAGATCAAGACCTCCGGGCCGAAAACCTCCGAGCCGAAGACCGAACCCAAGAGCGAAGCTAAGCCGCCCGACGCCAAAGCGAGCGAGCCAAAACCGGACGCCGCGCCAGCCGCCAAACCAGACAAGCCGGAGAAACCCGACTAGCAGACCCAGAACTGGGTCCTGGTCACTCCGAACTTTCGGTCTTCTCGGTCTTCTTCTTTCTGCTCTTCGGCGCCTTGTTCTGATCGGCGGGAGCCTCGGCCGCAGCCTCGGCTTCCGGCTCCCCGGCCTCGCGCAACGCCTTGGCCGCTTCCGGCTCGAAGAAGGATTCTGCGGCTGCCAAGGCGGCCGCCGCGTCCTCCTCGGCCTGCTCGCGGCGCACCGTCACGTCCTCGCCGCGCGCGACCCGCTCGGCTTCGCCCGCGCTGCGCGCGACGATGACGGTGACAATGGTCTCGACTTCCGGATGCAGCGCCAGCGGCACCTTGTACTGGCCGATGGTCTTGATCGGCGCGTTGAGCACCACTTGCGTGCGGTTCACTTCGGCGCCGTCGCCGCTGAGTAGGCCGGCGATGTCGCGGGTCGAGACCGATCCGAACAGTTGGCCGGATTCGCTCGCCTGGCGGAGCACCACGATGGTCCTGCCGTTGAGCTTGCCGGCCAGCGTATCGGCGTGGCCCTTCAGTTCGAGGTTGCGCGCCTGCAACTCGTCCTTCATGCCCTCGAACTTCGACTTGTTATCGGCCGTCGCGCGCAACGCCTTGCCGCGCGGCAGCAAGAAATTGCGGGCGAAGCCGTCCTTCACGCGCACGACGTCGCCCATTTGTCCGAGCTTGCCGATGCGTTCGAGCAGAATTACGTCCATGGTCGTCACTCCTTGATTTGAATTTGGTTGATCTGAATTTAAGTCGTTGGCGGATGTCTCGTGGTCAGGTGGGAGCCGGCGGTCTGCGCGTGGGGGCGATGCGCGCGCGCAAGTCGATGGCCGCATCGATCAGGCCGAGCAGGCAGAGCGCCAGCACCGGCCAGCCCAACACGAGCACCGCGGCGTAAACGCCGCCGAGCAGGAAGATGCGGCTGGCCATGCCCCGGGTGATGGCGTGCAGCACCGCGAAGCCGAGCACGCCATAGGCCATCAGCAGGCTGGCCGACACGACGCCGGCGACGATGCCGATCAGGCTGCCGACAAAGCTCAAGGCGACGGCGATCGCGAGCGCCGCCGCGAGCGTGCGCGGAAACGTCATGGCCGCGAGCGGCGGCCACGGCCGCTTCAGCAGGCCGGAAAACTTCACGATTGCTCCGGCGAGCCACAGATTGAACACGTTGGTGACGGTGGCGAGCACCGCCGCCGCCGGCGGAATGGCGGCCACCAGGAAATCGACCAGCCGGCTGGCATTGGGTACGCCGGGCGTGGTGAGCGGGGCAGCCGCCGGCACCTCGGTGTCCACGCGCAGGATATGCGTCAGCGCATTACGGAGGCCGGCGCGAAAGCTCTCGGCATCGTGGCCGAAATTGGGGATGGCGACCACCACGACCAGTCCGCCGAGTACGGCCGCCCATACCACCAGCCGGCCGGGCGGATACCATTCGAGCGCCGCGGCGCCGCCGTTGCCGAGCGGACGCGCCAGCATCGCCAGATAGCCGAGCCACCAGGCCGGCAGCCCGGCGCCGGCCAGGAAACTGAAGAAGAACACCGGGCCGAACGCGAGCGCGAGCGCCAGCGCGCCGGTCAAGGCGGCGATCAATGCCGCCCAATGGCTCCAGCCGAGCCCGGCGAGCATGATCGGCAGCGGCGCCAGATAGAACAGCGGGATCGACAGCCACGCGCCCGAGGTCACCGAGGCGAACAGCAAAGCCGCCGCGGCGCCGGCACCGATACCGATCAATCCGAATTGCATCATCACGAGCTGTCCCGCTCCGTTTCGAGCGGTTAGAGACGGAACGGTTCCGCCCCAACCATCGGCTCGCGGGGCGACCCCGCAAGCCTCGTTATATTTTCTGCCTTAGTGCATCACGCAACTGATCCGCGCAGCGGATCAGCGAATGACATAAGGCAGCAACCCGAGGAAGCGCGAGCGTTTGATCGCCTGCGCCAATTCGCGCTGCTTCTTGGCCGACACCGCGGTGATGCGGCTCGGCACGATCTTGCCGCGCTCCGACACGTAGCGCTGCAACAGCTTGACGTCCTTGTAGTCGATCTTCGGCGCATTGGCGCCGGAAAACGGGCAGGTCTTGCGCCGGCGGAAGAACGGACGGCGGGCGCCGCCGCCACCACCGCCACCTTGGGATGATCCGAATGCCATGGCCTATTCCTCCACCGCTGCAATCGCCGCGGGCCCGGCATCGTCTTCGGCTTCGTCGCGCCGCGGGCGGCGTTCGCCGCGTCCGCGATCGCCGCGATCACCACGATCGCCGCGGTCGCCACGCTCGCCGCGATCGTCGCGGTCGGACTTGCGCATCATCGCGGAGGGGCCTTCCTCGTGCGCCTCGACGCGGATGGTGAGGTAACGCAGCACGTCTTCGTTAAGCCGCTCCTGGCGCTCGATTTCGTTGAGCGCCGCCGGCGGCGCGTCGACATTGAGCAGCGTCATGTGCGCCTTGCGGTTCTTGCGGATGCGGTAGTTGAGGGACTTCATCCCCCAATATTCGGTTTTGGTGATTTTGCCGCCGCCCTCGGCGATGACGCCGGACAGCTTGGCGGTCAATTCCTCGACCTGCTGCGTGCTCAGGTCCTGGCGCGCGAGATAGACGTGTTCGTATAGCGGCATGAAATGCCTTTCCCTTGTTTACCCATGTCCTCGATCCTGGCGCCTAGCCCCTCGAGCCCTTCGGGAAAGGCTCGAATGCTCTGAAGGCGGGAACACGGGACGACGAGCCCACTGGCCCTACCGTTTTTCCTCTTTTCTCGAAGAAAACCGGCCGTCCGTTCAGCTCCCAACCAGGATCGACGGAACGCGCGGGTTATAGGCGGATTGGTCCGAAAAAGGCAAGGAAAAGCGCGTGATCCGACGCGAGCGGTCAGACCGCCTTAGGCTCACCGGCTCTGGGCGGTTACCTGCAGGCGGCCGGCCAGCTTGACCGCGAGTTCGACGCCTTCGTGCAGCTGGCGGACCGATTCCGGGCTGGGGTCGTGGGTCTTACGCATCTGCTTGAGCGCTTCCAGCAGCCGTTCGAGATTGCCGGCCAGCAATTGCTGACGGAAGGCCGCATCGCTGCGGGCGCGCGCCAGGTCCTGTTCGCTAACCAATTCGCGCATGAAACGAGCCTTATCGGCAATAAAAACCCAGCATAGCGGTTGAGTCTTTTCGCTTCGTTACCGGAGCGTGCATAACTTGACAGGGCCCGTCCTGCGGTGTCTTTCGGCCTGATTCCGGCAAAAAGACAAGGTTGTGAGGGGGCATGGCGGTCGCTTTCGTGTTTCCGGGCCAGGGCAGCCAGACGGTCGGCATGGGTAAGGCGCTGGCGGCAAGCTTCCCGTCCGCCCGGCAGGTGTTCGACGAGGTGGACGAGGCGCTCGGCAGCCGGCTGAGCGCCATCGTGTTCGAGGGCCCGGCCGAGACGCTCACGCTCACCGAGAATGCCCAGCCGGCGCTGATGGCGGTCTCGCTCGCCACCCTGCGCGTGCTGGAGCAGGAGGCCGGTCTCGATCTCAAACGTGACGCGCAATTCGTCGCCGGCCATTCGCTCGGCGAATATTCCGCGCTTGCTGCTGCCGGCGCGTTCACGCTCGCCGACACCGCGCGGCTGCTGCGCACGCGCGGGCAGGCGATGCAGAAGGCGGTGCCGGTCGGCATCGGCGCCATGGCGGCGCTGATCGGGCTCGAATTCGACGCGGCGGCCGCGGTCGCGGCGCAAGCCGCGCAGGGACAGGTCTGCCAGGCCGCCAACGACAATGGGGCCGGCCAGGTGGTGGTGTCGGGCGACAAGGCGGCGGTCGAGCGCGCTGTGGAAATCGCCAAGACCAAGGGCGCCAAGCGTGCCATGCTGCTGCCGGTGTCCGCGCCCTTCCATTGCGCTTTGATG
>Ga0265337_1001626_pt1 | contig 10937 bp, 8 predicted proteins | sample 42122metaG_FD_192441 | JGI IMG/M metagenome (GOLD analysis project Ga0265337, IMG submission 192441) | Rhizosphere microbial communities from Carex aquatilis grown in University of Washington, Seatle, WA, United States - 4-21-22 metaG | ecosystem: Host-associated > Plants > Roots > Rhizosphere >... | reverse complement strand
CATGAACGGCACGCTATTGGCGACCATCGCCGGGCCTGCGAGTGCTCAGGCGAAATCGTGGGCGCGTCAGCTCAACGCAAACCTCGCGGTGGTGAACGACAATCCGCTCTTCGACGCACTCGCCGCGGCGAGCACGGGCGCGAGCGCGGTCATTCCGGTGACGTCGCCGACCAGCTATCTCGCGACCGGCACCGGCAATTGGTACGTGCGCGGCGCCTGGACGAAGAGCACCGCGTGGTCCGTCTTCGAATGCTCGCACCGCCTCGTGGCGGACCATCAGCACAACGACGCGGGCAATTGGGTGCTCACGCGCGGCGCCGACGACCTGGTCGTCGACCCGTCTCCGTACGGCAGCCTCTCGTCGCTCACCAGCAACGCGCCGGCAGTCGACTCCGCGATCCTTCCGTCCGGCTATTCACCGAGCCAAGCCGATTGGGGACAGACCACGCATCTCGACTGGGCAAAGCAATCCTCGTCGGGCATCGGCGTCGCGCGCTGCGACTATGCCGATCAGTTTCGCAGCGAAGACGTCGCGAGCGACGTAGCGCATGCGATTCGCGATTTCGTCCTGGTACCGAACGGCGACAGCGGAACGGTCGTGGTGGTCGATCGCGCCGTCACCGGCGACCCCGCGCGAGGATTGCACTTGCGGGTGCGCACCCCCTCGACTCTCGCCCTCGACGGGAACACCGCTACTGCGACCGTCGGAGCATCATCCGTCATCATTCAGAACGTGTGGTCCACGAGTGGCACGCCGAACGTCCGCGATATGCCCCTCTCGCCGGACTGCAGCTCTTCCAGTCCGGGAACGTGCGACATCTCGCGTCTTCCGTCGGGCCAGGAATATCGAGTCGACGTCGCTGGGCCGAATGCCGCGGCGATCCACGTCGTAGATGCCGTTGCGGCGGGCGCGTCGCCGCCGTCGAACGTGCTTCTGTCGGGAAACGGGTATCGCGGAGTGCTGCTCGGTCAAGGAGCCACGCCTGTCGCCGTGATCACGAACGGCGGACCAGACGGAACACCGGGAAGTTCACTCGTCTATCGCGTGCCCGCGGGGACCGGAACCGCGCAGGTCGTCGTTGATGCCCCGATCGACGCGAACGGCAGGAGCGACGTGTCCGGCGCACTCGATGGAACCGATTGCGTGATCACTGTCGTGCCTCACGGCCAAGCCAACACGAGCTTCGATGGTCTCGGTCTCGTCATCCGGGTGACGAGCCGTTGCGCCATTTCGGAAGACGCCGCGGTCGTGCCGATCGATGCCGGAGACGCTGGCGCGAATCCCGGCGCCGGCGGTGCGAGCGCCGGCGGTGTGAGCGCCGGCTCTGGTGGGAAACAGAGCGCGGGCGGTGCGGGGGCCGTGCTCGGCGCGGGTGGAACGCCCAGCGCCTCCGTCGGCGGCAACGTGGGTGCCACGAACGGCGGCAGCACGTCGAACGGCGGCAGCAGCGCCTCTGCGCAGTCGGGCGCTGGCGATGCGAACACACCATCGGATGGTGGCATCACGTCGCCGGCAGGGGCCACGCCGAGTTGCTCACTCGGACGCGGTCGCAGCGAATCGCCACTCGTCCCCCCGGCAATGGGGACGTTGGCGTTGTTTTTCTTGGTTCGGCGCTATCGACGCGCCCACGCATGAATCGCATTTTCAGCGAGACATAAAAGCTCGAAGACAGCGGGTCTCAGGCGACGCGCCGACCGTATGCCGGCCGGCGCGTTGCTACTTTCGCTCGACGGCTCCGTTCGTGGGCTCCTGACGGCGGCGTCTCATCGTGATCGCCGCTGCTTCGGCGCGGGTGATCGCCCGGTGCGCGGCTTGCTGCGCCGAGTGAATTGCCTCCGAGGCCGTCTCCTTGACGCTCTGCACGGCTTTCTTCGCAGTTGCGTACCATTGACGTCCACCATTCGTATCGACCTTCGAACCCTCGCTCTTCGCTTCCATTGTCTCGTGTTCCTTCCCAACGGCTCGACCACCGCGACGACCGAAACGCCGGGTGTTCGAGCCTTTTTCTGGCGAGCTACCGATGCGAGCGCTCCAGCACGAGACGTGCCGCAAACACTGCTCCCTTGGACGGGTCACGTAAGCGCGGCGCCCGAAGGCCCAATCGACGGAACCCGCTCGAGTTCTCGCACCGCTCACTCGAGAGCGGCGTTCAATCCCCCTCTCGTCCGCCGCTCCAAGCTGCGGCAAATCTTGTCGCGCCGTGGATTCCTACCCACCGTCGAAAAGCGCTCCCGGAGGCAGATGGGCTTCTGAGCTGCGCGCCGGCTCCGGAACTCGGCCGAACGGACTGCGGCATGGTCGTTGCTCCTGGCGCCCAATGCGGCTCGGAACAGCGGGGAGCGTTTGGCCCGATTGGGCTCGCTCGAGCGAAAGGGAACGACGATGCGTGTGGAAATTAAGAGCAAGCTTCCTAGCAACGGAAAAGGCGGCGCCCACAGCAGCCACGCAAATGGAACGAACGGTAGCGCGAGCGCGGCTCGCGCAATTGGCTACGAACGTCGCACCCGCGCGTCGCGCATATTGCTAGGTCGTTTCACGGCGTCGGTGGGTGAAGTATGGGAGGGCGCTCTTCAGATTCTGAACGGGGTCACTCCATACGTTCCCAGCGTCCGAATTCGGGAAACCAGCGACTCGGTGGTCGTCAACGTGGCGTTACCAGGCATCGACACGGATTCTCTGAACATAACGTTCGAAGGACGATTTCTACGAGTCAGCGCCACGAAAACGAAGATACGCGAGTGGAGACACCGCAAATACCGGCGAGTCGTGAAGACGTACCGCACGTTCGAACGAACCATTCCGATGTTCGATGGTTTCGACATCGGCAGGGCCGTTGCGACCTTGTACAAAGAGGTGCTTCGGATACGCGTGCCGCGAACTGAATGGCCGCGCCACTCGGCGAAGGCAATGTGCATCGCTCCCGAATCGGCGCAAACGGTCAGCTGAAGTCGCGATGAATCTCGTCCGTGGCGAACGCTGCGTGGGGAGCGCCGCGAGTGATCTCGGCGACGACGCCCCGTCGTCCTCGATCAGGGTTTTTCGTCGTACGGACGTTTGAGTCCCTCGTTACCCATCGCGTTTCGTTCGCGCTCTTCGGTCGGAAGGAGGGCCGTCGCACTCACTGCCTGTTTGAAGGCTCGACTCCTGACAGTACCGCTCCTTGGTGGTGTGATGACCTCATGCGGAAGGCTCTCGATGGTGACCACGATGGTGGGTTCTGGCCGCACTTCGGGGACGAGGGAATGCGCCATGGCGAGCGCTGGAACCACTTCCGCTGCGGAAGCCAACCCTGCAAGCGGACGATCCAGTGGCACAGGCAACGGTGACGTTTGCCCGACATCTTGATTCGTGGCCACGGTCGGCCCGGGCGGGGGCGTCGTCAGTCTCCAAGCGACAGCGGCCACGGCGCCGATCGCCACGGTCACGGCCATGAACGAGATGAGTCCAAAGCCGTTCGGGCGCTCGATGCGAGCGGGTCGGGCGGGCGCCTGGCGCTTCGCGCGCCGCGGTCCGTCCCAGGTGGTCCAAACGGCATCGAGCGAATCGCCACAGACGTCTTCGGTGACTCCCCGCGCGCGCAGAAACTGGGCGAGCGCAGCGCCTAACTCGCGCATGGACTGGAATCGAAGCTCTCGATCCTTCGAAAGCCCTCGTTCGAGGATCGGCCAGAGCTCCCGCGTCGATGGCTCCAACAGCGGAGTCACTGGGTCTTCGACGATCGCCCGCAAGACCGAGTTGTAACTGTCGCCACGGAACGGCGGCGAACTCGTGACCGCTTCGTACAGGACGCCGCAAATCGCCCAGACATCGGCACGGTGATCGACGTCATCGAGGCCGCGAGCCTGCTCCGGCGCCATGTAGACAGGAGTTCCGAGCACCGCACCCTGAAGCGTGAGTTTCGGATTCGGAGCCCAGCGACCCAGCGATGCGATGCCAAAGTCCACTATTTTGGGCTGAACGTGGCGCGCGCCGCGCGCGAGAAATATGTTCGCCGGCTTCATGTCGCGATGCACGATCCCCTTGTCATGCGCAGCGGAAAGACCATCGACGATCGGCAGGAGCACTCGTACCGCCTCGGTCGGACTCAAAGGGCCGTTCTTTTCGAGGATTTCGGCGAGGCACGTACCGTCGAGCAGTTCCATCACGATGAACGGAGCGCCTTCGGACGTCTCTCCGCAATCGAACACGCGAACGATGGCGCGATGTTCGAGCCGCGCCTCGACGCGAGCTTCCCGCTTCAATCGCTCGGCCGCGCCAAAATGAACCGAACTCGACCGAAGCAACTTGACGGCGACCCGCGCGTCTAGGTCGACATTTCTCGCGACCCATACGCTTCCCATTCCGCCTTCGTCGAGCAATTGCTCGAGCAAATACTTGTCCGCGATCAGATCTCCCGCCGCGTACGAACAACGATCGCTCGGGGCGGATGATTCTGTGGACCTTGGCATGGGGACGTGGACGAGTTTCTGGAAGTCGGGCGCATGTAGTCGTGAGCCTCGTTCCTTCTCGCCGCTGCACGAATCGGGCCCGCATCGAGAGCGCGCCGTCTTCGCCGAATGTTCACGAGATGGCGATCCGGTGGATCGCTCTCACGCCTCGATTCTATGGCTGGCAGAGATCGTGCCTGTTCGAACCGATCGATCGCGGTACGACGCGAGGCGTTCGAACAGCATTTTCGTCACACCGAACGCGAGCTGCGCGCCCAACCATTTCGGCTCTGGGAGACTCCACGTTCCGCTCGATATTCGAACTCGAAAACCCTTGCCCACTCGTCGCCGCGGGACCTTGTACGAAACCAGGGGCGTGGCATAGTCGAACTCGGACGACTCGATACATGCCACACGGTTTCCTGTTTTTCGCGCGCAGGATCGGATGGCGAAGGAGGGGACGCCGTCTATGAGGAGCGAGCGTTCGAGCGACGCCTTCGACCGAATCTACGCTTCGCTTTTCAATGCGTTCCTGATGCCGTCTTGGGAACGCGTCGTCCGGCGGCGCGACACGTTGAAGTATCTCGAATACTTGCAGACGAGCCAGTGGCGCCCCGCCAAAGAGCGCGCGACGCGTGAAGTCTCGGAGCTGAAGCAGCTCTTGTCGTACGTCGGCGAGAAGGTTCCCTACTACCGAGAGCTCTTTCAGAAGCAACGGTTCGATCCTCGAAGCGTGTCGGCGCTCTCCGATCTCGAGCAGTTGCCTTTGCTGACTCGGCAGATTGTTCGCGAGCGATACGCAGACCTCGTCGATCCCGCTCATCGCGGAAAGAATCTCAAGAAAGGGACGAGCGGCTCGACGGGAACGCCGCTCAAGTTCGAATACTCGATGAACAGTGAGTGCTGGCGGCAGGCCGTGAAGCTTCGCGGATACGGCTGGGCCGGCTACCGCCCTGGTCGGAAGACCTTTTATTACTGGGCGGCGGTATCGGCGACGGCACCGAGCGCGAAGATGCGCGTCGATCGCGCGCTCCGACGTGAAACGTTCGTCGATTCCATGCACCAGGACACGGCGTCGCGACGCCGAGCGCTCGATCAGTTCCGCAAGATCCGGCCGACAGTCGTCGTTTGTTACACCCAATCATGCGCACAGTTCGCGCGTTGGATCCTGGACGAAGGCCTTCGGGATTGGGAAGACATCCCGGTCATCTGTGGCGCGGAAGCCGTTCTTCCCGCCGATCGCGCCGTGCTCGCGAAAGCGTTCGGGCCCGCCATCTTCGAAACGTACGGCTCGCGGGAAACGATGCTCATGGCGGCGGAGTGCGAAGCGCACGACGGCATGCACCTCCAAGAGGAGAACCTCGTGGTCGAGTTGGTCAGGGAGGGACGCCCGGTGCCGCCTGGTGCCGCCGGCGATGTCGTGGTCACCGACCTGCACAACTACGGGATGCCCATGATCCGTTACGTGAACGGAGACGTGGCGATCGCTCCTGCGGCGGGTCGCTGCGCTTGCGGACGAGGACTCTCGAGGATTGCCAGGGTCGATGGCCGACGCGCCGATACGATGATCGATCGCGAGGGAAACACGGTTCCGGGTGTCGTTTTTCACGTGCTCTTCAGTGACGCACGGCGGGAAATCATCCGGCAGTTCCAGGCGGTGCAAAGCGAGAGCGGCGCCGTGGTGCTCAAAGTCGTCCGCGGCAAGGAGTTCAGCCAGGACGCGTTCGACACCGTCGCGCGACGGTTCTCGGAATACCTCCGCGGCCTCCCTTTTTCGGTCGAATTTCACGAAACCATCCCGCCGCACGTGATCAGCGGAAAAATAAAGACGATCGTGGTCGAGAAGGCGATGCGAAAAGAGAGCGCCGGGGCCGTGTAGCGAACTCAACGAGGCGACCGCGCTTCCATTGCTGCTGCGGGGAGTCGGTGCTCGGACGGAAAGCCGAAGCTCAGACTGGAGAAAACCGTCTCGAAGTCCGTCTCGTCCGATGGGGGTAGCACCTTTGTCCAGATCACGTTCAGCAGCCACGCGCCGGAGCTCGGCATGGTGAACGTCGCCCGCCCTTCCGGGTCGGTCAGATGCACTTCCAGCGGTGAAGCGTCGTCGTCGAGATTGGTCAGTTTCACGAGCGCGCCCCCGAGCGGACGCCCGGCGTAAATCACACGAACCGGGAGGACGGCCGGTCGCGGAACGGCGTACGGGTTTGCCTCGGGCACGATCTCGAGAGGCAGGCCGATGGCCCTATCGACCTGGCTGTGCGAGCCCGGAACGGACGGCCCGACCTGCACGATGGACTTCGCGCATCGGCTATAGCGTTCGGAGCCGTCCGCATCCGTCAGGTGCATTCGCGCTCGTTGCTCCAGCGCCGGCGTGAGCCCCTCGACCTTGAGGTACTCATTGAACCGGATGGATGGCAGGTGCGACTGTGCCTGGTCGTCGGTTTGCAGCACCAGGACGTAGACCCCCGGCTTCTTCAATCGAAAGTCGCCGTCCTCGGCGGCGTGGCCCAGTCGAAGCTGGTCACGCAAGTCGATCGGTGTTCCGTCAGGAGCCAGCGCCTGGAATCGCGTGATTCTTCGTGCAGGGATGGGCGAGCGTTGCCGGAACGGACCGTGGCCAACCTGCAACGTCATGGAGATGAGCACGTCCGGATCCACCCAGTAGTCATCCGGCTCCAGCCAGAAGTCGTGCGCCGCAACGATCTCATCTCTCACTTCTAGGCGTCCGTCCGTTCGGTCGCGTGCGTTTCCGACGGATGCTGCGGTTTCGCGTAAGGGACTGAGCAGATCAGGTCGCGGATGTCGTCGAGCGGCTCGAAGTCGTGAGGCCGAGCGCCGGCGAGAAGCGTGACGAAGCAATGTTGGTCACGGTGCCGTCGTCGCTGTGCTCGAGGCGTTCCGTCGCTGGCGCTCTGGCCTGGCGCGGACGACTCTCAGCAACGCACGAATCTTCCTTCGTCATCACGACGGCGGCATCGACCAATTCGGCCTCGCCGATCGACTGCGCCGCCATTTGAAGCGCGCCGGCCTGACGCGGTCCCAGATCGACGGGTACGAGCGGCAGGTTAGGTCGCTTGCCGAGGCGAATCTTGGCGAGCTTGCGCCGCTCCCCGAGCCGATTCCGGAACCCGCTTCGACATCGCGCTGACTCCAAATGCCGGCCGGGTCCGTTGACTGCGAGCGCCCAACGGACTCGGCTCGCTCTGGAACGACTCGCCCGTGGATCACTGTTCCGTTCCAGCCGAACTTACGATCCAGCGTCTTTTGTGGGCCAAGACAGACTTGAACTGTCAGCCAACGGATTAAGAGTCCGCTGCTCTACCAATTGAGCTATTGGCCCGAATTTCGGTGGCTCGGCATGCGAGAACCGGAGGCCGCTCATACCATCGTCGGCTGGGGCGTCAAGCGTCAGACGGGCCGGGGAGCAGTTCGGGGGAAGAAGCGCGCGGGGGCGTGCGAATTGAATTGGCCGTGCGCGAGAAATGCGGTTGATTTCGACCGTCGCTCCGCACTTGACTCGGCGGGGGAAGATCGGTGTGCCGACCGAACCGCAGATAAGTATCGTCATCCCGTTCCTGGACGAAGAGGGAAGCATCGAGGAGCTCTACGCGAAGCTCACCGAGGTTCTCGGACGTGTAGGAAAGCCGTACGAAATTTTGTTCATCGACGACGGGAGTCGCGATCGCGGGGGCGCCTTGGTGGACGCCCTTTCGGAACGCGATCCGCGAGTCGGCGTGATTCATTTTCGACGGAACTTCGGGAAGGCGGCGGCACTCGACGCGGGATTCCGGCGCGCACGCGGTCGCATCCTCATCACGATGGATGCGGATCTGCAGGACGACCCGAACGAGATTCCGAATTTTCTCGCGAAGCTCGACGAAGGGTACGATCTCGTCAGCGGGTGGAAAAAGAAGCGACTCGATCCGCTCGGGAAAACGCTGCCGTCGAAGTTCTTCAATCGGGTCGTCAGCAAGGTGAGCGGCCTCAAGCTGAACGACTTCAACTGCGGGTTCAAGACGTACCGCGCCGAGAGCGTCTACGGGCTCGATCTGTACGGCGAGCTCCATCGCTACATCCCGGTGCTCGTGCACTGGCGCGGCTTTCGCGTCGCCGAGATCCCGGTCTTGCATCATCCCCGCCGGAGCGGCTCCTCGAAGTACGGCATCGAGCGCCTCGTGAAGGGGTTCTTCGATCTCCTGACGGTGCTCCTCATCACGCGCTACCGCGCTCGGCCGCTCCACCTGTTCGGCGGGGTCGGGCTCGCGTTCGCCGCGCTCGGCTTCGCATGCCTCGGTTATCTGTCGGTGCTGTGGCTTCAGGGACACAACATCGGGAACCGGCCGCTGTTGCTTCTCGGCGTGCTGCTCGTCCTGGTCGGCGCGCAGCTCGTGAGCGTCGGGCTCCTCGGCGAGATGATTCGCAACACGCAGATCGGGCAGCGGCCGCCTTACGAAATTCGCTCCGAGATTTCGGCCCGCGCGGCCGTGCTCCCCGCCGAACCGGCCGCGCCCTCGAGCGTCGTTCGCGCGACGAGCTAAATTACTACTTCGCGGCGTTCTGGACGGCGCGGACGAGGACGGGGCGGCCCGCGTCGTAACTGTAACGTTCGACGAGTCGCGCACGGGCGGTTCGTCCGAGACGGACGCGGAGCTCGGGGTCGACGGCGAGCCTCACGAGCGCGTCCGAGAGCGACGCGACGTGGCCCGCTTTCACGACGAAGCCGGCCCCTTCGAGGATCTCCGGGATGTCGTTCAACGCGCTCGCGACGACGGGCTTCGCCATCGCCATGCCGTCGAAGAGTTTCGCCGGGATCTGACCCCACGCCGCGGGAACGTCGAGGCTCGGGACCGCGACGATGTCGAGCAAGCGCAAATGATCGGCGAGCGCCGAAAATGGAAATTGTGGATACGTGACGAATCGCTCGGCGCCGAGGAGCTGCCGCGCGCGGACGACGACGGGATCGTCGGGGTCCGCGATGCCCATGACGGCCAACCCCACGTCCGCGTGACGCCGCGCCGACGCCACCGCGTCGACGAGCACGTCGATCCCCTTGTGCGGACGCGGCGTCCCGACGAAGCCGACCCACGTCGCATTTCCGGCAAGCGGCGTGACCGCGTGCGCACGCGGCAACGACGGATCGAGCTCGGCGGGATCGCGCACGTGATAGAGGATCTCTCCGCCGAAGCGCGCGGCGAGCCACCGATTCGAGACGATGCGGTGACGCGCGTGACGCGCGTACGCTTCGAGAAGCGCCGCGGCGGTGAATCGATTCACGCCGCCGCGCGCGGCATAGCTCCGGGCGCGCGCGACCGTCTGACGCAGGCCGGTCATTCCCTCGGTGTGGAAATCGTGCTGAATCAGGCCCGTTTCCCAGTCGTCGATGTCCACGACGAACCCACGACGCCCGAGCCCACTCGAGAGCGCCAACCCTAAACTCTGAAAGACGGGCTTCGACACCACCACGAGATCGTCGCCGACCTGCTCGCGGATCCACGGGATGGCGCGCGCGTAGTCGAACGGCCGCGGCGGGACCGGAAACGCGGCAATCGGAATCCCGTAGTCGCGCGCCGGCATCCAGATCGTCTCTTTCGACGCGACGCCGGCGATCCGTACCTTCGTCTCGGTCGCGAGGAGCTTCGCGAGGAGGAGCGCGCGGCCCATTCCGTTCGTGCTCGCGTTCGCGCAGATGACGGTGACGGAAGGCAGCGCGCACATCGGGAAATCTCTAGTGAGCCGCAGGCGGAGTGGGAGCCGCGGGCACCGGCGTGACCACGGGATTCGGCGCGACGGGTTTGACCTGCGGAGGTGCGGGATGGGGCGCTCCGGGTTTCGTCGAGAGCGACGCGGGGTTGGCGGGAGCGATTTTTGTTGGGGGCGCCGTGTTCGTCGGAAGCGGCGGCGGCACGAGCGGAACGACAGGCACGGGGGGCGGCACGACTGCCGGGGGACGCGCGCGGGGTCGCCCCGGCGGTCGCGGACGCTTTTTGGCGGCGGCTTCGCCGGGACGGCTCAGGTTCCAGCGCGGCCCGAGTCGATTCCGATTCGGCTCATTTTCCAGGAAATTGTGCCACATCGAAAACTGAAACGGCGAGCTCAAGCCGTCTTGCACGTTGAAGGCGCTGACGGCGAACGCGAGCAGCACGAACACCCAGAGGATGGGGCTCGGCTTGACGCGATCGACGAAGAGCCCGAACAGAAGCACGAGCCACGGCATGACCGGCACGAGCCAGCGCATGCCGACGCACCACCCGCCGTAGTTGTGCGTGCGCACGATGTAGAACGCCGTCACGACGATGAACGTCGCGAGCATCAAGATGATTTCCGGCGTGAGCTTGTCGCGTTTGACGAGCCGGCGAACCCCTTCGTAGACCGAGAAGAAGAAGATCGGCGTCATGCTGAACACGCCGTGGTGCCCGAGGAGCACGTTGAAGGCGTACACCGACTTCGGCTCCATCAGCGCGTCGATGCCGGCGCGGTGTCCGCCGAAATAACTTCCGGCGTAGTGCATG
>Ga0265337_1001624_pt1 | contig 10946 bp, 11 predicted proteins | sample 42122metaG_FD_192441 | JGI IMG/M metagenome (GOLD analysis project Ga0265337, IMG submission 192441) | Rhizosphere microbial communities from Carex aquatilis grown in University of Washington, Seatle, WA, United States - 4-21-22 metaG | ecosystem: Host-associated > Plants > Roots > Rhizosphere >... | reverse complement strand
GCTGCTGTTGCTGGTTCCGCTGGCGGCGGCAGGGCTTGCGTGGCCGCTGCCGAATCGCGGGCTGAACATATTGCGCGCGGTCATTCTTGTTCTTGTGGTCCTGTCCTTGGCGCAACTTGCGATCAGGCTGCCCGACCGCTCGGGAACCGTGATTGTCGTTGCTGACCGCAGCGAATCCATGCCGCAAAGTTCCGATGCGTCGGAAAAGGAGATTATCAGTCTGCTGTATAAATCAATGGGGCCGCGCGACCAACTTGGCGTCGTTGCGTTCGGACGCGATGCCGTTGTAGAACAATCACCGCAGCGCGGCGAGTTTGGCGGGTTCACGGCGCAAGTTGGCGCGGATCATTCCAGTTTGAACGGCGCAATTGAATCCGCGCTTGCGTTGATTCCGTCGGACGGTGGCGGACGCATCCTCGTTGTGTCCGATGGCAAATGGACGGGCAAAGACCCCGTTGCCGCCGCTGCGCGCGCCGCCGGTCACGGTGTGGCGGTGGATTATCGTTGGCTCGCTCGCCCGCAGGTCAACGACACGGCGATTCAAAGTTTTCTAACGCCACAATCGGTTTTGCCTGGCCAGGCGTTCGTCTTGACGGCGTGGGTGCAGTCGCCAACGGAACAGGAAATCCAGTATCAACTCCGGCGCGGTGACGACATTATTTCGTCCGGCAGCAAACAGGTTTCCGCCGGGCTGTCGCGGCTGATGTTCCGCGACCGTGCGTCCACGGCGGGTGTGAACGAATATACCGTCTCGATTCAAGGCGCGAAGGACGATCCGATTCCCGAAAACAACACCGCACGGGCGCTCGTCGGTGTGGAAGGCTCACGCCCGGTTCTGATCGTTTCGTCGGCGGGAGAAGATTCCGGCATTGTGAAATTATTGCGCGGCGGCGCGGTGGAGGTCGTCGGCAAAACTCCGGAACAATGCAAATGGTCGTTGGAGGAGCTTTCACAATTCTCCGCCGTGCTGGTCGAAAATGTTCCGGCGGGCGGAATCGGCATGAGTGGGATGGAGACTCTGGCGTCGTGGGTCGAGGAGACCGGCAGTGGACTGGCGATGACTGGCGGCCAAAAATCTTACGGGCCGGGTGGCTATTTCAAATCACCGCTGGAACGTGTCATGCCGGTTTCGATGGAATTGCGGCGCGAACATCGCAAGTTGAGCGTGGCGGTCGTCGTCGCGCTGGATCGTTCGGGCAGCATGGCGATGCCGGCGGGCGGCGGGCGGAAGAAAATTGATCTCGCCGATCTCGGCACGGTGCAGGTGCTGGATTTGCTTTCGCCCGTGGACGAAATCGGCGTGTTTGCCGTAGACACCGTCCCCCACCAAATCGTTCCGTTGGACACGGTCGAACACAATCAGGCGTATCGCGGAAATATTCTGGCGATTGATTCGATGGGTGGAGGCATTTACATCTACGAGGCGCTCGTCGCCTCGGCACAGATGATTTCCAACGCAAAGGCTCAGACGAAGCACATCATCCTGTTTTCTGACGCGGCAGACGCGGAACAGTCCGCGCATTACGAAGAAATCGTGGAAAAGTTGCGTGAAGCCGGCGTGACCGTCAGCGTTGTCGGCCTCGGCACGGAACACGACGTGGACGCGAACCTGCTCAAAGACATAGCGCTCCGCGGCGGAGGCGAATGTTATTTCAGCGACAACCCTGACGAAATTCCGCGCATCTTCGCGCAGGACACGTTCACCATTGCGCGCAGCACGTTTGTGGATCAGCCAACCGCCTTTTCGGTCACGGCGGGTTATTCAATTCTCGGCGCGCAGGCGAATTCCGCGCCGCCGCCGCTGGGCGGTTACAATCTCTGTTATCTCCGGCCGGGAGCGAATCTGGCCGCCGTGACGGGCGATGAATACAAAGCGCCCGTCGTTGCGTCGTGGAACGCCGGCAACGGTCGTGTTCTATGCTTCATGGGTGAGGCGGACGGAAAATACAGCGGTGATTTTGCAAAATGGAACCAGGCTGGGGATTTCTACGCGACGCTCGCCCGCTGGATCGCCGGCAAAAGCCAGTCGCTGCCCGAAGAAATGTTGCTGACACAGGAAGTCCGGGATGGCGTCTGCTTTGTGCAATTGCATCTCGATCCCGAGCGCAAAGCTGAATTGTTTTCCACTTTGCCGCGCATAAAAGTTCTGCATGGACTTCCCGGCGTCGCGCCGGCGAAACAGACCGTCGAGCTCGAATGGAAAAACGCCGATTTGCTCGAATCGGCGATTCCAATTGCCGGACGCGAAACAGTTTTAAACACGGTTGAAATTTCCGGCCAGCAACCCGTCACGCTGCCGCCTGCGTGTCTGCCGTATTCGCCGGAATTTGTGCCCGATCAACCCGGACGGGGCGCGGCGGCGCTCGCGCAAATTGCCACCACGACCGGCGGACGCGAGCGTGTGGAGATCCCAAAAATCTGGGGCGAACTGCCTGTGAAATCGCGTTATGTCGAACTTGCGCCGTGGTTGCTCGTCGCGGGAGCGATTTTATTTTTGTTGGAAGTTTTGGAGCGTCGCACCGGCTGGGTTTCGCGTTTGTTCAGACGCAAAACAGCCTTTGCCATGGCTGAAACGGAAGAAATGGAAATTCCACAATCTACCCCCCTGCCAAAACCGGTTTTCCCGTGGCTCGTCCGCAAACCGGTGCGAACGCCAATTGCCCCTGCCTCTGCCAGAACCAAAGGCACCGCGCCAGTTTCAGACTCGCCTGCTGAAACAAAACCCACGATGGAAAAGCCGGCCAGCGCGGAATCCACATTTGATGCCCTGCGCAAAGCCCGTGAACGTGCTCATCGCCGCACGGACAAGGACCGTTAGTGGACGAAGCATTTCATTCTTCCAATTATGCCCATGACCGCCGGTCAGGCAGCGGCTCGAAAATCTATCTGAGCTACACGCGCAAGGCAAAGCCCAGATTACCGGCGCGCGCCCTCTTGCTCAATCGCAATCTGCGGTGTAAACGAAAAGGGACGGCCGCGTAGCCGTCCCCGTTTGTGCATTCCCCAACAGATTATTTCTGCGGCGCGGCAGCGGGAGCAGCAGGCGGAGCGGCACGGCGCTGGCGCGGCTGGCTCATCTTCTGCCATTGGTCGAATTGTTCCGCCGTCAGGACGGCTTTCATTTGAGTGGCCATGTCCGTGCGAATGGCCTGCATCTTGGTCCGGCGATCTTCCTGCGACACGGAGGTGTCGGCACGCAGGTCGCTCATCTTTTTCTGCTGCGCGTCGAGGATTGGTTTGACCCTGGCCTTTGTGGCGTCATCCAGTTTGAGTGTCGTGGCAAGCTGGTCAATGTTCGGACCGCCCCTCATGCCACCGCGCATGCCTGCCGGCGGGGCGCCGGCGGGCGGCGTGTTGGTGGCGTTTTGCGCCTGAAGCACGGCACTGCCGGCAAGCAGGCTGCCGGCGACCAGCGCGGCAATAATCAATAATTTCGGTAATTTCGATAATTTCATAAGCTTTTTGTTAAAGATGCTGGTTTTAAAACCCGCCGTTCCTTCTTGGAACGGCGGGTTGTATCATCAGACGCGGCGAGGCGAAAAAAGTTACAGCCCGCGCAACACCTTGGCCGCCGCCTTGACCGTCTTTTCAATGTCCGCCGCCGTGTGCGCCGTGGAAATGAAGCCCGACTCGAACTGTGACGGCGCGAGGTAAACGCCTTCCGCCAGCATTCCGTGGAAGAATTTCTTGAACCGTTCGCGGTCGCTCTTCATCGCGTCCGCCAGATTGTGAACCGGTCCGCCGGTGAAGTAACCGCAAAACATCGAGCCGCAGCGGTTGAATGTCATCGGAATTTTGGAGGACTTCGCGGCGTCCCTCATGCCCGCTTCAAGCTGCCCACCGAGCGCTTCGAGTTGGGCGTAAGCATTTGAATGCGGAGTGCGGAGTGCGGAGTGCGGAATTCCAGACCGGTTCGAGTGCGCGGCAGGTTTTTCCGCACTCCGCACTCCGAATTCCGCACCTGCAAGTTCTTCCAGCGCCGCGATGCCCGCCGCCATCGCCAGCGGATTGCCGCTCAACGTTCCCGCCTGATACACCGGGCCGAGCGGCGCAAGCCAGTCCATGATGTCCGCACGACCGCCAAACGCTCCCACCGGCAGTCCGCCGCCGATGATTTTGCCGAGGCACGTCAAATCCGGTCTGATTCCGAAACGCTCCTGCGCGCCGCCCTTCGCCAGCCGGAATCCGGTCATCACCTCGTCGAAAATCAGCAGCGCGCCGTTTGCCTTCGTCACCTCGCGGAGAAATTCCAGATAGCCCGGCTTCGGCAGATAAAGCCCCGCGTTGCCCGGCACCGGTTCGACGATGATGGCGGCGATTTTGTTTTTGTTCGCGCGAAACGCGGCCTTCACCGCGCCGGTGTCGTTAAACGGCAGAACAATCGTGTGTTGTGTGAACGCCGCCGGCACGCCCGCGCTGTCCGGATGGCCAAACGTCAACGCGCCGCTGCCGGCCTTCACCAGCAGCGAATCCACGTGGCCGTGATAGCAGCCGTCGAACTTGATGATTTTGTCGCGCTTCGTGAATCCGCGCGCCAGCCGGATGGCGCTCATGCACGCCTCCGTGCCGGAATTCGTCATGCGCACCTTCTGCACGCTGGGCACCAGCTTGCAAATCAACTTCGCCATCGTCACTTCAAACGGGTTCGGAATGCCGAAGCTCGTGCCGCGGTCGGCGGCGGACTTGATGGCGGAAATGATTTTCGGGTGCGCGTGGCCGAGAATGGCCGGTCCCCAGGTGCAAACGTAATCAATCAACTCGTTGCCGTCCACGTCCCAGACGCGCGCGCCTTTGGCCTTGTTCACGAAAAAAGGCTGGCCGCCGACGGCGCGAAACGCGCGCACCGGCGAATTCACGCCGCCGGGAATGTATTTCAACGCCTCGGCGAAAAGTTTCTTGGATTTAGCGGGTGAAGTCATTGCCGGTTCTGGAAAAACGTTTCCTGCAACGAGCCTTTCTCGCTGCGGATGACCATGCCGACGTTGACATTGTGCCGCCCGAACCAGCCGTCGCTGGTTTCCAGAACGTATTGGATGTTCGCGGAGGCGGCCACGACAGCGTTGGTGTCGTTCTTTTCCAGATGATGGATTTCCTGAATCACGCCGTTCGGGTCAATGTAGGCAGCAGAAATGGATTCGGGGCAGTTCTTCATCCAGAACGCGGCCTGTAACGGCTGCTGGAAAACGAAAATCATGGCGTCGGTGTCCTGGATGTTCGAGCGGAACATCATGCCGGTCTGCTGCTCTCGCGGGGTGAGCGCCTGCTCGGCGTCCAGCGTTTCCGCGCCGAGATAAAGCTTCACCGTCGGCAGTTTCGGCTGCGCCTGCGTGGGCAGCGGCATTTCGTTGGACGGCGGCGGTGGCGGCGGGGCGGCGTCCTGTGAATTTTTGCAGCCGGCCAACAGCGTGGCCGCGAACAGCAGCGCGAGAAGATTTGTCCGTTTCACCCGGACAGTCTGCCGGAGGAGGCAGCCATTTTCAACCAAACTGCGCTCCCAGGTATTCGCAAGCCGCGCCGTTTAATGAACAGCCTGCACCGGCACGGTGGCTTGTTCGGCGGATATCACCATGTTCGCCGGATTTGCACCGGCGGCTTGCCCGCTTTCAATCCGTTCGCAAGCGCGCTTGCGCAGACGGCAGCGCGCCGGTAGTTTCAACTGGCTGCGCCCGTAGCTCAGTTGGATAGAGCATCTGCCTTCTAAGCAGAATGTCGTGGGTTCGATTCCCGCCGGGCGCGCCACTTTCCATTTACGATTTTGGATTTTCGATTTACGATTTGCCGCGTGCTGAACCTCGAACAACTCGCCGAACTGCTGGAGCAGAACCGTGCCGCCTCGTCCGCGCGAGTGAAGGAATTTTCCGTCGGCGGCAAACAATTCAATTTCAACTCGCACCCCGCCGTCATGGGCGTCGCCAATCTGTCAGCCGACTCGTGGTATCGTGAAAGCGTCTGCCTGACAGCGGAAGCGGCGGTGCAACGCGGAAAAGTTCTGGCCGCACAAGGCGCGGACATTGTGGACATCGGCGCGGAATCCACGCTCGCCCACTCCGCGCGGGTGGATGACGCGGCGCAAAACAGCAAATTGATACCCGTCATCAAGGGATTGCGTGCGGCGAAAATTCTCGTTTCCGTTGAAACGTATTCGCCAAAAGTCACGCGCGCCTGCCTCGAAGCCGGCGCGAACATCTTGAATCTTACCGGCAGCGCGAATTCGAACAAAATTTTCAAAATGGTCGCCGCGCATGATGCCGCCGTGATTATTTGCTTCGTGCAGGGCAAAAACGTCCGCGATGTCGGTGACTTTGATTTGAGCGCCGATCCCATTCCGATGATGCGTGATTACTTTTCGCGCCAGATTGAAATCGCCCAACGCATCGGCGTGGAAAAGATTTTTTTGGATCCGGGCCTTGGCTTTTATTACCGTAATTTGCAGGACAGCGTGGTGCGCGTGCGGCATCAGATGAACGTTTTCCTGAACACATTCCGGCTGCGCGAGCTCGGCTTCCCGATTTGCCATGCGCTGCCGCACGCCTTTGAATTTTTTCGTGACGAGGTCCGCTGCGCCGAGCCGTTCTTTGCCGTGCTGGCCGCGCTGGGCAAGACCGATTTGTTCCGCACGCACGAAGTCCCACGCATCAAAGCCGTGCTGGACGCGATGAGGGTTTTTTGATCCGTAGCGGCGTCTCGGCAGAGCGCTGCTGAATTCATTTTCAAGTGCGGCGCTCTGCCGAGACGCCGCTACGACGCACAAGGAAAACGCCTTCTTCTTTGGATTTGGTTATCCATTGGCCGCAAACTTCCAGGCCGTGACCGGTCAGAATTTTGCAGACTCGTTCCGGCGTGTAGCGATACGAGAAGAAAAGCCGGATGGATTCGCCGCGACGGAACTTGAAGCTTTCGTCGTCCATCTTGATTTGCCGCGTGCGGGAGAAAGAAAACCGCGCGACAACGCGTTTCAAATCAAAGCCGCCTTCTTCAATCGCACATTTCATCTTGCCGTCTTTTTTCTCAACGCCGAGATCGAGCAGAAATGTCATCAGCCAGTCGCGCGTCAAAGTATTGTCGTATTGCGGCAGAATCCTTTTCATTCCGGCGGTGTAATTTGTGCCGGGCGCGAGATTGGCGCCGAACAGCAAAAAATCATTTTTGTGAATGAGCGACGCCAGCTTCGGCAAAATCTGTTCCGGCTCGAAGTTGGGAATCATGCCGAAAAAAGTGACAAGTCGCGCGGCAGGGACACCGCGCTGCGGCGTCCGGTCGGCGCAGCGCGCCAACCCTACCATTTCAGACAAATCGTCCGCTGTTGCCAAATCGCAAACGAAGGGGAAACAATTTTTCTCCGGCAGAACGGCCAGCGCGGTTTTTCGTGCCACCAGAACCATTGCCGTGCTGACGTCACACGGTGTGTAAAAGATTTCCCGACCGCGAGCCTTCAACAATTTCAGCAGGCGTGTGTCCTTTTGTCCGCCGCCGCAGCCGAGACCGATGACATGAACGCGCTTCGCTTCGATTTTTTGGGCGGCGGCGACAAAACCCTTTTGGTAAATGGCCCGGCAATCCGAGTCGTTCCGCGTCGGCGAATACGTCTGATGCAGCCCCAGCCATTTTTGGGTTTGTTTGACGCTGTCGTAATGAAATTTGTGGTTCACGCGCCGCGTGCGGAGCGATGCGAGCATATCGCGCCGGACATTTTCGGGAAACTGACTTTCGTGAATTGTGATGCTGGAGGTGGTGGACATTTGGAGTTTCCTCACGTCGGCTGCTACGGTTTGGTTTGCTGAAAAATTTGATAAAGCAAAAGATAAACCACCACGCCGGTCACGGAGACATACATCCACAGCGGCCAAGTCCAGCGCGCGATTTTTTTGTGAAGCTCGAATCGTTGCAGCCGAGCGCGGTTCAGCGTGACCAGAATCATCGGCACGATGACGATGGCCAGAATGGTGTGCGTGAGCAGAATTGCCAGATAAATCGGGCGGAACCACGCCGGATTCTCAAATCGCGTCGGGCCTTGATGCAAAACCACCGCGACATAGGTGTGGTAGGTGAGATAACACGCCAGGAAAAAAATCGAGGTGACGAACGCCGCAATCATGCAGTTGCGGTGCGCGATTTTATTTTTTCGACGGATGAAAATGTAACCGGCGGTCAGGAAAACCGCGCTCAAGCCGTTGAGCGACGCGTTGACGGCGGGCAGATCGTGGATGTTCATGGGAGCGCCGGCGTCTCGCCGGCGGTTGTTTTGATTTCGACTACGCCATCGCAACCCGCCGGCGGGACGCCGGCGCTCCTGGGAATTGAAAATTGGCGCGCAATCACGGCTCGCGTTCGAGTCGGCGCACGGTGTTGACGATGCGCGGCTGGACGGCGTTCGTCCAATCCACGCCGTCACCCACGGTTTCAAACGAGCCTCGCAGCCGCGCGTGTTTGTCCACGATGACGAAAATCGTGCTGTGAATGAACAAGTCCGCCGCGTTTGTCTGGTCTGCGGGCTGCACCGGCACGGCGCTCAATTTCAAACTGCCGCCACCCAGCGCGCCGATTTCTGCCTTCGTGCCGGTCAAAAATGTCCAGCGGTTGAAATCCGCGTCGAAGCGTTCGCCGTATTTTTTCATCATGGCGGGCGTGTCGAAATCGGGATCAGTCGTGAGCGTGACGAGCCGGGCATCGCTGGTCTTGGGCAGCGCGCCTTCCAGCGATTTCATATGTCCGGTGATGATGGGGCATGGCCCGGCGCAGCGGGTGAAGATGATGTCGGCCACCCAGACGCGGTTGGTCAAATCGGCGCGCGTGGTGACCTTGCCATCCTGGTTGGTGAGCGTAAAATCGGCGACCACGCCGATGACCGGCAGCGACTGGCGTTGCTGTTGTTTGAATTCCGCCAGCGAGAGCAGGTATGCCAGAGCAAGAAATCCGAGGAGCAGGCCGAGGCCGAGCCAGAGGGTCTGCGGCAATCTGGAAGCAGGGTCAGACATATCGTCTGGGAATAATGCGCCTGAAAATAATCCGCCGCAAGCCAGTAGCTGCCTTGCCTCGATTCGGCAAACAAGGATTGCTACTCAAAGCTGGAGGCGGCGGGCGCGGCACTCTTGGACTTCAGCCATTTGTCGTAGTCGGCCTGGCTTTCAACGGTAAGAAAACCACCGGTCATGGCCGAGTGGCCGCCGCCGCAAAGCTGCGCGCAGTTGACCTGATAGCGGCCAATTTTCACGGGCGTGAACCAGCACGGTATCCGCAGGCCGGGAATCGCATCCTGACAGGTGCGCATGGCCACAATCTTGAAGGAATGGATCACGTCTTTGGAACTGATATAGGCGATGACGGGTTTTCCGACCGGGACATGGATTTCGTTAAGCGTCTGGACGTCGTCCTTACCGTTCGGGTCGGACGGGTCAACGCCGAAGACGTTGCTGTCCGCGACGAACTTCATGTCCTGTTTTCCGAAAATGCCGTCGGGGCCGGCGTAGCGGACGTTCCAGGCGAATTGCTGGCCCATGACGTAGATGACGGTGGAATCCTTCGCATCCGGGAACTGGTTCACGGCCTTCGCCCAGACCGGGATGGCCACGCCAATCAGCAGGACGGCCTCGGCAATGACAACGCCAAATTCAATATAGCTGGACGAGTGATTTTTGACGCCGTGGTAATTGGCCTTGGGATTGCGCGTGGCGCGGAAACGCCAGACTGCGTAGCCGAAGTAAATCATCCAGCCGATGAACAGCGCCAGCATGAGCCAGTGGACATAAACGATCAGGGCATCCACCGCCTCGCCGTTTTTCGAGGCCAGCTCGGGCATGCCGAGGATATGATTGGCAAACCACTCGGTCATACTTTAGACGGGTTTTGCAGCGGCGGATTTTTGTCGGCTTCGATTTGCGCCTGCTCGCCACGGATGACGTGGACGAAGAACAACGTGATGCACGTCAGCACGGTCAGGATGACGCCCATCAGGGTGAAGATGCCCCAGTTCATGCCGCTGGCCAGCGGTGAATCGGATTTGCCGTAACACGCGGCGCAGGCGAACAGCGGCGACGGCGCGAGCGCGACGGTGGCAATCAAGGTTTTGCGAAACAATTTCATAGGTAGCTGATTTTTTTCAGTTTCTTCAAAAAATAAATCCCGTAAATGATGACCAGGATGCCGGTGGCGATGGCGAGCGCGCCGAAAAGCGGTCTGTCATCGGCAAACGCCCACGCCGCGCAGCCGAACGACAGCCCGGTGAGCAGCGTCACAAAAATGAGATGGAAGGCTTTGAGCGACATATCAATGGGTTGTGCCCGCCGGGAAATCGTGCATGGCCCAGACCGTCAGCCCCAGCAGGCCGGCGAAAAAAAACACGGTGAAGCCCAGCACGGTGTAAATCATTTTCTTTTCCGAAATCAGGTGCATCAGGAATCCGGCGACGACGAAGGCGTTGCAGCAGGCGACGGCCAGGATGAGCGCCACCTTCACCGGCCAACTGAAATGTTCATGCGGCAAATACGACGTCCAAATCATCAACGACACGGCGCAGAGGATGGCGATGAATATGTAGAGGCAGCGCCGGAGGTAATCCTGGAAATCCACCGGGTGTTCGTGCAATTCCGATTTGCCCGTGAGCGGCGCATTGTCTTGTTCGGCTGTTTTCAATTCGCTCATAAATTCATCAGGTCAAATATAGGACGGGGAACAAAAATATCCAGACCAGGTCCACAAAATGCCAGAACAGCCCGGACACCTCGATGCGGTTGGTGAAGCGTTCGGGATCGGTCTTCCACATCCGCCGGCCCGGTCCCCACAGATAGCCGATGACGATGCTGCCGCCGAGGATGTGAAGCGCGTGCAGGCCGGTGAGCGTGAAGTAAAGCGCCAGATACGTGTTGTGCCACGGGCCGTAATTTTCCATTTTTCTGATCTGCAAACGCCCGATTGTGATTTCGTCGCGCGGAATATTTTTCTGCGCGCGC
>Ga0265337_1001623_pt1 | contig 10947 bp, 11 predicted proteins | sample 42122metaG_FD_192441 | JGI IMG/M metagenome (GOLD analysis project Ga0265337, IMG submission 192441) | Rhizosphere microbial communities from Carex aquatilis grown in University of Washington, Seatle, WA, United States - 4-21-22 metaG | ecosystem: Host-associated > Plants > Roots > Rhizosphere >... | reverse complement strand
CGCTTTGATGTAGCCCTGCCCTTCAGGATCGCCCTCGGCAAGTGGAAGCAGCACACCAATGCGCCGTACGCGGTCCGGCTGCTGCGCGCGCGCCGCCAGAGGCCAAAGATTCGACGATGCCGCCGCCGCGCCGCCGAGAAGCGTGATGAACTCGCGCCGCTTCATTCGATCACCTCGTCGGCGATGGAGAGCAGCCCGGACGGCAGCGTGAGGCCGAGCGACTTGGCGGTCTTGAGGTTGATGACCAGCTCGAATTTGACCGACTGCACGACCGGCAGATCGGCGGGTTTCTCGCCCTTGAGGATTCTCCCGGCGTAGATTCCCATCTGGCGATAGGCGTCCGTAATGCTGGTTCCGTAGCTCATCAGACCGCCAGCCGCGGCGAACTCGCGCTGCTCAAATATCGCAGGAAGGGCGTGGCTTGCCGCAAGCGCCACGATCTGATTGCGCCGGCCGTTGAAGAACGGGTCGGCGCCAACAAGGAGAGCCCCGGCTCGCTTTTGCTGGATCGCCGCAAAAGCGGCATCGATCTCGCTTTCGCTGCTGGCCTCCACAAGAACGATTTGCAGCCCCATGACGCGGGCCGCCGCCGCTACGTCGTTGACGTTGGTTTTAGTCGGTGGGTAGGCCGGGTTCACGAGATGGGCGAAGATCGAGGCGGTGGGCACCAGTTCGTGCAGCAGCCCCAGACGCTTCGCCTCCAACTCGGCGGTTAATATGCTTACGCCAGTTGCGTTGCCGCCCGGCCGGCTGAGGCTGGCGACCAGACCGGCCTGGACCGGATCATTGCCGATGTTGAAGACGATCGGAATCGTCGAGGTCGCGGCCTTGGCCGCAAAGGCCGGTGCCTCGCCGCCGCCGGTGACAAGGACAGCCACCTGACGATGGACCAGATCGGCGACCAACTCGGGCAGCCGGCCGATTTGGCCGTCAGCCCAACGGAATTCGATGGCGACGTTCTGCCCTTCGACGGCGCCAGTTTCTTTCAGGCCCTGACGAAAACCGGCCACGATATGCGCGAAGGGTTTGGCCGAGGCGACGTGGAGGAAGCCAACTATGGGTAGCGCCGGATTTTGCGCGCGCGCGCCGAGCGGCCAAGAAACCGAAGTCGCCGCCGCGCCGCCGAGCGCCAAGATGAACTCGCGCCGCCTCATTCGATCACCTCGTCGGCGGTGGTGAGCAGCGTCGGTGGGATTTCGAGGCCGATGGCCTTGGCGGTCTTGAGGTTGATGATCAAATCGAACTTCGTCGGTTGCAGCACCGGCAGGTTGGCGGGCTTCTCGCCCTTGAGAATGCGGCCGACGTAGACTCCGACCTGGCGGAACGAGTCCGCAAAATTGGCCGAGTACGTCATCAGGCCGCCGTCGACGACCGAGTCGCGTTCAAAGAAGATGGTGGGAATTTTATGGCTGATCGTCAGGTCGATGATCTGTTTGCGCCGATCGATAAAGAGCGGGTCGCTGCCTTCGATGAGTCCGGTGGCCCCGGATTGTGCAATGGCCGCGAAAGCGGCGTCGAGTTCACTTTCGTTGCTCGCATAGGCGACATAGAGCTTGAGGCCGCGCGTGCGCGTCGCCTCCTGCATCTCGCGGACCTGGGCGGCAGTCTGGATACCTTTCGGGTTACCCAGATAGCCGATCGTGGTCGCCTTCGGCACCAACTCGGAAATAATCCCGAGCCGCTTCGGGACCAGCTCTGTGGTCAATCGGGTGGCGCCGGTGACGTTGCCGCCCGGCCGGTTGAAGCTAGCGACCAGACCATCCTTGATCGGGTCGCTCCCGGTCTGGAACACGATTGGAATCGTCGACGTCGCCGCTTTGGCGGCAAGGGCCGGAGCGGAGCTGCGGGTGGCGGCGATGACGGCAACCGGCCGGCGCACGAGTTCGGCGGCCAGCACTGGCAATCGATCGTTGCGGTTATCTGCCCAGCGGTATTCGATCGAGACGTTCTTGCCTTCGGTATAGCCGGTTTCGGCGAGACCCTTATGGAAGCCTGCCAGATTGGCAGCCATGCCGTTCGCTGACCCTCTGTCGAGAAACCCGATCACCGGCATCGCCGGCTGCTGCGCGCGCGCGGCGAACGGCCAAGCCGCTGCGCCGCCCAGAAGCGTGATGAATTCGCGCCGGCTCATAGCCTCCCCCGAAGCTCGGGACAAAGCATCGTACCGGTTCAAACTAGCACACTGGAAGGGGCCGGGTGGCAGTCCAGACACAGGTCGTTAAGCGGCCGACCGATATCCGGTCAGGGCCAGATGGACAACCTGTTGAAAGCTGACACCTCGCGCATGATCCCGAAAAGTGGGTACCGGTTTTCGGACAAGAACATGCGCAAGCAAAATGTTTGAAAACATGCCATGATCCTAACCCCTACAGCGAAAAAGAGGGGCGCTGTCATGTACAAGCACATCCTGGTCCCGATCGACCTTGCCGACACCGATTTGGCCAAGCCCGCCATTGAGGCGGCAGTGACACTGGCCCGCTCATCGGGCGGGCATGTGCGCCTGATCAATGTGCTGCCGATGACTCCGGTGATGCTGGCGGAATATGTGCCGCCGGATTTCGACGTGCAGCAGCGCAAGTCGGCGGAAGAAGCCATGGGCATCATCGCGCGCGAAAGTGGGCTCGACGGCGCGCATATTTCCGGCACCGTGCGGCAAGGCGGCATCTATCACGAGGTGCTGGAAGAAGCGAAGGCGATCAACGCCGACCTGATCGTGATGAGTTCACACCGGCCCGCAATGCGCACTTATTTTCTCGGCTCCAATGCCGGCCATGTGGTGCGCTACGCCAAGTGCTCGGTGCTGGTGGTGCGCAACGCTAAAAACTGAGACCGCCGGCGCGCATCGCCGTGTCAGCCCTTCGGCATCAGCTCGGCCGGCATCGCCTCGGGGCGATAAAGGCCCGGCCGATTGCGGCGAAAGAAATTTCCGCCCTGCCACAGAAACAGCACGAGGAAGCCGCCGACGAAAGCCGCGCCGCTCATGGCGCCGGCCTGCAGCGCCCGCGCGATCAGTACGGCAAACCCTAGCGCCACGGCGACGAACACGAGCAGGCCCGGCCAATACAGCAGCGGATGGCTGCCCTGCTCGAAGCGCGCCGGCGGGCCGGCCAGCGCGATGCGCCGATGCAACTCGGCGACGAAGGCCGCATAGGGTTTATCCTTCCGCTCCTGCTCGACCATGCTTTTCCACGAGCTCGACAGGATCTTGAGCTTGGGCGCGCCATCCGCCCACAGCTCGGTCATGAAGCGATGCGACTGCATGCTCGCCGGCCGATACGACAGGCGCAGGCGGCGGACAGTGCGAAACGGAATATGGCCCGCTTTGCACCCGGCGGCCCAATCGATGCCGTCGCCGGTGAGCTTGAACTCCCAGGCCGCGCCCAACAGCGAAGGCCGGTAGGCATAGACGGCGGCGCCCTCGCCGGCGCTCGCGTGGTCAATGCTCATATCGACCGCCTGCGTGACAAAATCGAACACGCGCCGGTTTCATGGATGGGGACCTGAGTTCAGACAAGACCATACTCATCGATAGGGTTCTCGCGGCGCCACGCCGCACCGGTCCGGAGCGCGAGTGACAGGGCGACAGGTGCATCCTATATCAATTTCATGCGCACCCTGATCATCCTCGCTTTATTCGCCTTGTTGGGGGCATCGCTCTGGTTCGCCGGCGCCGCCTGGGAGCGGCTCGGCGGCGACGCCATCCCGTTCTATGGCTATGTCGCCATCGCCGGCGGCGCACTGTTCTCGCTGCTGGTCGGCGGCGGGCTGATGGCGCTGGTGTTCTACTCAAGCCGCCACGGCTACGACGACCTCAGCGGGGGCGACAGCGAGCGACGCTGAAAAAACCCATCGGCTGGTCTACGCCACCGGTATCGACGACCTTGCCCCTCTCCGTTCTAAAGCTTTTATATTGGGCATAACTGCTCTGATGTTGCGGTGCGAAACTCATAACCAGTTGGGTTTTGAAATTACGCCGCTATACTCCACCCCGGGCTGTATCTGACTAAAAATTTCGCAATCCACACAAGTCGGATCAAACGGGGACGGAACCATGTGGAACCAAATCTACAATCCATTCAATAATGCGACGTTTTCGACCTTGGCCGCGGCCTTGCCGGTGGTCACGCTGCTTGTCCTGATCGCGTCGGGCAAGGTGAAGGCTCATATCGCCGCCATCGTCGCGTTGATTGTGGCCAATCTCATCGCGATTTACATCTTCACCATGCCCGCGAACATGTCGCTACGCGCGACAGTGCTCGGCGCCGTCACCGGTTTCTTCCCGATCGGCTGGATCGTCTTGAACGTCATTTTCCTCTACCAGCTGACGGTGGAGAAGGGCGCGTTCGCGACGCTGCAGAGCACGATCGGTAGCGTCACCAATGACCGCCGGCTGCAGCTTCTGCTCATCGCCTTTTCCTTCGGCGCCTTCTTCGAGGGCGCTTCGGGCTTCGGCACCCCGGTGGCGGTCACCGGCGCGATCCTGATCGGGCTCGGCTTCTCGCCACTCGCGGCTTCGGGCCTGTCCCTCATCGCCAACACCGCGCCGGTCGCCTATGGCGCGCTCGGCACGCCGATCGCCGGACTGGCCAGCGTCACCGGCATCGACCCCTACATCCTCGGCGCGATGGTCGGACGGCAATTGCCGTTCTTCTCGCTGATCGTGCCGTTCTGGCTGATCTGGGCGTTCGCCGGCTTCAAGGGCATGAAGGACATATGGCCCGCAATTCTGGTCACCGGCGTCTCCTTCGCGATCCCGCAATTCCTGGTGTCGAACTATGTCAATCCGTGGTTCGTCGATATCATTGCCTCGCTGGTGTCGATGGCATGCCTGATCGGCTTCCTGAAAATCTGGAAGCCGAAGAAAATCTGGACGTCGCCGGCTTTGCGCAGCCATGACGATTCCGCGTCGACGATGGCCCCCCCGCGCCCGGCCGGACCGAAGCCGACCAGCGCGCAGGTCTGGGCCTCGCTCATGCCGTGGATCATCGTTTGTGCCGTTCTACTGGTGTGGGGCACCGGATGGTTCAAGGCAGCCGTCAATCCCTACGCCACCTGGAACTATCCGGTTCCCGAGCTGCACAACATGATCAACAAGGTGCCGCCGGTGGTCGCCACGCCGACCAAGGAAGGCGCGGTGTTCTCGTTCACGTGGCTTTCCTACACCGGCTCGGGGATGTTGATCTCCGCGATCATCGCCGGCTTCTTCATGGGCTTCTCGCCAGTACGGCTCGTTACCGTCTATGCCCGGACGATCAAGATCTGCGCCTACTCGCTCATCACCATCTCGGCGATGCTGGCGATCGGCACGCTCACGCGGCTGTCCGGCATCGACGCCACGCTGGGCTTAGCCTTCGCCGGCGCCGGCGTGCTCTATCCCTTCTTCGGCACGCTGCTCGGCTGGCTCGGCGTCGCGCTCACTGGCTCCGACACGGCATCGAACATCCTGTTCGGCAACCTGCAGAAGATCACGTCGGAGCAATTGGGCCTCAACCCGATCCTGATGGCTGCGGCCAACTCGTCCGGCGGCGTCATGGGCAAGATGATCGACGCGCAGTCGATCGTCGTCGCCTCCACCGCCACCAACTGGTTCGGCCACGAAGGCTCGATCCTGCGCTTCGTGTTCCTGCACTCGATCGCGCTGGCCTGCCTGGTCGGCATCCTGGTGATGCTGCAGGCCTACGTGCCGCCATTTACCCATATGGTGTACTAGACACCGTTTATTGGGAGTTCAATGCGACACTGCCCTGCATCGAAAGATGCAGGGCTTTTTCTTATGCCGCACGCTATAGTCCGGCCGTCAAAACCACCCGGAAAGCCCCACGAACAAGACCCTGGTCCAGCAACATTTCGGCAAGACCGCCGCCACCTATCTCACCTCGACGCCGCCCGCGCTGGGCAAGAGCCTGGAGCGGCTGGTCGCGCTCACCACCCCGCAGAAGACCTGGCGCGCGGTCGCCGCTCATACGTAAATCCGGCATGATAAAATCGCACACGCGCCGGTTTCATCCATGATTTCAGCCCTTAGCCATGATGCAAGTCGGCACCGATGCAAAGAGCTGTGGAGCGCGGCATATGTTCAATTGGCAAAGGGATATAAGTCGATAATATGACAGTCGAGTTTTTGTAGCGCTCGGTGGCGTTGGGTCGGGGGCCTTGTCATGGCGAAGTTGTCGAATTTGTTCGGCCGGAAGAGCGACGAGATCAGCGCCGGGCGCAGTAACGGCAACGGCGACCACCACGTCATCGAAAACTTTTCCGACGTCGGTTCGCGCATGGGCGAGGAAAACGAGGCGCTGCGTAATCTGTTGAGCGATACCGGCCGCAAGATCGGCGAACTCGACGAGCTCAAGGAAGCCTTCGAAAAGATCGTCGCGCCGTTCAACAGCGCGCTGCGCGCGCTCGAGCAGGAAAAGTCGCAGACGCTGGGCCTCACCGGCATGCTCAACGAGTCGCGCGCGGCCTACGAGACGTTGCGCACCGAATTCTACCGGGTCGAGAAAAAGGCAACCGCGCTCGAAACGGACTCCGAAAAACTGCGCATCGACCTCGAATTGGTTCGTGAATCGAACCGCGCGCTCGAAAGCGCGCACCTCGAACTCTCCAGTGAAATCGCCGCCTGCCGTGCGCAGATCGCTGAATTGCAGCGTGAGCTGGCGCAGGAGACCTCGCAGCGCCGGATGCTGAGCGAGAATCGCGCCACGCTGGAGGAGCAACTCGACAGCACCGCGACGCACAATATGAACATCGAGAGCGAGCTTGCCGCCGCGCGCGAGAAGCTGGCGCTACTGGAGAACGAAAAGAACTCGCTGCAGATCGCGGTCAACAAGGCCTTTGACGAGACCGGCCGCCTCACCCGCACGCTTACCGAGCGCGAGAACATGCTGACCACGGCCCGCGCGCAGCTCGGCAAGGTGGAGACCAACTTTGCCGAAGCCCATGCCGAACGCGGCCAGCTTGCCGCCACGCTCGACGAGACTCGCGAGAAACGCCAAGCCGAATACAACAGCCTGAACATGCGGCTCGAAGCTTTGCAATCGCGCGCCGCCACGGCCGAGCGCCTGCTGTCCGAGGTGCGGCAAAATCTGATGATCCGCACCGAGGAAGCGCGCGCCTTCGACCGCAAGTCGGTGGAGGCGGCGATCGCCCGCAACAACGCGGAAAATCGCCTCACCCAAGTCGAGGCTATGCACGAGACGCGCGAGCGCCATATCAAGGACCTCGAGCGGGCGCGCACGGCGCTCTCCGAGCAGAATAATGCGGCGACCAAGACGCTGAAGGCGCGCGAGACCGCGCTCGCCCGCGCCGAAGAGAAGATCGCCGCACTTACCGAGCGCAACGGCCATCTGGAAGCCGACGTCCATGTCAGCCGCAGCAATATCGAAAAGCGCGTCGAGGACCTCAACTCGGCGCTGCAACGCGAGCGCATGGAGCGCGCGATGGCCGAAGGCGCGCTGGAAGGCGCGCGCAAGGACAACACGCGGCTGCAAGACGAGGTGGCGTCACTGCGCTCCACGCTACGGCGCGGTGTGCCGCTCGATGACGCGCCGGTGGCGCCGGGCTTGCCCGCCAATGACGAGGCTTCGGCCAAGGGCAAAGCGGGCAAGAACGCGGAAACCGCGTAACCCTCCGCGGCGCCACTCTTCTAAATATTTCTTCGGAACGCGGGGCATCGGTCCCGCGTTCGTTTTTCGGGTAGCGCACATAGTCGGCGCGCCCTCTATCGGCCCCATGCGCGCCCTGATCATCCTCGCTTAATCGCCTTGCTGGGGGCATCGGTCTGGTTCGCCGGCGCCGCCTGGGAGCGGCTCGGCAACGGCGAGCAGTGCTGATATTCATGGCGATTTCGGAAAAGCTGTCCGGCACAAACCCCCGGTATCGCCCGCCCGCGGGACAGGCTATGAATGCCGCCCGCCGGCATCGATTTTAGAAGCGCCCAATTCTGGAAGCCCCATGAACAAGACCCTGGTCCAGGAACAATTCGGCAAGACCGCCGCCACTTATCTGACCTCGACGCCGCACGCGCTGGGCAAGAGCCTGGAGCGGCTGGTCGCGCTCACCGCCCCGCAGAAGACCTGGCGCGCGCTCGACGTCGCCACCGGCGGCGGCCACGTCGCCTACACCTTCGCGCCGCATGTCGAGCGCATGTGGGCGACCGACATCACCCAGGAAATGCTCGATATGGTCAAAGGCGAAGCGCAAAAGCGCGGCCTCGCCAATGTCCGCACCGCCTACGCCAAGGCCGAGGCGCTCCCGTTCGAGGATTCAAGCTTCGACCTGGTCACCACCCGCATCGCGCCGCATCATTTCGACTCGATCGCGGAATTCCTCGACGAGGTGCATCGCGTGCTCAAGCCGAGCGGGCTATTCGCGGTGGTGGACAATGTGGTGCCAGCCGGCAACGTCGGCGATTACGTCAACGCCTTCGAGCGCTTCCGCGATCCCAGCCACCTGCGCGCCTGGACCATGGATGAATGGCGCGCGGCGCTCAAAGCACACGGATTTTCCATCGGCCACGAGGAGCAGCTCACCAAGCAGATGGAATTCAAGAGCTGGGCCGGCCGCCACGACGCCAACATGCAGGCCTTCCTGCGCGCGATGCTGGCGCAAGCGACGCCCGAGGTGAAAGCCGTGCTGGAGCCGAAGGGCGCCGGCCCTGAGCTCACCTTCCGCCTGTGCGAAGGCCTGTTCATCGCAAAGCGGGCGTAGCCCGCAATTCAAAAAGCGCGCGTAAGCGCGCGAATATAAAAAGCGTGCGTAGCCCCCTCGGCGATGCGCGCAAACTATTGATCTACAGTGGCTTTTCGTCCGCCGCCGCAAGCCGCTAACGTCGCGTTTGCCATCGCGGTTAGTTATTCATTCCGCTAATATCAATTGCAGTGTGATTCGGCGTCGCTTCGGCCGGGCGGATCGGCGCAATTAAGGGATCACTGCCATGAGCAGATTTGGCTTTCTCGCCCGCAAACCGGGCCCCGCCGAAAAGCCGAACGAGCCAGCAGCCGCAAGCGATAACCCGCTCGAACTTGACGAGGAACTGTTTTCCGCGCTCGGCGCCCAGCTTGGCGGCGAGAACGAGGCGCTGCGCAACATGCTGCTCGACGCCAACAACAAGATCGGCGAGCTCGACACCATCAAGGCCGCGGTCGGCAAGCTGGTCGAGCCGGTCGGCAAGGCGCTGCGCGATTTCGAGGCCGAGAAGACCGAGAAGGTCGGCCTGCAGACGGTGCTCAACAATACGCGCACGGCCTACGGTAAATTGCGCAACGAGGTTGGCGACCTCGAAAAGAATCTGGCCGCCTCCGAGCACGAATGCCAGACGCTGCGCCAGGATCTCGCCGCCGCGCAGAGTCTGCTGCATACGCTGGAATCGACCAAAACCGATTTCTCCATCGATATCGCCGCCGGACGCGCGCATATCGCCGATCTGGAATCGAACCTCGCGCAGCGGACGGGGGAATGCCTCGCATTACGCGAGGAGAATCGCCGCTTCGACGAACGGCTGGTCGCCGCCGAAAAACGCGCGATAGCGATTGAATCCGATTTGGCCGCCGCACGCCAGCGGCTGCTGGTGACCGAAGATGAAAAGCGCGCGCAGCAGGTCATGCTCGACAAGGCGGGTACGGAAACCGCGCGCTTGTCGCGCAAATTGACCGAAACAGAAGCGAGCTTCACCGCCGTGCAGGGCCGCCTGCGTCACGCGGAAGCGAGCATCAACGAAGCGAATATCGAGCACGCCCGGCTCGTCACGACAATCGACGAGATTAACGAGCGATACGAGCGCGAGCGCAGCGGCCAGAATATGCGATTTGACTCGCTGCAGTCGCGCGCGACGACGCTCGAAAAGGTGGTGGGCGATGCGCGCGAGTTGCTGCTTGCCCGCGCCGAACAGATCCGCGAATACGACCGGCGCAATGCTGAAATTGCGTCCGAGCGCGATGCCTTGCACGAGCGGGTATCCAACCTGCAAGCCGCGCTCATCGAATTCGAATCCAAATACAAGGAGGCCGACCAGATTCGATCGTCCTATCTGGAGCGCAATGAGACGCTGGCGCGCGCTTTCACTGCAAAGGAAGCTGCGCTCACACTAGCCGAAGACGCCAACGGCGCGCTCAACGACCGCGTCCGGGCACTGGAAGCTGTGCGGGCCGCTGAGAAACAAGCCATCGAACAAAAGTTCGAGGGCCTCGACGCAATGTTGCGCCGCGAAAAACTGGCGCGGGCCATGGCGGAAGGCGCGCTGGACGCCGCCCGCAGGGATTATGCCAAGGCGATGCGCGAAGTGATGACACTGCAACGCAACCCACCGGCGCCGGCCGAGCCCGCGCGGCCGCGCGCCGCCAACGCCGCATAAGGATTTCGACGGAACCTGCCGCATCGCCGGGCCGCGCCCGGCGGTGCCGTTTTTTGGCGCCCCCCCCGCGGGCCGACCCGGGCCGCGCCCCTTTGATTTACCGCAAGGCAGACCGGCGCCGTTTCCCGCTAGGTTGTGGCCGCGTCATCCCGGCGGGGGCCGAGAGTTCTTCGAATGCCGTACCGCGCCAATGTCGACTTGCCGCCTTCCGTGCGCAACCATCTGCCCGACCATGCGCAGGACATTTACCGCGAGGCGTTCAACCACGCCTACGCCGCGCATGCCGGCGAACCGGATCGCGAAAGGCGCGCGCACATGATCGCCTGGGCGGCGGTCAAGCGCAGCTACGTCAAGGCCGGCGATATCTGGGTACCGCGCTAGTCAACCGGGCAGAAAGCCTGCGGCAGCACGATTGGACTGGGCGCGCGCCTGCCAATCCGTAGACACTTGCTCGCTATCGGTGCGCTGGCAGGCGTCAACGGCCTGCGCCAGTGCCGACACCCCGCTTGGCCAAGCGGCTGGGACCGTCACCAGATCGTGCCTCCCGGCCACCGACGGCAGATTGCGGACGGTATCGGCCTGCGCCGGGGAACTCAGTT